>Ga0193963_1000014_pt1 | contig 86080 bp, 82 predicted proteins | sample FB_6_MG_FD_140359 | JGI IMG/M metagenome (GOLD analysis project Ga0193963, IMG submission 140359) | Microbial mat bacterial communities from the Broadkill River, Lewes, Delaware, United States - FB_6_MG | ecosystem: Environmental > Aquatic > Freshwater > River > Microbial mats | place: USA...
AACACATGGTCGATCTCTTCGGCAGCAAAGGTAGCTACATGTAGTACCGGCCCAAAAATTTCTTCCTCTAACTCATCAATACCGTCTATTTTGATCACGGTAGGTGCAATAAATAAGCTCTCACCAGCAGCAACAGGCAATGCTTTTAATACACGCCCTTTGCGGTGAAACACCTCACAATGTTGCTCAATGCGTACCTTTGCAGCCTGGTCGATAACTGGGCCAATATCGGTTGCCAATGACCATGGGTTGCCAAGACGCAACTCATCCATAGCGCCAAACAACATGGTTAGCACGTGGTCGGCAATATCTTCTTGAAGATACACTATACGCAGTGCTGAACAGCGCTGGCCGGCACTTTGAAAAGCAGAGGCCACAATATCGCGCACTACCTGTTCAGGCAGTGCTGTTGAATCAACAATCATGGCGTTGAGGCCACCGGTTTCTGCAATTAATGGCGCATCAGGGGCGAGCTGTAATGCCATCGCTTGATTAATATGTCTGGCAGTGGCGGTTGAGCCAGTAAAACAAACACCGCTAATACGTGGGTCGGCACTTAAGGCCGCCCCCACTTTCGCCCCGGTACCCGGTAAGAGTTGAACAACATCGACTGGAATACCCGCCTCGTACATCAGTTCAATCGCGCGCGCGGCTATTAATGGTGTTTGATCCGCAGGCTTCGCTAACACTGTATTGCCCGCTGCTAACGCGGCGAATATTTGGCCTGAAAAAATAGCCAGCGGAAAGTTCCACGGTGAAATACAGGTAATCACGCCACGGGCTTTATCTGTAACGTTATCGCCAGTACGTGATTGTGTATCAAGGCGTAGGATTTCACTGGCATAGTAACGCGCAAAATCAACGGCCTCTCGCACCTCGCCCACGGCATCGAGCAACGTTTTACCCGCTTCACGCGCTAGCAAACAAAAAAGCTCGGCCGCATTCTGCTCGTAAAGATCAGCAATATCCATTAAGTACTGCGCACGCTGTAGTGTTGGTGTTGCCGACCAAGGTGTAAAGCCTTGCTCTGCAGCGCGTATCGCTGTATCGATATCATCGGCTGATGCCTCTGTCACGGTACCCACAATATCAGTTGGGTCAGCGGGGTTAAATACTTGATGAGGAGAGGCAGGCACAGAGGTTTGCGCTCGCTCTGTCTCGGCAATCAGCGGCTTGGCATGCCACTGGCTGGAGATAAACTGCGCACGCTGTATCTCTAGAGCGCTTATTTGTAACGGGTCGGTAATATCCCACCCTCTCGCATTGCAACGGCCAGCTCCGTATAGCTCACTGGGCGTTGCTATTACAGTACTGGCAATCTGTTGATTCAGCACCGCTACCGCCTCAAACGGATCACGAGCGATGGTCTCAGGTTCAATTCGAGTATCCACTATCTGATTCACAAAGGAACTATTGGCACCATTTTCTAATAATCGGCGCACTAGATAAGCCAGTAGATCCTGATGAGCCCCTACAGGGGCATAGATGCGACAGCGTGTACCACTGCGGCTAAGTACTGTGTCGTGCAGAGATTCACCCATACCGTGCAAGCGCTGAAACTCGAAACACTCACGGCTCTTATCACCGGCCAAATGCAGCACAGAGGCTACAGAATGCGCATTGTGTGTCGCAAACTGCGGATAGATACGATCAGTCATCGCCAGTAGCTGTTTAGCACAACACATGTAGGAGACATCGCTGCTCACCTTTCGGGTATATACCGGAAACCCATCAAGGCCTAATACTTGGGCACGTTTGATCTCGGCATCCCAGTAGGCGCCTTTTACCAAGCGCACCATAACTTTGCGATCAAGGTCAGTCGCCAGTGTATACAACCAATCAATAACAAATGAGGCTCGCTGGCCAAAAGCCTGTACTACAACACCAAAACCTTCCCAGCCAGCCAGCGCTGGATCTGATAATACCGCCTCAATTACATCCAGCGATAAATCTAAGCGGTCAGCCTCTTCGGCATCAATGTTAAAACCCATATTGGCATTTTTTGCCTGAAGTGCCAGTGTTCGTGTACGCTCAACCAGCTCATCCAGCACACGATCTCGCTGGGAAAATTCATAACGTGCATGCAATGCAGATAACTTAACGGAGATTCCTGGATTCATGCGAATATCATCGTGAACACACGCCTGTGCTAGTTCGGCAATCGCTGTTGAGTAGGCATGATGATAGCGCAGTGCATCAATGTCAGTACGCGCGGCCTCGCCGAGCATATCATAGGAGTAAGCGTACCCTTGTGACTCATAGCGAGCCGCCTGTTTCATTGCCTCTTTTATGGTGCGTCCTAACACAAACTGGCGGCCTAACTCTTTCATTGCCTGGCTAACAGCGCCGCGCACAACCGGCTCACCTAAGCGCTTGACCATTGTGCGTAGCGTATGGGTAACGCCGCGGCTCTGCTCGATTTCTGGTGCGATTAACTTGCCCGTTAATAACAGTGCCCATGTCGAGCTATTGACAAGTGAAGAGCTGGATTGCCCTAGATGCCCCGCCCAATTGCCACTGGCTACCTTGTCTTCAATCAACGCATCAATGGTGGTCGTATCAGGCACACGCAGTAAAGCCTCAGCTAAACACATCAAGGCGACGCCTTCTTTCGTACTTAAACCGTATTCGGCTAGAAATTCTTCCATCATTGATGGCCTGCCTTCATCGCGTACTTGGCGAACCAGGTTTGCCGCATTCAACGAAATAGCCGCACGGTCGGTACTAGATAGTGCCGCCTTCTTCATTAATTCGTGAATCACTGCTGTTTCTTCAGCTAAATAATGGTCGCGTATTCTTGTGCGACAGTGCTCAAGCGTCGTCTTCATTGCATCGCCCTTTTGGTATTTTATAGTCATTAATATCTAGCGTTTTATTGCCACTTATTGTATCGATGCACTTGCATTCACATTCTCTATTTATACGCCTTACAACTTAATTAACGACTTAATTTTTTACACTAAAAACACATATTCACTACCAGTATAAGACAATAAAGACTATTTGATATTCTTATAACAAGACATAAAAAAGCCCCGATAACCTATGCTATCGGGGCTTTATCAGCGTATGGTATGAACAAATTAAGTTCAGCCTTTAATCTCAGCCTCAACGTCATCAAAACATTGCTCAATATCGCCTGCCGGTGGTGGTGTGGTTAATGTCGCAATAACAATAGCAACCACGGCCAACACAATACCCGGAATAATTTCATATAAATCAAATATGCCCCCGGTTAATTGCTTCCAGATCACGACAGTAGCACCACCGACGATAATACCGGCTAGCGCCCCTGCTTTATTCATGCGCCGCCAATATAGCGACAGGATCAATGCAGGTCCAAAGGCAGCGCCAAAACCTGCCCATGCATAAGAGACCAATGCCAGGACTTTAGAGTCTTTATCCATTGCCAGCGCAGTTGCAATAACCGCAATCACCACCACCGCAATACGCCCTACTTGGACGAGTTTTTCTTGCGAGGCCTCTTGATTAAACAATGCCTTATAAAAGTCCTCTGCCAGGGCTGACGAAGATACTAACAACTGAGAGTCAGCGGTGGACATAACTGCGGCTAAAATAGCCGCTAGTAATATACCGGCAATTGCTGGGTGAAATAACGCATCAACCAGCACCATAAAGACAGTTTCATTATCATTGAGAGCTTCAGGTAAATAACCAATAGCCGCCAGACCAATCAAGCAGGCACCCACCATACAAAACCCTGTCCACAACACCGCGATACGTCGCGCAGCCGGTACCGCTTCTTTATTTTTAATCCCTTTAAAGCGCGCTAATACATGGGGCTGGCCAAAGTACCCAAGCCCCCATCCAACAAGTGATAAAGTGCCAATCACGGTAATACTAGTGCCATCGTCATTGGTCATCATATTGAGCAACTCAGGATTCTTAGCTTCAACAGCTGACAGTGCGGCACCGATACCACCGACTTCACCAATGGCAAACAACGGCACTAAAATCAAAGCACACAACATTAATAAGCCCTGCACAACATCAGTCCAGGATACCGCTAAAAAGCCACCGAACAAGGTATATGAAATAACCGCTGCCGCACCGAGCAGTACGGCTAAGGTGTAATCAAAACCAAATACCGTTTCAAATAACTTACCACCGGCGACTAGACCAGAGCTGGTATAAAACAGAAAAAAGACCAATACAAAAATAGCCGATACAACCCGTAAGCTGTGACTGGTATCACCAAAGCGTTTTTCAAAAAATGCTGGCAATGTTAAAGCATTATCAGCGCGATAAGAGTAAACCCGTAGCCGCTCGGCAACGAGTAGCCAATTTAGCCAAGTGCCAATTAATAGACCACCGGCCAACCAAAAAGCACCGTAACCAGCACTCATGGCATAGCCTGGTAGCCCCATCAATAGCCAGCCGCTCATATCTGAGGCACCGGCACTGAGCGCACTGGGAATAGGCCCTAAATTGCGCCCTCCTAAAACATAATCGGATAAATCTTGTGTACGGCGGTAAGCGACTAGACCAATCGCCAACATGAGCATTAAGTAAGCTATAAAAGTAAGGGTTATCATTAATGAAACCTCATCGTTGCATTATGGTTATTATATAGTCTGCCAGAAAACGTACTGTCTATTAGCGGCTCACTGGTAGCGATGAATACTACAAACCGGCGTAAAAAGTAACACTTTCGTCACGCAAAACAACCGCTGTAATAAGAGTCACAGCATAGCGAGAATCATCTAGACAAGTTACCTATTTTATGCGCCAAAACAAACCTTATGATCTGTTTTTTTTCAAAAAAAAGAGATAAAAGTAATAAAATGACACCATATTAGGCATTTATCCTACTCAACAGATAGCACAATATCATGACTCAAGAGGGCGCCTAACCGACGGACATTACCTAGGTTAACTGCACTGCAGCATATCGAAGATACAGTCTATTTTCACTGTATTTTCTTACGTTATAGCCTTATCCTTTATAGAGAGGTTTGTCGGTTCATTGTTTAACTAAAAAAGATTTACACTATGGATAACTTAGATAAGATCGACCTCGCCATTTTGCGCGAGTTACAAAAAAATGCCCGCATTACGGTTACAGAGCTGGCATCGCGCGTTAGCCTGTCTAAAACACCCTGCCAGATTCGTATGCGCAAACTCGAAGAACAGAATTATATTCTGGGTTATATTGCACTGGTTGATCAAAAAAAACTGGGTACAAAACATATCGCTTTTGTACAAGTCTCACTCAGCGACACCAAAACCAAAGCCTTAAAAGCGTTTAACGACGCCGTGCGCGATATCCCTGAGATTGAGCAATGCCATATGATTGCAGCTAACTTTGACTACTTACTTAAAGTACGCACGACTGATATTGAGTCTTATCGCGCTGTTTTGGGGGCAAAAATATCCTCGCTCCCGTATGTGACACAAACCAGTACTTTTGTCGTAATGGAAGATGTGAAAGATATCGAGGCGAGATTAATGTGATTAGCCACTGCTGACACGTCAAGCTTAAATGTCCCTATTCACCCCTCATTTGACACAATAGCTGATTATAAAGCCTGAACAGGTACGTTATAGTGTCTCTATTAACCAATGCCACAGGGTTTAAACAACCGTGTATAGGAGATAGCGATGCTCGATTTAAGACCCAACTGTGAATGCTGTAATAAATCACTACCAGCAGATTCAACCGAGGCGAAAATATGCTCATTTGAGTGTACCTTTTGCTGCCGTTGTGCCGATGATGTGCTTAACAATCAATGCCCGAATTGTGGCGGAGAGTTAGTTAATCGCCCTCGTCGCCCTATTGAGAAACTAGCCACTCACCCGGCCTCAACAACACGGGTGCTAAATACGACAAAATGTAGGCAGTAAACCATTATCATCGGTCTAGGCTAAGACCTCGCAAGAAGCAGGTTTGAATATACGGCTTAGTTAAAGCAGTTATAAGGTTTCAATACGCAGCAGGTTCGTTCTCCCCGATGAATGAAAGGGTGCACCGGCGGTAATAACGGTTAATTCATTTTTTTTGCCATAGCCCTTCTCAAGCAATGTCTTACAAACAATATCGGCCATATCATCAAAATCGTTTGCATCGCGAGTGACAATACTTTTAGTGCCCCATACAAAAGACAGAAACCGAGCCGTTTCGATCGATGTGGTCAAAGCCATTAATTTAGATGAAGGTCTTTGTTGTACAATAGATATTGAAATCTTTTGTTTACCGTTATCAGATGTTATTGGAGTATCAATGGCAGTATTTTCAATACCGTAAGGTCATATCTATAATGCCATCAGGGTGATATAACTGCCTTATCAGCATGTCCCTTTTCACCCTGAAATTGGCTTAATCACTGATTATTAAGTGTTAAAAGACGCATTATAATGTCTTCATAGTCAACCACAGTGGAATTTACACACTCATAGGTGTAAGTTATAGCGTACATGTCTGGGCGAGACTGGCATACCCAAAATGCACACTGTGTTCACTACTACTAGGTTCTACCATTAAACTCTCCTCGCTTAAGGCACATCCTTACATAGGCTATGTCTACTTAATTCATACTGATCGAGAATAACCATGTCACTAAAAGATAACCTGCTCGGCCTGCTGATCATTTGTGTCTGGGGATTTAATTTTGTCGTTATTGCCTGGGGGCTCGAAGGGCTACCCCCCTTACTGATGGGGGGCTTACGTTTTTTATTAGTGGCAATGATAGGCTGCTGGTTTGTTAAGCGCCCTGAAATACCCTTTCGCTGGCTGGCTATGTATGCGATGAGCTTAGGTTTTGGGCAGTTTGCCTTTTTATTTACCGCTATGGCAGTAGGTATGCCTGCGGGCCTTGCATCGCTGGTATTGCAGTCTCAAGCACTGTTTACCCTGTTATTTGCCTCGCTATTGTTAAAAGAACGTATCCACTCACACCAACTGCTGGCCATTATGGTTGCCGGTATTGGCCTTGCCTTAATTGGTGCAGGTAAATCAGTCGCCTCTTCTGGTCACACAATCATGACAGGCCTTGGGTTTGGCTTAACATTAGCCGCAGCGGCACTATGGGCACTGGGTAATATTGTCAATCGCCATATCAGTGAAAGCGGCTATAAGCTTGATCTTGGTTTAGTAGTATGGTCTGCATGGATTCCACCACTGCCCTTTTTCTTAGTCTCACTGTTTGTAGAAGGTGGCGATACTATAGTGGGCAGTTTATTAGCCATTCAGTGGCAATCAATTATTGCGCTATTATACCTTGCAGTCGTTGCCACTATTATCGGCTATGGTCTGTGGAGTTACCTGCTGGGGCGCTACCCGGTTTCACAGGTGGCGCCTCTGACACTGGGGGTTCCCGTTGTCGGGTTAAGCTCTGCCGCAGTGCTATTAAATGAAGCAATCTCGCTACTCCAGTGGGTCGGTATTTTACTGGTACTGATCGGCCTAGTCATCAATGTATTAGGTAAGCGTATCATTAAACCCCGGCCCATTGTTACAGATCAATAAGCGGAGGCAGCAGTGAAATCCATCACGATTTACACAGTGGTGTTTGAAAACACATTGCTATTAGATGCAGTAGGTCCTACCTGTGTCTTTGACTATGCCAATCGCTATAGTAAACAATATGCATTTCAATTGTGCACGATTGGCCCTAGTGACGAAGTTCGGTGCTCAGGAGGTATCACCCTCAAAGCTGATGCACTGCCGCACACGATTGAAGCTGATGCCTGGATAATAGTACCGGGACTTGCAGGTATCGATGTGGATCTAACAACACCGGCTATCACAACAGCGATCAAATGGTTACAGCAACAGCAACCTAAACGATTGATCGGTATTTGTGGTGGCGCTTTAGTTCTAGCTAAAGCCGGGCTATTAGCATCGCATCATTGCACAACCCACCATGCACACTTAGATGAGTTACGCACTTATGCCCCTAATGCTACGGTGCTCGATGATCGATTATTTGTAGAAGATGGCACACGCTATACCAGCGCCGGTGTTACCGCCGGCATTGATCTTAGCTTACATATGGTACAAACACTGTGCGGCCCACTGTGTGCTGCCGAGGTGGCGAGATCGATGGTGTTGTTTACACGCAGAGGCCCGAATGACCCGGCCTACTCACCTTGGCTGGATCATCGCAACCATGTACACCAAGGTATCCACCGTGTACAAGATGCTATCCAACAAGCACCGGCTAAACAATGGCCCTTAGAAGCATTAGCCGCAATAGCCAACTGTAGCCCTCGCCATTTAGCGCGTTTATTTAAACAGCACACCCAGACCAGCACTCGCGTGTATATTCATAAACTGCGCATAACATTGGCAAGCCAGTTATTACAGACAAGTTCATTGACGATTGAACAAATTGCAGAAAAGGTGGGGTTTCAGGATACGCGGCAATTCCACCGCATCTGGAAGCGCTACCACGAGTGCTCACCCGCTGTATGGCGTGAGCATGCTCAGTAGGCGATAAAAAATTAGTAGTTTTTATCCAAAAAGCTGCGTGCTAAGCGCGAGGCATCGGTATTACTATTCACAACATCATTCAATAATGGCTTAGCCTCAGCCTTTTTGCCTTGCTGAAAATAGAGTTTGGCCAGTTTAAATTTCGCATCGGGTACTTTATTGTGCTCGGGGTGCTGCTTAAGCAGTGTCGAAAACGCTTTGGCAGCGCCCTCATTATTGTTTTGTACTAAAAAAATCTCACCCTGCCAATAATATACATTAGGGACAAAGCGGCCATTTGGGTACTGATCAAGGTAAGACTGAAAACTGCGCTGAGCGCTAGCGTAATCTTGCTGTTTTAACACTTGATCGATAGATTTACGGTACAAAGCGGTTTCTTCGGCGGTAATGGCTGCTTTGTCTTTACCCCCGAGAGAAGCACCTACAGATGGGTTAAGTATGCGATCATTGACAGCTTGGCCATCTGTTGCGGTTGTAGATGTCGTGCTATTACCCTCAAGCGTGCTGCCTTTACTGATTTCACCAATACGGCGATCCAGATCGAGATAATCATCGAGGCGCTGCTGCTTTATTTTTTTTAATTGATACGCCTGTTCTTCAACTAAGCCGCGCAATTGCTGTACTTCTTGTTGCAACGCCTGTAGCTGGTAATATAAATTTGTTTGCGCCGATACCACAGGGTTCGCCGGTGCCGGTGTATTAGCCACAGCAGGTGATGTAGTTGCGCTAACAGTGGGGCTTGCCGTGCTTGGTAGAGAACTAACACCTACAGGCTTAGAATCCCTGACTTCAACCTGTGCGATAGTGGTTGAGGTCATCGCACTAAGCAATAGCGCCATTGCAGTAGCGGTAACAATACGGACAGAGAACATAGGCATCATAGTGGCAAATACTTTTATTAAATGTTTATTAAGAGCCTTGTTAGTCAACAATGGTGAAATGAAACTATGTTGACAGTGCGGCTGATAGTACATAGCCCCCTATTCTATACCATAATGCTCGGGTGACTATTACGAGAAATACAAAAATTGTACGCTAAAATAAGGGGCATTTAAAATCAGCACTGGCGATAGCTCGCTGCCAATCGACCAGTGCCACCATCTCACTGAATTACTTTAGTTCAGTACGACGATTTAATTGCCATGAGCTGTCATTCTGGCCAAGTGACGCAGGTTGTTCTTCACCGTAACTAATCACTTCAATTAACGAAGGTGATACACCTTCTAATACTAAGTAATCACGCACAGCTTTAGCACGACGCTCGCCTAGTGCCATATTGTACTCGCGAGTACCGCGCTCATCAGCGTGGCCCTCAAGACGAATATTGCGCGGGGCCTCTTTTAGCAAAGCGGCATGTGTGGCCAATGCTGCACGTACATCCGGGCGCAATGATGCCTGATCGTAATCAAAGTAGAAAACCGTTTCAGGGGCAATTGGTGCTTGCACAGTCGGGCTAACCGGTGCGGGTGCAGGGGTGGTAGTTGTGGTGTTTGTGTTTTCAGGTGCAGCCGGTACTGCGGGTTGTTCAGTATTTGAATTACTGCTACAGCCAGCCAGAATAGTCGCCGCTAAAACGACCCCCAAACCTAACTTATAGGTCTTGCTTATCATAGTTGTACTCCTAACGTGTACATAGTCATTGTTTTTGTGTGAATAGTTGTGGTGTGAAGTTAGCAGAGCATCATGCTCAAACCGTAACCATACACTTTCTGTAGGCGATCAGTCAAAGTAAGGCGACCATGCAGGCTCACGAATATCGCCAGATCGTGACGGCAGCCTAAATTTAACACCAGCATCGAGCGATACTGCGGCTAAAATACCCTTGCCACCCACTTGAGTCGCATAAATAAGCATCGCACCGTTTGGAGCAATACTGGGCGATTCATCAAGATTGGTTTGGGTTAGTACTCGAAGATCACCGGTTTTCATATCTTGTAGCGCGATATGAAACACACCGTTATTACGGTGCACCACAACGAGGCTTTTACCATCGGGGGAGAGCTGTGCACGAGCATTGTAGTCACCCTCGAAGGTTAAACGTTCAACCTGCCCGGAGGCAAGTCTCACTTGGTATATCTGTGGCTTACCCCCACGATTTGAGGTAAATATCACCGATTGGCCATCGACAGCCCAAGTCGGTTCGGTATCAATGCCAAAGTGATTAGTTAAGCGAGTAAAGCGCTTAGAGGCTAAATCCAGGGTATAAATTTCCGGGTTGCCGTCTTTTGATAATACTAAGGCCAACTTTCTGCCATCAGGGGACCACGCAGGTGCGCCGTTCAGGCCTCTAAAATTGGTGAGCTGTTCACGCTGGCCACTGGCTATATTCTGCCTAAAAATAGCCGGGCGGCTGGTTTCAAAAGAGACATAGGCGACTGATTTCCCATCGGGTGACCACGCGGGTGATAGCAATGGTTGCGATGAAGAATATAATTCACGCGCTCTAGCGCCATCGGCATCGGCCACCATCAAGCGATACAGATTCGCCTCACGCTTGGCTTCAATGTATAAAATGCGCGTTGAAAAAGCCCCGCGAATGCCCGTAATGGCTTCAAATACTCGATCACTGACAAAGTGCGCCATATCGCGCAGGTTGTTAGGGCCTACTTCTACGGTCTCGGTGGGGATAATCGCTCGCTGGCTTAGCACATCGAACAATGAAAAGCTTAGACTGTAACCTGTAGCGATCGATTTAATACTACCAATGACTAAATACTCACTGCCCAGTAAACGCCAGTCACGATAGACAACATCCCGTGCTGCCGCCGGAAACGACAACATACTATCGGGCTTTAACGCTCTAAATTGCCCGCTATTGCGCAGGTCATTAGAAATAATTTGCGAGACATTTTCATTAAGTGGGCTCTGCCCAATATAATTAAACGGCACTATTGCAATCACAGTCGGGTTATCGACACCTTCGGTGATTTCAATGGTTTGAAGCTGCGCTGTTGCCAGTAGAGAAAAACAACACAACCATAAGGCAATACAATATTTTTTCACAATCGTAGATCCTTGGGATTAAAGACGAGTTTAAATTCACGAAAATACTTTTCAAATACCCGTGTGGGTATGTCTTTCACTTCAGGGAACCGCTCTACCCGCTTAACCGCCTGTACCGCTGAGCGATCAAATGCGCTGTTGCCACTGCTTTTTGTTACTCGAACATCAACGACCTGCCCGTTGGGTATCATACGAATATGCAACTCGCAAATCATACCCTGCCTTGCAGACCCCGGACGACTCCAATTTTGTTCAATACGTGCTGCAATCAATGCATTATAGGATTGCGATGCCTGCTCATCATCCAGTGCTTGTTGCTCTGCATCCAGGGCTGCCTGCTCTTTTGCCAAGGCATCCGTGACGGCTTGTTGTTCTTGCTCACGTTGTTTTTTCAGCGCTTGTTCTCTGCGCTGTTTTTCTTGTTGTTTTGCTTTGCGCTGCTGCTCTTCGCGTTGCTTCTTAGCGCGCTCTTTTGCTTGCTTCTGTTTTAGCGCTTTTGCCTTTGCGGCCTTTTCTTTAGCGCGTTTTTGTTCTTGGCGTTTTTTCTCAGCCACCTTTTGCTCACGTTTTTTCTTTGCTTCATCAACCTTCGGCACTTTTGGCTTAACCACCGGTGGTTTTACCACCCGCTTAGGCCGTTGTTTGGCGTCGAGCTCGACCAATGTCGCTTTGACATAACTCGGGGTTTTAACCGCGACCGGTTGCGATGCACTCCACCCCCACGTCACCAGTACAACCAGTAATGCGTGTGCCAATACGCTAACAATAATGCCCGGTAGGTAAGAGGCCATTAATACGCCCCCACTACAGCACTAACGCGCCATTGATCGGTCAATACGCTTGAATATAACATCACAAAAGCAATCAACCTGGTGGGTCCGTGACCAGCCCAACAGACTGCGCGCCGGCACTTTGCAGCTCGGACATTAATGTCACCACTAACCCATAAGGCACATTGGTATCACCCCACACTAGCACTGGAGTTGCTGGCTTTTGAGCCAGAATTTTATTCACTTGTGCAGAAATAACCGCTAACGGCTTCGCCTTTTTTTCATCTTTGCCTATATTGATATAATAAGTGCCGTCAGCTTTAACCGACACAATCAATGGTTCTTCGTCATTTTGTGTCATTGGCGCTGAAGGCGCTTGGGGCAGCTCTACCTGTACACCTTGCATCAACAAGGGTGCAGTCACCATAAAAACCACCAGTAGCACCAGCATAACGTCGATATAGGGAACAACATTAATCTCTGCCATGGGTTTTTTTTTGGCTTTCTTATTCGGGTTCGCCATGAATACGACCTACTTAACCGTGCATCTGGCGATGAAGAATCGAGGAAAATTCTTCAGAAAATGTTTCATAGCTGCTGCTCAGTGACTCCGCTCGTGCGGCAAATCGGTTGTAGGCTAATACTGCCGGAATCGCTGCAAATAACCCCATGGCCGTCGCCACTAGCGCCTCAGAAATACCCGGTGCAACGGTAGCCAGCGTTGCCTGATGCACATTAGCCAGCCCGCGAAATGAATTCATAATGCCCCATACAGTACCAAATAAACCAATATAGGGGCTCACCGATGCCACGCTGGCCAAAAAGGGCAGATTGGCCTCTAGTTTTTCCTCTTCGCGAGAAACTGCAACACGCATTGCACGTTGAGTGCCCTCCATGATTGCATCAGAGTCGGCATTATTTTGCTGCCGCAAACGCGAGAACTCTTTAAAGCCAGCACGAAAAATATTTTCAACGCCATCAACCTTACCGCTGCTTGCCCGGTTATTACCCTGCCGGTATAGCTGTGCTAGATCAATGCCTGACCAAAAGCTTTTCTCAAAACTGTTATAAGCCGATTTAGCGCGACTTTGATAGATGCCGCGCTGAATAATCATTACCCAGGATACAATCGACGCTAAAAAGAGAATGCCCATTACAATCTGTACCAGCAAGCTGGCATTGCTGATTAAGCTCCAGATAGACATTGAGTCGCCAGTGGGGTCATGGGGATTCATAATTCAACCTTTATTCAACCTTTCAGTTCTCATTACTGGCAGCTAGTCTGTTAGTTATTCTCATACAAACCTATTGCCATTACGCTTTGCTACAGCAACGGCTGTATCATTCATTAAGGCCGCTACTGTAGCAGACCTTGTTAGGCAAAAAAATCTATTGGCGCAAATATTCTTCAAGAGATGCTTTTATTGGTGCAGGTGTAGGTGCCGGGCGCATCGCCTTATCAACACACGCTACTTTTACCTCTGCTTCGCACAATAATTCATCACCTCGGCGCACCTGCTGATCAAACACTACATAAGCGCGTGCTATTTTTACCGCCCGAGTCGCCACAACAACCTCATCATCTAACCGTGCTGGGCGGCGATACTTCACTTGCACACTGTGCACCACAAAGAGCAACTCATCATCTAGCACCGAGGTTTTAGCGTAACCCAGCGCACGCAAAAGCTCCGTTCGCCCACGCTCCATGTACTTTAGATAATTGACATAGTACACAATACCACCGGCGTCGGTATCTTCTATATATACCCTAACGGGCAATAAAAATTCCCCTGATACAGACATTTTCTTATCCATTGAATCGGTCATAACATTATCACTTAGACATTACGCGGAGGGAGCCTGCGGGATAGGCAGGCCAAAATGAGTATAGGCAAGCTGAGTCACGATACGCCCACGGGGTGTTCTGGCCATAAACCCCTGCTGAATCAGGTAGGGCTCTAGCACATCCTCAATAGTATCGCGCTCTTCACTGATCGCGGCAGCTAAGCTATCAACACCGACCGGGCCACCATCGAACTTGTCGATCATAGCTAATAGCAGCCGCCGATCCATATGGTCAAAACCACTGTCGTCAACATTGAGCATATTTAAAGCGCTATCAGCCACCGAAGAGGTAATTTGGCCATCGCCTTTCACCTCGGCATAGTCGCGTACACGGCGCAATAAGCGATTGGCGATACGCGGAGTGCCGCGCGAGCGCTTGGCAATTTCACCGGCCCCGGCCTGATCGATCACCACGCCTAACAAGCCTGCCGAGCGGCTCACAATATGGGTAAGATCGGCGACATTATAAAATTCTAGGCGTTGTACAATACCGAAACGATCCCGCAGCGGTGAGGTTAACAACCCCGCCCGAGTGGTGGCGCCAACGAGTGTAAACGGAGGCAGATCCAGCTTTATAGAGCGCGCCGCAGGCCCTTCACCGATCATAATATCGAGCTGGTAGTCTTCCATTGCCGGGTAGAGCACCTCTTCAACAACAGGGCTTAAGCGATGGATTTCATCGATAAACAACACATCGCCAGCTTGCAGGTTTGTCATTAGTGCGGCTAAATCACCGGCTTTTTCCAATACCGGGCCAGAGGTAGTGGTTAATTCAACAGCCATTTCAGCGGCAATAATATTGGCCAGTGTCGTTTTCCCAAGCCCCGGCGGGCCAAACACCAGCGTATGATCAAGTGCTTCTTGGCGCTGCTTTGCTGCACGAATAAAAATATCCATCTGTTCACGCACAACGGGCTGGCCGACATAATCTGCTAGGGTTTTAGGGCGAATAGCGCGATCTTGTACGTCTTCTTGCACCGTGACAGGCGTCGGTGCAATGATTCTCTGCGCTTCGAGTTGGTCTTTTTCGATCATGTAGCGTCCTCTAGAGCACTCAGCATATAAGGTTCTGACATCACTGTGCGCATATTCCGGGTACATTTTGGGCGTATTTCGGGCATAGTAACACAGCGCCTACACTTTGCTTAAACGCTGTAGCGCCGCTCGAATAAGCACCTCACTGGAAGCGCCCTCATGCGCTTTCAACGCCTGAGAAACCATTTTTGCAGCCTCTGCCGGTTTATAACCCAGTGCGACCAATGCGCTCTCGGCATCAGCACTAACCTGAGAGGCACCACGCCCGGCATTAACGCCAAACGTAGCCTCAGTGGTATTAGCGGTGCTGTGCGCATCACTGCCCCACTCTTTTAAGCGATCTTTCACCTCAATAATTAAGCGCTCGGCGGTTTTTTTACCCACACCGGGCACCCGAACCAAGGCCGCTGTATTACCTTCCATTACGCAACGCACAAACTCCTCAACCGGCATGCCCGATAAGATCGCTAAAGCCATTTTAGGGCCAACGCCACTGACCTTAATTAAAGTGCGAAACAAACGGCGCTCATTTTGGGTATAAAATGCAAATAATTGTTGCGCTGTTTCACTCACCGATAAGTGGGTCCAGAGTACAACGGGCTGCCCCACACTAGGTAAAGGGTAAATACTGGTCATAGGCGCTTGCACTTCATAACCTACGCCCTGTACATCAATCAATAAAAAGGGGGGCTGTTTTTCAATTAAAATCCCTGACAAACGTCCGATCATAAATGTATTACCTGTAGAATGAATCGTAAGATGGCCTATAGACTAAGGCGTGGGTGCTACACCATACGGCCACGGCGAAACTGCCGCGCAGAAGCTACTGATATAAGGTGCTGTTGTGTATTGCCGTGGCACAATGCTACCGCCAGTGCATCGGCGGCATCTTCTTGCGGGGTTGCCGAGAGCTTTAACAAGCGCATCACCATATGCTGCACCTGTGTTTTATCTGCGCCGCCATTGCCTACAACCGATTGCTTAACCTTTTTCGCCTCGTACTCAAAAACGGGCAAATCCCGGTTGGCGGCGGCCACAATAGCCGCACCTCGCGCTTGGCCCAGTTTCAGTGCAGAGCCTGCACTTTTGGCCATAAATACCTGCTCAACGGCCATTTCTTGTGGACAATATTCTTCAATTAACTGGCTCACGCCCTCGAAAATACTCTTTAAGCGTTCGGGCAAAGCCCCCTTTGGCAGACGAATGACACCACTTGAGACATATTCATAACGGCCATTAACGCCATTAATAATACCAAACCCCGTTTTCAGTGATCCTGGATCAATACCGAGAATCAACGCCATAAATACCCCTATCTTTTTAACCTTGCCTAGCTTTTTAGTGCATTTAGCTATCCAAAGCCAGTAAGTGCTATAGCCACAGACGTAACATGAGACACATGGTCTACACGCGACTACCCTGTAATTTTATCCAGTAAATGCGCAGTGTGGCAAGCGTGTCACAAAAGATCAAGTGCAGAGGGAAATATGGCATTTGAACAATGCCCTCGCTCTGCGTAAAATAGCGCGTCTTCTACCGCGTGACATAACCTGTGTTAACTTATGGAAGAATTTCTACTATTAGGCATATTTGTATAGCTCTTTGTACACAACTGCCTTAATAGTGTCGTTTAACAGCTGTAGTACAACAAAAGTGACATGGAATCCTATGATTGTAGGCATTGATTTAGGCACCACCAATAGTCTTGTGGCCATTTTTAAAGAGGGAAAAGTCCAAATAATCCCGAATGCACTCGGTGTCAACCTCACCCCCTCTGCGGTTGGCTTAGATGACAACGGCCAGATAATGGTCGGCCAGAGCGCAAAAGAAAGAATGTCGACCCACCCAGAGCTAACCGCGACCGATTTTAAGCGCTACATGGGGACAGACCGGCAGGTTAGCCTCGGCAAAAAGCGCTACCGTGCTGAGGAACTCTCTTCGTTTGTTATTCGTGCGCTAAAAGAGGATGCCGAAGCCTATCTTGGCGAGCCCGTCACCGAGGCCATTATTACTGTACCTGCCTACTTTAGTGATGCCCAGCGCAAAGCGACTAAATTAGCGGGCGAGCTGGCGGGCTTAACCATTGAGCGTTTATTAAATGAGCCCACTGCCGCCGCTATGGCCTACGGGCTACACACTAAAGAAGAAGAAGGTAAATACCTCGTGTTCGACCTGGGTGGCGGCACTTTTGATGTATCGATTCTGGAAATGTTCGACGGCATGATGGAAGTACATGCCAGCGCTGGCGACAACCACTTAGGCGGTACCGACTTTACGGCTCTGGTTGCCCAATATTTTATCACCAACCACGCAGAAACCTTAGGTGTCGAGCCACGCAAAATGCCAGAGGCGTTGAAAAAAAGCTTCTCTATTGTCGCTGAGAAGGCCAAGCGTGAAGTGGGTGATACCGGGAAAAGCCAACAAACGATTCAATGGCAAGGCAAAACCGCTCAGTGCACATTAGATTCAACTATCTTTGAAAAATTAGTGGCTGACCTGCTAGAGCGAATCTCTAAGCCTATTCGTGGTGCGCTACGCGATGCTAAGCTTATGGTCAAAGATATTAATGAGATTGTTTTGGTCGGTGGCGCCACACGCATGCCGTGTATTCGCCAACTGGCAACGCGGCTCTTTCAACGGTTTCCAGCAACCGGCATTAGTCCCGATGAAGTCGTCGTTGAAGGTGCAGCCGTGCAAGCAGGCCTTAAACTACGTGATGCAACACTCAACGATGTTGTGATGACCGATGTGTGCCCTTATACCCTAGGCATTGAAGTGGTCAAAGGCCATAACGATGAGGCCGGTTATTTTGACCCAATTATTGAGCGCAATAACTATATCCCTGTGAGCCGCGTTGAACGCTTCTACACACTTGCAGACAAACAAACACACGTTGAAGTTAAAATATATCAAGGCGAATCGCCCCATGTTAAAGACAATATTTTTCTCGGCCAGTTAACAGCAAACGACATCCCTGAGGCCCCAGCGGGGCAAGAGTCGATTGACGTGCGCTTTACCTACGACATCAATGGTATATTAGAGGTCATTGTCACAGTAACAAGCACCGGTAGTGAATCTAAACTCATTACTGAAGAAAACCCCGGCGTGCTGAGCAAAAGCGATATCGAAGCTATATTTAAAAAGCATGCCGCACTTAAAATTCACCCCCGAGACCAACAAGAAAATGTAACACTGCTCAACCGTGCCGAACGCCTCTATCGTGAATCACTCGGTGATGAACGCGATTTTTTAAGCGAGCAGATTGCACAATTTGAAGCGATTTTAAAACGCCAACAGGTGCGCGAAATCACCGAGGCACGCAAAACCCTCGAAGCGATTTTAGATCAACTCGAAGGCAGCTATTCATTTTAGGAGTTTTCATGGAGTGCTGGGACATACTAGGCATTGATGCCGATAGTGATAAACGTACCATTAAACGGGCTTATGTTAAGCTGCTAAAGCAAAATAACCCCGAAGATGACCCGGAGCGTTTTCAACGTATCCGCGATGCCTATGAGCAGGCGGTTGCTTGGGTTGAATCGATAGATGAGCCTTACATTGATAGCAATGTAGTAGCAGAGAATGTACTAGAGAGCAATCCATTAGAGACCACCACCGATGATGTCTCAACAACTGAAAATACAGCCTTAGCACAGCATCACGAAACTGATACTAGCTCGCCCGAGCATAACCGCTTACAAGAAGCCATTGCCGAAATCGCCCATCATTTAGCGGGCCATCACGAAGAGGCTGCCGTTGCATCGGTACAGTCACACTTAGCTGATGATTTTTTTTGCGGCCTTGACACACGCTACGAATACGAAGGCGAACTACTTATCATGTTGTGCCAGCAAGACATGTTTTATCTGTACTTTGCCGATTTTTTAGCTGAAGCCTTTGAGTGGAATATTAACATTCACGCGCGCCCCTTTTATATCAACAACCAGTTTCAAAGTGAATCCGAATACTACTATGCATTTTCCAGGGTCGCATATTATTACACCACGGCAATCGTTCGGCATGATATTCTCAATCACTACAAGCGCGAACGCCATAATCAGGAGACGGTCGAACAATTAGAACACGCGCTTTTTTCTGAGTTTAACGAAGAGCGTCTTGCCACCTTTAAAACGGATAAAAAGCACCTGAAAATCTTAAAAGCGATTTGCAGCTATATGGATACGAAAGGTTACTTCCAAGACGCACTATCGCCTATTCCTAGCGACACATTACAATGGATCAACGACAACAAACTCTATAGTTCGAAAGACTTGTGGGCACAAGAAGAGCAAGGCCAAAGTGATGGCTCAGACAGCTCTTGGAAGTATGCCATCATTGCGCTTGTGATACTTGTCGTTCTCACAAATATCTTCAGTAATCTGGAAAAGAATAAAAACAAAGAGATTGCCACACCAGATGATCGCCCACAGGAAGCGGCAACCACAAATAACAATGCCAATGAAATGAGCGAAGACGATAAAAAACGACTCATCGAACGACTCATTGAAGCGGCAAAAACACCCTCTGATACTATTGAGCAGCGTGAATAGCTATTACAAATACTGCCTCAATCGCTACCTAAACAAAATCGTTTATTTAATCTCAAACACGATAGCCCAGTATATACCCGGGGGGTTATCATGCTAAATACGAAGTATCGACATATAACTCACAGAAGCGGTTAGCAGTATCGTAGAGGCCACTTCAACAATACGTACCACTTTAGGGTCTATATCTTTTCTTACCGCCTCAATCATTGTAAACAAGAGGCTAAAGCTGAAAAATAATCCACCGATCACCATAATCGCTTCGCCTCGTGCCACATAGATTGCCGATGTAGGCACAGGGGAAAAAGTAGGCAATATGACCACGTAACCATAACCAATAATCACACAAAACCAAGCTAAACAAAGGCTGTATATTAAACGTGCAATCATCACATAACCTCCTCTATTTTCGGCCAAAAAGCCGTGATTGTTATGTATTTCTTTCACGGTACATAACATCTGTCCGTAAAACATATTTTTTGCCGTTGATAGGGCTATTAGCTCTATGTGAAATGTTATGAGGAAAGACTAACGCCATGCCTTTTTTGGGCACCACCATCTCCCATGGGAACTGGGTAACGCCCTCTTGAAATGTATCGTTTAAATAAATCATAAACGTTAATAGACTTTCTTCTGATTCAGATCGAACAAAGGAGCCATCTTTATGCCATTTAAAATAGTGCTCTCCACAATAGCGGTAAAACCGAATTCTTTCATTAAGCCCGGTGAGTCACCAGTTATCACATATTTTGGGCAGTAGGTCTTTAGCTCTAATATATAAGACATTGGCTATATTGATATCGTCAACAATGACTCGATCGTTATAGCGAATTTCTTTATTGATTTGCGGGCCTGTAATGGCGTTAATAGTGGCCGTTTCGTAGCGATAATTTTCACTTAAATCAATATAACTATCACACTCGCCAGAGGATAAAAAATCCTCGATGGTAAAAACACCTGAGCCCAACTTTTCAACTCTCATCTCTACTCCTTTTTAGTTTTGGTTTTTTATTACTGGCCAAACCTAGCTTAATACTGTTGAGCGACTAATCATTACAGTCATTTCTAATCTGTTAGCAACCGAGATTTCCACCTTATCATGGGGACCTCCATATCCGACTTAATTGATTTGTTGCGCACTGTTTTAGAATAGTTTTCTACTATCTCGCATATACGCTCAGGGCTAACACCGTTAAGCCTTTGGTGCTTCTCTAAGCGCGGAATATACTGAGACGAACTCTCCATAAGTAAATACAGCTCACTATCATTAAGCCGTTTAATATGATCTCTAATAGTATAGCCCTTTGGGAGCGAACTTGACGGGCTATCACCTACAATTGAAATAAATACCCCGTCTTTTATAGACCAAGTGTTATCATAATAACTTACATCAGGCTCACCATCGTTATTAAACTCTACCGACACCACACATTTTCGACCATTACTAGAAATACCAAGCTGACTATATTCATAAAGCCCACTACCATAATCTTTTAAATGCCAAACACCTACAATGCGCTCATCTAAACTGCGGTAATGTGTTGTAGTACAACCACTAACAAATACTAACCATAAAATAGAAAAAAATATTTTCATTTTCTGTCCTTAACAGATACATTTAGCCAAACCATTTATTTATTACTCACACCACCTGTAGCCTATAGCAGTATTCACCACAATCACACATTAAAAACAAGGCAATCAAATAAATATGAAAAAAAACAAAATATATACCTACCATTACACCAACCACCCAAAGCGTACATTCTATGACTGAACCTATTATTATAAATAATTTAATTCTTTCACGAAACAATGATTTCTATATAAAATATAGCGTATCCCATTTTACTACACTCCCCAAAAAAACAAAAAATATATTAATTTGACACTTATATCATTTAAAGGAAAGGCAATTTTTTGTTAATTTAAAAAGCTTACAATAAAAAGGGAGAATGAAGAAAAGGGGGGATTCTATCCTTTTAGCCATTTTAGTTTTTATAGGTTAATTACTACGATACACTCTAAAGCCGCTCGTTATAGACAAGATAAGCTTACTCGCCTGACCATGTTGTAATAAGTTCCTTTAATCTAAATTAACTATATCTGAAGCAGAAACATTACTCCAATCCTTATCGGGATATCGATAGTAGTATGTCGCACGCCAATAAAAATGATGGAGCGTTATCTCTATATTAGCTCTAGCTTTAATAGCCACAAACTCTGTCCCTTTAGGGTAAAAAAACTTACCTTCGTCAGAGTTAGTCCCGTAGCCTAGAAAGTTATAGGTGCCTGCGGGTATCTTATGGTGCCCCATAGTCTCCATTGTTGCCCTAAATTCGCGCCCATGAGCATCAACCAAAATAATCTCAGGCTTGATCACTTGCTGAGTCGTAGAGTTTTTATAGCCATAGGTTAAATTGTAAAATTTATCCATTTCTATATCTGTCACCACCTCATATTCATCACCCAATGATAATTCAAGGGTATGGATATGAGGCAATACCTTTAAAGGCGTTTCTAATGCAATGGTTTTCCACTCTTGGGTTAGTACAAAGGGGCCTTCAATGTGTTTATCCGTTGGAGCCTGCAATACCTCGGCGCTACAGCTAGGGAGCAATATCAAGCTGACCATCAAGGTATACAACAGATGATTGAATCGTAAAGGGTTCATATTAGGCAATTAGTTCTTCAATAAGGGTCAGTTTATCACTATAAGCAATCGCTTTAGGGCTTACTGCATGGGAGGATTGATTTAATAATGGAATGCCCGCTTTCTCAAATGCCGATGCCACTAATTCACTACAAAAAAGGTCTCATTGTGCTTTCTTTTTTGGGTGATATCATGTGCTAGTTTAATAGGATAACCTGTGACTGTGTATTTAGTCATACTACAACCGCTACTAACCTCATTGTCTCATTGTCTCATTGTGGCACCTTATCGCTCACTATCAGTGTTTACCAATAAACAAACGAAATAAAGGGCTCCTAGCACACACACCTACCGCCACCTTAGCTATACTCATTAGTACAGTAAATGTGGCACACAACAACAATAAGGTGTAGCGACGGTGAACGATCTTAGCCCTGATGATCAGCGTAAGCTCGATCAGTTTCAACAGTATCTTAAGCAAGCCCAACATTCACAGGTGGGCTACCCCAGCAATCAAGATCCACGTATTGATTACAGCGCTCTTAATAGCTTTTTATCCTATAACATTAACAATATTGGCGACCCATTTGCCAACAGCAATTTCCGAATGAACTCTCATGAATTTGAACGCGAGGTCGTGCGTGAATTTGCACAGTTTACCCAAGCACCTGCCGACGGCTACTGGGGGTATGTAACCAACGGAGGCACCGAGGGCAATATGTATGGTTTGTATTTGGCGCGCGAATTAATGAGCAATGGTATGGTATATTTTTCAGAAGATACCCACTACAGCCTCGCCAAATTATTACGGCTGTTAAATGTGCGCAATATTATGATTAAAGCTCAGCCCACAGGCGAGATGGATTACGAAGACTTACATGAAACACTGCGCATACACAGAGATGTGCCCCCCATTATTTTCGCAAATATTGGCACGACGATGCAAGGAGCCGTCGACAATATTGAGCGCATTAAAGCCATCATGAACACCCTCGCAATACACCGCTATTATATTCATTGCGATGCGGCACTCAGCGGGATGATCTTACCTTTTGTTGAATCACCACAAGCCTTTGATTTCACTGCCGGCATTGATAGTATTTCGATCAGCGGGCATAAACTCTTAGGCGCCCCACTGCCTTGTGGTGTGGTACTGGCACGCAAAAGCCATGTGGATCGTATTGCCCGCTCGGTCGAATATGTCGGCGTGCTAGACACGACTATTATGGGCTCGCGCAATGGGTTTACACCACTGCTGTTATGGTATGTACTAAAGTCGCTAGGGCGCGAAGGCATTGTGGGTATTATCGATCGCAGTATGGCGCTGGCAGATTATGCCATTAAAACCTTTACACGCCTTGGCATTAGCGCGTGGCGCCATCAAAATTCGATCACGGTAGTTATTGCACGCCCGTCAAAGGCGGTGTTAGCCAAATGGCAAATTGCACCCTACCGGCAGATCGCGCATATTATTACCTTCCCCCATGTGAGCGAGGCCACTATTGATGCTATTGCCCACGATATACTCACATACCCAGCCAACACATAAGCGATTGTAGGAGATAGCGATGCAACACATCAGCGTTTTAATGGATAATCGCCCAGGTATTGTGGCTGATATTACCGAACTTATGGCCAGTCATCAGATTAATATTCTTACCTTAAATGTCGATGGTATTGAAGATCATGGCGTGATGCGGCTATCGGTCGACCAATATGATCAGGCACTGCAAGTACTGCGGCAGGCACAATACCGTGCAATCAGTGAGGATGCATTGGTTGTTCGCATTCGCGATGAGCCAGGTGCGCTGGCAAAAATAGCGAGCCGCTTTAAAACACACCAGCTCAATATCCGCAGTATACATATTCTCGACCGACAAGAAGGCTATGTACTGGTCTCGATTGTCAGCGATGATAACCACAAGGCCAGTACACTTGTTGCAGATAATCTAGTGCCTTAAAATGCACAGCACATTGCGCAACCCCCTACTGAGCACTTGAACTAACATGCTCATTAATTCATGATACAAGCACTTTTAACGGAACCACACTAAAGGATGTACTCTATGCTCATCAGTAATTTAGAAATCGTACCCGGCTACCGTATTGGGAAACATTTAGGGCTAGTGCAAGGTAGCACAGTCAGAACCAAGCACGTGGGTCGCGATATGATGGCAGGGCTTAAAAATATTTTCGGTGGCGAGTTGCGCGGCTACACAGAGCTGCTGGAAGAGTCTCGCAAAGAAGCCACTGAGCGTATGAAGGCACAGGCACAGGCCATTGGAGCTAATGCGATACTCAACGTGCGCTTTTCGACCTCATCGGTTGCACAAGGTGCGGCTGAGTTGTTTGTCTACGGCACAGCCGTTACGATAGAGGCGACCAATCAAGAACCCGCCAGCCAGCCGTCTTCACTATAAGGAGCACGCTATGGAGTTTATCTTTTTACTCATTTTGCTGGCACTAGGGCTTGGCTTCGGGAGTTACGCAGAAAAACGCCACTTTAACTCTATTATCAAGCGCGAGCAGGAATACATGGCAAAAGCCCCTGTTTTTTCAACAAAGCGACCACCAGAACAAATACCAGCGCCGCGTACTGAGTTAGTCGGTGGCAATGTGGTGATCTCAGTTGACTATTTTAAGCGTTTTGTCGCCACTTTGCGCATGCTTGTGGGCGGCCGTGTCAGCTCTTATGAGAACCTACTCGACCGGGGCCGCCGAGAAGCACTATTACGCATGCGTGAAGAGGCTATGGCCAAAGGGGCCAATGGTATTTTTAATGTTAAACTTGAAACCGCGTCTATCTCCAAAGGCCGAGGTAAAAGCATTGGCTCCATAGAAGTCTATGCCTATGGCACAGCGATTATCCCCGCACAATAATCGCCTATAACCCGCGATAGTGTTGAGCGATCACATGGGTATAGCCCATGTGATACTACTTAAGGCACACTATTGCCAGTAGCACACCAGTAACACATATAAGCACCATTGAGGGAACACACCACCATGAGTTACGAAAACCCGCAAATACCCGAAGGCATTAATAATACCCGCGAAAACCCGTTAAAAGAATTTGTGATTTTAACTATTGGGGTTTTAGGGAGCGCGGCGATTATTACCGTACTACTGGTGCAGTTAATTGGCTGGTGGGCACCCTTAATTCCCTTTAGCTGGGAACAGGACTGGAGCGTATCACTAGATGATACCCCACAAGATGCCTCAGCCAAGCAACAGGACATCGAGGTATATCTCAATGAATTGACAAGCGCATTAAGCACGGCGATGAATCTGCCCGAGTCAATGCATATCACTGCGCACTTTGTCGATGACGATACAGTTAATGGTTTTGCTACTCTCGGTGGCCATATCTATATTCACCGAGGCCTTCTGGCACTGCTTGATAGTGAAAATGCACTAGCGCTACTGTTGGCCCATGAAATTGCCCATATCAAAAACCGTGACCCACTGGTAGCCTTCGCCCGGCATGTTGGTGTTGCTAGTGTATTGGGGTTAATCACAGGTACGAGCAATATGGGAGATATTGGCAGCGGTATCGGTGTGGTTAGCACACTGACTAGCCTTGGATTTAATCGCTCGATGGAAAGCACCGCAGATCACGATGGGCTACATGCGGTGTATCAACACTATGGCCATACGAATGGCGCAGCTCAACTCTTTGTTGTCTTACAACAACAAAGCAAACTGGCAATACCGGAATTTATATCAACACACCCGCTATCTGAAAACAGAGTGGAAGAGCTGCAATCACTGGCAGAGCATAACCAATGGAAACAAACCGGGAGTACAACTCCTCTGCCGGCAAGTATTCGAGCTTATTTGAAATAGCGCGTTTAAAATAATAATGACCGCCCTTTGTAAGGCAATAGCGATGATGTCATACCGATTATGTAACTCTTGGTTTAACACCGGCTTGTAATACTAGTTGTCATACAAGCACCACTAATACACAACAAAGGGCGTGAGCTTATAGCTCAGCTAAAATGTCATCGGCAATATCCGCATTACTGTAGACATTTTGTACATCATCAAGGTCTTCTAACATATCGACCAAGCCCATCACTTTTTCAGCGCCGTCTTTATCAAGAGAGACGGTGGTTGCAGGTATCATGGTGATATCAGCATCAGCAGGCACTAACTCAGCGGCAATCATCGCATCGCGAACATTGAGAAAGTCTTCAAATGCAGTCATCACATCGATAGAGCCATCATCATTAGTCACCACATCATCGGCACCAGCTTCCAATGCGGCATCCATAATCAGCTCTTCATCAGCACCGGGTTCGTAGGATATTTGCCCTTTACGGGTAAATAAATACGCTACCGAGCCGTCAGTTCCCAAATTACCACCACGCTTGGTAAACGCGTGGCGAACCTCGGCAACAGTGCGGTTGCGATTATCCGTTAAGCACTCCACTAAAATAGCGACCCCATTAACACCATAACCTTCATAGGTAACGGCTTCGTAATTATCGCCATCGGCATTGCCAGCACCGCGCGCAATCGCTTTATCGATGGTATCGCGCTTCATGTTGGCATTGAGTGCCTTATCAACGACTGCACGTAAGCTGGGGTTATCCGCAGGGTCGCCGCCTTTTTTAGCGGCTACGACTAATTCGCGAATAATTTTAGTGAAGACTTTACCTCGCTTAGCATCTTGCGCTGCTTTGCGGTGCTTAATGTTCGCCCATTTACTGTGACCTGCCATAATTTATTGACCTGCGTCTGATTGAGTTGCGGGTTTTTCGGCCAGCTTGATATTGAGTTCACGCAATTGTTTTTTGTCGACGCTACCGGGGGCATCTGTCATTACACAAGCAGCCGATTGAGTTTTAGGAAATGCAATCACATCGCGGATGGAATCACTATCGGTCATCAACATAATTAAACGATCCAGACCAAAGGCCAGTCCACCGTGAGGCGGTGCACCGTATTGCAGTGCATCAAGAAGGAAACCAAATTTTTCTCGCTGCTCGCTCTCATCAATACCGAGCACCTGAAATACTGTTTGTTGCATGGCTGATTGGTGGATACGAATAGAACCACCGCCTAGCTCCGTGCCATTAAGTACCATGTCATAGGCCTGCGATAATGCATCACCCGGATTTGCCGCCAGCGCCTCAGGAGTGCATGAAGGCGCGGTGAAGGGGTGGTGTAGCGATGTCCAGCCGTGGTCTGTTTCTTCAAACATAGGGAAGTCAACAACCCATAATGGCGCCCACTCACAAGTATAAAGGTCGAGATCTTCACCCAGCTTACAACGCAGGGCACCGAGAGATTCACTCACGACACTGGCGCTGTCAGCACCAAAGAAGATTAAATCACCATCTTGTGCACCTACACGCTCCAGAATCGAACTGCGCACATCATTGGGCAAGAATTTAACAATCGGTGACTGCAAGCCGTTTTCAATATCGCTTTTATCGTTAACTTTAATATACGCCAGACCTTTAGCGCCATAGATACTGACATACTTGGTGTAGTCATCGATTTGTTTGCGTGTCAGCTTAGCGTTACCACCCTCAATTTTCAGAGCACTAATACGCCCTTTCGGGTCATTCGCCGGGCCTGAAAACACTTTAAACTCGACTTCAGTCATTAAATCTTTGATGTCGACAAGCTCTAGTGGAATCCGTAGGTCGGGCTTATCTGAGCCATATTTGGCCATCGCTTGCGCATAAGGCATGCGCGGAAATTCACCCAGATCCACACCTTTTAATTGTTTAAAAATTCCACGAATCATATTCTCAGTGACCGCCATGATATCGTCTTCGCTCATAAAGGAGGTTTCGATATCAATTTGGGTAAATTCAGGCTGGCGATCAGCACGCAAATCTTCGTCGCGAAAGCATTTAGCAATTTGATAATAACGGTCAAACCCTGAAACCATCAATAACTGCTTAAAGAGTTGCGGCGATTGTGGCAGTGCAAAAAACTTCCCATCGTGGGTACGCGAGGGCACGAGATAGTCACGAGCACCCTCAGGTGTGGCCCGTGTCAAAATGGGCGTTTCAATATCGAGAAACCCTTCAGTGTCTAAATACTGGCGAATTACATTAGTTACTTGCGAGCGAAAACGCAGGTTGTGCTGCATTTCTTGGCGGCGCAAATCGAGGTAGCGATAGTGCAAGCGCACATCTTCACCCACATTGGTATGTTCATTGAGCGGGAACGGTGGTGTTTCAGCGGCATTGAGTATTTGCAATTGTGTGCCGTAAATCTCAATCTCACCGGTGGGCATATTGGCATTAACCGTCTCAGGTGTGCGAGCGCGCACCTTGCCAGTCACTTGCAATACATATTCACTGCGTACTTTATCGGCGAGTTCAAAGTTCTCTTTGCCATCGGGGTCAAAAACAACCTGAACAATGCCATCGCGATCACGAAGATCGATAAAAATAACCCCACCGTGGTCCCGGCGACGATCGACCCAGCCACACAATGTCACTTGCTGATCGATAGATGAGGCGTTGAGCGCACCACAATACTCACTGCGCATAAGCGTAATTCCCGTAATTAATAGTCAAAAATGTTAGCGGTAAGCTAACTGAATTCCCCGCCACTGTTTACGCGGTTGACGAGCTCGACGATGATGATCCCGATGAACTAGTGCTCGGTTTACTCGAGTCACCACCACTGCTTTTTGCCGATGAGCTTTTATCACCGGCAAGGTTTTTCTTATTGCCAGACTTAAAGTCTGTTTCATACCAGCCGCCACCGGCGAGCCGAAACCCCGCCGCAGAGACCTTTTTCACTAATGCTGCCTGCTGACAGTGAGGGCAAACCTTTAGTGGATCATCACTCATCTTTTGTAAGGCTTCAAACTCATGGGCACATTCACTGCATTGGTACTCATAAATAGGCATAGCGTATCCTGTTATTTCACAGCCAGATAAAGGGCGCAGATTATACCCTAGCCGCCGGTCCTCATAAACCTCCAAATTGCGCGATTTTTAGCTCGCAGCTCACCAATACTCCCTAAAGCGGTCAAACAAAAACCTAATAATGTGCAATTTTGTGAAAAAACGCCTCAAAGCTTTAAAAAACCCTAAAAAACTGACTTTTTTAGTTGCTGATCGCAATTTTATGCTTTATATATAGACCCGTCTGCAAAAAGGTAGCCTAATAAGCCTTTTACAGAAGCATAATAATTCATTGAAACACAACAAAGGATACCACTATGGCCGCACGTAAAACCGCTGCAAAGAAAGCCCCAGCGAAAAAAGCAGCCGCTGCTGCTCCAGCGAAAAAGATCAAAGGCGTCAGCGAACGCTATAACAAAACCCAAATCCTGAACCAAATTGCAGAAAACACTGAGTTGTCAAAAAAACAAGTACAATCGGTATTAGATGAATTGTCAGACGTGATCGAAGGGCATATTAAAAAGCGTGCATGTGGCGAGTTTGTATTACCCGGCCTCCTAAAAATTACCACTGTGAAAAAGCCTGCTCGCAAAGCGCGTAAAGGTATCAACCCCTTTACTGGCGAAGAGACTACCTTTGCCGCAAAACCGGCGAGTATCCAAGTTAAAGTGCGCCCACTGAAAAAATTAAAAGAAATGGCAGAGTAGCTTTTACGCAATGCCACAGCACTTGGTGAGCACCACCAAGTGCTGACTGAACACGTGCTAACTGAACACGTGCTAACTGAACACGTGCTATTAGTAGCACAGCGCCCAAAAGTTCAGCACCCCATCGAATGCACAACATACACCCATAACGAGTAGCCATTAGCCTGGCTATAATAGATGACGGCTAGCTGATGCTCATGGCTAAAGTCTGTATGACATTTATGCGCCCTAACGTGCCTAAATTATTGGCACAACAACCAAGCCCTGACATACAACTTCTCTGCTTAGTAGGCCGACTTTAGGTCCGATTCACCACTGCCGGGATCTGTTGTAAAGTCATCGCCAGCCAGCGCATTGCGCAACCGGGAAACGCGATCCTCTAGTGCGCTGTCGCTGTAGGCCACAGGCTCTACTGCACCCCATACTGCACCGGGCCAGGCGGCATCGTTCTCGAAGCGTGCAACATGGTGCATATGTAACTGCGACACTATGTTACCCAAAACACCAACATTCATGGTGACAGGCTCAAATAACGCTACCATAACTTCTGCCAGACGGCAGGACTCCACCCCCAGCTGCATACGGTCTTCACGTTTTAAATGATGAATTTCGCAAACATTGCTGCGCTGAGGCACCAATATACACCACGGGTAGTTGGCGTCTTTATGCAGCAATACCAATGACAAGGGAAAATGCCCCAAATAAACAGTGTCGGCCTCTAGCCGCTCATGCAATTCAAACATTACTACTCACCTCTGCGTAATTATCGGCTTTATTGGCTCAAAAACGTTAGAAAAGTGCCCATTTGCCCACACACTAGACGCTTTTTAGTCACAGGGCAGAAATACTTTAGGAGTTCACTGTACCAACGGCGCCATCCCCCTTAGAATAGCGCCTTTATTCCACAATAGACAGAGAAAATTACGCTATGCGAGCCAGTCGTTTTTTAATCGCAACCCTGAAAGAAACCCCCTCTGATGCCGAGGTCATTAGCCATCAATTAATGCTCAGAGCCGGCCTGATTCGCAAGCTGGCCTCAGGGCTTTATAACTGGCTGCCACTAGGGTTAAGAGTCTTACGCAAAGTGGAAGCTATTGTGCGCGAAGAAATGAATAATGCCGGCTCACAAGAGGTCTTGATGCCTGTCGTGCAACCATCGGAGCTATGGGAAGAATCCGGCCGCTGGCAGCAATTTGGCCCAGAGTTATTGCGCATCGAAGATCGCAACCAGCGAGCGTTTTGCCTAGGGCCAACTCACGAGGAAGTGATCACTGACCTTATTCGCAACGAAATCAGCAGCTACAAACAACTACCGAGTAATTTTTATCAGATTCAAACTAAATTTCGCGATGAAATTCGGCCGCGCTTTGGTGTCATGCGCTCGCGGGAATTCATCATGAAAGATGCCTACTCCTTTCATATCGATCAAGCATCACTACAATCGACCTATGATGCGATGCACCAAGCTTATTGCCGTGTATTTGATCGCCTACAACTGGACTACCGCCCAGTGCTGGCCGATACAGGCTCTATTGGCGGCTCGGGCTCACATGAGTTTCATGTACTGGCCGATAGCGGCGAAGATGATATTGCCTTTAGTAGTGAGAGTGACTATGCCGCTAATATTGAGTTTGCAGAGGCAATAGCACCTAGTGGTGAGCGCGCGCAGGCAACGGTAACCCTTAGCGAGGTAGCAACACCGGGTAAACATACTATAGATGACGTTGCACAGTTTTTATCTATTTCAGCCCAACAAAGTGTTAAAACACTGATTGTACTGGGAGAAGAGGACGAGCAAGGTCAACAGCCGCTCGTTGCTCTCATTTTGCGTGGCGACCATACACTCAATGAAATTAAAGCCGCGAAATTACCCGGTATAGCTTCACCATTAACCTTTGCACCTGAAGAACGCATTGCTACCGAACTTGAATGCACCATTGGCTCACTAGGCCCCAAAGGTTTAGCTATTACAACCTATACCGACCACAGCGCTGCGGCACTGGCTGATTTTTGTTGTGGCGCCAATAAAGCGGGCTATCACTTCACCGGTGTTAACTGGGGCCGCGATTTAGCGGAGCCTGTTGTAGCGGATATTCGCAACGTAGTTGCCGGCGACCCAAGCCCTTGCGGTAAAGGGCAGTTAGACATTAAGCGCGGTATCGAAGTGGGTCATATATTTCAGTTGGGCACAAAATACAGTGAAGCAATGGATGCAACCGTACTCGATGAAAACGGCAAAGCGCAAACACTCACCATGGGTTGCTATGGTATTGGTATCACCCGGGTCGTGGCAGCGAGTATTGAACAAAACCACGATAAAAACGGCATTATTTGGCCCGACTCCATTGCCCCGTTTCAAATTGCTTTAATTCCAATTAACGCCCATAAATCAGCCGACGTACAAGCAACGTGCGAGCGCTTATATACTGAGCTTCAAGAAAAGGGCTATGATGTACTATATATGGATGAAGCTAAAGCGCGCTTAGGCGTTATGCTGGCAGATACTGAACTCATGGGAATACCCCATCGTTTAGTGGTGGGTGATCGCGGATTAAAAGAAGGCACTATTGAATATAAGGGACGCCGTGATAGTGACAGCCAACATATTGAGGCAGTGAGCGTGATGGACTTTTTAGCCAATGCCATCACGGTATAAATAGATAATCGTTATGATAGTGTCTGCATTAACATCGCTACATTTTATGGTTCGCAAGCAAGTGCGCTGTAAGCTTGTCTCTTTGTGTTGTCATTGGCTGTGTTGCGGCTTGCTGTGCGCTATATCGCTGATGAGCGTTGCTGATAGCAGGCAGGCTGTCGACGATGAGTTAAGGCTCATGTTAAAAAACGCCGTTGAAAGTGCCGATAGCTTTGAAGATCGCTACGATGCCGAGGTTTGGCTGGTGGCTATGTCTGAAAAACTAAAACGCTACGTCAAAGATCCGCAAGAGCGCCTGACGATTCTTCGCCATGTGCATCGAGAGGCCAGCAGGCACGATTTACAACCTGAGCTGGTACTGGCGGTGATTCAAATCGAAAGTGCCTTTAATCCCTATGCGGTTTCTGTTGTTGGTGCACAGGGCATGATGCAAGTCATGCCCTTTTGGAAGAAAGAAATTGGCCGCCCCGATGATAACCTGATCGATTTAGTCACTAACCTGCGTTACGGTTGTACTATTTTAAAACATTATATCAATCGAGAAAAAGGCGGGCTCGCTAATGCCTTGGCACGCTACAATGGTAGCTACGGCAGCTACAAATACTCGCGCAAAGTCATGAATGCCTGGTTTAAGCGCTGGAAGTAATACTCACTAGCGATAAAGCTGGGCAATTTCATCACAGATTAAATCAATACCCGCCTTAACTTTGTCCCAGGGTTGGCAGTAGTTCATGCGAATACACTGCTGACTGTGTGGCCACTGCTCACGTTCATTAAGGGGCAATGCTTTAAAGAAGTGATGCCCGGACAGTACCATAACACCGCGCGCTTTTAAGCGTTCATAGAGTACATGACTGGTAATAGGCAACTGATCGAACCACAGCCATAAAAACAAAGCCCCCTCTGGCTTATGGATCGATACCGGAAACGAATGCATTTGTTGTTTAATATAAGCCAGTGTTTGTTGCATTTTTTGCCGGTAAAACGGCTGCACATGGGTTTGGCTTAAACGCAGTAAATCGCCTGAGCGGATTAACGATTTACCCAGTGCCGGCCCAAGGCTCCCCGGCGCTAACGACAGCGACGCTGTCGCACGAGAGAATTGTTTAATAGTGGATTTTTTGGCAATCACAATACCTGTGCGCACACCGGGCAAGCCGAGTTTTGATAGAGTCATCACCAAAATAGTGTCTTCATCCCAAGCTACAGAGTGCTCTACAAATGTAATACCAGGAAAGGGAAGACCATAGGCCACATCGAGAATTAACGGAATATTTTTCTCACGACACAACTGTTTTAACTGTTGCAGCTCTGCATCGGTCACTATGTTGCCTGTTGGATTAGTGGGTCTCGACAAGCAAACCGCTGCGGTATCATCATGAATTTTAAAGCGGTCAAAATCAATCCCGTATTTAAACTCCCGCTCACCCAGTGGCTGAATCACAGGGGCCGTAGCCACAAACATATTATCGTTTAAGCCCACATCAGCATAACCTAAATATTCAGGTGCCATCGGCAACTGAATATGTTTATGCTCACCACTTGCGCCCTCACCGGCCAACATATTAAATAGAATAAAAAAAGCTGACTGCCCCCCATTGCTGATCGCAATATTGTCGGCACTAATATCCCAACCACATTCACGGCGCAATAAATCGGCCAGCAATTGTAAGAATTCAGGGTCACCCTGTGGGGTTTGATATTCACCAATCACTTTATGAAAAGCGGCTGCATCATCGCCAATCATCTGCCAGTGCTTCGCTAAGCATGCCTCAACTGCCGGAATATGCGCAGGGTTACCGCCACCCATTAAAATCATATCTGAGCGTTCATTTAATGCCGCACCGAGATCTTCCATCAATGAAACGGTACCTGAATTGCCGGTATACTGTTTAGAAAAACGGCTTGTGGAATCAACCATAGTGATCACCTGAACAACACAATAAAGAGTAGTAAAAATATTATTGTCTAGCCTCTTCGATAAGGGCTAGACAAGAAAACAAAAGGACTGAGTATTAAGCAATAAACAAAGCCGCCGCACTCGCGCACAATGTCATGAGAAATAAAAACCACTTCATCGCTTTTTGGCTAATATTCAGTGCAATCCTAACGGCAATAGCAGCGCCGACCATAGACCCTAGTGCCAGCGCTAATCCGGGTAGCCACTGAATCAAATCGTCGATAATAAAAACCACTAAAGCGATTGAGGTTAGTGCAGCGGTACACAACAGCTTTAGCGCATTGGTGCGCACCAGATCGTAACGCAAGGTACCGGCAAGTACGGTAATCATAATAAAGCCAACACCGGCTTGTACAAAGCCACCGTAGACACCACAAATAAATAAACCGACCCATGCCAGTGGGCGCTCTTTCACTTTATAAACAGGCGTACCATCAGGCGGTGCGATAACTGAGGGTTTAATTAGTATTAACAATGACATACCTATCATGGTTGATAACAGCAATGGTTTTAACCACAAAGTCGGTAATAAGGCAGCCGCCAACGAGCCAAATACACTGCCGATCACCGTAGGCACCAGTACGGGCACCATATCCTGAGTATCAAGTTTATCGTGTTTTTTAAACCCTTTAATACCAACAAGGCACTGCATAAACACGCCCACCCGGTTAGTGGCATTAGCCACATCAGCAGGCATACCCGAGATCATTAATGCAGGTAAGGTCAAATTAGAACCACCACCGGCGAGTGTATTAATAACACCGGCCACTAAACCTGTTACTACAAGCAACATATAATACGTAATTGAGTAATCCATGCGATACAACAACCCAGCAATACAATATAAGCATCGCATCATAGGGCTCCGCCGTGGCTGGCACAACCCATTGGAGAATGAAAAAGCTAAAGAGTTTAAAAATTAGCAGGAATCACTGAATAAGATCGTAATAACGAGATAATAACGAGGAAATTAACGAAGACCGTGGGCAGCTAATACGCTATTGAGCTTATCTTTATCCACGGGTTTTTTAATAAAATCGAGTGCGCCTAAAGCTTTAACTCGCTCGCGGGCCGTTGGCTGAATATCACCTGAAATAACGATGATCATCGTTTTGAGCCCTAGGGTTTTGACTTGTTCCAACACACCATAACCATCCATTTCGGGCATGGTCAAATCCAAAAATACCATTTCACCCTTGCCTGCCTGTATAGCAGCAAGCCCCTCAAGACCATTGCAGGCAAACGTCACATCGACATCCCACCCTTCAGGCAAAGAGCGTGCAACCTGTTTTCGCGCCATATTCGAATCATCGCAAATCAGCAGAGGTATACCCATAACCACCTTAATGTTTATCACCAAAAGAATCTACTTAGAGTATAGCAACCCCCTTGTATTTTTCCTGTATTTGATGGTTTTACTGTATTTGGTTATTGGGCAACAGCCACAATCTGTTTACAATAGCCGCTTAAATCACTTTTGCCAGGATACTCTTGATGGTCACTATTTATCACAACCCTCGCTGCTCAAAATCCCGTCAAACATTAGCACTTATTGAAGAACAGGGAATAACACCGGACATCGTTCACTACCTAGACGATACCCCGGATGAAAAAACACTGATAGCGATTCTAAACAAGCTTGGCATAGCGCCGAGACAACTCCTACGTAAAGGTGAAGAAGCTTACAAAAACAATAACTTAGCGGACGAATCATTAAGTGATACAGCATTGATCAAAGCGATGGTCGCACACCCTAAATTGATTGAGCGCCCGATTGTCATCAAGGGCGATAAGGCTATTTTAGGCCGCCCACCTGAGCGCGTTCTGGACTTGTTCTAATCGTTATTAAAGGCCGTATTATGCAAAAGCCATACATATTAGTGCTCTACTATAGCCGCCATGGTGCAACCGCTGAAATGGCACAACATATTGGCCATGGTATAGAACAGAAGGGTATTGAGGCGCGACTGAGAACTGTTGCTCCCATTTCGGCACAGTGCGAGGCAACAATTGACGCAATTCCTGATACAGGCGCACTGTATTGCGACAGTGATGATTTACGCCACTGTTGCGCACTCGCCATGGGCAGCCCGACACGCTTTGGCAATATGGCCGCACCGCTTAAGTACTTTCTCGACAGTACCAGCAGTTTATGGATAAACGGCGATCTGATCGATAAACCTGCGGCTGTATTTACCTCTACGGGCAGCTTACACGGCGGGCAAGAATCTACACTATTGAGCATGATGCTACCACTATACCACCACGGCATGCTCGTTATGGGGCTGCCCTATAGTGAATCGGCACTCACCACCACGACAACTGGCGGCACACCTTACGGCCCATCGCACACAGCAGGTAGCGATGGCCAACAACCATTGAGTAGTGATGAAATAACACTGTGCAAAGCACTGGGAAAGCGCTTAGCAACGACGGCATTGAAGTTACTGCCTTAACACCACCGCGGCACCTTAAAGGCCCAATAGCCTTAACCGTACAACGACACACCGACATTCGAGAGCGAGAAACACATATTATGGGCAAACCCGTCAACATCAGTAAAAAAGCTGTCGATACATCCAAGCTAATCACACTGGCCAGCTACGGGCTTATGCTGGGGCTGTTAATTGTAACGAATATTCTCTCGCCGACATTGTCACTAAAGCTATTGGTCTTTCAGTTAATCCCCTTAGTGATTTTATTGCCAGGGCTGTGGCGTGGACATCATCGAAGCTACAGCTGGCTGTGCTTTGTAGTGCTGATCTACTTTACAGCCTACAGCGTTGAAGTGGGCTCATCGCGCAGTGAAATTACCGATTGGCTAGGACTGGTGCTGAGTATAATCATGTTCATTGGCGGCATGTTAGCCAGCCGCTGGATTCAGCACTACAATTACAATCTGCGTACAGCAAAGACCTCGTAATAGCGTGCCGCAAAGCGTTTATAGGCGGTCAATTAACTATTGAGCGCCTGCTTAACAAAAGGAATTGTCAGCTTGCGTTGTTTAGCCAACGACTGATGATCGAGTTGTTCTAACATATCAAATAGCTGGTGCATATCACGCGGCATTCGGTGCAACAGATACTTAGCCACCTCATCTTGTAGCTGTAAGCCTAAGCGGCTGGCGCGCATTTGCAGTGCTTCGCACTTTTGCTCATCATCCAGCAAAGGGGCGTGATAGACCGCCCCCCATGTTAGCCGCGATTGTAAATCAGCCAGCGATATCGCCAATTCTCGTGGCGAGGCTTGGGCGCCAATAATCAGTTTGCTGCCGTTATCGCGCAAGCGATTAAACAAATGAAATAGCGCACTCTCCCACTCGCTGCGCCCGACTACAGCCTCAAGGTTATCAATACACAATAAATCGAGCTGCTCTAGGTTTTCAAACAGTGCCTCAGCATCAAAATCGACAAGCTCTGCCAACGGTAAATACAATAAAGCACTGTGTTTAGCCGCCGCGTGTTGTACCGCTTGCAATAAGTGGGTAACACCACTACCGGCGGCACCCCACAAAAACAGGCTGTTCTCATCGCTAGTTAAGAATTGTTGTAAGCCATGCACAATGGCGGCATTTGACTCAGTGACCCAAAAGTTATCAAAGGTCGTATCGTCTCGCAGCGAAACGGCTAGTGGTAATTGTTGGTACATCGTTAACGCCACTCAAACTGCAATGGGTTTTGCCCACTACCTGCCGACAACGGCACAGATGACCACTGCTGGGTCACATCGACAGGCCGTAAGCGCTTATCGAGAGCGAGTGTTTTCATCAGCAAATCGATACTGCCATCAAATTCAAGCGCAAGTGTTAAACGATTGCCATCAACAGATGATAGCGATACTGAGCGAGTCATTTTCAAACGCTCAAGATACCTTAGTAGCTGTGCGTAAACACCAAAGTCATCAACATTATTAACCGTCAATACGGTTGATTGAGCAGAGCGCCCCGCGGTATTAGTTGCCACTGAAAAGGTAGAGGCAAAATAGTTCGACACCTGTTCAACAATAGCCGTGGCTACACGGGCTGAACTTGCACCACTGGCACTGAAGAGTTTTTCCTGACCTTGATAATACAACGTAAACTGACCGCGCCACTGACGGCCATCCGCAGGGCGCAGGCGGCCTGCTAGAATTGCATCGGCCTGATAGCGCAGAGAGGCTTTAATAATACTCTCACTATCGCCAGCCCACAGTCGCGATACTGATAATGCCCGCCGGTCATCCAGATCTAATACCGGCGAAACCAAGGGTAGACCGCGCCGACGCGCTGATGTTTTAAACGCCTGCCCGGTTAATGAGCTCGGACTAATAAAACGCTGCTGGGTACCTTTTGTTGAGGCCACCCAGACCACCACATCCGGGCGGCTGGCCTGCCATAAGGGAACACCCGCATCTCGCAGCAGCTTTTCAACAGGCCCCGGAGAGAAACGCATCAGTAGTTTAACTGCCTTGCGATCAACACCAGCCACTTTCAGCGTGCGGCTGCTCGATGCATAACTGAATTCATACAGGTAGGTTTCTGCCTCTTTTAGTGCTTGCGCAATGGTGGCATTGTGCAAGCTATCGCGGCGGCCCGAGGCTTTCACAACAACTGTAGACAACCCTTTTATCGCCGCTTGGCGACGAACACCTGCTGACTGATCAAGCAATAATACGCTGGTATTGTACAAATCAACACTTTGCCTCGCAGCGGCAAATATCGACCAGCTACAGCAGATAATGGCCACAATTATTACGCTTATGCTATTTCGACGCCGCACGACAACCTATCCTCATTGATCAAATTAAATACAATAGCACTGCTTAAACAGCACTATTATTCACCCTTATGGCGCATCGGGCGATAGTTTGACATAAGCCTGTAATAAGGGCCACCCTAGTGCACAGCTATTATAGGCGCACGACGACGACAATAGCGGTAAAATAGTGTCAATTATCGCTATTTTAAATGAAGCGGTATCTCAATGACGAGCACAGCCCCTCAAATGCCCTATAAACCACTTCATAGTAGTGCCCAACAGGCATTCTACTAGTGTTAAGCGGCTTTATAACTGGTAGAATAGGCGCCTTTTTTTCACAATACTGATACACACTACTTATGAATGACGACACTCAAGCACCACAATCTGGCCAAACCCCCTCTCTCAGCTATAAAGATGCCGGTGTCGACATCGATGCAGGCAATGCTCTTGTTGAACGTATTAAAGGGGTCGCTAAGCGCACTCGCAGACCCGAGGTAATGGCTGGGCTTGGCGGATTTGGTGCGCTGTGTGAACTGCCAAGCGGTTACAAACAGCCCGTTTTGGTCTCAGGTACTGATGGGGTTGGCACTAAGCTACGTTTAGCGATGGATATCGGCAAGCACGATACTATTGGTATTGACCTAGTTGCCATGTGTGTAAATGATTTGATTGTCGCTGGTGCCGAGCCACTCTTCTTTCTCGACTACTATGCCACAGGCAAGCTAAATGTCGATGTCGCTACCGATGTAGTAACCGGTATTGGCGTGGGCTGTGAGCAGGCAGGCTGCTCACTAGTTGGTGGTGAAACCGCCGAAATGCCCGGTATGTACGAGGGCGAAGACTATGACCTGGCTGGATTTTGTGTCGGTGTTGTCGAAAAAGCTGACATTATCGATGGCAGCAAAGTCGGTGCAGGTGATGTGCTTATCGGTCTTGCATCGAGTGGGCCACACTCTAACGGCTACTCGTTGATTCGAAAAATCATTGAGGTTAGCCAAGTTGATCTGCAACAGGATATCGATGGCAAACCACTGGCGGATCTCTTGCTAGAGCCCACGCGCATTTATGTCAAAGCCCTGCTTGAGCTACAACGCCAAGTACCTGTACACGCACTATCACATATTACCGGTGGTGGGCTTTTAGAAAACTTACCACGCGTATTACCCGCCGGCGCACAGGCGATGATAGAAACGCAATCATGGACGCAGCCAGCCGTATTTAACTGGTTACAAAGCGCCGGCAATGTCGACCCAATCGAGATGTACCGCACCTTTAACTGTGGTGTTGGCATGGTTATCTGCGTGCCTGCAAGCCAACAAGCACAAGCACTGGATATACTCACACAAGCCGGTGAGGATGCATGGGTGATAGGCGCTATTGCGACAGCGGCTGACAACGACAGTGAAGCCGTCGTACTCAATGGTTTGGGCCAATAGATGAGCCATTCTAAAGCCTGCCGTATTGTCGTACTTATTTCTGGCAGTGGCACCAATTTACAAGCACTGATCGATGCACAGCAACAAGGACAATTGCCCGTGCATATTGGCTGTGTAATTAGCAACAAGCCCGGCGTAGCTGGTCTGGCGCGCGCTGACCATGCTGGCATTAACACTGAAGTTGTCGATCACAAGCGCTTTACTGAGCGTGAACAATTTGACCAGCAATTGATTGACGCTATTGATCAGTACCAGCCCGACCTAGTAGTATTAGCCGGATTTATGCGGATATTAACCGCGGGTTTTGTACGGCATTTTCAAGGAAAAATGCTCAACATACACCCCTCATTGCTGCCTAAGTATCAAGGCCTGCACACCCACAAACGCGCGCTAGAGGCCGGAGATACAACCCACGGTGTTACCGTACACTTTGTTACAGAAGAGCTTGATGGTGGCCCACCGATCATTCAGGCAATAGTCCCCATCAACCAAGGCGACACAGAGACTAGCCTAGCAAAGCGCGTACAAGCCCAAGAACATATCATCTACCCTATGGCCGTTAGTTGGTTTGCTCAACAACGCCTCGTCATGGAGGGCAATAAAGCACTGTTAGACGGTGAACCTTTACCCCCTACAGGCTCTCTAATTGACAGTCGACAACACTAACAGGTCAATACTATGCGTGTACTGTACCAGACGAATCGTCTACGACCCACAACAGCAACCATCACACTAGGGTTATTTGTTGCGGCATGGGGCCTACTATCAACCTCAACTTGGGCAAGCCAAGCACTACCGCAACCCTTTGTGGCCACCTATAAAGCCAATATGTCGGGTATCAGTATTACCGCCACCCGTGAACTTAAGCACCTTGATAATGAGTTGATGGAGCTAACCTTCAGTGCAAAATCTTGGCTGGCATCAATCAATGAAGCCTCGACCTTTCGCGCCGAGGCCGAGCGTTTAACCCCGATGCGCTACGAGTATCACCGCAAAGGACTCGGGAAAAGCCGCCATACAGTACTCACCTTTGACTGGAATAGTAATCAAGTCACCGATAGTGTGAGTGAAAAGCAGTGGGCAATACCGACACCTGAAACAACACTTGATCAGCTCAGCTATCAACTGCAACTGCAACAAGACTTACTAAAACAAACCCCTGAGCTTGACTATCAAGTTGCCGACGGTAAGCGTCTAAAACACTACCGCTTTCGCATAATAGGCGATGAGTTATTAAAGACAGCCGTAGGGACACTGGCGACAACAAAAGTTGAGCGTATACAAGAGAATAATAAAAAGACCACTGCTATTTGGTTTGCCAAACAATGGCAACATTTAATTGTTAAAATTGAACAGCGTGAAAAAAGTGGCAAAGAATATAAAATTGAACTACTTGATGCAAACATTAACGGTACCTCAGTAACCGGCCTATAAGTTGCAATCTCACCTCTATTGACAAAGGTAACACCTATAATGAAAATCACACAAAACACCGTTGCATCATTTCACTACACACTAAAAAATGGCGATGGTGAAACCATTGATAGCTCTACCGGCAAAGAGCCATTAATCTATCTTCACGGTGCCAACAACATCGTACCAGGCTTAGAAAAAGAGCTTAATGACAAACAGGTAGGCGACACATTATCGGTCGTTGTTAACCCTAGCGAAGGTTATGGCGAGTATGATGCAAACTTAGTACAAGAACTCCCTAGCGATATGTTCAGCGGTGTTGATAGCGTTGAAGTGGGTATGGAATTTCACGCTCAAACAGAAAAAGGCATGCAGGTTGTTGAAGTCGTTGCGGTTGAAAATGACACCGTTACCGTTAATGGCAATCACCCACTAGCAGGCCAAGAATTACACTTTGACGTTGAGATCACAGAGGTGCGCGAAGCGACTAAAGAAGAGCTTGAGCACGGCCATGTTCACGGGTCTGACTGAAATCACTAGGCGGTAATATCAAACCAGACACGGTGTTTACCCTTTCAAACTCACTTAAAAGGGTAAACACGAGTCGTCGATTACACTGACATATACCTCACAACGACTGAACACTCACCCACTACGAACACCTACAAACCATATAAAAATGCTCGCCTGATAGCGGCATAGCCAGCAGGATCATATTGTTTTAAATCAGCGGCATTATAGGGATAGTAATAATTGCCAATGTGATAAATTTTTGCCAGCTCGGCAAAGTACTCATGTTGATTGGTAAGTGCATAGGCCTGTTTCAAGCGATAACCATTGCTGAGTTCTACATTAAGATATAATCGATTCTTTTTTGCCTGTAAAAATACATCCCTTATCGCACGATAAATACGATGCCCATTATAATGATAATAGGCATGACTTAATTCATGGACCGCGACCTGTAGCGCATACTTATCGCTATAGCGCAGATAATCCTTTGCAGAGCGCACCACAATACTGTCGTCAAAGCGTGCGGATGTATTATTACCTTTGCGAAAATACCACTGCCCGCCCTTTCGCCCGCCTGTTCTTGCTTCATCACCGCTGAAAATATAAAATCGAACACCGCTAAATGTTTTACTAACATGAACAGGAAACCTAGCCTTTGCAGCCAATATTGTTTTTTCAAGTTTTTGGGCAGCTTTTGCAACGAGTGCTGGCTGGTGATCAATGAGTGCCTTCTCTGCAATGATATGAATTCGATAGCCTGTGAGCTTTTCATAAGCCCGAAAAGAATAGTTAAAATATTCTTCGCTCACTGAACGCCCATATTGAGAATGCACATTGGTTGGTGTTACTGCCACCTCTGCCATAGAGCGCTCATTAACAGCACCTGCTTGTTTGCAGTGACGGATATTATCCGTAAAGATAGGCTTACCTTTTGCATTCTGGCACTTAAACACATTACCGGCAATAGCATTTGTAGCAACTAACCATAAAATGACAATAACATATCGACAACTCAAGATTTCACTCCTTAAAAAGATCGTCCTGGCTCAGCGGTAATACGCTCGACAAAGCCGGCAATGACCTCCCATACCGCATCAACAGCCGCTTGCAATAAAAAGTGCTGTGTCTTGAAATAAGCCACCTCAATCGTTGGCTTAATGGCCATTATTTCTAGCAGGTTTTTTTCAGGCACGACAATATCGTAATCACCACGGCAATATAATAAAGGTAGCGCACACTCACGCAATTCCCGGCGTACATCAACCGCAAAAATGGCTTGTATACGTGCGGCCAACACCTTGGGTGATACTTTTTGTAATTCAGTAGCTATGCGGCCAATCATAGATCGATTGTGTTTTGCCGCCAACAATGTCCGTAAACTATACAGCGGCTTTGTTAAATAAAAACCTATCTGCCATGGTAAAAGGCGTGCCACAGAAAATTGTGGCGCCCGAATAAACGTTGCCACTAAAATAATACCGATAAGGTTATGGGGGCGCTGATGAGCAATCAATAACGATAACGGCCCAGAAAATGATTCACCCACTAAAATAATACGACCATCGATAGTGGCTAGATGCGCTAACACATAAGGCACTAATGCCTCATAAGACATGACTTCGTGAGTAGGGTATGAAATGGCCAGCGTTGTAATAGTCGCAGGTGTTTTTTCCATTAAGGGGTGAAACAAACCTTCAGTGCCATTGAGTCCGGGCAGTAAAACGAGTGTTGTTTTTTCTGTCGATGACATGAGAGCTAGACCCAATCCTTGTTTACTTGTTATTTTAATCTAACTACAACCAACTAACATTAATGCGTCGGCAATAATACTGTCACCTACCCTAGCTATAAAGATAATAAAGGGCAATATCTATTGGGGTATTGCCTTTTTTTGAGTTATTGCAATTACTGAATAACTAAAAAACCATCCAGTGTTTTATAATTTGGCCAGTCAGCGATGCAGTCAGTAACAGATACACCGCTAGATACTCGCCAGTTGATCTTGATATCTTTACCTGCCGCATAAGCCATTAATACAATAGATTCTTCCACATTAGACGGGAGTGAAAAATATCGGTTTGAGCCGTCCAATCGTACTGAGGCATGGTTGTGATCACTCCATTTTATAACCTCTGCAATAGTACCTGAGCAGTACTGATCCTGAGCGGTTACCGCGTTAGTATGAGCTGACAGTAAAGATAGTACAGCGATGGTTAGAGAGCGATATAATATCAATGAATTATCTCCTTTGAAGTAAGTGAGGTCAACACGAGGGAAAGTAATGATAAGTATCGTGCACAAGCCTAGAGTAGTATAAAAATACGGATAATTCAATCGCTTGAGTATCATCGCTTAAGTGGCGGGATGCTCACCTACACATTATATTTTTATTGAATGAGAACATTACAACACAATAATATAGTTTAGTTTTATTGTGTTATAAAGTGCTCATGTTTTTCGAGGATATCTGGTTATATGTTATTTATAAAGGCCTATAAATGTCACTCCATCACAAGCATCATTAGTATAGTTGTGAATACGCACCTCTTTATCGGAGACAAGTGCGGTGGCAGCTAAGCTAAATGCAAATTTATAACTTTCAAGATTACCTGAAAAGTTAGCCTCATTAAACCATACCCATTGACCCGCACAGGGCCCGGTTGAGGTAGCGCTCATCTTGACACCAAAGTTTTTATTGTTATTTACTTGGTTAACCATTTCATCGATATGGCCTTTGGCAACCTGCCCAGCATGGCTGAGCGATACAAAAACACACAGAGCAATTAATAGCTTCAATTGCATAACTATTTTTTTCATAACTACCTTTTGCATAACTACCTTCCTCTTATAAATGTACTAGGCTGACCATTATTATTAGCCACTATAACACCAGAAGTTAATAACCACGCTCGGGTTTATAGGTGACCAGTAAGCGCACGGCGGTCATTTGTGGCTTACACTTGTGCTGCAATGCATCGGCAATATCATCAAATTGGCGCTGCTGATAGACAATATCGTCTTGTTTAATTAAATTATTGCGTTGTTGCAATTGCTGTAATCGAGCAAGCTCTACTTTAGCGCGTTGTTGCAACTGGGCTATCGAGGCATCAATAACACTATCCATTTCTGTCAATGCCAGTGCTTCTGCACTACTAGCAAGACCATCTATTTGATCACGATAATCTTTAACCAAGGCCTTGCGTAGACTTTTAGGGGCATTTTCTAACAACCCGGTGAGTGATTCGCGCGGCAAGACACTGTTTAAATTTTTAGGGTTATCTTCGGCCACAACAATACGTAGCATTGGCTGCGAAAGAAAGCGCGCTGCCTGCTGAGCATTCGGCGCTTTAATCGCTACACTAAACAGTGCTTCAAGAAATAACATACCGGGCTTTAGCGCTTTGTTAGGCAGTAGTGCAATGGTAGATACGCCCAATTCCGAGGTCGTAATCAGCTCGTTCAGCCCTTGCATTAACGGGTGATCCCAGGTGACAAATTGAACATCTTCGCGCGCTGTTGCGGTGGTGCGTTCAAAGGTAATCTCACAACCATCCGCAGGCACACCAGGGATAACCGGCACTAGCATTTGGTCAGACGGAATCACACTAAAGCGAGTATCATCCAATGGCTCATAGTGCAGATTCAATAAATCTGCGGCCATTGACAGCACCTGTTCAGGGCTATTCTCAGCCGCCACTTGATTAACGGTGGCCACAAGCTGGTCGGCCTCAGGCTGCCTGCAACTGTTAATTTCTAATAACCGATCGCGACCATTTTCAAGTTGCTCTAACAACTGCAACGTTTGTTCATGCACTTGCGTGGCAACACGTTGTGGTGATTCTTTATATTGTAAGTACCATTGATCGTGTAAGGCACCGGCTACGGGATTGGTTTTTTCAATACAGTTAAGCACGTCGTGATACCAATGCAGACGCTGTTGTGTATCGGCATTACTATCAAGACAAACATGAATGTTAATATCGCCCTGCTGCCCAATACGATCTAGACGCCCTATGCGTTGCTCCAGTAAATCGGGATGCTCCGGTAAATCCCAACAAATTAGATGGCTACAAAATTGAAAATTGCGGCCCTCGCTACCAATTTCTGAACACAGTAATACCGGTGCGCCGCCTTCACGTTCAGCAAAATACGCTGCTGCACGATCGCGCTCAACAAGGGTCATATCTTCATGAAAGGTCGGGCAGTCGATACCAGTTTTACGGTACAGCCACTCTTTAATATCCAGCACGTCATCTTTTGAATGGGTAATAAACAGTGTTTTTTCATGTGAGTGCTGCTTAATAAAGCTCGTCAGCCACTTAAGTTTACTATCGGTATCATCACCGTCTAATGAATGGGTCATTAGATGGCGCCGGGGGAAGCCCTCCATCGTGCGGCGGCTATTGCGAAAGACAACCCGACCAGTGCCGTGGCAATCGAGCAGTAGCTCAATAAAGTCATCTTTTGATAAATCATCAATAGTGCTGGTATCTAATGCGCTATCAGGGAAGTGTTTCACAAGCGCATGTTTTAGCGATGCGGAGGCATCATCGGCACTTAAGAAAGTATTTAAATCATCAGCGAGTAGCTCATAGGATGAAAACTCTTGCTGGAAATCATCAAGACTGTGAAAGCGGGTAGGATCAATGAGCTGCAAACGCAAAAAGTGGCTTTCAAGCCCCATACGTTCAGGCGTGGCTGACAACAGCAGTAAATGCTCACACGTCTTTGCCAATGCTCTTAGCCCATCACCGGCACTGTTAGCGGTTGCCAAGTCAAAGTGGTGAGCCTCATCAACAATGACCATATCCCAAGATTCAGCCAATAGTGGCACTTGCTGATGCGTACTGGCAAGTACATCGTGTGAGGTTATAAATAAGCGTGCATCCGCTAAATTATTGCCAGGTTCAAGGCTTTCAATATCAGCCCCCATACTATCACTGGCATCATTGAGTTGGTTGTCATAGAGTGTCGCATGGATATTAAAACAGCGCAGCAGCTCAACAAACCATTGAATGCGCAGCGCTTCTGGCACGATGATCAGTACACGATCTACCGATTCTTGTAATAATAGCCGCTGTAGAATTAAACCCGCTTCGATGGTTTTACCCAAGCCAACTTCATCCGCTAGCAATATACGCACCTGCCGACGGCTAGTCGCTGTTTGAGTCACATATAATTGATGCGGGGTTAATGTAATACGGGCACCTTGCAGACCAATCACATCTGACTGTAACCAACGCTGATAGCCACTAGCTAATTCACTGCGTAAATCAAACCATTTAGGTGCATCTAGCTGCCCCGCCAGCAAGCGTTTAATCGGGTGATGTAATTCGATCGTGGCCGCGAGTTGGGTTTCTGGTACCGGGTTGCCGGCATCGTCAATATACACAATTAGCCCATTGACATGCTCTACACGTGCAACACGATGCCGAGACCCCATATCGGTTTCGATCAGGTCATCAACTGTGAAAATGACCCGCGTTAACGGTGCATTTTTAATCGCATAACACCGTTGCTCATCAACAGCGATAAACGCTAAGGTCATCGTACGGGTATCAAATTCAACCACAGTACCTAACCCCAATGCGGGGTCTGTATCTACGATCCAGCGTTGACCAATTTGCGGATTTGTCACAGCACACTCCTGTGGCTCAAAGAAAAGGGCCGCAATTCTACCACTTTTTACAGACGGGTATGATGAATAAAATACAGGAGAGTGAATCATTCGTGGGCCAGAACGACCCACGAAAAATAATCAACTAGGCAGCTGTTGGGGTCAATGCGTTCGCACGAGCCATTTGTAGGCGCCGAATAAACAGCAATAATACCATCAACGGAATAAAGACTAACTCTTTCGGGGGGCGATCTGCATCAATGCGTATGCCGGTAATTGTCCAACCAAAGTCTAAGCCGGCCTTTTCTGCCGCACTACCAAACACCACGGTATCGATCACTCGATGATCAGCCTCAGTGGGTGGCTGCAATAGTAATCCCATTGCTTCAAGGCGCTCACCTGCGCTGCTACCGGAGTTACTCTCAAGTTGCAGGCTGATTGTTTTATTAATTTCTTTGCCTTCGAAGGTGGTGCCTTCGATATTAAAATCAATAAATTCGCCCTTGTTGAGCCCCTATCGGAGCTCAGTAATTTGTGCTACAGGCATGTTGACTGATGGTGGATAGATTTTATCCCACCAAAAATCGGGCCTGAACATACTAAAGGCAATGAGTAACAATAGCAGTGTTTCCCACCACTTTGTTTTTACTAACCAAAAACCTTGCGTGGCCGCAGAGAACACCAAAATAGCAATTACAGCACTGAATACCGTAAGCAGTAAGTCCAGTACGCTATCAACACCTATCAGCAATAATTGCGTATTAAAGATAAACATAAACGGCAAAATTGCAGTGCGAATGTCATAGGTAAACCCCTGCACTCCCGTTTTTATAGGGTCATCGCCCGAAATAGCGGCCGCTGCAAATGCCGCCAACCCAACAGGCGGGGTATCGTCTGCTAAAATACCAAAATAAAACACAAATAAATGCACGGCAATTAAGGGAACCACTAGCCCGTTCTCAGCCCCTAGGCTTACGATCACCGGTGCCATTAGGGTCGAGACTACGATATAGTTTGCCGTTGTCGGCAACCCCATACCCAACACAATACAAATAACGGCTGTAAACACCAAAATAAGTAACAGATTGCCACCAGAGATAAACTCTACGAACTCAGTCATCATTTGGCCAAGCCCCGTTAGGGTAACTGTACCAACGATAACACCAGCGGCAGCTGTGGCAATACCAATACCCACCATATTGCGAGCGCCGTCGATCATACCGTGTACAAAATCATTCCAGCAGATTGCAAACTGCTGTCGCCAATCGGACTGATCACGAAACCATGCCTTTAGCGGCCTGTGGGTTAATACGATAACAATTAAGAAAATCACCGCAAAAAAAGCAGACTGCTGTGGTGAGTACCGCTTGACGGCCAAAGCCCACAATAAAACAATAATCGGGACAGAAAAATACAGGCCAGAAAGTACTGTAGGTCTCGCCTCAGGCAGGCTATCAAGCTCAATACTGTCATCGTCTTCGCTTAAATCAGGATACCCTGCGGCTACTTTAACCAACCAGATATACGCACCAATAACGATAGCTAACATCGCGAGATAACCGATACTACCAAGCGTAGATTCTAACCAATTAGAACCAAAGTAGACTAAAAAGCCCAATACACAGAGAATCAATATATTAGAAGCGGTCACTAGCATGCGCTGGGCAATCGTTGGTTTTACCAACCGGGTGATACCCTTCATATTGAGCTTCAAGGCTTCTAGATGAACAATATAAATCAGCGCAATATAAGAGATAATCGATGGCAGTATTGCGTGTTTAATTACCTCTAAATAGGATATGCCCACATACTCAACCATCAAGAAGGCAGCCGCCCCCATGATAGGCGGTGTCAGTTGGCCATTGGTCGAGGCAGCGACCTCAATAGCGCCCGCTTTAGTCCCTGGAAAACCAACGCGCTTCATTAGGGGGATCGTAAATGTTCCGGTAGTCACCACATTAGCAATCGACGAGCCGGAGATAATACCACTCAGACCTGATGCAACAACAGAAGCCTTTGCCGGGCCGCCACGCATATGTCCCAACAATGAAAAAGACACTTTAATTAAATAGTTACCTGCGCCTGCTTTATCAAGTAGTGCGCCGAGTAATACAAACAGGAACACAAAAGTAGTGGATACACCAAGGGCAACACCAAACACACCTTCGGTCGTTAGCCATTGATGCGATGCAACTTTATTAAGACTGGCACCTTTATGTGCAATAACATCGGGCATATGTTGCCCGGCAAACGTAAAGATAAGAAAAACAATAGAGACGATCACCAAGGGCAACCCTAGAGAACGCCGGGTAGCCTCAAGTAATAAAATCATACCAACAACCGCCACCGCAACATCGGTCGTTGTGGGTAACCCCATTCGATTAGCAAGCGCATCACGAAACACTAACAAGTACACGACCGTAGCCGCAGCGATCACCCCCAAAACCAGATCGTGAGCGGGCAGCTGACGAGAGGAACGCTTAGAGAAAGGAAACAGGCTAAAGGCCAGTATAATGGCAAAAGAAAGGTGAATAAATTTTGCCTGATCCTCATTAAACGTACCAAAGTTCAACATAAAAGACAGTGGTGATGAGTACCATAACTGAAAACATGACCAAGCAATCAGCAATGCAACCACACAGCGGCCCGCAACACCTGAAAGGTCACGGCTACCGGTTTCCATATCAACAAAGGTTGCAGCGTTGTCAGCAGCAGATGAATCTTGAGTGGACATAAGAGGGTATTCTCTTGTAATTATAATAATATGTAGACAATAGCGAGCTTAATTGAGACACATCAGTATCAGTAGAGTTAGTTAAAAAATCTCCGTGAGCACAAGGCTCAGCGGAGATAAGAGAGTCATAATTATAATAGACCGGCTTCTTTGTAGTATTTAGCAGCACCGGCATGTAGTGGTGCAGATAGACCGTCAGCGATCATTTCTGATTTTTTCAAGTTAGCAAAAGCAGGGTGCAGTTTTTTAAACTGGTCAAAATTTTCAAATACCGCTTTAACAACGTTGTACACTACCTCTTCAGGTACATCAGACGATGATACAAACGTAGCACCGACACCAAAGGTCGTAGTATCGTTGGCATTACCTGAATACATTTTTCCAGGAATCGTCGCTGTACGGTAAAAATCGTTATCTTTCACTAATTTACTCACAGCAGGGCCACTGACTTGAACCAGTACACTGTCACATGAGGTAGTCGCTTCTTTAATAGAGCCACTAGGGTGACCTACGGTATATACCATTGCGTCAATTTTATTGTCACACAAGGCTTTTGATTGCTCAGATGCCTTTAGCTCAGACGACAGCGAAAAAGTTGATTTAGTCCAGCCCATAGCAGCCATTAATACTTCCATGGTGCCACGCTGACCAGAGCCTGGGTTGCCAATATTAACGCGCTTACCTTTTAAGTCGCTAAAGTTTTTAATGCCCGCATCAGCACGCGCGACAACGGTAAATGGCTCAGGGTGTACCGAGAATACCGCACGTAGCTTTTTAAATGGCCCATTACCTTCAAACTTACTGGTACCGTTATAGGCGTGGTACTGCCAATCTGACTGGGCAACCCCCATGTCTAACTCATTGGAGCGAATGGCATTGATGTTGTAAACAGAGCCACCTGTACTTTCAACCGAACAGCGGATTTTGTGCTGTTTACGACTTTGATTGACCAAACGGCAAATAGCGCCACCGGTTGGATAGTAAACACCTGTCACACCACCAGTGCCGATAGTCACAAATTGATTAGCATTAACTGATGCTGCGGCAGTAGCAATGCCAAGGCCGGCTAACAAGAGAGCGATTTTCATAGGGAACTCCTTTTATTATTGGATAGTTTTATGCAAAAAGTGATAGTTTTGCCTATTGGTATCTATCGTTTTGTCTACTTTTCGACTAAATAGATACTTTACACGAAAATAATTGGCAAACCATAATAACCTTTAGCATACCTATTAGTGTTTAGAAGGGAAAGAAGGGATCTGTGTATTACCGGTCAACCGTCGACTTGTTGGCAGGTAATACAACATAAAGGAATAAACAGAAACGAGGTCTGTTTATATTGATGATAACTGTGTTCTTATGGTGGCCGCCGAACACAGTGGCCGCCCTAATGCGTGGGCATAATCGGCTATTCGACGAACCTGTTCGGCATTGTTCTGCGCTAAGGAGCCATCAGGACGATAGATATTATTTTCAAACCCTACTCGAATATCCCCGCCCAGCGATAAAGCCGTACTCAAACAGCGGTGTTCTTGGCGACCAAAGGCACACACGGCCCAACGCAGTGATGAATCTAACAGATCAGGTGATAGCAATGGCAATAAATCCGTCGGCATGGATTGTAAATGCTGGCTATAGCGCCCCAGTACCAGTAATACATGGTGACGCCCAGAGGGAATAACACCACGAGCGAGAAGGTCAAAATACCGCCTAAGGTCCTCTGAACTATAGAGAATATACTGGGCAATAATATTCTGGCTGTAACACCATTGAAAAAACGTAGCGGCGGCCTCTTCAGTGCGTTCATTCGGCACCAGCTCACGCACTGAAAAAGAAGCGGCTTCAGGTACTAACTCATAAATTAATTGCATTTGCTCAACAGGCTGGTAGCGACCAACGGCTTCGGTGGTTAGCTGTATGATCGCCGCATCACCAATGCGCTCGCGTACTGCACTCATCATCGTGTCATTATCATCAACAGCCAATGAGTGTGCACCCATCGCATCGCGTGCGTGCACATGCACCATCGCCGCACCAGCGGCAACACATGCCTGTACGTCATCGGCCATTTCCTGCGGGCATAAAGGCACCTGCGAGTGAGTTTCTTTAGTTATACGAGCACCGTTGGGCGCAACGATTAATAAGGCATGTTGCTCGGCCATTATAGTATTACTCCGCACGTTATTATTGTCATAGTGATACCTGTGCTGGCAGTACTTTTTCTAATGAAAGCGCCAGTTTATCAACCAGTTCATCCAGTGCTTCTATCGTCACAGTATAAGGTGGGGCCAACAATATATGGTGGCCATTAACACCGTCAATCGTACCTGACATAGGGTAAATTAAGAGCCCCATATCCATGGCTGTTAAACGGATTTTCCCCGGCAGGCTAGTATCAACGGGCAAAGGTGCCTTTGTCGTTTTATCGGCCACTAACTCAAGACCTAAAAATAAACCGCGCCCACGAATATCGCCCACAAAAGAGTTATCACCAAGGCGGTCACTCAAACGTTCATGCAGCTGTTGCCCGCGCTGTGAAACCTGAGTAAGTAGCTGTTCCTCATCAATGGTTTTCACAACAGCTAAAGCTGCCGCCATAGAAAGACTATGAGCCATATACGTATGCCCATGCTGAAAAAAACCACTGCCATCGCGAATGGTATTGTAGATGCGATCGGTACATATCGTTGCACCAATAGGCTGATAGCCAGCGCCGAGCCCTTTAGCGACAGTGACAATATCGGCTTGTATATTGTCATACTCTTGGGCAAAAAATGTACCCGTGCGGCCAATACCACACATCACTTCATCAAGAATTAATAATATGCCGTGCTGATCACAAATCTCACGAATACGTTTAAAATAACCATCAACCGCCGTCACAGCGCCGACTGTCGCCCCCACAACGGGCTCGGCAATAAAACCAATAATATTTTCAGCACCTTGCTGCTGAATCATCGACTCCAATTCATTCGCCGCTCGCTGCCCATAATCAAATACTGTTTCCTGCTCGCCACGATCGCGATAGGCATAACAAGGAGAGATATGGTGAGAGTCGATAAGCAGCGGCTTATAAGGTGCCCGACGCCAATCATTACCACCAACTGCTAGTGCACCTAATGTATTGCCATGGTAGCTCTGACGTCGTGCGATAAATTGAGTGCGCTGGTGCTCGCCGCGCTCAACAAAGTACTGTCGCCCCAGCTTTAATGCGCTCTCAACAGCTTCTGAGCCACCCGAGACAAAGTAGGTACGATTTAAATCACCCGGTGCTTTTTGAGCAAGCACATCAGCGAGTGCCTCAGCGACGTCTGTGGTAAAAAACTGTGTGTGCGCATACGCCAAGTCGTCCAGCTGTCGTGACAATGCCTCTTTGATGGCAGGGTGGCTGTGCCCCAAACAGGATACGGCTGCACCACCAATAGCATCCAGATACGCATTACCTTGCTTATCAATAATATACAAACCATCCCCTTTTACAGCTGTTGGCAACTGGCTATGGCAGTGGCGGTGAAACACTCGACTCGACATAATAAACCTCTCTTATTGGTACACAATGTATGACTTTCTTTAACAGCCATTATTAAACGTGCCTTTACACAGGATAACAAAGGATTTATGCTCACCCATGATGAGTAAAAGTAATAGTGTAGTTTTAAAACACGATGAACCCATGATGGTTTTGAGCAATGAAACGTGAGCTACCTCCTTTAAATGCTATAAAAGCATTTGAAGCAGCCGCACGCAATATGAGTTTTTCTCTGGCTGCACAAGAACTGTGTGTCACACAAGGCGCAATCAGCAAGCAAATACAGCGGCTAGAGAGCACGCTCAACCAGCCTCTATTCAACCGACAAGGATCAGCAATTACCTTAACAATGGCCGGCAAGCGATATTTGCCAGCCATCAGTGATGCACTCGATACTATCCAGCTGGCCACAGCCCAATTGCAGCAGTCGGTTAATAAGACCGATATTTTAACGCTGGAGGTCACTCCATCGTTTAGCAGCCTATGGCTGATTCCTGCACTGGTTGACTTCCAGCAGCAATACCCTGAGTTTCATATTGATATTCGCATTGATCACTACCCAGCATCGAGTGCTACACCCGATGTCGATATTGACCTACAGATACAATGCTTATTGCCAAACCGGGCCAACCAGCGCGCACAGTTGCTTATACATGAAAAGCTACTGCTAGTAGGCCACAGAGATTTATTTAAACAGCACCCCTTCAATCACACTAACGATTTGTTTAACTATACTCTACTGCCACATATCACCCGGCCAGAACTGTGGCCCCATCTATTTGCTCACCTACAAGTAGACGGGCAAAAGCCGATGCGTTTTGGTATGGGGTTTGAACACTTTTATATGACATTAGAGGCAGTTAATCGCGGTGCAGGCCTTGGGCTAATACCTGAGTTTATGGTAGCCGAACACTTGCGTTGCGGACAACTTACCAATCCGTTGGACATTCATTACAACAGTGATTATGGTTATTATTTGGTGGTACCTGGCTATAAAAAAGACTTGCGTAAGGTCACCTTTTTTAGCGACTGGATTAAACAGTATTTAGCACATGCCTGATCATTGGCGACAGTTATAGTTTGTGACACAGTGCACACAACACGTACCTGTTGTTAGCCCCCTCACTGGTGGTCAATGAGCTTTCACTTTTTCTTCGCCACAACGCGTACAGCGATAGCGGGTCACTAAGCGCCCCTGTTTCACATCAAACTGCTGCTTTGTGACAATTTTCCATTTGTGAAAGCCTTCGCGGCACAGCGACTTACCTTTGTGTTTTTGCCAATCCGTTTTGCGCTTGAACGTAAGTACATCACCCATAAATAAGCCCTTAAACACCATTATTACAGCACGCTTTACACTATTATAAGGTAAAACGCTGTAGCGGTAGCCTTTTTAGTTGCATATCCGTCCCAGCGCGTTAAAATCCTTCGTCCAGCTAATAGAGTAGAGACTATAGTCACTACCTATAGCCTATAGATAGATAGCCCCGTATTGATGACCCCCGTAGCGTATGTTTCTGTAGTGATAGCGCTGCTGAGTGGCTTCGCCCCAATAAACACCCATATCAGAGTCTTTAGCAATGAATATCCGTGATCTGCTAGCCCAACGAGTCAAGAACGCCATGACAGCTGCCGGCATACCCGCACAGTGCACACCTAATGTTGCCCCCAGTAAAAAAGCAGGCTTTGGCGATTACCAAGCAAATGGCGCAATGGCAGCAGCCAAACAAATGGGCACTAAGCCACGAGAGTTAGCCCAACGCATTATCGAGCACTTATCTCTAGAGGATATTGCAGAATCTGTCGAAATAGCAGGGCCTGGGTTTATCAATATTCACCTCCATAAAACATGGCTAGGCGAAACACTCAATCAGGTACGCACACATCAATACCTTGGTATTCAAACACCCCATACACAGACAATTGTAATCGACTATTCATCACCTAACCTTGCCAAAGAAATGCATGTGGGTCATTTGCGTTCAACCATTATTGGCGATGCTCTCGCGCGTATTTTATCATTACAAGGTCACCGTGTTATTCGCCAGAATCATGTGGGCGACTGGGGGACTCAATTCGGCATGCTCTTAGTTGAGCTGGAAGAGCAATTACACGAAGGTGAGTCAGCCAACCTAGCACTCAAAGATCTGGAAGGATTTTATCAACGCGCCAAGCAGCACTTTGACGAGTCGAGTGATTTTGCCAACAAGGCACGTGAGTATGTCGTTAAATTACAATCGGGCGAGCCTGCTATGCTAGCGCTGTGGGAACAGTTTAAAACGATTTCGCTACAACACAGCCAAGAGATTTATGCCGACCTCAATGTCACATTAACCCCCGCAGATGTTCGCGGTGAGAGTACGTATAACAACGACCTTACCACCTTGGTTGATGAACTAGAACAAGCTGGCCTTGCCATTGAAGACCAAGGGGCTAAAGTCGTTTTTCTTGAGGAGATGGCCGATAAAGACGGCAAGCCCAGCCCGGTTATTATTCAAAAACAAGGTGGCGGTTTTTTGTATGCCACTACTGACCTCGCCGCCATTCGCTATCGCACCAGTCAGCTGCATGCTGATCGCATTCTCTACTTTATTGATGCAAGACAATCACTGCATATGCAACAAGTATTTACCATTGCACGTAAGGCACAGTTTGTAAGCGAGCAAACAAGTCTTGAACACCACGCTTTTGGCACGATGATGGGCAGCGATGGCAAGCCATTTAAAACACGTGCAGGCGGCACTGTAAAACTTGCGGACCTACTAGCCGAAGCACTAGAGCGAGCCGAGGCTATTGTTGCTCAGAAAAACCCTGAACTGAGCGCCCGCGAGCGCACCGCTATTGCTCGAAAAGTTGGCATTGGTGCGGTTAAGTACGCCGACTTATCCAAGACACGCACCAACGATTATATTTTTAGCTGGGAATCGATGCTAAGTTTTGAAGGGAATACCGCACCCTACTTACAATATGCCTACACGCGAATTAAGAGTTTGTTCCGCAAAGCCAATATTGACCCAACAACGATTAATGCGGCAATTATATTAACCACCGAGACTGAAAAAAATCTAGCGATTAAACTCTTACAATTTTCAGAAACCATCGAGCAAGTCGCCAAAGAAGCTTATCCGCACACGTTATGTACTTACCTGTACGACATTGCGAGCCTGATGATGCGCTTTTATGAAGAGTGCCCCATATTAAAACCAGACGTCGCTGAAAGCGATAAGTTAAGCAGGCTGCTATTGTGCGATGCAACAGCCAAAACACTACAAACCGGGCTCGATTTGCTCGGCATAGAAACCATGGAGTATATGTAGGCGTGTTCGCAAACACCCGCCAAACGATAGGCATATCGCTTTAAGACTATTTATGCCTGCGTGATAACACGATCCAGCTCACTTAATATCACAAGCAGCGAGGCGACACTGTCGCCTTCGGACTTAAAATACTCTGTACCCATCTGTGCAATCGCGCAGGTATCGGGCATGGGCTGTGATGACTCGACTAAATAACGCATCTTAGGAATAAAAATAAACTGCAACCATTGCGGGAAGGTTAAGGTATCGACACAAAAGGGTTCACTACTGGCCAGCGCCTCATCGGGGGGTAAAATATCCTGCCACAGCTGTCGCTGTTGTAGCTCATGCTCAAGTGCGGTTAATAATGGAATAATCGTATCGGCATTCATAGAAAACCTCTGAATAGGTCTGGCTTATTTGGCCTAGGGGTCGATAATCGACTCAGCTACTAGATACACATGCTCGAGGTTTCAACAAGACAACTCTACAGCATCGTTCGCACTTAAATACTCTAATACTCTTCACGGAAACGGCAGCATACAACAAAGCGCGGCAACACTGTTTATCCTAGCTGTTGACGATAAGGCGGCAGTGAATTCAACAACACTTTGCCGTAGCGTTTACTGATAATGCGCCGATCGAGAATACTGATTGTGCCCTCATCGCTTTCTAAACGCAATAACCGACCACAAGCCTGTAGTAGTTTCATTGCCGCATCAGGGATGGCAATTTCCATAAATGGATTGCCGCCGCGCGCTTCTATCCACTCTGCAAGAGAGGCTTCAACAGGATCATCAGGTACACCAAAGGGTAGTTTTGCAATCACGACATGCCGACAGTAATCACCGGGTAAATCAACGCCCTCTGCAAAGCTTGCCAAGCCAAATAACACACTACCCTGTTTGTTATCGATACGCGATTTATGCTGATCTAACATGGCCTGTTTTGAATGCTCACCCTGCATTAAAATTAAATCCTGCCAGTGGCTATCTTGTGCATTATACACATCGAGCATTTGCCGCCGCGATGAAAACAACACCAAGCTACCCTGTGTTTTATCAAGCAGTGTGGGTAGGTGAGTAATTATATTGTCGGTGTGTGCTTGCGCATTATTAGCTTCTATAGAAAAATCCGGTACTTGTAACAAGCCCTTAGAAAAATCAAAAGGGCTTGGCATTGCATTATAGTGATGATGGCTCGCGGTACCTGCGCGCATCTTAAAGCGATCAAATTTACCCAGCGCGGTTAGTGTTGCCGAGGTCACAACAGCCCCGAAACAACGCCGCCACAAACTGTATTCTAATGTATGCGCTGCCAGTATCGGGCTTGAACACACCTCAAAGTCAACACTGCCGCCAAACTCAACCAACGTAAGCCAGCGTGCCAATGGCATCCTGTCTGCACTGTCTTCACGACTATAACTTGCCCACAATTCCAGATTAGCCTCAGCACGTGTCTGCCAGGAGCCAATTACCGGAAACCATTTCTCTAAATCCACTTTAGGCACACTGCAATAGCCGTCTTCTAATGATGCCTGTACCTCTGTCGATATTTTATCCAGCAACCCGACTAGGCGATCAAAGTGATGTTTTAATTCACCGGCCTGCTCAGTAAAAGTGATGGGCACTTGCCCGTGTTCAAAACGGTAACGCTGGGCGTTAGCATCATTTTTAAAGGGCGTATCGACAAGTAGTTGTTCATCAAACAGCTGCTGACACATTGGATAGAGCTGATCAATACGCTGTTTTGCCGACAAAAAAATCTCGGGCAATTGTTCGGCAAAGCGATCAATATTACCCGCGCCACTAATCTCACCTAACATGGCCGATAAAGATTTATGACTTTGCTCTAACCAGCGCCCGGTAGCGTGCAGCCGCGTGTGGTATGCAAAGTGATTGAGTGCTTTATCAGGCAGGTGATGACCTTCATCAAAAATATAAATGGTGTCCTCAGGTGCAGGTAAAATAGCCCCGCCACCTAGTGCTAAATCGGCTAGTACAAGATCGTGATTAGCAACTACACACTCAACTGCCTCAAGTGATTCACGGGCTTTAAAAAAACTACACGCACCTACATTAGAACACCGTCGCCCCGTACACTGACGATGGTTAGTCGTAATCGGCGCCCATTGTTGTTGGTCGATTTCTTGCGGCCATGCATCGCGATCACCATTCCACTCATTGCGAGCCAATGCCTGAACCATCTGCTGGTACAGTGCCATAGACTGATCATCAACCGAAGGAAATTCATCCTCGTAGAGCGCACCCATTTCATTGGCATTATCAACATCACTTAGCAGGCGATCAAGCTTACTTAAACACAGGTAACGCCCGCGCCCTTTTGCTAAACTAAAATGAAATTGTAAGCCTGTGTGCTCGCGAATATCGGGCAGGTCTTTGTGTACAATTTGCTCTTGCAGGGCGACTGTTGCCGTAGAGATAACCAGCTTTTTTTTCATCGCCTGCGCAAGGGGAATAGCAGCTAATAAATAAGCCACAGTTTTACCAGTACCGGTACCTGCTTCAACAACACAGATATGTTCATCCCCTAGGCGTTTATTATCCCCATCGGATTTAATGCTGCCGATAGTGTTAGCAATATCGGCAATCATTAATTTTTGCCCATAGCGAGCCTGCAACCCACGACTTTGAAGAAACTGTCGATAGGCTGATTGAATATTGCCTTTCACTTCATCAGAGAGCATAAAAAAACCAACACATAAACGTACATTGACGATACATCATTCAACAATCAATGACCTTTTAGTTGACTGGTAATAGGGTTTGCATAAATCCCTAACAAAATATCACGCCACTTAGCATCAGCAGAGGCAATACGGGTGTTGAGTTGTTCAAGCTCTAATGCATATTTTTCTGGTGTAAATACAATATGTTGATCTGACACGACACAATCTTGTGGCAAGCTACCATGTAGCTTTTTATACGCCAGGCAGTTGCTAGGGTGCAATATATAGTTATCAATAATAGCGCTATCTAATTCGGCAACAATATCATCTGTTGTTTCGTAATCCCCGTGCATAACATCACCAAAGGCGATATGCACATGACCTTTGTTACCGGTAATGCCTTTGGCAATACTTGAGGCATCTTCGTGCTCGTCTTTTTCATAAGCACCTTGCGTATGATGGGTGTGTAGCTCTTGTGCTTTTGCAATATCACAGGCGTCCCATTCATAAGAAATAGAGACAGGTACAATATTAAGCTGTTTTATATAATCACCCAGCGGTATTTGCTTAGGTCTGTTTAAGGCCAACATACCAATCACTGCACTGTTCGTTCGATCAACACCATCTTTAGCCCTACCCTCTCTCTGGGCAATCCAGATATTGGCTTTTTCTTCGGTAATAGAGTGGTGAATATAGGAGGATAAATGTTTCGCGGCTTTGAGTTTTTCACGGGGCGCACTGGCCGAGCGATTAACAATAAAACTCTTATTTAAACGCATCAAATCGGAGACATACGGTTTAGTCAATAGATTATCGCCAATGGCAATACGCAATGTCTTGTGGTTATTGTGATACAAGACCCAATTAATAAACGCCGGATCCATCGCAATATCACGGTGGTTACTCACAAATAAATAGCGCTGGTCATCGTCTAGATGCTCTAGACCCGAGACGGTTAACGATGTTGTGGTCTCTTCAATCATCCGGTCCATATAATGTTTGATGACCACCTGAAGATCATCAACTGTTTGAATTTTAGCCGCCTGATTGCGTAGAAAAAGCTTCACTACAGGCTTAATCACACCGAGCCCCCAACGTGGCCATTTAGGAAAGCGCAGACGACAAACCGCTTCGATTAACTCAGGATCTCTAAGTAGGCGTTGAATAGTAGGCACGACTTCGTCGTCATTATAAGGGCGGATATCATCAAATTGACTCATAGTAAGTAAAATTCACGACTTTTCATTATTAATTTAATTGTAGCAATCATCAGGCTGTCGCTTAAATGCAGCTAAACTGTATGATTTGACGACTAATATTCAATATAAGCCATCGGACTAGTACAAGATGCAGGAAAAAGAGGAATTATACCAAAACCCGGGGATAAGAGCGCCTTTGAAATGCAAAATTCAATGATTTGCAGCCATCAAAGACGTAACTCAAAGACAGAAGGTTAAATAAAAAACAGAGGCATACGGTTAAGGCACACTATTATAGCCAATGCGCAGCCCACCCCAGTGTTTACCATTCACATAAATAGGGATCGAAAGGTCATGCATTACCTCGCCAGTGTCACGTTTATAGGTTTGCAGCAACAGCTTACGCGTATGGGCGCCACAACGCGAGCCGGTCTTATCATCGAATATTCGCTTCGTTCGGTTCCCGGCAATATCGGTATTGTAATCGCCTGTTAGCGGCTGGCAAAAGCGCGTGTTGTGAGTGGGTACATAGCCATTATGATCACAGGCAATAGAGTAGCCGATAAAGGGAGCATCACTGAGTATTTTCTCTTGTATATCTGGCAAGACTCTATCGGTGAAATCATCAAATGCGGTTTTAAACTTCGTTGGATTGGTATCGGGAATTTCATGGTAAATTCTATCAAATAGATCCGCTTCACTTATTTCATGTGCGGCAATTGCCTGTTCAAAACGCCGGCCAATGTCTACTGCCCCCTTAGATCCCACCTCAAATACAATTTTTTCTTGGCCCTCTAGCGCGATATCAGCTAGTGCAGCATTAGCTAGCTCTGCTGCCTCAGAGAACACTGCCGAGCGCTCACTTAACGCTTGTACTTGTTCTTGAGACATTAACAAGTCGGATTTAATCGTCTCTATTGACTCAGTAATATTAGTAATATTGACATTGCTCTCTTGGATGCCCATGGCAATGGTTTTAATTTGACCTTCAGTATTTGCAGAGAGCTGTGATATATTTTTGAGATCTTCACCGACATTAACAATACGCGAGGCACCGTGTTGCACTTGCTCAGATAAACTCTGCACTGTCTCTACCACGCGCTGTGTTTCACTGTGGCTCTCTTCAATAATGCGGCCCACTTCATTAGTGGCCTCGGCGGTGCGAGCCGCCAAGCCTCTCACCTCATCCGCGACAACCGCAAAGCCTCTTCCCTGCTCGCCAGCACGAGCCGCTTCAATGGCCGCATTGAGCGCCAGCAGATTGGTCTGGCTGGCGATGCCACTAATCACTTGGGTGACCTGCTGAATCTGGCTGGACTTTTCATTGAGCTGTTCAATTAATTGCGTAGCCTGCACGGTATGCTCACTGATTTCAGACATTTCATCAATGGCCTCATTCAAGACGCAAACGCCTTTGTCGCTGCCTTTGCGTGCATCGCTAGCTAAAATAACTGCATCACTAGCACTATTGGCAATTTGTTCAACCGTGGCAACAATCGCCGTACTCGTTGCTGTTACAGTACTAATCTCTTGTGTTTGATGTTTGATTTGCTCAGAAAGACACTCGACAGAATAGGATACCTCAGCAGCACAAATAGCACTGCGACTATTGGTTTTATTTAAATCTGCAGCCGAGCTAAACAATTGCTCAACATTGGTATTAATGGCGGCCAAATCCGATAATACCGTAACATGGCGAGAGAATAGCGCCATTAGATGGGCTTTATCTGCCTCTAGGTCGCCCTCTTTTTCAACCAGGCTATTACGTAGTAGTTGTGTGCTCATAAGCATTGGCCGAATATTCGCGCCATAAGCCATCAACGATGTCGCTAATACACCCACTACGGCGGGTATAAACATTAGTATCAGTGCCTGATAAGAGATGGGGGTTACTAATAATAGTAAGATGGCAACCACAAAGCTTGTAGCGACTACGCCAGCGATCCACATTCTAATGAGTAACGTTAAGGTACGCTTATTCACAAAAACTCCTATATTCGACCAGTTAAGCACTTATTGTTAAGCGTAGTCGATGTCGCCAAAAATGGAAGTAATGTAAAATTTGCCCTGTCACAATTAAATATTTATTCGAAAACAGTGACTACTTAATTGATTTAGTGATAGTTTTGCAAAAAAAATAAGGGCGTATATTCACGCTAAACAGCGTGAATATGTCAACGAGAATTGATCAGTGATAAATAAATATACGAAAGAGGTAACGGTATGGCCACAAACAAAGGTATGACCAAAATAAGATTTTCTATACTATTGCTTGAGTTTAGTTCTCACACAAAACCACAATAAGCAATGTGTCGCGGGGCTTTTTTTAGCAACCGCCTTACTGCCAATTTCTGTCGCTGAAAGAGCACCATCACCATCGCTATCAATTGATGCAAACAGCCCTTTGTAGGCTTTATACTCTGCTGTCGTCACTCGGCCATCCTGGTCGAGATCAAGCTTGTTATAACGCGCCTTTAACAACGCCTGACGCTTAATTGCATCTAGCGTTACATACTCTTTAAAACTAACGCCACCATCGCTATCGGCGTCCATATAACGAAAGATTGCCTGACGCTTTGTTTTTACTTCATCGCGAGTAATCATCGTATCGCCATTTAAGTCATACTTAGCGATCAGCCACTGGCCATTACTGTGATCGTAATCATCAGCCTGTACTGATGATGTCATAAAAACAACACTCGCAACCAATAAGCATTGTATTGCAGCGTTAAAATAATTGTTATATCTGTTCATATGCCACACCTCTATTACACATTCAGACATGTCGAGTTCAAATTATTTGACACATCACTACTTAGCATTGCTATCCGTGGCTTTTTTTCCGAGAAATTTAATAGTAGCACCTCATTTAAATTCTATTATGCAAACTGCTTCACAAAACTTTTGAGAAGTCCATTCGATCTAATTCCTAAAAGTGAGTTTTTAGAAGAGATCCTGCTATTAAAGCTCTGCCAAAATTACCAAACCCCCTATTTTACAAGGGCTGTAGCATATATTTGTTAATTCTTATTAATAATTAATACGCCACTCAATTGTGAAGTGAACATCACGAAGCCAATGGGAGCATATTTTTGCCATACTTGCCCTAACGAATAGACCAACGAGCACAATGAAAGATAAGTGGTAAATGACGACGCAATAATTCTAAAGCATTAAAACCAAGGCATTACCTACAACACCAAAACAAGTGTTCACAATTTTTAACATCCAACCTGTAATACACCTTAATTTAGTACGCCAATAAGGGGCGTACTTTCAATAGATTATCGCGACTTTGAGTCGGTATTGGAGAAAGCATTCGGGTAGAAAAGCGCAGAGGGCTCTGCGCGAAAATAGTGGCTACAAGGCAATAATTGTACTCAGCGCTGATGGCCGGTGTACCAGGTAACATCATGGGCGTGCTGATCGACAAGGTGCACTACATCTAGAACTAATGCAAATAGTGCCATACGCACAAGAACGCCATTGTCTGCCTGACGAAAAATCGCCAAATTAGGATTGAGATTCAAGTCATTATCAAGCTCATTAGCCCCTTCTCGCGAGTCGCGTGGTAGCGGGTGCATAATGACAGTATTTGGCTCACAGTACTGCGTATAAATTGACTGATTAAGACGAAAGCGCCCTCGATATAGATCAGCCTCTTCTTTTGAACGAAAGCGCTCTTCTTGAATACGCGTAGAATAAGCGATATCCACATGAGAAATACTAGAGGTTAGCTCTTCTGATACCACTACGGTATGCCCTGCTTCACGCATAGCCTCAATTAAGTATTCAGGCATTGATAACTCTTTTGGAGACACTAAACTCACGTGTACATTGTCAAACAAACACAGCAACTGACACAGGGAATGCACCGTTCGTCCATGTTTTAAATCACCGATCATTGCAATGCGCAAAGAATCTACAGAGCGACCTTTTAGTAACAACTCTTTACGAATAGTATATAAGTCTAATAGTGCTTGTGTGGGGTGCTCATTAGAGCCATCGCCACCATTAATAACCGGTACACGGCTCGCTGATGCAAACTCAGCAACAGAGTGCGGCTCCGGATGGCGCATACAGACAACATCACTGTAACCTGACAACACACGGGCAGTATCATACAGTGATTCACCCTTTGCAATCGCCGATACTTCAAAGCCTGTCGTTTCTCGAACACTGCCACCGAGTAGATTAAAGGCACAACCAAAACTGACCCGTGTACGCGTGCTGGCCTCAAAAAACATATTGCCCAAAATAGCGCCATCGAGTACAGATGTCACTTTTTGGCGAAGCGCATAGGGTCGCATCTGGTCTGCGACAGTAAAAATGGTTTCAATATCCGCTCGCTCAAATTGCGTAATTGACAGTATATGTGCACCTGTAAATTTCAATGAAACAACCTCTATAGTCAATGATTCAGTGTGAAAGCTCTCAGTAGAGCTATTGTACTCGGGTGTTTGCTAGAGGGTAAAGAGTACGGGAATACTATTTACTCTCAGCTATTGCACTGCCCACTTTACTTAAGCACCCATCGAGAGACAACTGCAATATATCAAAGTCATCTGCTAGAAGTAAGTTGCCCTTATAAAACCCAGCGGCTTCTTTTTCAATCTCTATGAGACCAATATCTGGAGCCTTGCTTTTATGGTAGCGAGCGCTAAAGTGGGTTAAAACTAAATTATCCACACCACAAGCCTGCGCAAACTGTGCAGTTTGTTGTGCTGAACTATGTTGTGGCCCACTACCGACTTTAATAGAAATGGCTTGGGTATAAGTCGCTTCATGCACGAGCACATTTGCATCACAAGCGCTCTTAGTCAGTAGTTCAGGTTGGTCGTTATCACCGGCAATAATGATTTTTCTGCGTGCTCTAGGGGCAAGTAAGTACGTTGTATGCTCAAGCTTACGACCATCATCCAGAGTCACATCCTCACCTTGTTGTAGTGCGCCCCATAAAGGGCCGGACGGCACCTTATCGCGGCGTAGTTTATCCGTATCTAGCTTTGCTTGAGTGATAGGTTCACGAAAGCTATAAGCATAAGAAGGTACACGATGAGACAGTGCTGTCACACTCACGTCAAAATCACCGAGAGTATGCTCATCGGTTAAAGTTTCAACATCGATAAAATGAATATCATAGGTAGACCCCATTTGAGTTGTGCGCAGAGTCGTGGTGACAAAAGTTTCTATATCGGCAGGCCCCACAATAGTCAGTGGCGCAGTGCGGCCAGCCATCGTTGCACTTGCCAGCAGGCCGGGCAAACCATAGCAGTGATCCCCATGCACATGGGTAATAAAGATCGTCTGTAAATTTACTAAACTTAAAGGCGCTTTTAATAATTGATGCTGGGTGCCTTCACCACAATCGACCAGGCACCAGGATTTAGCGCTGGCCAGTTTAATCGCAATCGCTGTAACATTGCGTTGAATGGTAGGCATACCCGCAGATGTGCCTAAAAATAATAATTGCATAATGACCTATAGTATCAATGCTAAACGCGATACGCCCTAGCGTTTCTTTTTGCTCGATGCACCTTTGAATGCTGATTTGCGATTATCCCACTGGCCACCACGTGCTTTTTGATACCCCTTACCAGAATTTCGTCGCTGCGGTACATTGTGCTCAGGCACTAGATGCTCAGGGCCATTACCAATAAGATCTTGCCGGTTCATTGCAATGAGTGACTCGCGCAAATGCCCCCAATTTTTTTCATCGTGGTAGCGCAAATACGCTTTGTGTAATCGGCGCTGGCTCGTTTGGTTAGCAACAAATAAGCGCTTGGTCTTATAGCTGAGTTTTTTCAATGGATTGCGACGACTGTGATACATCGCTGTTGCCAACGCCATCGGCGATGGGTAAAAAGTTTGCACCTGATCTGCACGGAACTTATTTTTCTTTAGCCACAAGGCTAAATTAAGCATATCCTCATCGTCACAACCTGGGTGGGCGGCAATAAAATACGGTATTAAATATTGTTTTTTACCGGCCTCTTTCGAATATTTATCAAACATCTGCTTAAATTGATCGTAGGTTCCCATACCCGGCTTCATCATCATAGACAGCGTATTGTTTTCCGTGTGCTCAGGTGCAATCTTGAGGTAGCCCCCAACATGATGGGTCACCAACTCTTTGACATACTCCGGGTCTTCTACGGCAAGATCATAACGCAGCCCCGATGCAATGGCGATACGCTTCACGCCAGGAATTTTTCGCGCACGGCGGTATAAATTTGTCGTGCGGCTATGATCGGTATTAAGATTTTTACAAATAGTAGGGTACACACACGATAAGCGCCGACAATTCGCCTGTATGCGATCATCTTTACAATTTAAAAAATACATATTGGCCGTTGGGCCACCCAAATCAGAAATAGTCCCGGTAAAGCCAGGCACCTGATCACGAATCTTTTCAATTTCACGCAAAACAGATTCTTCAGAACGGCTTTGAATAATTCGCCCCTCGTGCTCGGTGATTGAGCAAAAGGTGCAGCCACCAAAACACCCGCGCATAATATTGACAGAGGTTTGAATCATCTCGTAAGCAGGAATTTTAGCATCGCCGTAACTCGGGTGCGCTCGACGCTGATAAGCTAAATCAAACACGCCGTCCATCTCTTGAGTCTTTAGTGGAATTGGCGGTGGATTAACCCAAATTTCTCGATTGCCATGGCGCTGTATGAGTGGGCGCGCATTATGGGGGTTGGCTTCTTGGTGTAATACTCTTGATGCATGTGCATAGAGAGCAGAGTCATTGCGTACCTTTTCAAATGACGGTAGGCGAACGTAGGTTTTATCTTCATCGAGCTCAACCTTACGCTGTAACGGCATCGGGATAATTTTAATAGGCTCAACAAGATCGCCATCAGACATACCAATCTTTTCTGCGGTAGATTTAACATCGCAGCTGCTCGGTGATTGATCGTACTCATAAGGGTTGGGTATTTTATCAATATCACCAGGCCAGTCGATACGGGTAGAATCAATTTCAGACCACCCTGCTGGAGGAGCCTTACGAATTACCACAGTACCGCGAACATCGGTTAACTCATCAACCGAACGCCCGTGAGACAGCTGATGAGCCACCTCGGCAATAGCGCGCTCAGCATTGCCGTAAAGCAATATGTCGGCGGTTGCATCGACTAACACCGAACGGCGTATCTCATCACTCCAGTAATCATATTGAGCAATACGACGCAAGCTGGCCTCAATACCCCCAAGTACAATAGGGACATCTTTGTAAGCTTCTTTACAGCGGTGGCTATAAACTGTTACTGCCCGGTCGGGGCGTTTATCGGGTGCACCACCGGGGGTGTAGGCATCATCACTTCGCGGGCGCAAATCGGCCGTATAGCGATTGATCATAGAATCCATATTACCCGCAGTTACACCATAAAACAGGTTAGGCTTACCGAGGGCTTTAAAATCCCCCACGTGTTTCCAGTTTGGCTGGGCAATAATACCGACTCGAAACCCTTGGGATTCAAGAAAACGACCCATAACCGCCATCCCGAAACTAGGATGATCCACATAGGCATCACCAGTCACAATGATGATGTCGCAACTATCCCAACCCAGCGCATCCATTTCTGCTTTACTCATCGGCAGGTAGGGTGCTGTGCCAAAGCACTCAGCCCAATACTTGGGGTAACGAAACAAATCGGGGGCTTTTAGAAGTCCGGGCTTGGCCATAACACACTCAGGAGAAAATAATAGGGGCACTATTTTCTCAGATAACCTAGCTAACACCAAGCGCTATTGTGCCTTAATAAGCTATTGTTGAGCCGATTAGAGCAGTGATGGCAAGATATCAGTACTAAAAAGAATAAACACAGGTAATGTTAAAGGGTAAGGTTTCTTATTCGTAACATGTTTGATCAAAAAACCGTTATACAGTTAGGAACTGATGCTTTTGCCAACAACCCTGGGTGCTGGGGTTCCGATGGCATAGGTAACAATAATTGTTATAACACAGACCCTAGTCAAGATGGTTTAGAAGGTATACGTGTATTTAACAATGGCACTTGGCATATTAATGATAATTTAAAAATAAATACTATGGCTATGTACGAAGATATTGATGACACCCGAGAGGTTGTTAGTTTTGGTATTCGCCCGCATTATGGATTTTCAAAATACTGGAGTCTTCTTGGAGAAATTGGCATAAACTCGGTAGAAAATGAAAATTCAGACACTCAAACACTACGTAAATACACACTTGCCTTACAACTTAGTGCAGATTCACAGAATTTTTGGGAACGCCCTTCATTGCGATTTTTTATAAGTAAATTTAATTGGAACGATGCCGCCAGAGATGGGTCAAGTGCATTAACTGTTGAGGGCAAACAAAATAAAACCAGCCAGCTAATTTTTGGTGCACAAGCTGAATATTGGTTTTAATATAGAGTAATGGCGTTGTCATAAATTACTAGATACCGACAACGCCATTCTATACAGTTCTACCCTATTAATTTACTCATTAACAGATGCTGCTATTCCAATTATTATTTGTATGATGCGGCTAAACGTTGTACAACAGCCATTTCAGCGTTAGCAATCTTTGCTATACGTTCACCATAATGTTTATCCGCCTTGTATAAAAATGAGGTAATAATATTACGAATTTCTTGGCTTTCAACAGCCGCCAGATCGTGACCAAGGGCTTGTATTAATTGAGTTTGATACTGTTTATTAAACGAGCGATAAAGCTCGCCTGCCTGTTTAAAATTTTGTGTTTTTTGAAAGGGTATTTGCTGCACGTTACCTTTTAATACATACTGGCATGATTTATAGTTGTCATCGGTCGTACCATATCCGGGGTCATCTTGATGACGACTCGGAAAGTAATTGGTTTGTTGCTTTTTAGGTGAAGATTGCCCTGCGCCATCTTGTACACTCACAGCATGAACACGAGCGTGCGGTTTATTAGGCGCAAGTTCAAGGTGATTAACGCCTAACCGATAACGTTGAGTATCCGCATAAGAAAATAAACGGCCCTGTAACATTCTGTCTTCTGAAGGTTCAATGCCTGGAATCAGGTTACTAGGTGCAAAGGCTGATTGCTCACTCCATTGAAAAAAATTATCAGGGACTTTATTGAGCACTAGCTCGCCCACTTTTCGCGAAGGCACTAATGCTTCTGGCCATACCTTAGTGGTATCAAGAGGATTAAAATCAAAGTCGTCCACTTGATTAATATTGATTGTTTGTATATGCAAATCCCATACAGGGTAATTACCATTTTCAATATTATGATAAAGGTCTTCTGTTAAATGATTGAACGTTGTTGCTTGTATTTTCGCAGCCTCCTCTGCGCTTAAACCAATATTTCCCTGCCGAGATTTCCAGGTAAATTTTACGTATTTAGCCTCACATTGATGATTCACAAATTTAAATGCATGCACACCAGATGCATCCATCATACGTAGACTTTTTGGAATACCCAGTGGTGAGTACAAATAGGTTAGCATATGTGTTGCTTCAGGTTTAAACGAGAAAAAATCAAAATAACGGTTGGGGTCTTGCAAATTAGTTTTTGGATCAGGTTTTAAACTGTGTACCATATCGGGGAATTGTTTTGCATCACGAATAAAAAACACAGGAAAGTTATTACCCACCAAATCCCAATTGCCTTGATCGGTGTAAAACTTAACCGCAAACCCTCTTGGGTCTCTTAGACTTTCCGGTGAACCTTTTGAATTAATTACTGATGAAAACCGCAATAATACCGGTGTTTTTTGCTCTACTGTCTGAAAAGGTGCTGCTCGGGTAATTGCTGACAATGAGGCAGTCGCTTTAAAATACCCTTGTGCTGCTACACCACGTGAGTGTACAACACGCTCAGGAATACGCTCTCTATCAAAATGTGATAGCTTTTCAATTAATTGGTGATCTTGTAATAACGTAGGACCTAATGGCCCTGCGGTTTCAGAGTTAATATTATCACCCACTGGCGCACCTGTTGTACGGGTAATTGTTGATGCATCTACATTATTTATATTTGCCGTGGTAATCATACTCAATATTATAATTTTTATCTGGTTATTCATTACATCTCTCCAACGCTAATTTAAACGACAAGCCTCTCAACAGAGCCCACAAAAGATATAAAATGGCGCGCTTATAATTAATTATTCACTTAATTATCACGTGACCACTTTACCTAAAATAAAGTAGCAATCGCATTGAACTAAGTATAATGGTTTGTTTCTATAAAAATGATAGGTTACACCGATACGGGAGAGCACTGTGAATATCCGAGACATGCATTACTTAGTCGCTGTTGCCGATTTACGCAGCTTCAGTCAAGCTGCAAATCAATGTTGCATAAGCCAACCTACACTAAGCGGACAAATTAAAAAGCTGGAGCAAGACCTGGGCATAAAAATTTTTGAACGCAATAACAAACGCGTAATACCCACCGATGTAGGGCGTACTATCATTCATTGCGCACGTAATATTTTACATGAGGTAGAGACAATAAAAGAAACATCAAACAATGCTCATGAGCCGCTCGCGGGAAAGTTTCGCCTAGGCGCATTTCCGACCTTATCAACGTATATCTTTCCTCTACTGGTTCCTAATATTAAACAAGCAATGCCTAAGCTACGCCTTATTTTATTAGAAGAAAAAACCGCCGTATTAATTGACAAATTACATAAAGGGGAGATTGATGCAGCGTTGTTAGCACTGCCTATCAATAGTGAGGCCTTGACAAGTCAGGTGTTATTTAACGATGAGTTTTACCTTGCTACATCGAGCAAACACAGTTTGGCGGGTGAAAAGCATATCGATCAGCAAATATTAGCGCAGCATAGATTATTATTATTAGAAGAAGGGCACTGCCTGCGAGATCAAGCACTTGATGTATGTCAGTTGTATAATATTAATGAAGAGCCGGATCTTCGGGCAACAGGGCTTGAAACATTAAGGGCAATGGTACAAGCTAATACGGGCATTACGCTGATGCCTAATATTGCCGTCAAAAAACCTGACAAAGGCATTAGCTATGTCCCGTTTAATCACCCAGCACCCTACCGCACCATTGGACTTGTATGGCGTAAAACCAGCACTCGAAAGCCTGTATTATCAACATTGTGCACACTGATGATGAAGCCACAAGAGGCACTGTAGTCGATGGTGTTGCGATCTATGATGCTATAGTTTATATCTCATCAAGCCAATATACTATCACCATAATCGTATAGCGCATTTATAATATCAGACGCTCGCCCTTCTTGTGAAAGTACTTCAAGGCGTTCAAAATAATCATCCAGAGTAAGACTTGCACCACCGTCTATATGAGAGAGCCGGTGAAAACGCCATTGCTGCCATTGCTCTTGCTCTTGCTCATTTAAGGTTTCAAGATAAAACCGGGCCCGATAGCGAAACAATAATGCTTGCAAGCGTTTATCGCTAAGTTGTTGACCAATGGTGGCCAGCTGTTGAGGTGATGCACTGCGTAGTTGAGTACAAATTTGTCGATCACTATCACTGATAAAACCATCATACAATTGTTGTTCAGGGTCTGTGCGCTCAGCCATTGGCCGCTGCTGATAAACACTATGTAGCTTATCAGCTATATCAGCGTCTTTTAATTGACGCCAATGGGTTTCACACACAGTTTTGTCAATATGTAGCCGCTTGGCATTAGCATCATCTAATAACTTGGGTGTAGCGATGATAGGAGACTTATTGAGATGAACTTCTTTTAAAGGAATGCGCTCGCAACCTTCTGGTAAATCTTCGCTGCGGGTATAAAGCCGGTCTACAATTTCATCGGGTGACAAAGTGAGCAATGGCGTAGGATCAATCGATAGGTTGTAACAAATAACGCTGTTTTTATTACGTGGGTGCCATGCTAGCGGGATAATAAGTGCTGCACAGCCTTGCGATGATGGAAAGCGTGATGATATATGTAATAGCGGTTTGCGATTTGCAACATCAATCAGAGATGCCACTTTACGTTTATGCCTTAAACTATACGCATAGTCATACAATTGAGGCTCTTTCTCTTTAATTAATTTTGCAAGCCCAATAGTCGCTTCCACATCAGAAAAAGCATCGTGGGCACTTTTATGCTCAAGACCATTGGCCGCACTAAGTAGCTCTAATTTAAAACTTGGCTGCCCTTCATCGGTTGTGGGCCATTGAAATGACTCTGGGCGCAATGCATAGCTAAGCCGTACCATGTCAATAATATCCCAACGAGAATTACCGTTTTTCCACTCCCGTTCATAGGGGTCATAAAAGTTTCGGTATAAACTATAGCGGGTCACTTCGTCATCAAAACGAATACTGTTATAGCCAACACTACAAGTACCTGGCTGCACTAACTGCTGATGAATTTTTTCAATAAATGCAGGTTCAGGTAGCCCTTCTGCCAAGGCTTTTTGAGGGGTTATCCCCGTAATAAGGCACGCATCAGGTTGAGGGAGCGTATCGCTAGCGGGCTGGCAATAACACACGAGAGGGTCATCAATAATATTGAGCGCTTCGTCTGTGCGCACACCGGCAAACTGCGAAGGTTTATCTTGAGCAGGCGATGTACCCCAGGTTTCATAGTCATGCCAGAACAGTGTGTTCACGATAAATCCTTATGATAAAACAGCGATTCGCGCTTTTATGCATGCGACAGCAATAAAATAAAAAAGGCTAACTCAGTGAATATATATTTACGCTACATTCAGATGATTATAAGTTATCGGTTTTAGCCGCCATAATAAAATCATTGCGGTGTAAGCCACGTATTTTATGACTCCACCAACGCACAGTAACACTGCCCCACTGGGTCAATAATGCGGGGTGATGCCCTTCGCTCTCAGCAATTTCACCGACTTTATTGGTAAAAGCTATCGCTTCAGAAAAATTGCTAAAATCATAGGTTTTCAATAGCTGTGGTATACCTTTTTTATCCACAATCTGCCAACCAGTAAGGTCTGCTAATAACGTGCGTTGCTCACTGGTTGTTACTGTTGGCGCATCAGCTCTACACGCCTCACAGGTTTGTTGAGAAAGATCACTCATGATCAACCCTCTTTAAGATGCTACATTATATTGTGGGCTAACGATAGCAGTAGGCTATCGTTGCACTTAGTCAGTGTATTTTGCCCCCGCCCTATTGTAAATCTAGAATACCTTCTTCTATTTTTGCTTTCCAAAGTTGTGGGCCGGTTTGATGTACTGACTCCCCTTGGCTATCGACCGCAACAGTCACTGGCATATCTTTTACTTCAAACTCATAGATGGCTTCCATTCCCAAATCTTCAAAGCCCACTACTTTCGCTGCGGTAATTGCTTTAGATACTAAATAAGCAGAGCCACCTACGGCCATCAGATAAACTGCTTTATTATCTTTGATAGCATCAATCGCCGCAGGGCCGCGCTCAGCTTTACCCACCATACCTAATAAGCCGGTTTCTTCTAACATGGTACGTGTGAACTTATCCATTCGAGTCGCCGTTGTCGGGCCTGCTGGGCCTACCACTTCTTCACGCACGGGATCGACTGGCCCAACGTAATAGATAAACCGCCCTTTTAGATCAACGGGTAACGATTCGCCTTTACTGATCATATCAACCATGCGCTTATGTGCCGCATCGCGCCCTGTTAACAATTTACCTGATAGCAATACCGTTTCACCGGGCTGCCATGTGAGCACATCCTCGGGTGTTACGCTATCGAGATCGACACGGCGAGTATTATCGCCCACCTCCCAGGTAATTTCTGGCCAGTCATCAAGGTTGGGTGGCGTTTGCAATGACGGCCCACTACCATCTAGGGTAAAGTGAGTATGGCGAGTCGCTGCACAGTTAGGGATCACGGCGACAGCCTTATTGGCTGCGTGAGTTGGAAAATCTTTTACTTTTACATCAAGCACTGTTGTTAAACCCCCTAGCCCCTGCGCACCAATGCCTAAGCGGTTTACCTTATCGTGTAACTCTAAACGCAACTCTTCAGCGCGATTACTCGCACCACGCGCTTGTAGATCCTGAATATCGATAGGGTCAAGTAGCGCTTCTTTCGCCGACAGCATCGCTTTTTCTGCGGTGCCACCAATCCCAATACCCAGCATTCCTGGCGGGCACCATCCAGCACCCATTGTGGGCACAACATTGAGCACCCAATCCACGACAGAGTCCGATGGGTTTAGCATCGCAAATTTCGATTTTGCTTCACTGCCACCGCCTTTAGCCGCCACGTGTACTTCAACCTTGTCACCGGGCACAATTTTATAATTAATCACAGCCGGAGTATTATCACCGGTGTTTTTACGCGCGCCATCGGGGTCACTGAGTATCGATGCCCGCAGTACATTATCAGGGTGGTTATAGGCACGGCGAACCCCTTCATTGATCATATCATCAAGACTCAAGTCGCCTTCAAAGCGAACGTTCATACCGACATGCATAAACACAGTCACAATACCGGTATCTTGACAAATAGGCCGATGCCCTTGCGCGCACATTCTTGAATTAATCAATATTTGTGCCATGGCGTCTTTTGCTGCTGGATTAGCCTCTTTCTCATAGGCTTTATACACCGCCTGAATAAAATCCAGAGGATGGTAATAGGATATAAATTGCAGCGAATCAGCGATACTTTCAATTAGATCGTGTTGTTTAATGACCGTTTGGCTCATAGTGATAGTCTCAGTGGTTGGTACAAAATAATAGCTAGCAATAAAATTAGGGCTTAGGTGCTGCCGCTGGCGGCGCACTGTTTGCGCGCTGTTTTAGTTGTAGTAGATCGCGGCTAACGGTACGTCGAAAGGCATCAAATGCAGCAATCGCTTCCTCATTGGTTTTTATGCGTTTATCAACACCGCCTAGGGCATCTATTTTTTTATTAATTCGTTGGCCATCTGCCACAACACGCTTAACCGATTGGTTTTGCTCGGCAACACGCTCGCGCAGACTTTGTATGAGTAGCTCTTGTTCAGCAACACTCCCTTTTACCGCCTTCACATTACCGGTTAACGCCGTTAAGCTTGCTTGCTGTGTTTTGACCTGTTTAGATAAGGGCGCAATACGTTTTGTTTGCACAGAGGCGAGTGCTTTTTTATTGGTGTCAGTGGCTTTCTTATTGGTCGCAATCGCCTTGCGATTAGTATCGTGGGCCACGCCCCATAATTTTCTAATTTCCGACTCGGACTCTTTGACCTTAGCGCTAACAGCTGTCAGGGATTGGCTCGACTCATCATCAGAAAGAGATAAGCGTTGTTCAAGTTGGGCAATGCGTGCTTGTTGAGCACCCAGACTCACTTGGGCTTGCATGAGTAACCAGTAACTATAACCCGCAGCACCAGCTGCGGCCAATGCAATTAAAAGTGCCACAAATACCCAAAAAGAGGATGTTTTTTGAACAACAACTTGAGGTTGGGTGCGATCACCACCCGTTTTAGATCGCCGAGAACGACCGTCGGCTAAATCCTCGTTTGAGGTTAATACCGATGAAACGGTAGGTTCTTTACGTTGATTGACCATAAACTTATTTTCCCAATTGCGCCCAGTGATAATAATCGTGCTCGCAAGAACACATATTCAGGGCAGAAGCTTAACAACAGGGATATTATGCGTACAAATGACAGGGATATCTAGCCCATATACCACAAACACATCCAGTACTAGCACATCGTACAAGTGCATTGGGGTATTACCCCTATAAAGCCTTCAAAAGGATGACTTTATAGGGCAAATCAGGCTGTTAATCTATTGGAAATTAGTATTAACAAAGTCCCAGTTTACAAGAGACCAGAAGCCATTTAGATAATCAGGGCGCACATTGCGATAGTCGATATAATAGGCGTGCTCCCAAAGATCAACCGTTAATAGCGCTTCTTGCTTATCGGTCATTGGCGTGGCGGCATTACTGGTGTTGACTATCTCTAGTGAACCGTCGCTGTTTTTCACTAACCATGTCCAGCTAGCGCCAAAGTTATTGACGGCTTTATCATTAAAGGCTTCTTTGAATGCATCAAAAGAGCCCCATTTAGCCGTAATTGCATCGGCAATTGCACCAGTTGGCTCACCGCCACCATTAGGTGACAAGCTATTCCAGTAGAATGTGTGGTTCCATACTTGGGCTGCATTGTTAAAAACACCACCGGCAGGTGCACTCATAATGATTTCTTCGAGTGATTTACCTTCATACTCAGTGCCCGGTACAAGACCATTGAGCTTTACAATATAAGTATTGTGGTGCTTACCATGGTGAAACTCTAAGGTTTCAGCAGAAATATGCGGTTCTAAAGCATTCTTTGCATAGGGTAACTCAGGTAGTTCAAAGCTCATACATTTCACCTCATTGAAAAATATCGTTCACTTTTTTAAATTACAGATTGCTATTTATGTATTTTCGTTCTGGGGGGCGATGATAGCATCCTTCGCTATGTGCTGTTAATACTCTTTATATGCGCACCATTTAAATGCAGCAATACCCACAAAATAAATATAGCTACTAATAGCCATACAAAGAATAACAGTGTTCACAATAAAGAAGTCTGTAGATGAGAATGATTCTTTAATTGATATTGATCAATGAGATCATGACGCAAACGCCTATTATTTGATCGTATATATTTAGCCGTACAATAGCCTCCGGTAAAAAGAGTTTAGCTTTAAGAAAATTAGCGCTAGACTATCGCCATTGATTAGCCCTCACCACATGCTCATATGGTGATAACACACTGTACTTGCACTACAACAATAACTGACAACAACTAAAGGTAATACTATGGAGTATGCAAACTTTATCACCCGATGGTTACACTTGCTATTTGGGATCACCTGGATCGGCATGCTCTTTTATTTCAACTTTGTACAAGGCGCCTATTTTAAATTAGCGACGCCCGAGGCATTAAAAGACGCCAAAGAAAAGCTTGCCCCACGCGCACTGTGGTGGTTTAGATGGGGAGCATTACTGACATTTATTACCGGCCTGATTTTATTCGCCGGAGTTGGCAAATTAAAGCTCACCAATGACTATATTGTTATTGGTGCCGCCATGGGAACATTGATGTTTATCAATGTATGGGCTGTAATCTGGCCACAGCAAAAGATTGCACTCGGCATGGTCGCTGGCGACCCAGCCATAGCGGCTGCCAAAGCATTGCGGGCATCAAGAACCAATGTATTGTTTTCTGCACCGATGCTATTTGCAATGCTCGCTTCATCGCATTTAGGTTACCAAGCCGATCACTTGCTAGCGGCCAATGGTGGCGGTACCGGTATGATGCTCAGCCTACTTATTATTGTATTGCTTGAGCTCAACGGATTGTTTGGAAAAATGGGGCCACTGGCTTCTGTCGTTGGTGTGATTCATTGCAGCCTTGGGCTCACCGCTGTGTTAACTGCACTGTTAGTATTTTTATAATTTTGTGGCGTAGCTATGGCAGAGGTTATGCTTCGCATTACACATCGCACACTAACAACGCTAGCGACTATCCTCACGGTTGTCGCTCTGTTATGTGCATGCAGTGGCCCACAGTTTCAGCCGGCTAGTAAAGTAGCGGTCACCGCACAGCTAAGTGATACACATGCAACTATGAGTGATGGCTATCAATTGCCTTTCACTTTTTACCCCGCCATCAACACACCACCAAAAGCAACGGTGATTGCGTTACATGGCTTTAATGATTATCGCCGTGCATTTACTGATTTTTGCCATGCTCTCAGCAAAGCCAATATAGAGTGTTATGCCTATGATCAACGGGGTTTTGGCGAAACACAGTATCGAGGTTTATGGCCTACAGCTAAAACATTACAGCAAGACTTAGCCAGTCTTAGTGCATTAATACGCGCTAAAGCGCCAACACGGCCATTGTATCTTGCCGGTGAAAGCATGGGTGGTGCCGTTATTATGAGCACTATGGCATCGCGACCAAACACTAACATAGATGGGGTTATCTTACTTGCACCGGCTGTCTGGGCGCGGCATACACAACCCTGGTACCAACGTACCGCTTTGTGGCTGGCGGTCAATTTCTTCCCTGGCTGGACGCCAACAGGTGAAGGCTTAAAAATCACCCCCACAGATAATCGCGATGCACTTTATCAAATGTGGCACGACCCATTCGTTATCAAAGCAACCCGAATAGACACACTTTATGGGGTCAACAATCTAATGGATAAGGCACTCGCTTCTGCAAAGAATCTTCCTATAAAAGGCTTAGTGCTCTATGGTAAAAAAGATGAGATTATCCCTAAAAAACCTACCTGTAAAATGCTAAAACAACTCGACCAAAACCCGGGCAAATGGGCACTATCACTGTATAACAACGGCTATCACATGCTTACTCGTGACCTACAGGCAGAACGTGTATTTAATGATGTTACACGCTGGATATTAACTAAGGCGGCAGGTTCAACAGGCAGAGATATGAGTGTATTAATTGAAAATTATTGTAACCATGAAATCACTACCGATTAAAATCATTCTCCAATCCAGTAAGCCATCACCTTAAATTATTCATACTACTGGATTTTTTGTGCCAACAACGCTTCGATATATTGTGGTTCACCAATTTCATAGCCCTGCAAAAAATCACAACCAATATTGCATAAAAAAGCCACCTGCTCTGTAGTTTCAACACCTTCTGCAATTACTTTTAATGATTTCATATGACATAGATCGACAATAGGCTTTAATAGGTTTCGGCTTTCAGGTAACAATATTTTATGAATAAATGTTCTATCCAGTTTAATAAAATGTGTATTGTAATCCAACAATTGAGACAGCGATGTATAACCTGCTCCAAAATCATCAATGGCAATACCAAAACCCATATCTATTAGTTGATCGACGATAGCTTTAGCTTTTGACGAAAAATCAATACAAAAGCTTTCAGTGATTTCAAAAACAATATCGCTGGGCTCAACCTCATACAATTTATATAATCGTGATATTTCATCAAGCAAGGCATTATCATTTAGATTTGCAGAGGATACATTAATAGAGATACGTATATCATGAGGAACAGATTGCTTGATAACGTTCACTTCTTGAAAAACACGATCAATCACCCAGTAGTCAACCTTAGAAAATAGCCCACAGGTTTCAGCTATTGGAATAAACTCGCTAGGGCCAATAAGACCTAGTCTGGGTGATTGCCAACGCACCAAAGCTTCAAGTGCATAAACTTCTTTAGAGTTTGCAGAAACAATGGGCATATACATTACAAAAAACTCATGATCGCAATTTAAACCTTTCAATCCCATTTCAATATCACGACGGCGCCGAATAGCCATCGCCAAGCTTTCAGAATAAAAAGCCATTTGATTTTTACCGCGATTTTTAGCGTGATACATAGCTGTATCAGCATTAGAGATAAGTTGTGAAATAGTTAAACCATGGTAGGGATAAATAGCAACGCCAACACTGGCGGTTACTGGAAAGGTGCCTTGCTCGAAGCGATAGCCTTTTTCAAAAATAGACAGTACGCGTTGTGCAACATTGCGCACAACGTCAATACTCTCTATATCAACAACTACAATACAAAACTCGTCCCCGCCAATTCTTGCAGAAACCACTTCGCGGCCATCATTCTCAAAAACAAGGTCAGATTCCCTGACAACACTGAGTAATTTTCGTGAAAAGGATTTTAATAGCTTATCGCCTACATCATGCCCGTATTTATCATTAACCACTTTAAAATTATCTAAATCTATATAGACAATGGCAAATAACGTTTTATTTTCACGCGCAATATCAATAAGACTGGCTATTTTTGTTGACATAAATGCAAAATTATACAGATTCGTTAATGAATCTCGCTCTGCTAACATTTTAGTATCGTTAATAGTTTCCGTTAACTTTTGATACAGCGTATTAAATTTAACACCTAGTCTAAAGATTTCATCTCCGTAGCTTTTATCCAAGTAAATAGTATCACTTCTCTCGGCGATAACATCATCAACATTGCGGTCAAGTTCAGCAATAGGATAAGTAATATACTTTTTAATTAGTGCTATCAATAACAAATACGACAATATAAAAAAGACGAGCATGATAACAACAAAGCGAATAAAAGAGGGTTTCAATAGCTTTGCTATATAGCTATCGGGTAAGTTAATTGACAAATAAGCATCGCTAAAAACGCGCTCACTTGCACTCACAGCACCCGTTAATAACGGCTTTTCATGTGATAAAATAATCTTAACGCCATAGACTGACTCAGCTTGATTCTTAGTGTTCACAAAATCATCAGGGCTTATATGAACGACCATATATCCTTCATGATTTTCATTATCCAATGATATTTCTGTTGTGGGTATAGTGCTATGGGCATCAATGTTTTGAACAAAAATAAGCGTATATAGATCATTAACATCTGCAACCAAGCGCCACTGCTTAGCTGATGGTACTGCCTTTTTACGACTCACTAAATCGACATGATTAGCGCCATCAGGTAATACATACTGAAAGCGCAATGCGTCATTAGTATCATAATAATAAAAGGCAAAATGGCTAAGACTACTAAGCCGCAGGTGCTCACCGGTATCAGCTATATAGGTATCAATATGATCAATAACAGGTTTTATCGACGGCGATTTCAGACTATGAATAAAAGAAGGGTTATGAATAATAGAATGGCTAACACTTTCAGCGAAAGCACTATAGCGATGCAAACTAGCAGATAATCCCTGGAGAGTAAGTTCTAAACGCGTTTGCTCAAGGCTGCGCACAGCCTCTCGCTGGTTTAAATACATCACTGCAACAGCGATACAATAACTTAATAAGATAACAGGAAGGATAACCCTAACTGATCTTTTATAAAGATTCACATATCGACCTAAATCCTAACGGTTGTACTTAAAAAAAACAGAATACAACAGTATAAATAGTCGTTTATTAAGAAGCATTCACTATAACATTGTAGAAGTTAGTAATAGATTAGCAAGCATTGAGAGGACAAAAAGAAGAAAAATGCGACAATCGCATCAAAAGTGATTCAAAAGTACTATAAAACCTTTTTGTATATTCCAAGAAAAGAGGGGCATTACCTAGCTATCGACTGCGATTAATATTCTAATGCCTTAATGTATAGCTATAAAAAAATCCGTTATTCGAGCCGTGTCGCTCAAATAACAGGTTCATTTATAGGTGCTTTTAGCCGGCAGTAGCAGCCACACCGCTGATACAAAATAACCTACAGACCGTTAAAGGTGATCAGTGTAAGTTTGTCCTTACAGGGAAGTGACACAGGATGTGTACGTAGGTTCAGGAAAACCAAAGGGATAGTGATATTCCAGCATCGCAAGGAACGTGATGCACTAAAGCTCAGCTGTACTAGCTCAACTTATGAAAATAGGCTGGGCTTTTTTAATATGCAAGGGTGTGGTTGGTTAGGCGCTTACCCAATATCCTTGGTGCCTGCAAGGCAGCCGGAGTTTTCTATGATCCAGTCATGGGTGTGTACCGCGTGTACGGTATCAAAATAGTAAAACCGCTTGGGACAGCCGAGATCTGCCATATCAGCGATCCTTTAGGCGTTTGAATACCGCGAGTGTTTCCGGGTCGTTTAGTTGTTGTTCTAAAGACTGGCTCTTTTCACCCAGAAAACGTTCAAAATCGGCTTCGGGTACCGATTGAATATAGGCTTCCAGCTTTTCATGCAGTGCATCGCGAAAGCACAAATCTCGGCTGACCATCTTGGTGCGCGCATGCAAAATTAAAGGCCGGAACAGTGGGTGTTGTTCAAAAATGACAAACAAACTCTCGGCTTCTTTTTTGGGTTAGCTTGTCGCCTTTTTTAGTGCTCGCAACTTCGAGTTCATGCGCTATGCCAGACTCAAAGCTGGCGATCAAATTCAGCACTTCGGAATACAGGGTTTCGCGAATATTGGCTTTAGCAGCCAGCTTTAATACCTTTTTACACTCCGCTGCATTTTCGTGAAAAATACGTTGGTAGATCAGATTGGTAAAACGCGCGTATTTCCAGTCGTTACCTTGCACATAATTATCCAGCGCATCAGTAAACTGGCGACGATAGTTCTCTTCCTAAAACGCGGCCACTAAGTAGTTTTCATCGCGCTGATTAATGAACTTGGTATGGCCACCCGCCCGTTCAGCCATCACATCAAGCACAATATCCAGCAGGCGTGCTGGGTCACTCTCGGTGAGTAACATACCCAAGTTTAAGATAGCTCGAAAAGCGAACACCCCAAGGACACTGGTTTTGGTACCGTCATTGATGTCGGTGCCATGACCTAACCCCTTGAATCTCTTTAGTTTTACACATCTTAGCAGCCGATAACCATTGCTTTTTAGCTCATCGCCATGGCTGGCCAAATAACGCTCGATAGTGCGATCTGTTACCTCAAACAAGGCCATTAGCTGTGCCTTGATAAACACCGTTTCCCCCTCGAACGACAGGCCACCCAGATCCAGGCGCTGTTCGGCCTGCTGTAGGGCGTAACGGTTATTCAATATATTCTGCCGCTCGTTAGACGATTCGGTGAGATCTTTAGCCATCCTGGGCCTCCGGGGTTTGGGGTTGGGTGGGTGTGGAAACAGTAACCTGGCCGTTCATTAGCATGGGGAGGAGCCAGTCACGTAGTTCGGCCAATTTTTGGCTCTCCAAAGAATTTTCGTATGTCAACTTGTGCAGCGGTTTAATTTTTTTATTGAACTCGTTAAACACACTCTTTTCAGGAATCACTACTGGGATACTACGTAAGGTACCTAGCGTCACATATGGCTGCGAAGTCCCTGTAGATTGATTTTGTTTTAGAAAAGCTTTACCAAATAAAGAAGTAACGGCAGAAAATATGTAATCCGCTTTTTCCGGTGCTTGCGAGGTTTTAAACAGTCCAATATTCTTGATTGCATATGGGGTCTCTATTTTCATTGCCCATTGCGACAAGCCTACAGTGCCAATCATTGAAAGTAGAAAATCACCTTCATCTACTTTGCTCCGTTTGTTGACAGCATCAAAATCTTCTTGAGATATGAAATACGCGTCTGAAAAATCTATCCCCGTGGATTTCAGGTGTTTAGATGTAATTAAATACTGGCCTTTATCGGAAGGCTTAGGACTATCGTGAGTGCCGTCTTTTACTTCAATTAAAGAGGAGACAGGCTTCCAGTCCCACCCATCCGGTATTTCTCGCTTCAGGGTTGGGTTGTAAACCATTTTTCCGCCGGAGGTTTTGTAGGGCTTGCCGTTGGCGTCGGGGAAGTCGAACTGTACGAACCAGTAGTCGTACAGGGTTTTGGCCATGGTTTCCAGTTCGGTGTTGATGCGGTTGTTGAGTTCGATTTTTTTGTCGACAGCTTGCAAAACAGCAGCCGTTGCTTTTTGTTCCTCGAAAGGTGGTAGCTTTACTGGGAATTCGCGAATTTGTTTCAAACTTATGTGTGGAACTAATGACCCAGTGGTAATTCTCTTGATGTAACTTGTGAACCAAGGGCTTCCAATAATGAACTTTAAGTATCCAATATCTAAGTCACTGCTACCACGTAATCTTGCAGTTCGCTGAACTAGTAATGCTGGCAGATCACTCTTGATTATTTGACTGTACTTTAACCCAGCACCAATCCACGGACGATCCATTGCAAGCACAATGTCATCTTCATTTAACTGATAGTCTTCAAAATCCTTAAATTGTTCGAAAGGCCATTTTTTAGCGTCACTCCAGTCCATTGAACCCTGCGAAATGTTGTCCCCTCGTAAAAGTCTAATATCTTGAAGACCGCCAGAATAAAACTCGCTTTTAAACGAATAGCCAGTAAAAATCTCAGCAACTTTACCCAAGGTGGTTTCACGCCAATTATTCATACTTCAAACCCGCCAACTGCTTCTTAATCTCCGCTTCAAGTTCACGAGATTGGCTAAACAATCCATCCAAGTTGCTGATAAAACCCTGCATTTTTTCAGCGAACTGATCAGGCGTAATATCCACATACTCAATTTTGACATCGAAATACTGCCCGGCACTCAAGCTGTAGTTCTTGGCTTCAATGTCGTCATAGCTGACGGCAACGGAAAAATCCTCTACTGCCTCTTTGGAATTAAAGGTATCGATGATGCGTTGTTCTTCCTCTTCGCTTAGCACGGTCTTCTGGTTTTTTCCATCCTTGACCTTTTCGCCCAAGTTAGAAGCATCGACCAGCACCACATCGCCTTTGTTGCTGTCATCTATAAACAGAATGGAGACGTTGGTACCGGTGGTGGCAAAGATATTGGAGGGCATGGAGACCACGCCTGCCAGCATTTTATTTTTTACTAGGTGTGTGCGAATGCCTTTATCGATACCCGATTGTGCGGTGATAAAGCCGGTGGGTACCACCACAGCCGCTTTTCCGCCGGGTTTAAGCGAGTGGATGATGTGCTGCAAGAACAGCTGATAGATCGCCATTTTGTCTTTGGCTTTCGCTGGGGCTTTGGGAATACCGGCAAAGAAAC
>Ga0193963_1000015_pt1 | contig 84294 bp, 67 predicted proteins | sample FB_6_MG_FD_140359 | JGI IMG/M metagenome (GOLD analysis project Ga0193963, IMG submission 140359) | Microbial mat bacterial communities from the Broadkill River, Lewes, Delaware, United States - FB_6_MG | ecosystem: Environmental > Aquatic > Freshwater > River > Microbial mats | place: USA...
GGCGAGCTTATGGCTTTAGAAATTTTGAAAATTATCGATTAAGAGTCTTGGCCCATTGTGGCTGGGACGGTATTATCAACCGAGTGCGATAAATGTCCATCCCCCGTTTATATTGTAGAGCCCATCTTGAGTGGCTAAAAGAGATTAAAACGAGGTATTGTTTTTAAAAATAATAGATAAAGCGTTTAGTAGTAAAGCACACCGTATTTAGATGTGTATTTTTATGCAGGTCTTTATGCAGTACAAAATCAATTTTTAATCTTAACTTATTGATTTTTTAGGAAAATGGCGGTGGGGTAGGGATTCGAACCCTAGGAGCTGTTACACTCAACGGTTTTCAAGACCGCCGCTTTCGGCCACTCAGCCACCCCACCAAATTGAGGTGCAGATTATACATAGGTTTCGGCTGACCGCAAGCAGCTAAGCCATTATTTTTAAAGCAACAATTGAAATAATATTGCTATTTGATGGTTAAATAGACAGTCAATGGTTTTTTGTCGATAAGATTCGAATTAAGTGTGGTTTTAGAAGGGTAAGAAAGCAGCTGCGAAGGGGAGATAGTGGTGTCGTGTAAGGTAGATTTTTAGTGTGTAGGTATGGATACACCCTTACTAATTATAAAATAAATTAATAAGGGTGTATGGGTCTATGCCTTTACTTAATTATCAGTATTTTGAGACTCGGCGATTTTAGCCGCTCGAGGATCATTCGATGGGCGTTTAAGCTGGCGAGGTTTATGATCAACTGCTGCCGGTTTTGATGTATCTAACGGCTGGCTTGCCTCTACGGCAGGTGTTTCCGTGGTGATGGTAAACGTCGCTGCTGTTTTAGGCTTCAAACGCGGATCATTACCTGCACGTTTAGGTGTAGTATCGCTTGCTATCGCCTCTGTCATTGGAGCGGGTTGCTCAGCAGCTGGCGCCGCTTCTGCTTCAACCGGTGTTGATGGCGTTGGTGCAACAGTCTCATTCACAGGCGCTGTCTTTTCAACATTTTCAACACGTGGTGTCTCAGTGTTCTTTGTTGTCTCTTCTGGGGTTGGAATATTTTCTGTTTCACCAAAGAAGTTAGCGGCTTCTACAGGTGCTTGTGCTTGTTCCACCGGTGCTGCTTTTGGTTCAGCGACATCGGTCTTTGTTGTTGCACGAGTTGCTGTTTTAGTCTCTCTTGTTTCAATAGTTTTTGACGCTTGAGTGCTCTCAGCGATACTGCTGTCGTGCTGCTCTATGGCACTTTTGATTTGCTGGTCAAGTTGCTCAAGCTCTTTTTTCAGCATGGCGCTATCTGTTTGCGTGCTAGAGGCTGTTTGTGCCTTAGGAGCTGCTTGTGCTTTAACGGCTGCTGGCGTTTCAGTTGCCGTTTGCTTTTCGGTAGCGGCTGTTTGCGTGTTAGTATTGGCATCAGAGCGCTGGCCGCGTCGGCGTTGTTGTTGACGAGGCTTACGATTAGCCGGTCTTTTGGCTGGGCGTTGATCGTCTGCATTATTTGAGCTTTGCGGGTTGGCATCTGTATTTGTCTTGTCGACCTTTTTATTGTCGTTATTACGGCTGTCGTTATTACGATTCTCATTATTGCGATTATCGTTATTACGGTTTCTTGAGCGCTTGTTGCGAGGCTCTTCAGCATTATTGTTGGCCGTACCTCGCTGTTGAGAGCGGCGGTTATTTTGCTCTGGCTTCTCGCCCGATTCGTCGTTGCTGTCTCGGCGATTGCGGTTGCGATTGTTTTGATTGTTTCGCCCACGATTGTCATTGCGATTATTTCTGCGATTGCGGTTATTGCGATTGGGCTTTGCCTGAGGCTCAGACTGAGCTTCTTCTTGTGCAAATAGGCCGTTAAACCACTTAACCAGCTGATCGATAAGTGTGAGCGCTTTAGCGGGCTCAGGCGACGACGGTGCAGGTGCGGGTTGCGAGGGTGTTGTAGGCTGCACTGCCGGTTTAGGGTGCTGTATCGCCTCGGGCTTAGCCTTGCTATCTTCAAGTGAGGTATCTTCTTGATCGGCAGTGATTTTGTAGCTGGTTTCAAAGCCATCGCTATCATCGTCACGAAGACGTTGAACTTCATAGTGTGGCGTTACCATATCGCCATTAGGCACTATGACTACGCGCGTGCTGTTGCGCGACTCAATTAATGAAATAATTTTGCGTTTTTCATTTAACAGGTAAGTAGCTACTTTAACCGGCGCTATGGCTCTGATCTCTGCGCTGCGCTCTTTTTGAGCTTCTTCTTCGACTAGTCTAAGTATTGATAGCGCAATTGATTTGGTGGTGCGAATTGTACCTTGGCCGCTACAGCGTGGGCACACCTTAGAGGTTGTCTCCCCTAGTGATGGGCGCAGGCGTTGGCGTGACATTTCCAGTAACCCGAAACGTGAAATTCGGCCAATCTGTACACGCGCACGATCCATTTCCAAACCGTCACTCATGCGCTTTTCTACCGCGCGTTGGTTGCGCACAGGCTGCATATCAATAAAGTCGATTACGACCAGCCCACCAATATCGCGCAGGCGTAATTGTCGGGCGATTTCATCGGCGGCTTCTAGGTTGGTTTGCAGTGCGGTCTCTTCAATATCACCGCCTTTAGTCGCGCGCGCTGAGTTGATATCAATGGCTACTAAGGCCTCGGTGACATCAATGACAATTGACCCACCTGAGGGGAGCTTTGCCTCTCGCTGAAAGGCGGTTTCGATTTGGCTTTCAATTTGATAGCGATTAAACAGCGGGGTTGGGTCCTCGTAGAACTTAACCTTGCTGGCATAATCGGGCATCACTTGTTCGATAAATGCTGAAATTAGCTCAAATGATTCTGGGTTATCAACAATAACCTCACCAATATCAGGGCGTAAATAGTCCCTGATTGCACGGATAATCACATTGCTTTCTTGGAATAAAAAGCGTGGAGCCGGGGCTTCATTCGCTTCGTTTTGAATCGAACCCCACAGTTGTAGTAAATAGTTGAGATCCCATTGGAGCTCGTCTGCATTGCGGCCAACACCCGCAGTTCGCACAATGACGCTCATACCTGAGGGCACATCAATCTTGGAAAACGTCTCTCGCAGCTCGGCGCGATCTTCGCCTTCGATTCGGCGAGAAATACCGCCGCCGCGAGGGTTGTTAGGCATAAGAACCATATAGCGGCCTGCGAGGCTGATAAAGGTGGTTAGTGCAGCGCCTTTATTGCCACGTTCTTCTTTGTCGACCTGGACGATAACTTCCATGCCTTCTTTTATGACATCTTTAATTTTAAAGCGACCTTCAATATCCTTTGGTTGCTTATTAAAATACTCTCTGGAGATTTCTTTTAAGGGTAAGAATCCATGGCGCTCTGCACCATAGTCGACAAAGGCTGCCTCTAGGCTAGGTTCAATACGGGTGATTTTACCTTTGTATATGTTGGCCTTTTTCTGCTCGCGGGTGCGATTTTCAATATCGAGATCATATAGCCATTGGCCATCAACAAGAGCAACGCGAAGTTCTTCAGGTTGAGTAGCATTAATAAGCATTCTTTTCATAGGTGTTATTCCTAGTGTCTTACACTGGGTTAGACGCTAAGGGATACGGTATGAATGTGCGAGGTGTAAATGTAAGGAAAAGGGTACAGCTAACAAACTATAGTGTAATTAGTATCCAGTACCAATGACAATAAAAAATGGCATTGGTGGCAACAAGTAAGCGCTATTTATTATTGTTATCAATTGACTTGAAACGATCAGCCATAACGGCTGAAAATATAAATAGACAAGCATAAGTGTTGCAATAATTACAGAGCCTGCTAACAATGATTAAGCACAGTCATTATCTCTACGATAGACTCATCGCCAGTAATAGTACTCATCAGTGTTATAGCTCGTATAAAAAGCAAACGCAATTCACAGCGGTTAAGCTGTCGGTAATGATATATTCACTACCTAAAAAGTGCTTGGTTTTCTATGTCATAGTTGTTTGCAGTACACCTGCCGCGAGTATAATGGTGGGGCTTTTGCCAGTTGCTATTCATTATTATCATTTGTAATGACTACTACACATGCTCTGTATAAATAATGAAAGGGTCATAAAGCCTGATTATACTGCCACAGGGTATCGCCAAATAAAATTCTACTGAGATTTGGCGAATAATTCCTAACGTGTTCCTCATATTACCGGCAACCACCGTGTGATTTTTTGACACAGGCAAGTAAATGTTGTCCGGTTAACACATTATGCGCATATCCTAGCGCAGAGTTAATTGTATTAATAATTGGCCTTTGGCCGTTGATAAAAATTATCAGTTTAAGTACCCATGTATACGGCCGCTATTATTGGGGCTGTTCCATGAGTGGTGCGATTTTTAATAAATCGCTTTGTGTTACTCGCAGCTGCTCAAATGGTCAATAAAAGGCTGTTAAATAACAAGTGCGCTTTTAACCTTTTTGCAGTGTTAGTTACTTTTGGGTATCTGTTGGGTTGCAATAAGCCAACCATATTCAGATCCAGTAACGGCTTTCTCACAGTTGTTGCTGAGATTGCGGTATTTTCTTATGACTACGCCTTATTAATGATACCGTGCTAACACTTTCTGTTGCGTACAGTGTGTAGCTACGGCGCCATTTTAACGGGAGTGTATCTCTCACTGCGAAGGCTTTGGGTTTAAACTACATCAATTGCCTATAGGCTAAATGTAATTAACGGATATAACGCTCATAGCTAACTAACTTAGTCTATGTAAACTCAAACGCTATCTTTAAATTACCAGTGTATAGCAGTTTAAAAATAGGGCACTCAACAGGTAAAACATACTTCTCGATTGGCACTTTTTGTGTTGCTTAAGTGGCTCAAATTGTTACTTAAAGCCGCGCAGACCGAAAACCAGCCAAACTAAACGCTAGGGACTATAGCAGTAATTACTATAAGCTTCAATGATTTAGCGTGATCAGGTGCCAACTTGATGGATGAATATAAACGTTATGGCATGGCCCCTTTAGCTGTGCATCTGTTATCATCGCGCTATGAAAAATACCAAAAACCAGACTTCGGATAACTCTTTAGCTCGGGACTCTTCCCCTCATCGTGCTGTGCAATGGGTGAGCGTTGATGAGGATCGTGCAGGGCAGAGAATTGACAACTTTTTACTGACTTTTCTAAAAGGCGTGCCTAAGTCACGTATTTATCGCTTAGTGCGCAAAGGTGAGGTGCGTGTCAATAAAGGGCGTATTAAGCCTGAATATAAGCTGGCAGTAGGCGATGTCGTTCGAGTGCCTCCGGTGCGCGTTAGCGAGCGAGCGAGCGCCCCTAAGCCTAGCGAGGGTCTGGCAGTATTGCTGGAGAAGTCGGTGCTCTATGAAAATGAGCAGATGCTGGTGATCAACAAGCCACCGGGGCTTGCGGTGCACGGTGGGAGTGGCATTCAGCTTGGATTGATTGAAAGCTTGCGTCAAATACGCCCAGAAAGCCGTTTTTTGGAGTTGGTTCATAGGCTCGACAGAGAGACCTCTGGCTGCATTATGGTTGCTAAAAAGCGCTCTAGCTTGCGCCACCTACAGCAGGAGTTACGAGAGGGGCGCATTAACAAGGTGTATAATGCACTGGTTGGCGGGCAATGGTCTAAGCGCCGGCAGCATGTCAATATGGCGTTGATTAAAAACCAATTGGCCAATGGGGAGCGTATTGTTAAAGTCGCCGCCGCAGGGAGTGAGGGCGCTAAATCCTCGTTAACCCAATACCGTATCTTGCAGCGCTTTGAGAAGGCCACACTGGTTGAAGCTAAGCCTATCACCGGGCGCACTCATCAAATACGTGTACATTGCCAATATGCAGGCCACCCGATCATTGGCGATGATAAGTATGGCCAGAGTGAGGTTGATAAGCATTTTCGATCCCTTGGGTTAAAGCGATTGTTTTTACATGCACTAAAATTAGAATTCACATTGCCTGGCCAGCAGGGTAAAACGACCGTTGAGGCGCCACTTGGCGAGGACTTAACGGCTGTTTTTCGGCGTCTGGAGGTGTTGCCTGAGTAATAATACGATGTGTAAATTAATGACTTAACGTGGCGTGAAAAATGTGTTTGTGACGAGGACAAATTAGGTAAGGGGTTGTTGTGTTACTGATTTTTGATTGGGATGGCACGTTAAGTGACTCCACAAGCACTATCGTTGAGTGTATGCAAAAGGCAGCCAAAAGCGCAGGTGTTCGTGTCTGTAGCGTTGATGCCATCAGGGATATTATTGGCTTAGGATTGCCCGAGGTGATGCAAAGGCTGTACCCAGAACTTGGTGGTGAGGAGCATGAGCATATCCGGCTTGAGTATGTGCGCCATTTTTTAGCTGATGATGTCGAGCCATCGCCTTTTTATCCCGGTGTTATAGACGGGCTTTCGGCATTGCGTGAGTGCGGCCATACACTGGCGGTAGCAACAGGTAAAAGCCGGCGGGGCTTGGATCGGGTTTTTTCTCACTTTGATCTGCACCAATTTTTTGATGCCAGCCGTTGTGCGGATGAAACTAAATCCAAACCAGACCCTCTGATGTTGCATGAATTACTTGAGCAATTTTCTTGCGCACCTGACCAGGCGATAATGATAGGGGACACCGAATACGATATGGATATGGCCTGCCGTGCAAGTATTGCTCGTGTAGGGGTTAGCTACGGTGCTCACGATGTTGAACGTTTGCACGCGTATAGCCCCGATGTCTGTGTTAATCACTTCGCTGAATTTGTGCACTGGTTGCAGCAGCGTTATTAATTATCAACTACGATTATGATTCATTTTGATTTAAATACTATATATAGGGAATAGATTGATGTTTTTTAAGAAAGACCCAACCATTGACCCCGACAATGAGCATCGCGATTGGTTGTTGGTTGCACAAATAGCCGATAATGCGCTTAATGAACAACGCAAAGCCCGACGCTGGGGCATATTTTTTAAAACACTCACCTTTACCTACTTGTTTGTGCTGTTGATTGCATTTGTTGTCGGTGCGCAAAAAACAACGCTAGCACCTGGTACTAGTAGTTCGCATACCGCGGTTGTTAAAGTGAATGGTGTTATTGCAGCGGATGAGCAGAGCAATGCCAATGCGATTGTTGGCGGTTTGCGACGTGCATTTGCCAATGAGAATGCTAAGGCGGTTATGTTAGCGATTAATAGCCCCGGTGGCAGCCCGGTTCAATCAGGTTATGTGTACGATGAAATAGTACGACTGCGCGAACAGTACCCCGATAAAAAGCTCTACGCTGTTATTAGCGATTTGGGTGCGTCTGGTGGCTACTATATGGCCGCTGCCGCGGATGAAATTTATGCAGATAAGGCGAGCCTTGTTGGCTCTATTGGTGTGACGGCCTCGGGTTTTGGGTTTGTTGATATTATGGAGAAAATAGGCGTTGAGCGCCGCCATTTTACCGCAGGTGAGCACAAAGCATTTCTCGACCCTTTCTCGCCGGTAAAGGCTGATGAGAAACAGTTCTGGAAGCAGGTATTAGCCAATACCCACCAGCAATTTATTGATGTAGTGAAGCGCGGCCGTGGCGATCGCCTAAAAGAAACTGACGATATGTTCTCTGGGTTAATTTGGAATGGTGAACAAGCACTAGAGCTGGGTTTGATCGACGGGTTAGGTAGTGCGGGTTTTGTCGCACGCGATATTATTGGTGCGAGTGATCTCGTGGATTATTCATTTAAGCCCTCACCACTGGATGAGTTGACGCGTAAGTTTGGCATTGCCGTAGGTAGTGGTATTGCACAAATGATTGGTATTGATCGGCAACCTATTGAATTGCACTAACTAATAGACATTGTCAACATCTGTAACCTAGTGCGTGTGAGGGGGTAGCGTCTTCACACGCTTCAATGATTGTGCTATTGGCTTTGGTGGTGCTTAAACGCTGTGTTCGTTAATCGCTGCTGGTAGTTGTAGTGCACTAACGTACTGCTGCGATTGCAGTGCAGTGAATATTTGGTGCCATCAATTTTTAATGGCTGTGGTGTATTGCATTCTGGGCAGGGTAACTGCCCGATAATATCGGTACTCATAAATTAGTCCTTTAGTGGGTTTGCTAAGTGTCAATAGAGGCGATCCAAAACATACTCCCTCAGTGCTGCCGTTCGCTCTGCTTCCTACACCACCTCCTGTTTGGTCTACTGTATTACTTCCTGTGTGATCTCCTGATCCTTCATTCGTTCTGACATTATCACTGCCGCTATTGCCACAGGCTGCTAGCAACACAATCAGCATCAAAATAAGCGCTTTATTGGTTAAAGGGCGTAATTTCATTGTTATCCATTGTGCTGCAAACAAGCATAGGTAACCTCTTTAGTTAAGAGGGTAAGGCGTAATGATGTTTTTATAAGGGTAAAATCCCCCTTTATGTGAGCTATATTTGTCGTTCTTAGAAAAAATATATACATAAAGGTTTTTCCCTCCTTTATAGTTAATTTTTGCTATTATCGTGAACACCGAATCGGCAGTGCTGACCTACATCAATGAACCTATACCTTATCAAGGCCTGTAAAGTAGTTTTAACGCCCATCGTGCGTATATTGCTGAAGAATAAGGTAACTTATAAGGCCTTTATTGCTATTGCGAAAAAGGTGTATGTTGATGTTGCCACTGAAGACTATGGCTTGAATGGGCGCCCCACAAATACCAATCGGGTAGCTATTTTGACGGGGCTTGATCGAAAGACAATTAAACAGTTAAAAGAACAGCCCGATGGCGCATTAGAGGTGAGTGGCCCTATGGTCAGTGACCGTATTACGCGTGTGTTAACTGGCTGGCATACCGATCCCGATTATCTTGATGAGCAGCAACAGCCTAGAACACTCAATTTTGCAGACGCCCCTCCCAATCTAGAAACACTACTGTATCGCCATGGCGGTGATATTCAACCGACGGCCTTACTTAAAGAATTAAAGCGAGTGGATGTCGTAGAGGAGATTGAGCCCAACTGTTGGCGTGCAACTAAGCGTAATTATATGCAGGTCGCTGCGAGCCCAGAAATCTTGATGCGCGCTTTTGTCGCAATGGGTGATTTAGGCCGGGATGTACATCACAACCTTTATGTCAGTGATGAGGCCACACCGAAATATTTTGAACGCAGAGTAACAAATTCTAATATCCCCAGTGAATTGGTGCCCGAATTTCGCCAGTTTATCGATACAGAAGGTCAGCGCTTTTTAGAGTTAATTGATGCTTGGCTTAACCTACACGAAAATAGCCCATTATCTAACCCTGAACATAACGAAACCCATCAGCAGTTGCGCTTAGGGCTTGGCCTGTATTGGATTGAGCATGATGAGGCAACCATGCACAGCCAGTCCCAAGCGACTGGCGACATTAACGCTACTGATAACACTAAAACACTGGATGTAAATTAAAGCACTATGACGGCGTTTCAGGTTTCACGCTCACTAGCATCCTCTTTTTCTACTAAGTCACGATACGCTTGCTGGTAGCGCGAATACCGTTGGTTTTGTGGCTAATGTGCACGGCCCGATTGTTCAGGTCAGCCCACTGATTAATACGTTCATAGTGCGGGTCAAACAGTTGTACTGATGAACGATACAGCGCTGGTATTAGTCGTAATCAATTAGATCCGTGACCGCTACAAACGGTTGTGCAAGTGAGTAGTTTAACCACTGTGGGCGTGCTAGTGACTACCGACTCATCAACGCAATATATCGATGGCAGCGCAGCAGATTTAACACTGACTCGTCAATTAATGTTAAAGGGTTGGTGAGTGATGAAGGCGTATTAGTTGCGAAGAGTATTGAGTTTATCCCCATTAGTATCGATATTTTAGCCACAGGTCCTGTTGTCAGCATTGTCTCTGCTACTGGTAGTCTTGCGCAAACTCACTTAGTTGATGTGATTGATATCTTAGGGCTTGAATGGCGAGTGACTGACGCGGCTCGCTATGAAAATGATAGCGCTGATAATACGCCTTTTAGTGCCTTCGAGCATATAGAGCCCGGTGGTGCTGAGCTGCAAGAGTATCGTGGCATGATCGATTAATTGGCAGTGACGTATACGATGCATTGCATGGTGATGCAGGCGACGACCAGTTGTTCGGTGGTGGGGGTAACGATATTTTAATCGGCGGGCATGGTGCGGATATTATTACCCTGCGCGATAATACGTTATACATTTATGTTGTAAAAACAGCCCATCAATTGCGTATAGTGCATAGGATGGGCTTACTCTCTTTTTAGCTAAGTGGGTCAAGGCCCTGCTTGCGCAGCATGGCGGTTAAGCGAATGAGCGGCAAGCCAATTAATGCATTGGGGTCAGTGCCTTCTAGTTGTTTAAAGAGTGTAATGCCAAGACCTTCGGATTTAAAACTGCCCGCGCAATCATAAGGCTGCTCTTTTTGCAGGTAACGTTCAATTTGTCGAGCGCTCAACTCAAGAAAGTGAACGTTAAATGTGACGATATCATCCTGGCTTGATTGATCCGCGCTATTATATAGGCAAAGGCTTGTCAAAAAGGTGACTGTGCGCCCGCTGGCCTTTTGTAATTGGGTGGTGGCTTGGGCGTGGTCGAGTGGTTTTGTTATTATCTGCTGATCCAGAACGGCGATTTGATCAGAACCAATAATTAGTGCATTAGGGTAGTGCTTGGCAACGGCTTTAGCTTTGGCTTTAGCGAGGCGAGAAACCAGTGCTTTTGGCGTTTCATTAGTGTGTGCACTTTCATCAATATCAGGTGAATGGCATTGATAGCTAATGCCGAGTTTGTCGAGTAGTTCGCGACGGTAGGGTGAACTTGAGGCTAATACAATTTGCGGTGTTATCATGGGTGTGTTCAGCTGTCTTTAGGTGGTTGGTGTTAGTAGATGATTCATTGTTGTCACTTGGTCGCAGGCAGAAAGAAGCCCACTGGCGATTACCTCTATATGCTATCTAGCGCTTTTAATGGCAAGGCTTATCGCTTATAGAGTGGCTTTTTAGCTGCCGATTACAATAAAACGAGCTATTTTATGATTTTTTGACCCTTTTGGGGCATTTTATTTTGACAGTGACCACGCAACTCCCTATTATTGCGCGCTTATGTCGAATACCACCTCTTTTAAGCTTTTGCCTCGGCAAATTGACCCTAGGAAATTTGCACAGCAAGGTATTGAGCTCAGCGGGTCACTGCCGTTGGCTGAACTACTGCGGTTGCAGGAGTTGCTGGTGTGTGAGGGCGATGAGGAAGTGGTAGTTAACCTGGTGTTTGGTATCGATGAACAGCGCCAGCGCAATTTGACAGGCCATGCTAGTGTCAATACTAAAATGGTGTGTCAGCGTTGTTTAGAGCCGGTTTCAGTAACGTTAGATTGTCAGTTCGCACTGGCTATCATTTGGAGTGAAGATAACGTTAATGGACTGCCTAAGTCCTGGGATCCCTGGATTGTAGGTGAGGGGCCAACAGATATCTATCAGGTTATTGAAGATGAATTACTGCTAATCTTGCCGATGGTGGCCTATCACAGTGAACCCTGTGTGCCACAAACACTGTTTTCCAGTGGTGATGCTGCCAATAGTGGTCAGCAAGCCCGGAGTGATTCAGGCAATGCTAATCCTTTTCAGGTGTTAGAGCAGCTTAAGAAAGACCGCTGATTGTGCCAATTGGCCGTTAGTGATTGATTTAGCACCTTTTATTTTAGTCAGGAGTACATTATGGCTGTACAAAAAAGTAAAAAAACCCGTTCTCGTCGTGGTATGCGTCGTTCACATGATGCGTTAGACAATAATGTGGCATTGTCTGTTGATCCAACCTCAGGTGAGAAACATCACCGTCACCATGTGACTGCGGATGGTTTTTATCGTGGTAAAAAAGTGATCGACACCGGTAACGACGATTAAGCCATTTGTCTGCTTCAATTTGCTTAGCAATTGATGCAATGGGCGGGGATCTTGGTCCCCGTATCACCCTTCCTGCTACACATTGTCTTGCAAAACAATATCCCGAGATTGTTTTTTCACTATTTGGTGACCATCGTGCCATTCAGGGCTATTTTGGTGCCAGCACTCCTGATAATATAATCATTGTCGATGCTCCGGCCACCATTGCTATGGACGAGTCACCTGCGGCAGCGTTGCGGCACAAGCGCAATTCATCAATGGGGCTGGCTCTAAAGTCAGTTGCCGATGGTGAGGCTGTCGCTTGCGTCAGTGCTGGTAATACCGGTGCGCTAGTGGCGCTGGGGTGTCACTATATAGGTACGGTTGATGGTGTTGATCGCCCAGCTATTGGCAAGCAGATCCCAACCGCTAATGGCAATACGACCTACATGCTAGACCTTGGTGCAAATGTCGGCTGCTCAAGTGAGCAATTGATACAGTTCGCGCGTCTTGGGGCGGGATTATTACATTCCCAGTCAGCCTCGGCATTGCCCTCGGTTAGCTTACTTAACATTGGTGTAGAGTCGAACAAAGGCATTGAGGTTATTCGCACGGCGGCCTCTGAGCTTAAGCAATACCAACGGTTTGATTATGCAGGATTTATTGAAGGCGATAGTATTTACAATGGCGATACTAATGTCATCGTCTGTGATGGTTTTATCGGTAACATTGCGCTCAAAACCAGTGAGGGCCTAGCTCGTTTTCTTAAGCACAGCATAAAGACCCATTACCAGCAGAGTCTGTACGGGCGCTGCTTAGGTTTTTTATCCAAAACGCTGTGGCGTGAGTGGAGTGAGAAAATGGATCCGGGGCGTTATAACGGCGCTAGTTTGCTGGGGTTAAATGCAGTCGTTGTCAAAAGCCATGGTGGTGTTGGTGCTACGGAGTTCTCTCAGGCAATACGAACGGCGATAACACTGGCAAAGCAGCAGTCACGTTCAACCTTGGCCGAGCGATTTGCCTATTACTCACGCTAGTAATAGCGAGGCAAGAGGCTTGCGCTGAATTATGGTTAATCGAGTAATGAATGAAGAACCTCTTAACCGATGCGGTATTACGCGTTAAGAGGCCACACAACTAAAAATACATAGGAACACTATGACTGTAACAAATGTCGCTTTTATTTTTCCTGGGCAAGGTTCCCAGAGTGTCGGTATGCTAGCCGATATTGCTAAGGATTTTTCTATTGTTGAAGAGACCTTCGCGCAAGCATCTGAGGTACTGGATTACGATGTGTGGTCACTTGTCCAATCTGGCCCGCAAGAGGCGCTGAACTTAACTCAGCGAACGCAGCCGATGTTATTAACCGCCAGTGTTGCCCTGTGGCGAGTGTATCGGCAGCAAGGTGGGCGCCTGCCTGCATTAATGGCTGGCCATAGTCTTGGTGAATGGTCTGCGTTGGTGTGTGCCAATGTGGTTGCCTTTAGCGATGCCGTGAAGCTGGTTGCACTACGGGGCCAATATATGCAAGAAGCGGTACCCGCAGGCGAGGGCGCAATGGCAGCTATTATTGGTTTGGATGATGATGTCATTATCGATATCTGCCAACAAGCCGCAGACGATGATACCGTTGCGCCTGTTAATTTTAATTCACCTGCGCAGGTCGTGATTGCAGGCCATAGTAGTGCGGTCGAGCGAGCGATAGTGCTGTGTAAAGAGCAAGGAGCTAAGCGTGCATTATCACTACCGGTGAGTGCCCCTTTTCATACTCGCTTGATGGAGCCTGCGGCAACACGATTACAGGCACAGATAGAGGCTGTTGCGTTTACATCACCGAGTATTCCGGTGGTGCATAATGTTCATGCTTCTACAGAAGAGAATCCTGAGGCTATTAAAAAGTTAATGATCCAGCAGATTTATAGCCCGGTGATGTGGGTTGACTGTGTGAAACGTATTGCGGCAAGTGATGTTGATACATTGATTGAATGCGGGCCGGGAAAAGTATTATCAGGCTTGGTGCGTCGTATCGATAAAAGTCTTAGTGTCAACGCGATCGAAACTCCCGATGGTATGGCAAAAGCAGTGGTAGATAATACGGTATCAGCCTAATCAGTGCGAGTGGCTATAGAGGCCGATACGTTGACTATATTGTGGGTGTGTGCATGCGCAGCATCTACGGATACAAACTAATAAAGAGAGAGTTTTTATGAGTTTTGACAGTAAAGTAGCGTTAGTAACCGGGGCAAGCCGTGGTATTGGTGCCGCTATTGCCGATACGTTAGGAGAAGCGGGCGCTACGGTTATCGGTACCGCAACCAGTGAGTCTGGCGCTGAAAAAATTACGCAACGGCTGGTTGAAAAAGGTATAAAAGGTAAAGGGATGGTGCTCAATGTGACTGATGCAGATTCTGTGTCGGCACTGCTAAGTGATGTGCAAGATGCGTTTGGCGCGCCGACTATTCTTATTAATAATGCGGGTATTACCAAAGATAACCTGTTAATGCGTATGAGTGAAGATGAGTGGTTTGACGTCATTAATACTAACTTAAGCGCAATTTATCGGCTGAGCAAAGCCTGCTTACGTGGCATGATGAAAGCGCGTTGCGGACGTATTGTTAACATCAGTTCGGTGGTGGGCGCAATGGGCAATGCCGGGCAGTCGAACTATGCGGCGACTAAAGCTGGCGTTGCAGGTTTTGCTCGTGCACTGGCTAAAGAGGTGGGTTCTCGCAATATTACCGTGAACACGGTTTCTCCGGGTTTTATTGATACTGATATGACTGATGTACTTTCTGATGAACAAAAACAGCTCATGCTGGGGACTATCCCGCTGGGTCGTTTGGGCCTGCCTATAGAGATTGCCAATACGGTTAAATTTCTTGCTAGCGATGATGCAGGCTACATAACAGGCGAAAATATCCATGTAAATGGCGGGATGTATATGGCGTAAGTCATTGTTTTTTATGTAAATTGCCAAAAAAAATAAAGAAATTGTGCGAGAAAAGTTACAACTCGGCCAGTTTCCATGTAAAATGCGCCCTCGTGCTAGCCATAGACATTTTATGTTAGTGTCTAGAAAATGGTTAACGTTGATCTGATGACAGTTCAATTATTACTTGTGGCAGAAGCGATATCTACCGATTAGGAGTTCAAAAATATTATGAGCAACACTGAAGAACGCGTTAAAAAAATCGTTGCTGAGCAACTGGGTGTTAAAGAAGACGAAGTGAAAAGCGAAGCTTCTTTTGTAGAGGATCTAGGTGCTGATTCACTGGATACTGTTGAACTAGTAATGGCACTTGAAGAGGAATTTGAAACTGAAATTCCTGATGAAGAAGCTGAAAAAATTACTACTGTTCATTTGGCTGTCAGTTACATCAACGAAAATCTAGCCTAATCGCTATTTCGCTGAGCATTGATTAAGTCATCAGTAAAGCCGTATCTATTTAATCAATAGTGCGGCTTTTCTGCGTTATATATCCTAGTGTTTTTGTTGCATAGCAAAATTGGCAATTACCGTTTGAGCAACAGGGTATTATTATTTACCGCTACATAATTATTTGAAGAGGTTTGTGTGAAACGAGTCGTTGTTACCGGGCTTGGTATCGTCTCTCCTGTTGGCAATACGGTTGCCAGTGCATGGGATTCGATTGTTAATGGCAAAAGTGGTGTAACTACCATCGATGCATTTGATGCAAGTAGCTTTAGTACGCAATTTAGCGCATCGGTTAAAGATCTTGATGTCAGTGAATACATTGCCTTGAAAGATGCACGTAAAATGGATCTGTTCATCCAGTACGGTATGGTTGCCGGCATTCAAGCGATGGTCGATAGCGGCCTTGAAGTGACTGATGAAAATGCACCGCGTATCGGTTCTATTATCGGCTCTGGTATTGGTGGCATTGGCAGCATCGAAAATGTCTCAATGACGGTGAATGATGAAGCAAAAGGTCCTCGAAAAATCTCACCCTTTTTTGTGCCTGGCGCTATTATTAATATGATAGCGGGCAATCTGTCCATTAAATATGGCTTTAAAGGGCCTAACCTTGCCATTACTACGGCGTGTACAACAGGTACTCACTGTATTGGTTTAGCCGCGCGTTCTATCCGCTATGGTGAAGCTGATGTGATGCTAGCCGGCGGTGCTGAAATGGCGACGACTCAAGTAGGTCTGGGTGGTTTTGCTGCGGCGAGAGCACTCTCAAAACGCAACGATGCTCCAGAGCAGGCGAGTAGACCTTGGGATAAAGATCGCGATGGCTTTGTTCTTGGTGATGGTGCGGGGGTGTTAGTTTTGGAAGAATACGAACATGCTAAAGCTCGCGGTGCTACTATTTATGCTGAGCTTGTGGGCTTTGGTATGAGTGGCGATGCCTATCATATGACATCGCCATCTGAAGGGGGCGAAGGTGCGGCACTATCCATGACAAATGCACTGCGTGATGCGCAGATGTCTGCATCTGATATCCACTATATTAACGCACATGGTACCTCGACAATGGCCGGCGACCTGGCTGAGTGTCAAGCGGTTAAATCCGTGTTCGGAAATAATGCATCCGCGTTGGCTGTTAGCTCAACTAAGTCGATGGTTGGGCATTTACTCGGGGCGGCAGGTGCTATTGAAAGTATTTTTAGTGTGCTGGCTATTCGCGATCAGATTGCTCCACCGACGATTAATCTCGATAACCCTGATGAAGGTTGCGATCTTAATTTTGTACCCCATACCGCACAGGAAATGCCGATCAATGGTGTGCTTTCTAATTCCTTTGGCTTTGGTGGTACCAATGGCTCACTCGTGTTTAGAAAAATCTAAACGCATCGATGAGTAACACTACAACGGCGAGATACACTATCTCGCCGTTTTTGTATCAACGAATCATTTAATGCCCATGATGAACCCACTGATTATTGTCAATGCCCAGATACGAGATGCGATACCTGTATCCATGTTAGCGCTGGATCGTGGGTTAGCCTATGGCGATGGTGTTTTCGAAACCATGGCCTATCAAAACGGCGATATTACACTGTGGCGTTTGCACTATGAGCGTTTACTTGCCGGGCTTGCTGGGCTAGGTATTGAGCTTGATGATGCATTGCTAACTCAGCAAATGGACAGGCTCTTTCAACAGCTCAGTCACACACCGTCGATGACTGGCGTTATTAAGCTAATAATCACTCGAGGTGTTGGTGGGCGTGGCTATCAACCGCCGGTGTCCTCTTCGCCACTGTTAGTGTCTTTGTTTTTCCCTGATCAGGGGCCAGCCGCTGATATCGCTGTGCGTGGTGCGCGTATTCACCGATGTACACAGACACTGGCTCATTTCCCCATAACGGGAATCAAATCATTAAATCAGCTTTCTTATGTGTTAGCGAGTGATGAGCGATTAAACACCACGTGGGATGAAGGCCTACTGTGTGATGCACAGGGCCGCATCATTGAAGCGACTGCGCGCAATCTTTTTATGGTTGATCACAATAACCAGTTAATTATGCCTGATTTATCACGCTGTGGTGTTGAAGGCGTAATGAAGCGGCTTATTACTGATCATATTGCACCAGCATTAGGTTTGGTACTGCACACTAGCGATATTTATGTTGAACAGTTGCTAAGCGCTAAAGAATGTTTTTTAAGTAATAGTATTTCAGGTATTTGGCCTGTTGTTCAATGTGATGATAACACTTGGGCTATTGGTTCTGTTTCTCGGCGTATTATGCTGGCAGTTGATCAATGGCTAAATACGCATGCGGATTTGTCTTATCAAACTGTATATAATTCTTGTTCAGGTAATTTAACGTGATTCGTTGGCGTGTTCTGTTAATACTTAGCAGCGCTGTGCTTATACTGAGTGTAGCTGTACTGTTATGGTGCCATCATTGGTTGCACCAGCCTATGGTCTTTGAGTCGCCTCATGAGGATGGGGTAACTGTAAAAATAGGCCCTGGTGATACCTTGAGTAAGGTGGCTTATTCGCTCGCATCTAACGGGGTATTGTTGCATCCTAAAATACTGACACTCTATGCGCGTTTTACGCAGCAAACGCGAGTTAATATTGGCGAGTATCGCGTGCAGACACAAATGTCACCGGTTGATTTGCTCGCCTTATTGCAGTCTGATGCGGTGATTGAATATACCGTAACATTTGTTGAAGGGAAAACGTTCAAAGAATTTTTAGCGGCACTGGCCAATGAGCCCAAAATCACACACACCTTTGCCGGCAAATCAATAGCCGAGGTGATGGCCGATTTAGGATTGTCTATTTCACACCCCGAAGGTTGGTTTTTTCCAGATACGTATTTTTACACCGAAGGCACTACAGATAAAGCAATACTGATACGAGCTCATCGTCGAATGCAGCAGGTACTTGAGAGTCAATGGCAACAGCGCGCGCCTAAAGGCTTGCCTTATAACTCAGCTTACAAGGCTTTGATAATGGCATCGATTGTTGAAAAAGAAACCGGTGACCCTAGTGAGCGTGCACAGATTGCAGGTGTCTTTGTTCGGCGATTGCAAAAGGGGATGCGCTTGCAGACTGACCCGACAGTAATCTATGGTCTAGGGGAGCGCTATAAGGGCAACATTCGTCGAAGACACTTAAGTGAGCCAACACCTTATAATACCTATGTGATTAACGGTTTACCGCCAACACCCATTGCGATGCCTGGTGAGGATGCTATTCACGCGGCTTTGCATCCTGCACCGGGTAGTGCATTATTTTTTGTTGCTAAAGGTAATGGTAGTCACTATTTCTCAGCGACCTTAGCGGAGCATAATAAGGCCGTGCGTCGATATCAAATCGAAAAGCGTAGTAGCAATTATCGCTCTGCACCTGCATCGCGTTAGGCGCTACAACATAGGGCAACCTTAGGGGTTATATCACCGATGGCTATAGGAAAATTTATTACAGTAGAAGGTACTGAAGGTGTGGGGAAAAGTACGAATATTGATTTTATTCGTAGCTATCTTGCGAATAAAAATATTGATTTAATCGTTACTCGCGAACCCGGTGGTACACCTCTAGCCGAAGATATTAGAACCTTGTTGTTAGAAAAACGCGAAGAGCTAGTGGGTGATACGACTGAATTACTACTGGTTTTTGCCGCTAGAGCGCAACATATGCAACAAGTCATCTTACCTGCATTAAATCGCGGTCAATGGGTATTGTGCGATCGCTTTACTGATGCTACCTATGCTTATCAGGGGGCAGGGCGAGGGGTGAGTCTTGAGAAGATTGCACTGCTTGAAGACCTTGTGCAAGGCACACTGCGACCGGATATAACTCTGCTGCTGGATATTGATGTAGAGACCGGTTTATTGCGTGCGAGTCAGCGTGGAGATTTGGATCGCTTTGAGTCAGAGCAGGTCGAATTTTTTGAAAAAGTAAGGCAAATGTATTTACAGTTAGCGCACAAGCACGCTACACGTTACCGCATTATTGATGCAAGCCAAACGCTAGCCAATGTACAAGCGGCTATTGCTCATGAATTAGAAAACCTTAATTGATAATAGTTGCGTACCACCTACAATTTATTACTTAAAATGGGCAGGGTGAGGTCAGGCTAATACGTTGCTGGGTGCTGGGGTGTTCAAATGAAATTTTGTGAGCGTGTAGTAATAGTCGCGCACTAGCGCCTGCAATAGTCGCGGGCGCGTAAAACTCATCGCCGAGAATAGGGTGTCCGAGTGCTTGCATATGCACTCGCAATTGGTGTGAGCGACCAGTAACAGGCTTGAGTTCGATATGGCTGGTGTCAGTGCGAGCGTCGTAGTCGATGACAGTGTAGTGAGTGAGGGCAGCCTTGCCATTTTCATGATCAACTTTTTGTTTGGGGCGATTTGGCCAGTCACACAGTAGTGGTAAATCAATGCACCCGATAGTGGAGGCGAGTTTTCCTGCCACCACCGCTCTGTAGGTTTTTTGTACGGTTCGCGCAGCAAATTGCTGGCTGAGGTGGCGCTGTGCTGCGTGACTTTGTGCGATGATAAGCATTCCTGATGTCGCCATATCGAGGCGATGCACAATACGTGCATTAGGTAGTTCGCACAGTAAACGGTTGATCAGGCAATCTTGCTTATCGGGGCCGCGCCCAGGAACGGACAATAAATTAGCGGGCTTGTCAGCAACCACAAGGGTGCTGTCTTGCCAGCGCAAGGGAATTCCCGCAACTATGGCGATAGGTGGCGGGGTAGTGTTATCGTTGTTCATATTGTGATTGTTAGTCGTCATACCGGTGTGCCAAGGTGATGCTCAAAAAGCAGTATAAAAAATGATGTATCTCGTATTGTAGAGTGATACGCCTTGCCAGTACTAGTGGGTATGGAGCCTGAAACATCACGACGGACAAAATAGAAGGCAAGAGTCGTTTTCTGTTCGTGGTATTATATGTTGTATTACGCGCTATGACACGGTGTTGTGGTAGTGGCTACTAACTCTCTACTTACAACGCATTAACACATTAATAAGCCTATCAATTGGGCAATTTTATCAATAGAGTACACCTCAATGGTGTTGATTTTTTATTTGGAGCTAATGGTTAATGTCGACAGCATCACCTCTAGCCATTTACTACCCTTGGCAGCAGCATGATTGGGCCATACTACAACAACAGCTCAGCCATAATAAGCTACCGCATGCACTATTGATCAGTGGCCAGAAAGGCATTGGCAAATGGCACTTTGCTATGGCTGCTGCACATTTGTTATTGTGTTTATCCCCTCAGGCGGGACTTGCGTGCGGCGATTGCCGCTCGTGTCAGCTAAATAGCGTACAATCGCACCCGGATATGCAAATAATTGCACCCGAAGAGCCGGGAAAGTTGATTAAAATTGATCAGATCAGGCTGTTGAGTGAATACATTCATAAAACAGCCCAGCAAGGCGGGCGCAAAGTTGTCTTGATGGGGCCGGTTGAGTCGCTGAATATCAACGCGGCTAATGCGCTGTTAAAAAGCCTAGAAGAACCCGCTGGAGATACAGTCTTACTGTTGGTGACCCATGTGGTTAGTGGTGTGATGGCGACAATTCGCAGTCGTTGTCAGCTGTTATCGATGTCATCACCACCGCGTGAACAGGCGCTACAATGGTTACAGGAGCTGCATCTGGGTGATGGTTTGGAGCAACTGCTAGAGCTTGCCGCAGGTGCGCCACTGGTCGCAAAAGATATGGCCGAGGGCGACAAACTGCATCAGCTGGCGCTTTTGGTCGATGGCCTCGCGAATGTTCATACTGGCCAGTTACCACTAGAGATTGCAAAGCAGTGGTTAGAGCTTGAGTTACCGCAAACAATAGAATGGTGGTTGCAAATTGTTCACAATGGTTTACATCGACAGTTTGTAATCCCTGATAAACTAGCTACTATCGATAATAGCAGTGCTCAAAAAGTGTCTGCTGACAGCTCAGGTATTGCCGATGGTGAATCGAAGAGCAAAAGTGCAGATGTAAGCTTGCGGTTGGCTAATGTCTATTGCCTAAGTGCGGCAATGAACCCAAAATGGTTATTTCGTTTCAGTGATAAATTGATCACGCTTAAGCAGCAATTATTGCGTGGTGCCAACCCCAATAAGCAGTTGCTGTTGGAAGAGTTATTACTGGATTGGCAGGTGCTTTGTCGCAGTTAAGCCATTGGCCCGAGGATGGATGTTAAAAACAGTACCGTAATGGCGAGTACATTGCGCTAATGAGTTGATGATAATTATGAAGAATTTTGCAGGTGGCGGCGTTAGAAATGGCATTTTGTCACTCACTATCAAAGATAAAGCGGTTCTCTATGCCGCATATATGCCATTTGTTAAGCACGGTGGCCTTTTTATCCCGACGAATAAAAACTATCACTTAGGGGATGAGGTCTTTATGTTGCTTAACTTAATGGAGGAACCTGAAAAAATTCCCGTAGCGGGTAAAGTGATTTGGGTGACCCCTAAAGGTGCACAAGGTAATCGCGCAGCGGGTATTGGTGTGCAGTTTAGTGATCAGGATGATATTCCTGCGAAAAAGATTGAAACTTATCTGGCAGGTAGCTTAGAATCCGACCGGCCAACACATACCATGTAATTATTCGGGTTGTTGTTGATTGTTAACCACTTATGACTGTTGTTCTCCATGTTGATTGATTCCCACTGCCACCTAGACCGGCTTAAGCTTGATGATGGCTATACCTTACACGATGCACTAAATGATGCCACTGGGCGTGGTGTAGAGCAAATGCTGTGTGTGGGTATTAGTGTTAATAATCGCCAGGCGGTTGTTGATATCGCAGAGCGCTTTCCTCAAGTGGTTGCATCAGTCGGTGTTCACCCTTTAGATGTAAAAGAGGGGTTGGCATCACCTGAACAGCTCGTTGAATGGTCTGTGCACCCAAAAGTTGTTGCGCTGGGAGAATCGGGCCTTGATTATTACTACAGTGAAGAGGATAAAGCATTACAACAAGAGAGCTTTGTCATTCACTTACAGGCGGCAGCTAAAGCGGGATTACCCGTTATTGTTCACACTCGTGATGCGCGTGAAGATACATTACAGTTGATTGATACCCACGGTAGTAAAGAGCATGCCGGTGTACTGCATTGCTTTACCGAAAATTGGGAAATGGCAAGGCGTGCTATCGAGATGAACTATTACATTTCAATCTCGGGGATTGTCACCTTTCGCAATGCACAGGCACTGCGCGATGTTGTGCAACAAATACCACTTGAGCGCTTATTGGTAGAGACTGATTCGCCTTATTTAGCGCCTGTTCCCTATCGGGGAAAATCAAATAAACCGCAGTATGTGCGTGAAGTGGCAGAATTTATTGCTGAGCTAAAAGGCATTTCTTATACGACTTTAGCCGCAATGACAACAGAAAACTTTCATCGTTTATTTCCAAAAGCAAAACCCTATTTCGCGCCAAATTCTGCTAATTTATAAGTAAATACACTATTTTCATGCCATATTGATTGCGGTTGATAGTGCGCTTAGCTGCTAAAATCCCCTTTCTATTAATGCCTTTGTGATCAAATAGTGATCATGCTGCTATTGCGAAATGTGTTACAATGCTGCCCCGAATATGATAGCCAACATGGGGGCTTTGTGCACAACCAGCTTAAAACAATGCTTGAACTGCAAAATTCAATGAACACACGCGTGCATGAGCAGTGGATGAGCCAGGGGTTTGAATGGTACCGGGCCGTTTGGGTCGAATGTGCCGAACTGATGGATCACTATGGTTGGAAGTGGTGGAAAAAGCAATCGCCAGATGTTGAGCAAGTAAAACTTGAGTTAATTGATATTTGGCACTTTGGTTTGAGTTTATTGCTTGAGCAAGGTGTTGAAGTCGACGATATTGCAACACAGCTGCAAGAGGGGTTAAGTGACCTTGAGGGCACTGGTGACTTCCGTAATTTATTGGAGTCTTTCGCAGGCTTTACGCTAGAAAGTGAAAGCTTTAATGTAGTCTATTTTGCCCATTTGATGCGTGGTATAGATTTAGATTTCGATGCCTTATATACCGGTTATGTTGGGAAAAACGTTTTAAATTTTTTCCGGCAGGATCACGGTTACCAAGAGGGCTCGTATCAAAAAAACTGGGACGGCAAAGAAGATAACGAACATCTCGTTGAGCTTGTGCAGGACCTGGATAGCAATCAGGACGATTTTAAAGAGCAATTGTATTTGGCGTTATCACAACGTTATAAAACACTCTGTATGAATTAATCATCGTATCAGAGTTTTGCCATTTAATGGCTGAGAGACTGATTGTGGTGGTGTTGCGGTTAAGCGCACTACTCATGATTTCATGATAACTGGCGCTTAGATATTGTTTTGTGACGATTGATAATGAGCCGTTATGGTTAACTATTTCATTAAACACTCATTGGAGAAAAACTGTGAAAGCACCTGTTAGAGTTGTTGTTACTGGCGCAGCTGGTCAAATTAGTTATTCATTATTATTTCGCATTGCGGCGGGTGAGATGTTAGGCGCTGATCAACCTGTTATTTTGCAAATGCTGGAAATTACTCCTGCGCTTGGTGCACTTCAAGGCGTAGCGATGGAAATTGAAGACTGTGCATTTCCTTTAGTGGCAGGTATGGTAACAACTGATGACGCAAATGTTGCATTTAAAGATGCTGATTATGCCTTGTTAGTTGGTGCTCGTCCGCGTGGGCCTGGCATGGAGCGCAAGGATTTATTAGAAGCCAATGCGGCTATCTTTTCTGCTCAGGGTAAAGCAATCAATGATGTTGCTTCACGCGATATTAAAGTTTTGGTTGTTGGCAACCCTGCCAACACTAACGCATTGATCGCTCAGCGTAACGCCCCTGATATTAACCCACGTAACTTTACTGCGATGACACGCTTGGATCACAACCGTGCATTGAGTCAGTTAGCAGAAAAAACCGGCACCAGTATCAACGATATTAACAACATGACTATTTGGGGCAACCACTCATCAACACAGTACCCTGATTTACATCATGCAAAAGTTAACGATAAAACAGCTATCGATATGATCGATCAGGCGTGGTACGAAGCTGATTTTATCCCAACAGTACAGCAACGCGGTGCTGCTATTATTGATGCGCGTGGCGCTTCTAGTGCGGCCTCAGCAGCTAATGCTGCCATCTTCCATATTCGCGACTGGGCATTAGGTTCTGCCAGTAATGATTGGGTGAGCATGGGTGTATATAGCGATGGTAGCTATGGCATTCAAGAAGGTTTGATCTACTCTTTTCCCTGTGTGTGTAAGAACGGCGATTGGGAAATTGTTCAAGGTTTAGAGGTTAATGATTTTTCTCGCGAGAAAATGGCCGCGACAGAAAAAGAATTGGCACAAGAGCGTGATGCGGTTGCACATTTATTACCGTAACACTAGCTTTTAGTTATAAAAAAACGCGAGCACTGCTCGCGTTTTTTTTGTATGTTGATTGCGTTATTCACTTTATTTTACTTATAGGGCATGGTTATGACTTTTCCAAAAGAGGGCAATAAAGCACCTGCATTTTCACTGACTAATCAGCGCGGTGAAAAGGTGAGTTTAAAAGATTTTAAAGACAAGCAAAATGTTGTCATTTATTTTTACCCAAAAGCATTGACACCGGGTTGTACTGCGCAGGCATGTGGCATTAGAGATTACAAAAAAATGTTAGAAGAACGTGATGTAATCGTTTTCGGTATTAGTCCAGACCCTGCGCCAAAACTGCAAAAATTTATTGATAAGCATGAACTCAATTTTGATTTACTCTCTGATGAAGACCACTCGATCGCTGAAAAGTACGGTGTTTGGGGAATGAAAAAATTTATGGGAAAAGAATTTATGGGGATATTGAGGACAACATTTATCATCAATAAAGAGCAACGTTTAGTTAAAGTGATGAACAAATTCAAAACGGCAACGCATCATGAAACACTAATAGAAACTCTGGATGAGTGTATTTGACGTCAAATTCATTATTGGTCTGAGTAATGTCTATGAAAAGCCATAGAACATTTTATTCTTGATGTTGCACAATCTATTCGTTTGGATTGTAAAAATTTTTCAAATGGCATCTATATTCCCCTAAAGATACTACCTTTGGGTGATATGTGCTCAACACCGACGATATATGCCTCACAAAACGTGACTATTCCTTGAGGCATGATTCAATAGTGCTGGTGCTTTAAGTTAAATTCCATATAATATTTTTAAAAAATAGCACACTGAAACGGAATTGCTAAAAATTATTTGTATGTTTAGTGTCCGCCTGGGTGTTGTTTTTTTTGATCGGGTAAGCAAATATTCTCTCATTTAAAACCATGCAATCTTACTATTGATGGCACAAGGAGTCGTCAGAATGATAGAGCACAATCTGGCTAATTCACAATCAGCAAAAAACTTTGCAGGAGTTGGTTTTACGCCTTACGATGAGTATGTTGAAAAAGCACAAATTCCTCAGGTATTTGGCGTAGCGGGTAAAGTGGTGGAAATTCTACACCGTCGCGTAGGTCAACAACCTTTGGGTATTGAGCATATCGCTCAGGAAATGAACCTCTCTAAAAGAACGCTGCAGCGTCGTCTACAGCAACAAGACATTAGTTTTGCTACTTTAAGAGATAAAGTTCGTTTTCATCATGCGATAGCATGTCTTTTAGAAAAGCACATGAGTATTGAAGGTACATCTTCATTCTTAGACTTTTCTGATAGAACAAGCTTTACCAATGCATTCAAACGTTGGACTAACCTTTCTCCAAGCACGTTCCGCAAGATCTATAGGGATTACGTTTAGTTCGCTAAGGTATAGCACCTCTGATGGCATCAATGTTGGCTATTTTCATAGTCCTCATTGATGCCATCATTTTCTTTGTTTAACTTCCCTGCAACCATTGCTTGAAGCCGTGAAAAACGGTAGAGTAATCGGCTATTTTTTACTGGTGAGAGATTAATACATGTCCTTTTTTATTCCTTCTGCTATGGCGCAAGCCGGTGGTGCTGGCGCTGAGCCTAATGTCATGCTTCAGATTCTAATGTTTGGTGGTCTTTTTGCGGTTATGTACTTTGTGATTATCCGCCCCCAGCGCAAGCGCCAAAAAGAGCATCAATCGTTAATGGAAGGCTTAAGTAAAGGCGATGAAGTGCTCACCTCAGGTGGTATTATTGGTAAAATCGTTAAGGTTGACGGTGATTACATGGTACTTGAGGTCGGTGAAAAAACTGAACTGAAATTCCAAAAAGTCGCTATTCATGCCGTGCTGCCAAAAGGCACGATTAAAGCGATTTAATGACATTGAGCCTAGCTGTCATAAAACCATAGCCAGGCTCTAGTGTATATAAGTGATATAGCTGTCTTTATTGGGGCGATGAAATAGGGGCGATAATGCCTATTCTAGTGAGTATATAATGAATATACAGTGGCCCCTTAGCGCTATCGACAGCCTACACCCACCCAAAATACCACTCGCATTGCTGCCTACGCCCTTACAACCTCTTGATCGTTTATCTGCACAGCTTCCCGGACCACGCATTTGGATCAAGCGTGATGATCTTACTGGGTCGACTCTCAGCGGCAATAAGGTTCGCAAGCTCGAATATGTAATTGCCGAAGCAATAGCCCAGGGGTGCAATATGTTGATCACCTGTGGTGGTTTACAATCAAATCACTGTAGAGCGACAGCATTCGCCGGGGCACAGCTGGGGTTACCTGTACACCTGCTGCTGCGAGGTGCTGCACCCAGTAGCAGTGATGGCAACCTGCTGCTCGATAGGCTTGCAGGCGCAGAAATCAGTTATTATCCGGGTGAAGATTATGGTGCCATTATAAATGGTTTGTTTGAGCAGTGGGTGTACCACTATCAACAGCAAGGCTTAACGCCTTATTGCATCCCTATGGGAGCGAGTGATGGTGTGGGTACTTGGGGCTACCTTAGTGCGTGTGCTGAACTGCGACAAGACTTTGATCGCCTAGGCATTAAACCTAGTTATATTATCTGTGCTACTGGTTCAGCGGGTACTCAAGCGGGTTTAACACTGGGCAGTTATCAATACGGCTTAAATGCACAGGTTATCGGTATGGCCGTTTGCGATAATGAAGCGTATTTTCAAGAGAAAGTCGCCGCTGATATTCGCGACTGGCAAGCGCGCTATCTACCGGATGAAAAACAACCCCTAACCGATGCACTCTCAATTCAAACGAATGATCGTTATATTGGACCCGGCTATGCTAAAGCGGACACTGAGGTGTTTGATACCATTGCTTGGCTGGCGAGAGAAGAGGGGGTGCTACTGGATCCTGTCTACACGGCTAAGGCATTTCACGGCTTAATCACAGAGCTTCGTCAGGGGCATTACAGTGATGCTGATGATATCGTTTTTGTGCATACCGGAGGGCAGTTCGGATTATTTCCTCATGGTATGTCAGCACAGATGGCGGCACGTTCTCAGTTTGGGACAACTTAATGCCAATGGGTTCGGTGTTGTGTACGATTAGCTATCATGATGTACTACAAAGGCACATGAACCGCTGTGGCAGTGCTATCTATTAAGATTATTTCTTAGGAAATCTATTATGCCTATTGGCTTTGGCAACAAACTCGTGATCGCAATCTCCTCTAGGGCTCTTTTTAATCTCGATGCCAGCCACCAAGTTTATATTAATGAAGGATTAGCGGCTTATTCAAAGTATCAAATAGAGCATGAAGGTGAAATACTTGAACCCGGTGATGCCTTTCCTTTGGTTAAAAAATTATTGCGTCTTAATGAACGTTTAGGGGAGCCTCCTCGTGTTGAGGTGATTTTATTATCGCGTAATAGTGCCGATACCGGCCTACGTGTGTTTAATTCTATTGAGCACTATGGCTTGGATATTACCCGAGCGGCCTTTAGCGGTGGCGAAAGCCCCTATCGGTATATCGGGGCTTTTGGTTGTCATTTATTCTTATCCACCCATGGTGATGATGTGCGCCATGCACTGGACCATGGTGTGGCAGCAGCGACATTGATGCCTTCTCGCAAAGGAGAGGACGATGATGACCAGTTGCGCTTTGCTTTTGATGGTGATGCAGTATTATTCTCAGATGAAGCGGAGCGTATTTATAAACAACACGGGCTTGATGCATTTACCGAAAATGAGAAAGCAGCGGCCAAAAAGCCGCTCTCTGGTGGGCCGTTCAAGGCGTTTTTAGGTGCTTTGCAAGGGCTTCAAGCTGAGTTCTCAGGCGATGACTGTCCTATAAGAACAGCGCTTGTTACCGCGCGCTCAGCACCTGCACATGAGCGTGTTATTTTAACCTTGCGTGCATGGAATGTACGTATTGATGAATCTCTTTTTCTCGGTGGCCTGTCTAAAGGGGCCTTTCTGAAGTCCTATGGTGCGGATGTCTTTTTTGATGACCAGCAGCAGCACTGTGACTCGGCTAAAGAACATGTGCCTACAGGCCATGTGCCACATGGTATTGCGAACGAACAGTAGCATTTTCTGCTCTGGGTCTATCTGGTGCCAATCATGCGACATACCCTCAATGCCGCATTTTCCTTGTGTCTATGACTAATCTGTCTAACAATAAACTGGCTTCACTTTAAGCTTCGTTGCTATTCTATATTAAGGTAAAAAAATTAATAAACTCAATAAGTTATAAGCTTAAGGTGGTTATAATTTTGTGTTATTTGATGTCAGGTTGCCGGAGTTGCTTAAGCAGTGATTAAAACAATTCTATTAGCAACAGATCTGGGGGTGGCGACGCCTCATTTGCTTGAGCATGCCGCAAACTTGTCTCAGCAGTATCAAGCAAAGCTGGTGGTTATCCACAGCATAGAGCCTCTGGGTGCTGTAGGGCAGGCTATTTTAACAAGTTACTTGCCATCGGAGACTTCACAAGCGTTAACCACCGACGGTATTGATGCATTGGCAAAGCAGGTTCGCGCACAAATCATTGACCATTTAACAGAGGAGTTTATGGCGGGGCAGGATGCATTATCACGTGTGGGGGATGTCATTGTCCGCTTGGGCCAACCAGCAGACACTATTTTACAGGCCGCACAGAGTGTAGAGGCTGACATGATTATTATGGGAAATCGCAGCGACCAAAATGGCATAACCGATGAGATGGGCACGGTAACTCGCAAAGTTATCCGCGCAACGAAGATACCTGTCTATGTAGTGCCTTTGTTTCAAGCCACTTGGCAACAAGATGGCTTGCATCAATTAAAGTTGTGCTAGCGCGCTGTATTGACCTCTAGTGACCACTACTTTTTATATAAGCTTAAAAGAAGACAAATTTCATTCCCAGTAGCATTAAAATGCTTGCCAGCAATGGTTGAAGTATCCTGTTAGGCAGGCGGCTACCAATATGAGTGCCTAAGTGAATGGCTGGCAGCGACCCTATTAACAGCGCGCCGAGCAGCATAAAATCAACGTTACCTAATAGTAAATGCCCAATGCCTGCAATAAATGTGAGTGGCACTGCATGAGCGATATCAGTGCCAACGATTTGCTTTGCCGTTAAATATGGGTAGAGGGTCATTAGTAGTGCAGCACCAAATGCACCGGCACCGACAGATGAGAAGGTCACTAAGAACCCCAGCAAAAATCCCATAATCACAGTAAAGCGCTTTGGGTGCCGATGAATAATAGCCAACAGCCCCTTGTCGTTAATGGCATCGGCTTTGAGGCGATGCTTAAAGAGGATAACCCCTGATGTCAGGATCAACATTATGCCGAGTGTGAGTGTGAGTATGTGGCCATAGTCGTTTGCGCCCTCAAATACATACTTGAGTACCAATGACGCCAGCAGGGCAGCGGGAATGCTACCGATGGCCAATGTGATGACTAATGGCCAGCGAATAGAACCTTTGCGATGATGTGAGACGACACCACCTGTTTTCGTGATGGCGGCATATAAAAGATCTGTACCTATCGCGATATTGGGAGGAAAGCCAAACAAGAGTAATATAGGTGTCATCAGTGATCCACCACCAACGCCCGTAACCCCTACAGCTATGCCCACAGTAGCGCCAGCCAATATATATAAAAGAATAGGTTCCATGAATTTATAGTCTTAAGTTATAGATACATAAGCTTATCATAATTTATTTGTCAATTAAGCTGGCAAATATACCGATTTAGCACTATTCTGGAAAAGAATATTTACTTATATTTTTATAATCAATTTAATATGTGTGGAGGGAGAGTCTATGAAGCTGCAACAACTACGCTACATATGGGAAGTTGCGCATCATGATCTAAATGTATCGGCCACTGCTCAGAGTCTTTACACCTCTCAACCTGGTATTAGTAAACAAATACGTTTACTCGAGGATGAGCTTGGCGTAGAGATTTTTTCTCGTAGCGGTAAGCATTTAACCCGCATTACCCCTGCGGGCGAGGCCATTTTAAAAACAACGGGCGAGATTCTCCGTAAAGTCGAGAGTATCAAGCAAGTCGCACAAGAATTCAGCAATGATAAAAAGGGGAGTCTATCCCTGGCGACTACACACACTCAAGCCCGTTATATGCTGCCAAAAATTATACAAGGATTTATTGAGCGCTACCCCGATGTGTCGCTGCATATGCATCAAGGTACGCCAATGCAAATTTCTGAGATGGCGGCTGATGGCACGGTTGATTTTGCCATTGCCACCGAGGCTATGGAGTTATTCAGCGATTTGATAATGATGCCGTGTTATCAGTGGAACCGCTGTATTGTAGTGCCCAAGGATCATCCATTGTGCCAATTGTCAGAGCTTACACTTGAAGAAGTCGCCAAACACCCAATAGTCACTTATGTATTTGGTTTTACCGGACGCTCCAAATTAGATGAGGCCTTTATGGAGCGAGGTCTTGCGCCTAAAGTTGTGTTCACTGCAGCTGATGCGGATGTCATTAAGACTTATGTTCGTTTGGGCCTAGGTGTCGGTATTATCGCTACAATGGCGCATGATGCTGAGGTGGATAGTGATTTAGTCGCACTGGATGCTAGCCATTTATTTAAATCAAGCATTACTAAGATAGGTTTCCGTCGAGGTACCTTTATACGCGGCTTTATGTATGAATTTATCGAAGATTTTGCACCGCATTTAAGTAAAACGGTAGTAGACGATGCATATAGCTGTACCTCTAAGCTAGAGTTGGATGAACTGTTTGAACATATCCAACTGCCAACCCACTAGCTTTAGTCTGCAAACGATAAGATAAAAAGCCTCTTTTTAGAGGTTTTTTGTCTTATAACCCTCTATTTTTTTAGCCTTTACCACACAGAGTTGACCTATACTTTTTAGGGTAAGTGCCTAAACATTGCCTGCTAATGCAGTATGCAAAAAAGGCTTTTCTATCTCTGAATGATATTGAGAATATTGGGTAATGACACCTAAAAAGCTATTATTGATAGGTATTGCACTTGTTGTGCTGGTTAACGGATCTATTTTTGGCACACTATTGGTAGCGGGTGTTATTGGTGGTGGTGATAGCGCCACTGATGCTGAGACTGTTGAACCAGAGAGTGAAAAAGAGCCCTTACCGGCACCTGAACCTTTTAAATCTAAAGCCAATTACATACGCTCAATTGGTGAAGCAATGACTATTTGTGAGCAGCGGCTACACGAGAGTGTTAAGGTGCCTAAAAGCTCGTCAATTAATACGGTAGAGAGCCGTTATGAACCCAGCCAAGAAGTGTACAAAATTTTCTTGGTTTATGAAACGATAAGTCGCATGAGTGAGCCCGCTAAATCCTTTAATGTTATTTGTGAGGTCTCTGCTGAGAGAAAAACCATTGACCTGTGGAAACCCATGGCAAATTAGTCTATTTATATTGATAAGTCAGTCAATAGCATTTTTTGCGGCTACAATTTTTTGTGTCTACAGTGTAATGCACCCTTCTAAATATTGAATCGCGCGGCCTGAAATAAGTACTCGATCAGCGCTGAGTTCGCATTTGAGCTTGCCTCCACGCGTTGATGCCTGATAGGCGGTCAGTTTATGTTTATTAAGACGTGCCGCCCAAAAGGGAGTTAACCCTGCATGAATGGAGCCTGTTACAGGATCTTCGCCACCACCACTGTCTGGCCAAAAATAACGCGATATAAAATCATATTCTTTACTTGGTGCTGTGGCGACGATATTGTAAGGGCTGAGAATTTTTACATACTCAATATTTGGTTTGATCTGTCGTATTGTGTGTTCATCATTATAGATTGCAAAATAGGCTTGTTGATTGCGATAGACTTCATCGGGGGCTATGGATAGCGCATTGATAACATCAGCGGGAATTTCCAGTATCTTTTCTGGCGCACGATTAGGGAAGCTCATTTGAATGTCGCCATCATCTGCTTTTTTGATTTTTAACTCACCAACTGCCGCAGCCGAAAAGGTAATTTCATTAACCTTACTATCTTGATTAAACAATACATGGGCACTTGCCAGAGTGGCATGGCCACAGAATGCAACCTCCGCAATGGGAGAAAACCAACGGATAGCGTAAATGTGCTCGGTAGATTTAACAACAAATGCAGTTTCGGAAAGATTGTTTTCTGTCGCTATTGATTGCATGAGAATATCAGGCAGCCATTGTTGCGTTATAATAACCGCAGCAGGGTTGCCTTTAAAAAGCGCATCAGTAAATGCATTGATAAAATAGACGGTGAGTTTCATAGAGATATTCTTTAGGTTATGATGTTTTTATCACAAATCTTATTACTGTTATCATTACATAAACCATGTATTTTTGCGAGTAGCTTTAGGTTATCGTATTCGTCGGCCGATTAACTCGTGCTATCTTCGTTGGTATCAATAGGCTGCATATAGGTTGTATTCGTATTGTTGTTGTAATTGTTTTTTAAGTGATAACAATGATAAAGAGAGACTTAAAAACATAAACTTGTTACCTTTTATGTTTTTTATTTTTACTAAGATAATGTATTTTGTTGCACTTTATTGTTCGACATTTTTGCCTGATATTATCGGTGTAAGACCTAGTTGCTGTACTGTAAATATACAAAATTGTAGAACAAGTATATGTCATATTGGAACAATCAATACTGGCGCACTGAGTATGTTGGCAGCGCTAACAATCGCAATGGCTGTTGATGCTAGCACGCTAGAGGAAGGACGCCGGGAACCAAAGGGTATAACAGTTGAAGATATTGCAAAAGTGCAAGGAGATGTAAGTACACCCTGTGTTTTGATAGCAATATCATTCAACCGGGTAATATCAATATCATTGTTGTTAGCGATCATATTCAAAAACCGGTTTTTACTGCATTAATTGGATTTGATATCAGTAAAAAATGATAGCTAACAAAATAATAATAAAGACTATCTATCGTAAAATAACAACGGCATGGTATTGCTCTAGAGTAGGGCTGATTGCGATTATTGCACTCAGCTAATTAATTGAAATTGGGCATCCATTGCCTCATTTCTCAATGGTATAAGTGCTTGGTATTCGGCGCAATAATACCAATTGCGAGCGTCTTCTTTTGTTGGAAAGCTGATAACGGCTTGTGTGTCGAATTCAAATGTCCCTTCAAGCCTTTCAGCTACAGCCCCTTTTGCGATAAATTCACCTTGGTATTTAATTAATGTACTTGGTACGCATGAGCTATATTGAGATAGCTTCTCTGCATCTTTTATAGTAAGGCCAACAATAATAAAAGCGGGCATAGTCTTCTCCTGTGATTGTGAATGATTAATCGTAAGTAGTGGTGAGATACTTTATCGTTAGCGCTTTAGCTAGACAATACTGACAAAAAGAATTGACTGTTTAGTTTTTCTATACAAGAATATGGTTTCATTGTATAAAGTGAGCCGCTGGTGAATAGATATAAACAAATCTCTCGGTTATTGGTTTTTGCTGAAGTTGCTAAGCAGGGTGGGTTTACAGCTGCGGCTAGAGAGCTTAATGTGAGTAAGTCAGCGGTTAGTCAGCAAGTACAATCCTTAGAAAACGAACTTGGTATTCAGCTACTCAGTAGAACAACAAGAGGCATTAAGCTGACGGCATTAGGTGAGCGAATACGTCTTCGATGTCAAAACATTGAACATGAAATGGAGGGGGTATTTGCTGATTTAGCAAATGCGCAGAATAATCCTAGAGGTGCATTTTCAATTACTTTCCCACATTCACTTGAAGAGCATGTTGTTATTCCTGCAATAGAGCGGCTGTGCGCAGAGTTTCCAGGTATAGAGCCCGAATTATATGTAACAGATGAGAGTATTGACTTAGTAACTAATCATTTAGACTTGGCCGTTAGAGCTGGAGAGTTAGCCGATAGTGGCTACCGCGCTTTACCTTTAGGTAAGCTAACCGAAATATTTTGTGCAACACCTTTATTTTTACAGCGTTCAGGGTTAAGTCAAAAAGAGTTCACATGGGATAAACTCAGCGACTACCCCTGGATTGCCAGTAGTTGGCAGAAAAATACAGTTGCTATTATTGATATTCAATCTCAAGAAACCCGACAAATAAAACTCAATATTTTTGCTAAGGTAAACACTCTTCCAAGTGTACTCAATCTTACCTTAAAGCATATGGGGATTGCTCTTTTGCCTGACCTCTATGCACGACCTTACTTGCTCTCAAGTGAGTTAGTACCCATCGCTACCTCGGTAACTGGGCCGCTTTGGCCATTATATAGTGTGCACACCTACCAAACTGAAAAGCCCATTCATGTAACGCGCTTTCATCAACTACTACAAGGCTTTATTGCCAATCAACATGGTTACGATAACTGAGTATCCAACAATGCGGTGTAAGGCTGGTACGCCGAAATACAGGTTGTTCACTAAGTTTTTGCCGCTCTAGATATATTGCTACGCTATAGCTGCTGTGCTTCGATCACCTCTTTAACGAACTTAAAATAAATGGTATGAATATCGACCTGCTGATCATCTTTCTCAACGACAAAGAATGGCGCACGGCTGACATCGTATTTAGCGGCGAGTAACATGCCTGGGCTGTTTTTATCACTTTCATCAGCAATAACAATATCATCAATAAACTGCATTTGATCGGCAGCTTCTAATTTTTCCAGCACATCAATGCATTTTTTACAGGGTGATCCGTTTGCGAGGACTTTTTTTACCAGTGTTACTTTCATAAATACTTCACCATACCTTAATGGTTGCTATGAGTGGGCTGCACTGTCGATGCCAGTTCAAGCCATTTTCTTTTAAGGCCGTCAGTGTAATATAGATTGAGGGCATAGAATAATAATACTCTGCTATAGCTATATAGCCAAGCTTGTTAATAAGCATTGGGTATAATACCGTGAAACAATAGCTTTTTTTGCACCCTAATATAGTCGAGGATACTATATGTGGTATCCTCGACTAAACACGGCAACTAGAATAGAACGATTAATTCTTAAAAATCAAAAGGTTATAATGCCTTTGGATATTCTAAATAGATTCTATAATTTACCCGGACATTCGATTTTCGAATATGTTTCACGTGAAAAGTCAAGTGCTAATGAGAACAGCTAAGATGTTTGCACTCACCGCGTGAACAAGGTAGATTGGCGGCACTTAATTGATCACTCAGCTGAGGAGGAAGACGTGGAACTAGCATGTTTAGATTTGGAAGGTGTCCTTATTCCAGAGATTTGGATCGAATTTGCAGATCGTACCGGAATTGAAGAATTAAAGGCAACAACCAGAGACATTCCCGATTATGATGTATTAATGCGCCAGCGTTTGCGTTTGCTGGATGAAAATGGATTGGGACTTAATGAAATTCAACGTGTTATTTCAGAACTATCACCGCTAGAAGGCGCGCGTGATTTTCTTGATTGGTTGCGTGAACGTTTTCAGGTGATTATTTTATCTGATACATTTTATGAGTTTTCCGAACCTCTTATGCGTCAATTAGGTTGGCCAACACTATTTTGTCATCGCTTAGAAACCGATAGTAACGGTAAAGTAGTAGATTATACCTTGCGCCAACGTGACCCTAAGCGTCAATCGATCTTAGCCTTTCAGGGGCTTTATTATCGCACTATTGCCGCAGGTGACTCTTACAATGATACAACAATGCTAGGGCAGGCCGATGCAGGCATTTTATTTAAAGCACCTGATAATGTCATTGCTGAGTTTCCACAGTTTCCAGCAGTGCATGAATACGATGACTTAAAGAAAGAGTTTATTAAGGCAAGTGTCCGAGATTTGTCACTATAGCTATTAAGTGATTGGTTGCTATAGCTTTAAGATATTGGTAGCGGGGACGTTGTTATACGCCATACTATTGTAAACCCTACGGTTGTAACTATGGCACTTATACCTGCCTCATAAACTAAAAAAGCCAGGCGATACCTGGCTTTTTTAGTTTATATACACTTGGGCTATTAGATTAAAAGTATATAGCCTATGCCACCTTAAGTTTAAACAGTGACATTAATCGTTGAATACCTTTAGATTCAACGCGAGCTATTGTTTTTGATCGGTAGCGCCCTTGGACTGTTTCATTTCCTTTAATCAGTCTATGTCTTGACATCGCTGAGTGAATAGCAACACCAAATAAACTGTGTTTTAAGGGCTTTTCCAAATAGCGAAATACTTGGCCCTGGTTGATTAAATCAACAGCGACTTGTGCATCAGTCATATCTGTTAATACTATAATGCTGAGGTCAGGGCGTTTTTGTTTAAATACGTTGATCGCTTCAATGGTCTCGCGCGATTCAATAGGCATCCCGATAATCGCGACGCCAATATTGGGTCGAATAGCCAATGTACGCAGCGCAGATTCAAACCCTTGTATACCATACACTCGAAACCCTTGCTCTTTACTTAGGCGGCGAATCTGGTTTCTAATGGTCTGATCAGGGTCCATCAGTAGTACAGCATCTTTAGTTCTTGTAGCGTTGTTGACAGCAGTGTTAGTGGCCGCACCGTTGGTAGTTGTAACAGTGGTGGTTGTAACAGTGGTGGTTGTAACATTGGCGCTTGTAAGACCTGCTGTTGCAATACCACCACTATTTAGTGGTGATACATTCGTAGGTGTTGTTGCCAGTGTTGGTTTTTGAGCAGGGCGGGTATCAACTTTGGTTGATAATTGGTGATTGCCTTGTTCTACTGTTACGGTAATCTGTGAAAGTGATGCCGCTTCAGCAATGGTTTGTTTAATATCGTCAACTTGCCATGGCTTGTTTAAGAAACGATAAATCTCACCATCATTAATTGTTTTAATGATGGCGTCTTTATCCATATAGCCTGTCAATAGCAGGCGCATCATTTGGGGATACGACTGCTTTACCTGCGCTAGTAGCTCATGCCCCAGCATTCCTGGCATACGCTGGTCACTAACAATGACGTCTATTTTTTGATTTTCTAACAGTTCTAATGCGCTTTGACCACTACTGGCGGTATACACATCATACTCTCGCCGAAATAAAGACTTTAAAGAACGTAAAACTCTTGCTTCATCATCAACAAACAACACTTTATAGCGATTTGGCATTTTACTTTACCCATCATCATTATGTTCAGGTTGTGCCAGTGGGAGCGATACAACAACTGCTGCACCTACATCTTCACCAGTAATTACCTCGATTTTACCATGATGACTTTTTACAATCTTGTAACTAATCGACATTCCTAGCCCTGTTCCCTCACCAATTGGCTTGGTTGTGTAGAAAGGATCAAAGATTTTGTTCCGGGTTTCCTCTGACATTCCTTCACCAGTATCCTTGAAGATGATTCTAACGCCATCCTCTTCAAGCTCTGTAGTAATGATAAGGTTTCCACCCGATTCAGGCATGGCCTGCGCCGCATTGGTGATAATATTTAAAAAGACCTGATTCAGTTTTGACGGAATACATTCAATATCAGGCAAGTCGTGATAATCTTTAACAACGGATACGTTATGGTGTTTTAACGTGCTGCCTGCAATTTTTAATGTCGCGTTAATCCCTTCGTGCAGGTTGAAATACTCAGCCGATTGTCTATCTAAGCGAGAGAAGTTTTTCAGGTTATTAACCAGCTCCGATATTTCATCTAAACCGTGGTTACTATCATCAAGCAGCTCGCTTGCTTCATTAATAACGTCGTCATTTTCAAGCGTGCGATACTGTTTTAATGCACTAATAAGCGTTGAATTAATCTTTTTTGAATTGTGAGGCTTTTGCTTTGCCTCTTTATAAATAACGCCTAAATGTTTGAGCGTGTCGTGCATGCTGCTAAAGCTGTCACGTACTATAGCGACATTATTATTCACATAACCTAGCGGTGTGTTAATTTCATGAGCAATACCGGCCACCATTTGCCCCAGTGATGCCATTTTTTCTGACTGAATGAGTTGTTCCTGTGATTCTTTTAAGTGTTCATAGGCCGTCGAGATCTGTTGTGTACGATCTTCTACCTTCTCTTCAAGGCGCGAATAGCTACGTTTTAGCATTGAACCAAGATAGATTGCAATTGCGAGTGCCAGCAAGGCATAACCTAAAATATAATAGCGAATTTTACTGGCTTCTTTTACTACATCGAGATGGTAGGCAATATACGTCGAGTCAAGGCGATTGAGTGTTGTATCGGTGGGCACATCCAGCGCACTTTGGATATAGCGTTGGGTTTGCTCTTGCTCACTAACGACGGCGGCAAGGTGTGAGGAGTATTCCAATAATGCCACTTCGTCTTTAACCGCATTTTGTAAATCCAAAATACTTGAGGCGTTCTGTTCGATGATGCGTGCTTCATCGGATTCGTTATACAGCGCCCAACGATACAGTGCGTTATTAATAATCTTGAGTTGTGTCATCGCTTTTTGTTTGCCGTCTTTTTCAACCTGGGCAATCAATGTATCACCGAGCCTTGGCGCGTATTTGATTGAGTTACGCAATACTGCATTGTGTGATTTAAAGTTTTCGATAAGGTCAATTTTGAGTTTTAACTGCTCATTAAAGTCAGTAACGTAGGTATTGATCTCTTCGTTTTGCGTTGCATACTTACTCAATGGTGTGGCTTTTAAGTCATTAAAGCGTTCACGTAAATTGACCGTTAAACGGGCAAGCTCATCGTAATCGGGAATCAGTCCATAGCGAGATTTTAAAATGAGTGTATTAATCGTGCTGTCGAGCTGACGAACTTCACTGATGATGTCGAGAATGTTGATATGGGTGTCATCATCATTGTTTACATTGGTCTGGTAGGTGACAAAGCCTAATGCGGCACCGCCAGCAATAAGTAACAGTATGAGTGCTATTGTAACTTTCATTATTATTTAGCTCCTTCTGGTAGTTCGCCGGGCAGCGTGGCTAGAAACTCCATAATGGCATTTTTGTGCTCATCAGGAACTTTTCGACCTAGTTGAAATTCGGTCATAATATCAATGGCTTCACGCAAGGTTTTAACTGACCCATCGTGAAAGTAAGGGGCTGTATGAACGGCAAAGCGTAAACTGGGCACTTTAAAGACGCGTTTATCCCATTCGTTACCGGTGACATTGTGACGGCCTAGATCAATATTGAGTTGTCCACGGAGGTTTATGTCTTTTAATACGCCAAATTTCTGAAACATATTTCCACCGACATTCACTCCTTGATGGCAGCTGGAGCAACCATAGGACTTAAAGAGCTTGTAGCCTCTTTTGGCGCCTTCGCTGATAGCTGTTTCATCACCTTTTAAGTAGAGATCAAACGGCGAGTTTACGGTCACGAGCGTTCGTTCAAATTCGGCGATTGTCTCCTGTATTTGTTCTGCGGTAATTTCGGTGCCATAAATTGCCTTAAAACGCTCTTTATAAGTATCGATGCTGCTGACCTTTTTAATCACAGCCTTCCATGAGCCCATCCCCATAACCCTTGGATTCAACATTGCCATATCGATTTGTTGCTCAAGGTCACTGGCCCGCCCATCCCATTGTTGGCGGAAGTTAAAGGCCGAGTTAAAGACGGTAGGAGAGTTTCTTTTATTGATGGAGCCTTTGACGCCAATAGATTTTGCTACATGATCAACGCCAGCTTTATCGAGGAAATGACAGCTTTCACAAGAGATCGTATCATCGACAGATAGGCGCACATCAGAGAATAATAGTTTGCCTAATGCGGCCTTCTCTTTGTCATAAGGAATAACAGGTATTGGTTGTATTGGTTCTACAGCGAAGGCGCTGATATAAAAAGTTAAGCTAATAATACTGATAAATAGTTTTAACATGTTCATCGGTTAGGCTTCCGACCTCTCATTATGGCTAGATGATTCGATAGTAGCATAATTATAGTTGTCATTTTACATTGCATGCTTTTTAAAAGAACCAATAACGGCAATTTTTCGCGATAACGTTAGAAGTTTTCCGATGTAGTGTAATCGTAGCGTAATCAGTGGCTCGCTGACGTCATTAGCCACGTTGAGCGGATGCCGTAATAAAGTGCAAAGAATAATGCGAGCGATGCACAATAAATAACCGATATGAGAGTCGCTTTCACCCATCTGTTTTTATGTATACGAGAAAAGCCGGTGTTAATTGAGGTTGGGCCATATAGCGCCATGACTAGCAAGCTCGCAATAATAGCGAGGTGTCCAATGGCATCTATTTTACCAAAATCAAAAATGGCAAGGATGAATATCAGCGCTAAGCCCAAGGTGGTAATTAAAAAGCTAATACCGCCGGCGGCTATCAATAAAAACGCAAACACAAATTCTACAAATCCAGCCATGATCATAAAGTTTTCATTGCCAAAACCCATCGTTAAATAGGGTCTTTCGGTCAGTAGAGGGAACGACCATTCTGGATAGACAAACTTTTCGATGCTCGCCCATTGAAGCGTAATGGAAATAGCAATATAGAGTAGTGTAAAGCCAAGCGTGGTTAGCTGTGGTTTTTGGTAAGAAGACAGAATTAAAAATACGGCTAAGCCTATAAAAATAGTGTAGTCAGAGACATGAAAAAAACCATAATGATAGGCACTATAAGCCCATAATAGTAATATACCTATGCCTGCATACTTTGCGCTGCGCTCTGAAAACAGCGAAATAATGATCATCAATTGTATGGCACCTACTAAAATACTGTTTTCGTATTTAAGCTCTGGTGTAAGAATTATGCCTCCGAGCGCCCATATACTGGTAAAAAAGATCAATAGTGAATGGCGAATAACACGCGCGCAAACATTCATTGGCAATCGGGCGAGTAAAATATCGCGGTAGTGGTTGATGCGATTATCCATGTAAAGCCCAGCGCGCGAGGTGTCTAGTAACGATAGAAAAAATACGCAGCACACAGACCCTAAGGTGATTAATGCAAAAGCGGGTGTTAAAACAGTCAGTATATCTCGTGGTGCTAGTAAAATATCATAAGGGGCAAACCATTTTACGTGCGCAAATGCTTGTGAGCTTATGCAACCGATAAAAATAGCGCAAAGTAGGGGTAGTGTTTTCTTAAGGCATTTCAACATACAGCGAAACTCTCTTGGAAATGCGTAACATCTAAAGAATGCTCAGTAGTGTTAGCGATATTATTATGTAGATTAAGTTTATTATTTTATTTATCTACAGCGTTTAATTAGCACATTTTTTGTACAAGATTGCTGGTGCACCACAACAATACGAGACCTGTGTTAAAAGCGTAGGACGGATTCTATGCAGTGACGCAACATTCTTCAAGCACAAAATTGAACTATGGAATGAAAAAAAGTAAGTATTAGGTTATTGATCTCTCCCTTTTTAATCGATGATATAAATCAATATTTTTTATCAAAAGAAAAAATCTTTTTTTCGTGAACTGAAGCATATTATGGTCACCTTATTCATCTTTCGGCTATTGATTTTATCGTGTTTGTAAAAACCTAACTGTAATATTGCTGTAAAAGATGATGGGAATGTTGATTGTGCACGGACATTTTCGCGCACGATTAATAGACTATCTTCTTTTAATGACCAAGTAATATTGTGCAATTAGTTGTAAGTGGCAGTAAGTAATAAGGTGTAATTTGTTTTACTCTTATTGTTATAAACTAGCGTACCTGTCATTAATATCGAACACGTAGTGTGGCTATTCTAGTATTGCCATTTAGCTACTCTTATTTTTGGTTGTCATGAGTTTTCATCAATGAATTCACAACATATTGTTATTATTGGCTGTGGTGTGTCAGGGCTTGCTAGTGCTATTGCTATTGCAGAGCATGGCTATCAAGTCACTGTTGTTGAGCAGCAGAGTAAGCCGCGAGTAAGAGCTGAGGGTATTCTTATTCAACCCACAGGTGCTGTTGCGCTCAATCGATTAGCGCTACTGCAAGGCATCGAAAAAAAGGCAAGCCCTATTCAATCACTAACGGGATTTAATGAGCAGCACAAAAAAATTATTGATATTCAATACAGTGATTACATGCGTAACAGTCACGGATTGGGTATACACCCGGCAACGTTACTAAGCACGTTGTTAGCCAAGGCATATTCGATGAACGTTACCATTGAGTGTGGTTTTTCTGTTGCGGGTATTGTGCGCAAAGGTCGCGGTTATATCTTGAGTAATGCACAGTGTGATGGGCAAGAGATATACGGCGATGGTGTTGTTATTGCTAATGGTACGTTTTCGAGTTTAGCTGACGAGTTAGGTTTGTCGCGTACATTAAATTCATACCTCTGGGGTGGGTTGTGGGCCATTTGCGAAGACCACCAACAACAATTTAGCGATACATTAAGCCAGCGTTATTTGGCCGCTGAGAAAATGATCAGTATTTTACCCTCGGGCAAACACCCTAAAACCGGTAAGCCTTGCGTAAGTTTTTTCTGGAGTATGGCTGTTGCTGACTATCAGTCGTGGCGTAGCACACCGTTTGCACAATGGAAGCAAGAAGTGCTAGCGGTATGGCCAGAACTTGAGTCGTTGTTAGCGTCTCTGCAAGATCATCGCTCATTAGCCTTCACGCGTTACGCTAATGTTGATATGAAATCCTGGCACTATGAGGGCATATTAGTGGTGGGTGATGCGGCTCATGGAATGAGCCCACAATTAGGTATGGGGACCGATATGGCTCTGTGGGATGCGATTGTTTTGGGCGATTGTTTGACCGGTGCCCCCAGTATTGAAAAAGCCTTTGCTGACTATTCACGTCAGCGTAAAAATCATGTTGCACACTATCAGCAAATGAGCCGTTTCCTAACGCCGTTTTTCCAGTCTCATCAAAAAGTAGCGCCTTTTTGTCGAGACTTACTCTTTCCGTTATTGCATAAAATTCCATTTTCTTACAAGCAAATGTTGCGTACGATGGTCGGTGAAAAAACGGGTATATTATTTGATGACTCAGTACTGTAATACACTGTGTCAGGCGAGTGCCAGTAGAGCAGCAGTAGATAGTCCTGCAAGACTAGCTACTACTGCTAATTAAAGAGGGCTGCGATGGCTGATTAACAACCAATATCACTGATTGATTGTATATCGTTAACTGGAATACAGCTGCCAGAGGGCACACTATCAGGGACATAGCGTTCAAGATTTGCATCATATAAACCGGTTTCAATAAAGTGTGTGAGGTCGTTAATCTCTTGCTCGCTAAGGTTTAAACTAACAAACTGTGTGGCTAAATTACCCGATGCTGTCGCAGCTGGGTTTTGTGCAATGCCCACATTTTTATATTCCACCACGGCTTTTATACTGTTAAACGATGAACCATGCCCATAAAAAGGTGAGTCTATGAGATTGTAGAGTTGCGGGATTTTAAATTTGTAATTATCGGCAATATTACCTGTGAAACCACCACGCCCGAGGCGATCATTAACGCCCACTGTACCGTGAATGCGGCTATCGCTTGTATCAAAATCATTAAATCCTACTGCAAAGAAGACTTCATCGGCGGTGGCGCCAACATCTGAACTCAGTGCTGCACCTGTATGGCAGCTACTGCAATTAGCTTTACCAAAAAACACAATAGCGCCTCGCAGTTCACTTTCACTCATCGCATTGGCATTGCCTTTTAGCCATTGTTGAAAGGGTGCTTCATTTGCCAGAATGCTGCGCTCATAAGCGGCGATTGCCTTAGCGGCATCTTCTAATATATCGGTACTGTTAGGGTAGGCGGCACTAAAGAGCGCTTGGTATTCATTGAGCGTTTGCAATACAGAGCTACCCTCTACTGACATTCTATGCACGCCAAGCCCTGCAATGGCTTGTATTTCGACACCTGAAAGTTGCCGCGAATTGGCCGCTTTGGGGGTGCCAGGAGTACTAAGTCGTGCAGGGTCAATTCCCTGATTAATCACTCCGTTCATGCTATTGCCAAATTGTCCGTTCCAGAGCATGACATCTTGGTAGGCAACATTGAGTACCGCCGGGCTGGCGAGAGGTTGAATGTCGGGTAGTGAAGGGTCGCCGGCGGGGGCTTGGGGGTTCATGTTGGCTCCCATAATACGACCATCGCCATTGATGCCAAAGCCACTGCCACCATCGCCAATTCCCTGTGGAATACCAGCTTTAAAGCCCGCTGCCACATGGTGGCAGCTGGCACAAGAATAAGTGGTTGCCCTAGCCATATCAGTACCTTCGGTACCGATAGCGCTATCGTGATAGAGCATTTGTCCTAATGCGATCTTTTCAGCGGTGATAGGATTGCTGGCATCTTGCGGGATATTGGTAAGATCATTACTCTCTGGCAGTGTAAAATGTGCTAGGCCATGGCCATTTGAAGCACTGTTGATCAGGATCGTAAGTTCTTCTGATAAACGTTGTTTTTGTATTGTGGATGAATCGCTGCCACCACCGCTACCGCCACAGCCGGTTAGTACACTAATGAATAATAGTGCTGATGCGAAAGAAATACTGCGGTATTCCATGACATGCTCCTTGGTATTGATAGGTTAAAAAGTGCTTAACATACAATTTTTATTCCATTATTAAATATAGCTATATAATCAATAACTTAAAGTTATTGATAGATGTTTTTAATGCCATAATGTTAAAAAACCCGACATTTTTTGCGGGTACTATTCTATGGGGGGAAGGTTAAGTGATAGGGTCTATCGTGAGATTGGGTTAGCGCTTGAGAGTTTGAAACTGTTTGAGGGTTGTGAGTATTCGGTCAACTTTTGTTAGGCTCTCTTGATACTCATCATCACTATTGGAATCAGCGACAATGCCACCACCACCCCAGCAGTGCAGGGTACTACCGTCACACACAACGGTTCTAATGGCAATGTTAGTATCCAGTTCACCATTGCTGTTGATGTAGCCAATGCTGCCGCAATACACCGAACGCCGGCAGACTTCCAGTTCTTCGATGATTTCCATTGCTCGCTTTTTGGGTGCGCCGGTAATTGAGCCGCCAGGAAAGCACCCTTTAAACGCATCGATACTGGAGTGGTGCGGTGCAATACTGCCGCTAATACTACTGACAAGGTGATGTACATTAGGAAAGCTTTCTAGTGAAAACAGCGTTGAAACAGTAATACTGCCCGGCGTGCAGCTTTTGCCTAAATCGTTGCGCATTAAATCGACAATCATTAAGTTTTCAGCGCGATTTTTCTCGCTGTTGAGCAGTGCCTCGGCCAACTGTTGATCTTCAACAGGTGTTGCCCCACGTGGTGCGGTTCCCTTGATAGGTTGGGTCAGTATTTGTTGACCATTAATGCGAATAAAACGCTCGGGAGATAAGGATAAGACAGCCTGGTTACCCAATTGCATAAAGGCGCAGTAGGGTGAGGCCATTGTATCTCGCAAACGAAGGTAAGCAGTGTATGGGTCGCCTTGATAGCGCGCTGAAAAACAATGGGCGAAATTGACTTGATAACAATCACCTGCGTGAATGTAATCATCGATAGTCGACAAAGCACGAGTATATTCGTCGCGGGTGATATTGTCCGTGAGTGGCCCCATTGAAAAAGGTGCGGGTGTAGGTTTAGATGTATGCACGTCATTTAGGTGTGTGAGGCGTTGCTGTATGGTAGCAAGCAGCTGCTGACTACACTGAGGTAAATAGGCGAGCCAGCTTTGCTGCTGTACATGGTCTTGCACAATGGCCCAGTGATAAATACCCATATGCATATCAGGTAGGTCACAGGTGTTTTCAGTGGTCGTTGGCACAACGATATGCCGGCGACCAAGATCGTAAGCAAAATAGCCCAGTGCGCCGCCAATAAAAGGTAATTCGCTGTGAAGGGGAGGGCTTAAGCTGGTTACGGCTGTCTCGACGAGTTGGTAAGGGTCTTCGTCGCTGATACGAATAAGCTGTTCGTGTTGCTCCTGAGGATTGTATTGATACTCGCGAGTATACTGTCCTTGTGTTGAAAAGCGCTTAGCGGGGCGGGCTGTCATAATATCGTAGCGACCCATTGAGCTGTTAGGTTTCCCGCTATCAAGCCAACAGCTATAGGGCAAATCGCGTATTCGCTCAAACAAATCAGCGCTGTTGTGGCAGTACTGAATAGGGATAATAGTTGGCATAAAAATAAATACAGCTAGTGATGTTCTTGCATTGTAATTTTTCGCGGCTAAAGTGCAAGTTTATTTCAATTTTAGTATGATTTAACAGTATCTACTCAAACTACCCGGGAGCGCAATCCATGGCGTTTTATCCGCTAGAGCGATTGATGAATCTTTACGACGGCTACACACGGGCATTTCGGATTGCCAGTCATGATCTATTGTTAGTGCAAGATCGTGGCCGAACAGCGTTGCTGGTTAATCGGTGCCCGCATCAAGCGGCACCACTTACGAGCGCCAGTGTCGTCAATGGTATGATTCGATGCCCGGCCCATGGAATGTCGTTTGATTTACACAGTGGCCGTAGTGCTGATGGCTGCGAGCGCCTATTGCAATTCTTGCCTCTAGCCTACGAAGGCAATATGGTCGGCGTTAATATTAGCTGACATCTACTGCGGTAATACTTACGTATGATTCTCCATATAATGATTTATTGATGAGGAAATATTGCCTATGTTGCTGACTGATGACGACTTTAGCCAGATGGAGCAGCGCTATCGCGCACGCTTTATCAACAGTTTATCAGGTTATAAAAGCGCTAACTTAATTGGCTCTGTCAGCGCGCAGGGTATTCACAATCTTTGTATCGTTAGCTCTATTGTTCACTTAGGCGCTGACCCGGCATTGCTGGGCGTTATTTTTCGCCCGCACACAGTAACGCGTGATACGATTGAAAATATTCAGCAAACAGGTTTTTTTAGCGTCAACCATGTGAATCCTCAAATTCTTGAGGCGGCACATCAAACTTCTGCACGCTATGAGGCCGATGTTTCTGAATTTGACGCGGTTGGATTAACGCCTTTTAATAGTGAGCACCACGTGGCGCCCTATGTAAAAGAGTCGGCGATTAATATTGGTGTTGCATTGCGTGAACAACACACGATAACGCTAAATAATACGGTCATGGTTATCGGTGAGATTATTGAGGTGATACTGCCGCAACAGAGCTTAAGGGACGATGGCTCTGTTGCCATCAACACACTAGAGACTATTGCTGTTGCGGGGCTTGATGACTACCACTTGGGCCAACCGGTAAAACGGCTTAGCTACGCAAAAGTGGGTCAAAAGCCAAGCGTGATTGACTAACTATGTCGGTGTATACTCAATAATGAGTTGCTGAAATACGCAAGCTAAAGTCTGTGGATAATGCCACTTTTTTTAAGGGAATTTAGAGGAGCTTTATGTAATGTTACTTCGTCAGGCACAGGTTAACGATGCACAAACACTACGGTCAGTCGTCATGTCATTGTCGCATTACTACCTAGCCGATGGGCAGCAAGATTTGCCTGATTGGTTTGCCAATACACTAACGACGAGTGAATTTGAACGGCGCCTTAGTGATAAGGCATTTACACACTATGTATATTTATCCAATGATCGTATTGTTGGTTATATTGCGCTTAAACAAAATAAGCACCTCTATCATTTGTTTGTTTTGCAGGCGTTTCATCGGCAGGGTATTGCGCGAAAATTGTGGGAGTATGCCATTGCACAGGGCTCATCAGATACCTACTCTTTGCGTTCATCGCTCTATGCCGTTACTGTATATCAGCGATTTGGTTTTGTGATCTCCGGTGAATGTGAGCATAAAGACGGCATTACTTTTCAGCCAATGCTATTTGATGCAAGTAAGCAATAAAGTTTTATAGTCGATGGCTAATATGATAATTACTCACTATAGCAATCATCATCCAGTGCTACATTGCAAGCCTTAAGCCGCTAATCTATAACGTTGCCTAGTTAAAAACCTTCTCAATTATCGCACTATTACTGATTAACCATTGCCCTCTCTATGGCGAAACATATTGGTGAGTCGGCCTATCGAGAGTGGGGCGTTGAATGATCACTTTGATAGTGTCATTGATATTTATTGTGTCTCTTTTGTTATGTGTCTCTCTTTTGTCGCCACATGCAATGAACCCTACTAACAATCTCTGCTTTGTAACAAGCTCACCATTTCTGCTCAATAGTTTCGCCTTTCGTATGTTAAGTTTGGCTTGACAGATCAATAAGGATTCTGAGAATATGGCGTCAAAATACAAATGAGTATCATTACCGTTTGAGATATTGACCGCTACCCATAACACCACGTTGGCTAATGCTCAGAGGGCTCGACTGTGTTGTGGCGGCACCGTTTTATTCCAGACTCACAAGGAGAGTCGTATTATGAATCCTATTTGTACTCATTCCCACTTACTGGGCGCGTCAATGTTTGCACTGGCATTATCGATAACGCCATTAACATTGAATGCAAATCCATCTGGGCCCTTAGGGGGGGGTATTCTTGTCGGCGACCTCAGTTTAGACAAGGTGCTAATTACTCGTGATCTCGATGGTAATGGTGATGTTGAGTCAGCCGGTGAAGTCAGTAGTTATTTTGATGAAACCAATTTGTCTGGCTTGCCACAGCCCACTAGAGGTGTATTTAGCTTGCATCAAGGGCGAAGTGGCTATCAGTATGTGGGTGATGGCAATACTGATACTGTTTATCGGCTCGATGACGCCAATCATGATGGTGATGCGAACGATGCTAACGAGGCGACGGTATGGTTTTCTGATAGTGATAATGCCGCAGGTCTTACACTGCCGACACCCAATGGTATTTTTGAAGCGAGTGATGGTGCTGTTTATATCGTCAATGCGGGCGTTAGTAGTCGGCCAACTGATGGTGTGTATCGCACTGAGGATCTCAACGGCGATGGCGATGCAAACGATGAAGGTGAAGCAACATTGTGGTTAGATCTCGGTGTGCTAGCGGCGTCATTAACCGGCACAGACCCTAATCGATCATCTGCGTTTGATATTGCCTTTATTGGTAAAACAGCCTATATAGCCGACACCATGGGGGGCGAGGCAGACGTTATTTTTCGCGCTCGCGATCGCAATAATAATGGCGTTATTGATGCCGGTGAGCTGTCAGTGTTTATCGATGAGAATAATATTTTTGGTGCGCCTGTTGCCACCGGTCTTACCGTACTAGGCAAAGCGCTCTATGTGTCTGAAAGTTCACGTAGTGCCCACCAACGCATTTTTCGTCTACGCGACAACAATAAAAGTGGCACTATAGATGATGCTCTGGAGGCGGTAGAAGTATGGAATGAATCTCAGGTGCCGGCCGATGTTGAGCTAGGCAGCTCCTTTGGCTTGACAATGACATCTGCCGGTGAATTATATCTAACATCCGCCGGAAGTGATATGAGCGATAATGTGTTTCGTTTAATCGATTTAGATGCCGATGGGCGCTATCTATCCGAAGGTGAAACGATTGTGTGGCGATCTGGCCAAGGGCCGGGCGAAGCCGTTGAATTTGCCCGTTCACTGACAAGCATACCCGACTTTCTTGCCGGACAAGGGTATTTTGCCGTCTCAGATGTTAACAGCCACAATGATTTGCCGAAAGATATTAACGAGATCATGGAGCTGCTGGCAGTGGTTGCCGAGGGCGGGGTGCCCGACTATAGGGCGATTTATACCATTTATAGTGAAGGTAAATTTTCAGTAAAGCCCAACGGAGATTTGCGCACGATAAAAGGGTTTGTTGATGGTGTTGATAGATCAACGAGTGTAGATTTAAACCGTATCGACAAAAACTTTGACAGTGTTTTCCCCGAAGCTGTCGCCTATTATGGGCGAGCTGATTTTATTGGCTCATGGCTTGATCATGCGATTAATGGTGTCGAAGACTTTGCCGAAGCCAGTGATGCACAACGCGCTGTGGCGATAGAAGAAGGGTTACGCGTAGCATTAAGTTATTGGGTAAGATTTGAATTGCGTTTGAGTGAATTAAATGCGACTAATGAGCAATTTTCCTGTGAGCAGGGTGCGCCTCATCACTGGGATGAAAGCTTTGCCTTTTATTATGGGCCAAAAGGGAAGTACAGCCTCTATGCCTTTGCGCAGAGCCTAGAACAAGAATTTGATCTTACACGCTCAATTAACAAAAAACTGGTAAGAAGTTTTCGTAAAGGATTGAAGCGGCTCGTGCCTGATCGACCATTGCCCGGACAAAGTCAATGCCAGGCGATATCCCGTAATGCCACCTATTCTTATCGGCAGCAGCAGGCCATTGAAAAGCAATTGACGCGTACCTTCTTGCTGGGTTTGTTACATAACGCAGAGCGTATTACCTACAGTGATTCCGTAAAAGAGCGCCGCCTTGCTCACACTCGTGCACAAGCTTATTATCTTGCTATAGCACCGCAGATATACCAGCTATCGCCTTATGTTGATCGTCGCTTACAGAAATTACTTACACGTCCCCCTCACTCTTTTACAGGTTTGAAAATGCAGTGGATTATTCTATGGCGTCTGCATAACCTGCTTGATTTATACTAGATATCTTTAATACTATTGAAGACAGCACAGACTAAACCCTGTGCTATTTTTGTGTGGCCATACCTGAAAACAAGGTACATTAAATATAAAATACACTAAAGTGATGATAATATGTTAGAACATTAATAGAGGAGGTAATGTGATTAAATATTTAGCACTTTACAGTATGCTTATTTTTTCAATGTTTGGCCAAATAAACAGCGCACTAGGAGATAGTAAGATGGATTATGTCTATGAAACAGTCACATGGAAAGCAAAAGCTGGCGTGTCAGATAGTGATATGGTAGCAGCGGTCGATCGAATGGTTGACGATTTAAAGCAAGTTGATGGTTTTCTTAATCAAACTTTATATAAAGATAAAAATGATCAATGGGTCGATATTTACTATTGGAAGACCGAGCAAAATGCCATCGATTCTAATGGTGCAATGGCTGAAAAGGAATCGTTTAAACAGCTGATTCAACTTATCGAGCCTGAATCAGTAGCGATTGACATTATGGCACCACTACAATCATCTGGGAAAGTAATATTTCAATAGATAGTAATCCCTTCTCGATCTTTATACGTGCAATTGTGCCAGTTCAGGGATTTCAATGCTGTAGCGCTCCCACAGGTGTAAAAACACCTCGCTATGATGTTTAGCCTGCGCTGGTACACTCTCATTATAAGTACCTTTGTTGTGATCTTCTTCGACCCATTCTAATAGCTGATGGCTGTCGGCCAGTAGAAAGAATGGCGGAGGCGTGTCGGGTAATTGTGTGACCGTTTTAATCGATAATGACGAAGGTAGTCGATGAGCAAGCTTGACCATCGGATGGGTAATGCTGAGCTGTTTCGGGGCTGTAATAATCACCCGCGCTTGACAATATTTACTCTTACGTAGATAGCTCGATAGGCTGTTAATAACGTTGGGATGCTGATAAATGGCAGGGGTAAGGCTATGGCTGAATAACAATACCGAGCGTTTGGCGGCATCAAGTAGTGTTTGAGCCTGTTGGATATATGTATCGGTGTTATCCATTATTGTGTACCGTTGCTGAGCACTATTGTGCGTAGGCTGTGCATAGGCGCATTACTTTGTTTGTGCCATTCTTTTTGAAAGCGTTTATCGGCTCTTGTTTGGTACCGACATTAATGCCTTATCATAACGTGTTTTTATTCATTGGCCAATAGACGCATTTTACAACGTCTATTGGGCGAGAATAGCGATTATTTTGTATTGATAGCCATGGCTTGAGAAACCGCATTGCCGATATAGTTGCGAGGTGTTAATTCACGCATCGCTTGTTTTGCACTATCGGGAATATCGAGTGTTTCAACAAAATCGCTAATAACCTGCGCGGTAATAGTTTGGCCGCGAGTCAGTGCTTTGAGCTTTTCATAGGGCTCTTCAACCCCGTGGCGTCGCATAATCGTCTGGATAGGTTCGGCGAGTATCTCCCAGCTATTATTTAAATCTTCATCGAGGCGAGCTTGGTTTAATTCGAGTTTGCTAATACCTTTCAATACTGATGCATAGGCAATTGCACAATAGCCAAACCCAACGCCCATATTTCTCAGGACGGTTGAATCTGTTAGATCTCGCTGCCAACGAGACACTGGTAATTTGGCCGCTAAGTGATTAAATAAAGCATTGGCAATGCCTAAGTTACCTTCTGAGTTTTCAAAGTCAATGGGATTTACTTTGTGGGGCATAGTCGATGAGCCCACTTCGCCAGCAATGGTTTTTTGTTTGAAATAACCCAGGGAGATATAACCCCATACATCGCGATTAAAATCGATAACGATAGTATTAAAGCGGGCAATTGCATCAAACAATTCAGCGATATAGTCATGGGGCTCGATTTGAGTAGTATAGGGATTCCACTCTAAGCCTAGTTGTGTAACAAATGCGGCGGCATTAGTTTGCCAGTCAATTTCAGGGTAGGCCGATAGATGAGCATTATAATTACCGACAGCGCCATTAATCTTACCCAATAACGGGATTTGTTGAATTTGTACTAACTGGCGTTTGAGCCTAGCGACCACATTGGCCATTTCTTTACCCATGGTCGAAGGCGAGGCCGTTTGTCCGTGGGTGCGCGATAACATCGGTGCATTGGCGTGTGCTATGGCGAGGGCCTCTATGGCAGCGACAGTATCGGTGAGCTGCGAGATGAGTACCGAGCGGCCAGCTTTGAGCATTAATCCGTGAGAGAGGTTATTAATATCTTCTGAGGTGCAGGCAAAATGCACAAACTCTTTAATCGCATCAAGCTCGGTATTATCAGCAAACTGCTCTTTAATAAAATACTCAACGGCTTTGACATCGTGGTTAGTGGTCGCTTCGATCGCTTTAATGCGAAGGGCATCGGCTTCGCTGAAGTCGTTTATGATAGCGTCAAGCTGCTGCACTGTGGCGGGGCTAAAGCCAGGAACTTCCGTGATTTGCGGGTGATTTGCCAGGCACTGTAACCAACGGATTTCGACCTCAACACGGTAGCGAATAAGCCCGTATTCACTAAAGATACCTCGGTAATCGGCAGTCTTGCTGCCATAGCGTCCGTCGATGGGTGAAACAGCGGTAAGAGAGGATAAATCCATAGAAAAGCACCATTATCAAAAGGTTGTGGCCTGCCTGTGATAAGCGTTAAGCCTGTAAAAGGCGGCAATCATACCGGAAATAAAGAGGGTTGCGAAGCGCTATTACGCTTTCGTAGACGGTAGTTATCAGTGTTATTTAATGTGTTACTTTAACTATCGCAGCTACTTCTTTATAAGCACTGATAAATTAAATTCTATTTGTTGCGGTTAACGGTTATAAGCGACTACTGGCGAGTTCTCATCACTGGGCTATGCTAAAACTGATAAGTAATATTTTTATGTCCTTACTATATGAGGCTTGGAGACGTAAAATGGATATGAGTTTGGTCACGATTGACAGTAAAGCGGCTTTTAATACACAACTGCAACATATTATTGATGTGAAGTTAGAAAAACCGCTGTCCACACAGGTACAACAACTTGCGCAATCGATCTTTGACCAATACCCGCTGGCCGAATTAAAGGGCAGAGATGTTCACGATGTCTTCGGCATGACCTACGATAGTTACCGCTTTATCGAGCAGCTAAAACCCAGTAAGCCAAAAGTGCGTGTGTATAATCCATCTCTCGATGAAGATGGTTGGTTGTGCAATCACACTGCGGTGAGTGTGTTGACAAGTGATATGCCGTTTATCGTGGATTCGCTACGCTTGGCCTTGGGTAATTTCGGTGTAGAGATCCACACATTAAAAACAACCGTGTTAACGACAACTCGCCGTAAATCAGGACAACTACAAACGCTTATGGGGCCAGACACCCATGCGGCGGGTATGCACAAAGAGACATTGGTGTATTTTGAAATTGACCGCCACAGTAAAGTGAAAGATCTCAAAGCCATTGCTGATGTCTTGAAAGACAGCCTTGCGGATGTTGCTAGTGTCAATCGTGATTATCATGCAATACAAGAGCGCCTAGCTTATGCCAATGAACAATTGGTTCATAGTAAACACCTGTATGCCGATGATGAAGTAGGGGAGGTTCAGGATTTTGTCTCTTGGTTAATGCACAATAACTTTACTTTTTTAGGTTATGCTTATTACGGTATTTCAGCTAAGGCACAAGCGCCAGTATTGGAGACCTCGCTAGGGTTATTGGGGGATCAAGGAAACCTCAATGATTTTTTATGCGATAACATTCACAGCGATACACTATTAACCTTTAGTAAATCGGCGGTGCGCTCGTGGGTACATCGCAGAGCCTACCCCGATCACATTATTATCAAGCAATTCTCAAAAAGCGGTAAGCTGTGTGGTGAGCACCATGTACTGGGTTTGTACACCTCAAGAGTTTACCGTGAAAGTGTGCTCAATATTCCTGTGGTGCGCAATAAAGTCGATGCTATTTTTACCCGTGCAGGGCTTACACGCACAAGTTATGATGGCAAAGTATTACGCCAGGTACTAGAAACGTTTTTGCGCGATGAGCTTTTTCAAAGCCATGTCGATGAGTTATATCACACGGTTATGGGGGTGGCACAAATTAATGAACGCCACAAAGTGCGTTTATTTATGCGCAAAGATCCCAGTGGCCACTTTGCCAATGCGATTGTGTATATTCCTCGCGATGTGTTCTCAACTAAGTTGCGCGAGCAAGTGTTGGCGTTATTGGGTGATGCTGTAGGTGCGACATCCAGTGAATATTACACGTATTATTCAGAGTCTATTCTTGCGCGCACTTATATGATTTTCCGTCTCGATAAACAGGCCCCAACTCAGTGGCGAGTTGATGATCTGGAGGCGAATATTTGTGATATGGCGCGCTCCTGGAGTGATCACTTATTGTCATCTCTGGGTGAAAATTACGGTGAAGAACGGGGTACTGAACTGTTCAATACCTATCAAAAATCATTTTCTAACTCTTATCAAGATCATTTCGATGCTCGCAAAGCGGTGCGGGATATCGATATTATCGATAAACTCAGTGCCGAAAATGACTTAGCTATGCATTTTTATCAGCCGGTGGGGGTTAATAAAAATACACTGTGTTTTAAAGTCTTTCATTGGGGTGAGGCCTTAATGCTCTCTGATGCTATCCCTGTTTTAGAAAATATGGGATTAAAAGTCGTGGGTGAGCACCCGTATAAAATCCGTAAAGAGGGCGATACCGTCTGGCTGCATGACTTTGAACTACAAGCTAAAGCCCAAGGCGAGATTGATGTACCAGCGAGTCGAACACTTTTTGAAAATGCCTTTCGACACATATGGCAGGGCGATGCCGAGAGTGATGCCTTTAACGGTTTAGTGTTATCTGCACAACTGGATTGGCGAGAAATCGTGGTACTGAGAGCCTATGCGGCTTACATGAAACAAACCGTTTTCCCTTTTAGTCAGCAGGCTATTGCCAGTGCGCTATCGGCTTATCCGGCTATCACTCGGCACTTGATTGAACTATTTCATCAGCGATTCAACCCTGAGCTGTATCAGCAAACTAATAGTGAGGCCCTCGATCATTTAATCACCGAGATTACTACGCAGCTCGATGAGGTGAGTAACCTCAATGATGATCGCATGATTCGTCGCTATCTCGATTTGATTCAAGGCACTATGCGGACAAATTATTATCAAAGCATTGACGGCGTAGAAAAGCCCTATATCTCCTTTAAATTTAGCCCGCGCGATATCCCGGATATTCCTGAACCTAGACCTTTGTTTGAAATTTTTGTCTATTCTCCACGCGTAGAGGGTGTACATTTACGTGGTGGCAAGGTTGCACGTGGTGGTTTGCGATGGTCTGATCGCCAAGAGGATTTTCGCACCGAAGTATTAGGTCTTGTAAAAGCGCAACAGGTTAAAAATGCTGTAATTGTGCCCAATGGGGCCAAGGGTGGATTCGTTGCTAAAAAAGCGTCAATGGATGCTGGCCGCGAGGCGTTTTTTAATGAAGGGGTAGCGTGTTATCAATTATTTATTCAAGGCTTACTTGATATCACAGATAACTTTATCGACAACCGTATTGTTGAACCTGTCGCTGTAGTGCGCCACGATGAAGATGACCCCTATCTCGTTGTCGCTGCCGATAAAGGCACGGCCACCTTTTCTGATATTGCTAATGAGATATCACTGCGCTATGGCCATTGGCTTGGCGATGCGTTTGCATCAGGTGGAAGCCAAGGCTACGACCACAAGGGAATGGGCATTACCGCAAAGGGCGCTTGGGTATCTGTACAGCGCCACTTTAAAGAAAAAGATATCAATGTACAACAAGAAGACTTTAGTGTGATTGGCATTGGTGACATGGCCGGTGATGTATTTGGCAACGGGATGTTGTTATCCGAGCATATCTGTTTGGTGGCAGCGTTTAACCATATGCATATCTTTATTGACCCAACACCTGATTCAGCGAAGTCCTTCTTAGAGCGCAAGCGTTTATTTGAGACACCTCGGGTGAGTTGGGAGGATTATAGTAAAGCGCTTATTTCTAAAGGTGGCGGCATCTTTTCTCGCAGCGCAAAATCAATTGCTATTAGCCCAGAGATGAAAGCCTGTTTTGATATTAAAGCCAGTAAACTCACACCGACAGAGCTTATTACGGCGTTGCTAAAGGCACCGGTAGATTTGATTTGGAACGGTGGTATTGGCACTTATGTGAAAGCCCAAACAGAAACCCATGCCGATGTGGGCGATAAAGCCAATGATGTGCTGCGTATTAATGGCAATGAGCTGCGCTGTAAAGTGTTTGGCGAAGGTGGAAATCTAGGTTTAACCCAGCTAGGGAGAATTGAATACTGCCTTAATGGTGGTGCTTGTAATACAGATTTTATTGATAATGCCGCCGGTGTTGACTGCTCCGATCACGAGGTCAATATCAAGATATTGCTCAGTAATATTGTTGGCAATGGCGATATGACCGAAAAACAACGCAATAATTTACTGGCAAAAATGACCGATAATGTTGCACAGTTAGTATTAAAAAATAATTACCAGCAAACTCAGGCGATTAGTTTGGCACAAATGGAGGTAACCTCGCGTATTGGTGAATATCGCCGCTTAATTAATGCTTTGGAAAGCTCTGGCAGACTTAATCGCGAACTAGAGTTTATTCCCGGTGAAGATGAACTGAGTGATCGCGCCACCAAAGGGCAATCACTGACACGCCCTGAGCTTTCGGTACTGACATCATATGCGAAAGTGATGCTTAAAGAAGAGCTTGCCGTTGATGATATCTCCAATAATGCGTATTTAGCGGCCAGTGTAGAGCACGCATTTCCCGATCATTTACGCAAAAAATACACCGACAATATTTACAGCCATATTTTGCGCAAAGAAATTGTCGCCACACAAATTGCCAATGACATGGTCGACAATATGGGGATGACTTTTTGTCACCGCCTGATGGAGGCAACGGGTGATGATGCTGCTACAGTTGCTAAAGCCTATGTGACCGCCAGAGATGTGTATCAATTTGATGCCTTTAGAGAAAAGGTGCAAGCATTGGATTATACCGTACCTGCACAGAAACAATTTGCGTTGTTGTCCGACATGATGCGTCGAGTGCGCCGAGGTACGCGCTGGTTTTTACGCAACCACCGCAATCGCTTAAACCCCAGTGATGATGTGGCCTTGTTTGAGCCTGCGGTTAAAGCGGTGATTAAGTGGGTGCCAACGGTGCTTAATGACGAACAGAAACAGCAATGGCAAGAGAAGTACACAGCCTATACTGACATGGGGCTCGATAATACTATGGCCAGTATGATGACGATGTCATCGCACTTGTTTTCAGGTTTAGGCATTGCTGAGGCCGCCCATCAAAGTGGTGCGGATGTAAAAGAAGTTGTTGAAGTGCATCATCTGCTCGGTGAACAATTGGGGCTATATTGGTTTGCACATTTGATCTCTGATGTGAAAATTGACAACTATTGGCAGGCGATGGCCAGAGAGACATTTATTGATGATCTCGATAAGCAGCTGCGCCTGCTTAGTGTTGGTCTACTACGCCTTGCGGATGATCGGCCTGTCGCTGAGGTGCTGTCATTGTGGATGAATAAATACAGTAGTCTGGTTGAGCGCTGGCGAGTGATGATGCACGATTTGCAAAGCACCCAAGGGACTGATTTTGCGATGTTCTCTGTGGCTATGCGAGAACTGGTTGATTTAACACAAGCGTGTGAGTCCTGTGAATCACTGCCTGCTGTTTGTACGTTACCTAATACTTAAACCGTTATTTGGGGGAATATCGATAATATTATGAACGCAACACAACTTATGGTTTCACTGCGTATTAGCGCACAGGACTATCAGCGGTTGTACAGCGGTAGTGCGCGCACAGTATTGGCCTATAGCCGCGATGGCCAGCGAGTGCGCTTTCCCGCTCGTATTCTACAGCCCTTTGTGGCCCACGATGGGATTAACGGCAGTTTTTGCATTCATTTTGATGACGAATATCGCTTCCGGGAGATTATAAAAATCGACTCTTAAGGGCGTTTGCAGTATCCTTGCCGCGAACTGTATTTACTCGGTAACAATAGCCCTATGTATGCGTTAATTCGTCATTTGTTATTCCTGCTCGATGCGGAAGTCTCCCATAACTTATCGCTAGATTTGCTGGGTGCTGCTGAGCGCCTAAAGCTACTTCCGTTGTTTTCATCTCCCGATATCGCCGACCCGGTTGAATTAATGGGGTTAACCTTTCCTAACCCTGTGGGCCTTGCCGCAGGTTTGGATAAAAATGGCGATTATTTCAACGCCCTTGGCCAGTTGGGCTTTGGCTTTGTTGAAATAGGCACTGTGACGCCTAAGCCCCAGCAGGGTAACCCGAAACCCCGCTTATTTCGCCTACCGGAGCATAATGCCATTATTAATCGCATGGGATTCAATAACCGTGGCGTCGACTACTTGCTGGAGCAAGTTAAGCAGCGTCGCTATGGGGGCATCTTAGGCATCAATATTGGTAAAAATAAAACAACCCCTGAAGAAGATGCGCTCAGTGATTATACGCTGGCGATGCAAAAGGTCTATTGCCTGGCAGATTACATTACGGTGAATATTTCCTCACCCAATACACCGGGCCTGCGGCAGCTACAATTTGGTGATCCGCTTAACCGGTTACTTGAGGGGCTAAAAGAAACCCAGCGTGAACTGGCCGATACAACAGGTCGTTATGTGCCTGTCGTATTGAAAATAGCGCCTGATATGGATCCAGACGATATACAGTCTATTGCACACTCACTACTGCGCTTTGACATTGACGGTGTTATTGCCACTAACACGACTATCGGGCGCAACGCGGTGGCAGATAGCCCGCTAGCCGATGAGATGGGTGGTTTAAGTGGTGCGCCATTAACCGACTTATCGACGCAAGTGGTGACACAGCTGCGTGCCGCACTTGGTGAAGCTTTCCCTATCATTGGGGTCGGGGGGATTAACCAAGGCATTGATGCTGCCGAAAAAATAGCCGCAGGAGCCAACTTGGTGCAGATTTATAGCGGTTTTATTTACCATGGCCCTCAACTGATCAAAAATGCACGTGAAGCGATTATTGATAGCCGCAGATAATACTTGCCAGCCTTGCTTGTATCTGTCGAGAAAAGGGCACATACCTGTGCCCTTGGTATCTGCGATGAGCAGACTATAATACCGGCCATGGCCGGTTGAGGTAACGCATAATGATTCTCATGAATTACTATGCGATTGGTATCACAGCTATCACTAAACGTGATTAACGTGCCGTTAAAATACAATAAAAGCGCAAAATCGTGATGGGGTAGTAATGGGTTAATGGCTTGCATGTTGACGATAATCCCTTAGCCTTCTGCAAAGCCTGCGATCCTTATGTTAATTGGCCGTTATTCACTGTTATTAATAGCTTATGATACCCGTGTTAGTATTTATAAATGTACTTATAAGTAGTGTTGCATATTAATAGGGGACTGCTGTTGGTAGAATGTTCGCTGTGTTCTGGTAAGGGAAGTATTTTGCGGGTGCCGGTAGTCTTCTTTACCTTCGCGCCAGCCTATAATCCAGAGGTGCCTGCGTTCACCATAGCTAAACGGGCACTGTAATTTTGAGTGACCATCAATCGCTGCCTGATAACCGCGGTTAAAAGCATGGATTCTCGTCTTGCGTTTTTGACATCTCATAGTGAGTCGCCTTATATATCGATTATTAGTGTTATAGGATGATCTATAGGGTAGTGATGCAATGAGTCTCCGTTCCAATGAAATAAATGTAACAATGATTGAGGTGCCGTGTGAATGATTTTATTCGCATATAACAAGTGACCACTTATCACACTTAGCTATGACCCTGTATCAACTACCCTATGATTTACACATCGATAACCACTGAAAAATAGAGAGATTATGATTTACGAATTTTTTGCAGCCTGTCCCAAAGGTCTAGAAAGCTTATTATTTGACGAGCTGCACACACTGGGTGCTACAGATATTCGTGAAACAGTCGCCGGGGTGTATTTTCATGGTGATCACCGTGTGGGGTATCGGGTGTGTTTGTGGTCGAGGCTTGCAAATAAAGTACTACTACCGTTAAAAACGATCTCATTGAAAGGTAATGACAGCCTCTATGAGGGCGCGGCAAGTATTGCCTGGGATGAGCATATTGACCCCGAAGGTACCTTGAGTGTTGATTTTTTAGGGACTAACGATCAGATTCGCAATACACAATACGGTGCGGTAAGAGTTAAGGATGCAATCGTTGATCATTTTCGCAGCCGCTACCAGACACGCCCTTCAGTACAAAAACAACAACCTGATTTATTAGTTAACGCGCGCTTAAGCAAAGGCAAGGTTGTTATTAGTATTGATTTGGCAGGTTATAGCTTGCACCGCCGAGGATATCGCTCGCAGCAAGGTATTGCTCCGTTAAAAGAAAATCTAGCAGCGGCTATTTTACTGCGCGCCCAATGGCCAGCCATTGCCGCTAACGGCGGCACTATTATCGACCCTATGTGTGGCTCCGCGACCTTGTTAATTGAAGCCGCTATGATGGTCGCTGATATTGCACCGGGCTTTTGGCGAAGTCACTTTGGTTTTTCCCGCTGGCGGCAATTCCAACCAGAGATTTGGGCAGAACTACGACAGGATGCCGTTGCACGTCGTGAAAAAGGTATAGAAACACTGCGTGAGCTTACGCAAAATACCATGGAGTTTCGTGGTTACGACAACGACCATCGAGTATTAAAAGCCGCTGAGTCTAATATTTTAAATGCCGGCCTTGAAGCCTTTATACGCGTTGTGTGTAAACCGGTTGAGGCATTAAGCCGGCCTACCCATAAACCGCTCTCTCATGGCCTATTAGTCTGTAACCCACCCTATGGCGAGCGCCTTGGCGAAGAGAAGGCATTACAGCCGTTGTATCAACGGCTGGGTGAGTTGCTAAAGACAGAATTTACCGGTTGGCAAGCAGGTATTTTTACCGCCAATAGTGAGCTTGCAAAAAAGCTGCATATAAGAGCGGTTAAAAAGTATAAATTCTATAATGGCTCATTAGAAACGCACTTATTTCGCTTTGAGATTACCGATGAGTATTTTATACAGCCTAAAACAACCAGCCCTTGGAAAGCACTCGATACGGATGACGGGGTAGCTGATGGGGCTGTCGATAAAACAGCCGAGCCAGCGGCTATTAAGCAAGTACCGTGCTATGACGATTTATCTTCTGGTGCACAAATGGTCTGTAACCGTTTAAAGAAAAATGCCAAGCAATTACGCAAATGGGTCAATAAACAAAAGATTAGTAGCTACCGTGTGTATGATGCGGATATGCCCGAATATGCTGCGGCTATTGATTTGTACAACGAATACGTTCACGTACAAGAGTATGCGGCACCTAAAACCGTTGATGAGAACAAAGCTGCACACCGATTAGATGAGCTGATGAACGCAATTCCAGTTGCCTTTGATGTGTTGCCTGAAAATATATTTCTAAAACAACGGCGTCGCAATAAAGGCAAAGAACAATACCAGCGCTTAGAGCAACAACAGCATCGCGCATTGATCAAGGTGCAAGAGGCATCGGCTACATTACTGGTTAATTTATGGTCCTACCTTGATACAGGGCTATTTTTAGATCATCGACCCGTAAGGCGTTTAATCGCACAACAAGTATCGGGTAAGCGCTTCTTAAATCTTTTTTGTTATACCGCAAGTGCTAGTGTGCAAGCAGCATTAGCCGGTGCCAGTGCCAGTGTCAGTGTTGATATGTCAGCCACCTACTTAAAGTGGGCGGCTGATAATTTTCAGGCCAATCATATCAGCGAAACTAGGCATCAGCTGGTTGCCCAGGATTGCATGAGCTGGTTGAATGAATGCCGCCAAGGGTTTGACCTTATTTTGCTAGACCCGCCGAGCTTTTCTAATTCAAAACGTATGCAAGATGTATTTGATGTACAGCGCGATCATGTAACACTGGTGCGCCGTTGTATGGATATTCTTACACCCGGTGGCACCTTGATTTTTTCCAATAACTTACGCAGTTTTTCACTAGAGCCCAGCTTAGAGAATGACTACACTATCTGTGATATCACAGAGCAAACCCTTGATCCAGACTTTCAGCGCAACCGTAAAATACATCGCTGTTATACAATTAAACATAAGGAATCAGCCTAATGAAATTGTCAGTTAGCGAAAAATTATTTATGACTTGCTCAGAAGCTTCGTAACTATTTTGTGATTAATGTACTTTAAAAGGAACTGTTGTTGTGAGTAAGGCATTTCGTGTTGAGTGTGAATTTGAACCCGCAGGGGATCAGCCCCAAGCGATTGAAGCCTTGGTTAAAGGTATTTCGGCAGGGCTTGCTCACCAAACCCTGCTTGGGGTAACTGGCTCTGGTAAAACCTTTACTATTGCTAATGTGATTAATCAGATTAACCGCCCTACCATTGTGATGGCGCACAATAAAACTCTCGCGGCTCAACTCTATGGTGAATTTAAAGAGTTTTTTCCTGATAATGCGATCGAGTATTTTGTTTCTTACTATGATTACTATCAACCAGAAGCTTATGTGCCTTCATCGGATACCTTTATCGAAAAAGACTCTTCGGTTAATGAGCATATTGAGCAGATGCGCCTCTCGGCTACAAAAGCCTTAATGGAGCGTAGCGATGCGATTGTTATTGCAACGGTATCGGCTATCTATGGTTTGGGCGATCCCGATGCCTATTTAAAAATGGTCTTGCATTTAGTGCGTGGTGATGCCGTTAACCAGCGCGATATTGTTAGACGGTTGGCAGAATTACAATACACGCGCAATGAAACTGATTTTCATCGCTCCACTTATCGTGTGCGCGGTGATGTGATTGATGTCTATCCTGCTGATTCAGACAAAAATGCCATTCGTATCGAATTGTTTGATGATGAAGTAGAACAGCTGACTATCTTTGACCCACTCACAGGCGAGAGCTTGCAAAAAGTACCACGTATTACCGTCTACCCAAAATCCCACTATGTCACACCCAGACAGCGTATATTAGAAGCAATCGATGAGATTAAAATTGAGTTAAAGCAGCGCCTTGAACAATTGCGTGAAAATAATAAGTTAGTTGAAGCCCAGCGCCTTGAACAGCGCGTTCGCTATGATGTAGAAATGATGCAAGAACTAGGTTACTGCACAGGTATCGAGAATTATTCACGCTATTTATCCGGGCGCGGTGCTGGTGAGCCACCACCGACATTATTCGAGTATCTGCCATCAAATGCTTTACTGGTTATTGACGAATCCCATGTGAGTGTACCGCAAATTGGTGGTATGTATCGAGGCGATCGCTCGCGTAAAGAGACCCTCGTGGAATACGGTTTTCGCCTGCCCTCAGCATTAGATAATCGCCCGCTGCGGTTTGATGAGTGGGAAAATCTCGCGCCACAAATGATTTTTGTTTCAGCCACACCTGGTAACTATGAAGCGGAGCATCAGTCGCAAGTCGTTGAACAGGTAGTACGCCCCACAGGTCTAGTTGACCCTGAGGTAGAAATTCGCCCAGCAGGCTCGCAAGTCGATGATATATTATCGGAGATTCATAAGCGGGTTGAGGTTGATGAACGGATTTTAATTACAGTACTAACCAAACGTATGGCCGAGGATCTCACTGAGTATCTACATGAGCACGATGTTCGAGTGCGCTACTTACACTCCGATATCGATACGGTCGAGCGCGTTGAAATTATTCGTGATTTGCGGTTAGGGAAATTTGATGTTCTTGTGGGGATCAACTTATTGCGCGAAGGGCTGGATATGCCAGAGGTCTCATTGGTAGCCATCATGGATGCCGATAAAGAAGGCTTTTTACGTTCAGATCGATCATTGATTCAAACAATTGGCCGTGCTGCGCGTCACTTGAATGGCCATGCTATTTTATATGCCGATAAAATAACGGGCTCTATGCAGCGTGCCATAGATGAAACCCAGCGCCGCCGCGAAAAGCAGTTGGCCTTTAACAAAGAAAACAATATTACACCAAAAGGCATTAAGAAAAAAATTGCTGATATTATGGAAGGTGCGGTTGTAGTTGGGCGTGGTAATAAGCGCAAACAAGCTGTTGATAAGCAATCTCAGCAGCTAGAAGATGAACTGCAAGGGAAGTCCGTGTGGGATAAAATTCAATTACTGGAAGAGAAAATGTTCCAGTGCGCCAAAGATCTTGATTTTGAAGAAGCTGCACGCCTAAGAGATAAAATTAACCAAGTGAAAATGGAGCAGTAAGAAAGCCGTTATACTATCTTGACCTTGTTTGAGTGAACAATGTAGCGGCTATAGATCGTGTTACAGGCAATAACCCAAACAAAGGCAGGTGACTATGTTCGGCACAACTGTATTTAGCACAACGAATCGTAGCGCTAGTGAAACCGATGTGTTGGTGCCTTACACATTGGTGTCAGTGTTGTTATCCATGATATTACTGATGATGTGTAGCGGCTGTACACCCACACATCACCAACGAGCCACCGTGCCTGTATCGCCGCCATCCCCACGACCATTAACGGCAATGTCTGCTGATATTAGTGTGAAACTCTACCAACAATATCGACAATGGCAGGGTACTCCCTATCGATTGGGCGGGTTGACTCAATCCGGCATTGATTGTTCAGGTTTCGTATATCGCACCTTTGAACATTTATTTCAATACACATTACCACGCACCACGATAGAACAAGCGGCACTTGGCAAAACCATTCAACCCGTGGCACTTGAACCTGGGGATTTAATTTTTTTTAAAACAGGCCGTAACCTGAGACATGTCGGCATTTATATTAATGATGGTCAGTTCTTGCATGCCTCTACGCGTAGTGGTGTGGTGATTTCAGCGTTAAACAACCCTTATTGGGCAACGAAATTGTGGAAGATTAAACGCATACCATTATAGTACTGACCATCACATTTTAACGTTTTTATGCCCAGCCCATTCTTTTTTTCTATCATTTTATGGCACATCCAGATTTAAAAAACCGTGAGTAGCGCGATATTCTCTCACGAGTATTATGTCTTTGATTAAAAAACTAGCAGCATGCTCAAAATAACAGGACAACAATAGATACGGTTGTCGCGTTAATCTTCATTGTGTTCATTAAAAGTGAGTTTGTGGCGTTAAATTCTACATTTAACCTCTGATTAATTTTTACTCGCGATATGATCTCTATACCCAGTAGCGTTCACGAAGCTTTCGTTATCGGGTTTCATAATGCACTTTTACTTATAATTTTGGAGATTACCATGCAACTAGCTCATACTTTACCTAACGTAGCCAACGAATTAAACCTACCTTTTTTATCTGAAGGCGTTGTTGAAGCCCCCTCGGCTGAGACATTTTTTTACTCTATCGATACGACACTTAAACATTCAAATGCTACCCAAAATGTGTACTTTTCTAATTATTTTGAATGGCAAGGCTATTGCCGTGAGCGTTGGTTTTTTGAGTGTATCTCAAAGGATATGTTGGCAACAGAAGGTGTATTTGTTACTAAAAATGCACATAATAATTATATCAAAGAGGCTTTTCCTTTTCAGACGGTACTGTGTTCTATGAATACCTTCCATGTTCAGCGATGCTCATTTTACCTATTATTTAAGTTTTCAATCGATGGTGAACTGACCGCTACAGGATACCAGCAAGTGGCTTTTGCCAACCATAAGAAGAGGATCCACCGCATGCCTGAGAGCGTTATCGAAAAAATTAAACGCTATGAAATTCATGTGTAATGGTAAATACTAAGTAGTGACTTTCCTGCCGGTGCTCTTCTTTAGGGTAACCGGCAGGAAGCTCAATGGAGTGTTTTGACTAATATAGAAGCAAAATGATCGCACTATCGCTATACTACTAGACAAGAATTTACTGATCTATTATTTTTACGTAGGCTTTCTTTTTAGAGCAGTAATATTGTACAGTTTGTGAGTATTAACAGGAATATGGGTATGTCTAGGCCGGAGCTAAACGTTTTCTATCATCCAACCACCACTATATTTATCGATGATGATAAAAACTTTCTCGACCAGCTCACACTGAGAATGAGCAGTGATATCCCTTATTTGGCCTTTAGCGACCCTCAAGAAGGGTTGGCTTATGCTGATAGCTTTTATGGCCACAATCAAAAAGCTGATACACAAAGTGCCTCATCAACGGTCGTTTGCGAACCTACCCCTGGGTTTCCTGCAGCAGGTTACAGAGGGGGTACTGGCCTTGATCAATACTATAAATTGCGCAATCACCGGCGTTTTTCCGAGCCATCGGTCTTAGTGATTGACTATGATATGCCCGGTATCAACGGTTTAGATGCTTGTGCACGTATTAGTAACCCAAAAATTAAAAAGGTCTTGCTAACGGGGGCTGCTGATACCGCAGTGGCTATTCACGCACTCAATACAGAGCTAATTGACTTTTTTATCGCCAAAGATGAGGGTAATTTGGCTGAGCGCTTAAATCATGTTATCGCACAGATGCAAAGCCGCTACTTTCACGATATTACTAGCAGTTTTAAAGATAATAGCGCGGTTGATTTACCGTATTTTGATGACTCTGCCTTAGCTGATTATATCGAACACGCCTGTGAAGAATTTGGAGCGGTAGAGTATTATTTTATGACTAATCCGGCCGGTTTTTTACTGGTGAATGCCGCAGGCTCAATGAGCCGTTTAGTCATGTATACAGAAAAACAGCTTGAGCAGCAAATAGCTATTGCCCAGCAGCAGGGGATCAGTGAAGCATTACTTAAACCGTTGCACTTACGCCAAGCCGTTCCCTTCTACGACCACTCTCAACCCTTAGTGGATAGCTTTTTAAACGCTCTGCATCCCGCTGAAAAAATCGAAGGCAAGCAGCCCTATTATGGTGCGTTACTTGATCATTTGTCCCCGGATATGAATACATTATTGCGCCAAAGTCTTACCTTTAACGAATATATGAGCTCTAATTCCTACCACGTACATTAACCCGACAGATCACTGCGAGTGCGGCGGGAAATTTAATGTAAATAAACTGTACTCTCCAAGTACTGATCTGCAATGTATATCACCGTCAAATGAGCGCATGACTTGTCGGCAAAATGATAGCCCTATACCACAGCTCCCCGCCTGTTGTTTTGTGCTGAAGAATTTATCAAAAATATGCGGTAGGGTTTCTTTATCGATACCAATACCGTTATCCTCCACAATGAGTTGATTGCTTTTAGGGCTGCAAACGGTCGTAATGGTAATATCGCCTTTGCCGGCGCACTCTATTGCATAGAGTGCGTTTTTAAGTAAATTAAACAGTACATAAATCAATAACACATCATTGCCGTAGACTTGAAAATCTTCATCGATCAGTATGTCAATTTTTTCTCGTGTATCACCAGGGAAAGGGTAGCGGTTAATTGCCTCTCGTACACACTCGGAAATCATAAAATGGGTATAGACATGATTGAGTGAAAAGTCCTCGCCGGTTGATGCAAGAAACATATCAATAGCCTGATTAGAGCGTGTGACTTCATATTCAATGGCATTAGTCAGCTCATTGAGAATAGCAAAGGCTTGAGGTTTAATTTTAGGTTCAATCAATTTATTGTCGACTGCCGCTTGGTAGCCCTGTAATAAAATAGGCCAAAAACTGGCCATATTTTGTGCTTGCAGGCGAATAGTGGCCAGTGGTGTTCGCATTTCATGAGCAACACTGGCGGCCAGTAACATTGCCGTATCCATTAAGTGGTATTTGGTAATGGCGACAGCAATCACTCCAAGGCTTACCGCAATAAAAATAACACCAGGTGGGTAGAACTCATACCCGTAGTTGCAGAGATAATCAGCAGCGGCAAAGAAATAAATTAACAGGCTTACAATACAGTAGCGCAGCTTAATTTTATCACTGCTCTTGGCAATTTTTTGTTTTTGATAAGTAATAAATAACCCACGATTAACAACGATAACCGTTTGTAATACGTGCAGTGGATGAATCAATCCGGCTTTTGGGTAATAGCCCCAAAAATAATCGTAGTGGCCGTTGATGAACAAATCAGTAAATAACAGTAATAATCCCAGAAATGCAGCAAACACATAGGATACATAAACAAAGGGTAATTCACGCTGTCGCTCTGTAATTTCAGATAAAAAATGATACAAGCTCGTAGGTAAAAATAGGATAAGTAAATAGCCTACCTTAATTAGAAAATCCGCTGTAAACGGGTCGTTAACCTGATAGAGCACCGCCCAGGTAAACTGCCAAAAAAAGGTAGTAATGCAAAGCACCAGAAAGCTGGTGCTAACGCGATTTAAACCCTTTTGATGGACAACATATAGGCCACAAACAAGGAATAAAACAGCAACGATAGTAGGCAGTAAAGAGTACACGTGGTTACAGACCAATTAATGAAGTTGTGGCAATTATATAACTGTGGCGATACTAAAACGAAGCCTTAAATGTGAAATAGCCCATTCACAGGCATCTATCTTGGGTATCCCCTTAAGGCTGGCCTCAAGATTTACCACCATAACGTGTTATTATAGCGCGAGTGTGAGTTCTGCGCTTTACACCGCAGCGTTTTATAGGCGCCATTAGTAGGTAATGTTAGATAGGTCTCACTATAGTGAAAATTGCAAGCAATGAATGGTAGCGAACCCTTCCCCTTAGTTGTTCAATCTCGTCATGGGTGGGGCTAGCGTGTAATAGGGCACCAATAGTATCGGCCGGCAGTAGGTTGTGACTGGCTATCGCCTAAATCATCCTTTGGGGCTGTCACTGAGTGTTTAACTGAGTGTCTATTAAATAGCCCTTTCTAAACAGCTCCTTCATACTTGCGTATATAATTACTTTTTTAGCCTTAAGTAACTCGTATATATAGTAGAAAGCGGTGACATTAGCTATGATAGAAATTGCAAGCAACGTTGTAATAATGTGAACATTTAAAGCATATCGCTTTGTATTAAATACTGACTATAGGGATGTTATGCATCAAAAAACACCACGATATTTAGGCATTTTTTTAGGCGTTCTCTATGGGATAGCACTAAGGTTATCGATAGAAATTAAAGCACTGCAAGCGTTTGGCGAGTTAGTTTCTATTTCGTTTTTATTTCTAGTGCCTTTTGTGATTGGTTTTATTCGCATTCATTTTGAATGTAAAATCAACCCTCATCTTAGTTATGGGCGAATGGCATTAATTGCATGGCAGCCTATTTTTGTTTTTCTATTAGTCTGCTTTATTACTCTACTTGAGGGTAGTATTTGTATCGTGATGGTACTGCCTGCCTTTATGTTGTGTGCCAGCATTGGCGGTGTTGTTGCGGGCTATATCAATCGACGGTTGGCTAAACGGGCTTCAACGACACTGCTATCTGTGGCATTATTGCCGCTATTGTTAGCGCCATTAGAAATGCATTTCTTGCATTTAACAAAAACCTATGACATCACCAGCGATATTGAAATTAATGCCCCAGTTGATGTCGTATGGCAGCAGCTAGTCTCTGTTAGTGATATACATAAAGATGAAATCCCCTTTTCATTCACCCACTTAATCGGTGTGCCCAGGCCGGTTAAAGCGAGCATGGACGGCAATGATGTCGGCGCTGTGCGTACGAGCTTATGGGAGCTGGGTGTCACGTTTAATGAAGTGATTACCGTGTGGCAGCCAAATAAAACCATGGCTTATATTTTTGATATTGACCCTGAAAAAATCCCAGATGATATATTGGATCAACATGTAAAACTGGGAGGTAAATACTTCGCTCCTCTTGCGGGGCGTTATGATATTAGCGTGAATAGTGAAGGCAATACGGTGCTAAGTTTAACCACCACTTTACAAGATAATACAAATTTCGGTATGTATTCAAGAGTATGGGGCGAGATTATTTTCCAAGACTTTCATCATTCGTTATTGTATTTGATGAAAGGGCGGGCCGAAAACAGGTAGCTTTATAATGATTAAAGGAAAGGCAGTTTTAGGGTAGATGCTAGTAATGACAAATTACCCAATTGCCATTACTTATAAGTACTAGAGTTAATATAATATCAGTTTTCGCCTGTTGCCTTACTATACAATACATGTTAATTCTAGCGGTAAATAGGAGGGTTGATTTTTAGTGGAATAATGAGCGAATCTCTAGCCATACTGACAACAGGTAGAACAGGCTTCGGATGATCTAGTGCCCATCGTGCATAGCGTTGATTAAATTTTCGATATTTTAATATAGCTGTGGCTGTAATAGGCTCTTTTGCCCAAGTGGGTATATGGAATGTATATTCTTTAATATCAGATTTACCTGCATTAATAACATTCCTATAAGCATCGCCCACCATTCGAAATAAATCGTGTCGCCAAACATGAGCACCTGCTCGATCAATAGGTATAGAGTGGTAAATGTGTGCACTTTTATCTAATTCGAGCTGCTCATTCAGCCGGCCACTTTCATAAATAGTGGTACCTTCAGCATCACTGACTTTAAAATATAACCACGCTTGGTTAATATCTGTTGTCCCCCCTGGGAATGCGTGTCCAATCATACGATTAGTGACTATGACTCTAAGTTTCGCCTCTTCGCCTAAGTACAAGAAAAAAGGCGTATTATCACGATCATTAGGGCGGAGTTGTTCTTGGATAAACTGTTGGCTTTGTATAGTATCTTGCCGATGTGGTTGTTCAATATCAACAAGTATATTTGCATTTTGTAAAAAACGTGTTGTCTCTGCTAGTTGTATTTTGTCACCATTGAGTGTTGGTAAAACAGTGTTTGCACCTAAGCTGCGATGTGAATGTATAAAGCCATCTTCATCAGCAGATGGGTCTTGGCCTTTAACCAACGGGAAATGACAGTTTTGGCAAGTAAGGCTTGTTTCAGTTTTAAAATGATTGTCAGTTTGCCCAGAAAAGGGACTTGCAAGCCAGTGACTATATTCACTTTGCATTTTAACCCAGCCCCAGTCATTCATCGATTTATCCATAAATTGCTCATGGCAGCTGGCGCAAAGCTTAGGATCTTCCAATAAACTAGATCCCATAGCTGCCTTATGAGGCCGAGCATTGAGGCGGATTAAAAAGTTACGAATTTTCTGTGGAATAATGCGTTCGCTACTATCAAATAAATAATATTCTTTGGGATCAAAAACATAACTTGCCGTGCCGTTTAAATGTGTCACCGCACTAATGCCATGGCATCCCAAACAGCCAATACCTTCTAGGTGGCCCGATGTATTTGCAACACCGCCATGCTTGCCACCTGGTGTCAGTTGTCCGCTTAATAATGCAACGGGTGCATGGCAGCCCTCACAATAACGAGTTGCTGTTATACCTCGGGTTTTTTCTAATAAATGAATGTTTTTGACATAGGCGGGGTCTGACGCTGCCTGTCGATGGGCCGAGCTCAGCCACTGATTATAAATATCGCTATGACAACTGCCGCACTGTTTGGATTTTGCTATTTGAGGTGTCGCTATAAATGTTCCATTAATAGTTTCCGTTTGGCTAGGGCGGAAAGGGTGGTCACCATAATCATACACATAATTAGTGACTAGTGGCGGTTGTTTTTTTATCATCATATAGGTATATAGAGTGCTTGTAATGGTTACCCCGCTAAGATAAAAGACCAAGCAGGCCATTAAAATAATGCTGGATGATTGTGGCAGTGTCATAAACCGCCGTTTCGATAGTGTTCGCTTACGCTGTCGGTGGTAGATATGTCCAAAAATATGCAGTGTCAACGATGCCAAAAAAATATAAAAACCATAAGTATGTGATTGGGCAATCCATAGTGTATTCTCACTGGAACCATTTGCAGAAAACCAAAACCCAGAAATTATTAGTACTAAAAGACTACCGGTCATCAATAAGCCGGATAAAATTAGTAACGAGCTTTTATGCCCGATGGTGCGTTTAAAATGCACAGCGCAATAAATAAAGATAGGGATAGCACTAATACCACCTGTTATTGTATGTACAATAAGATTAATCTGTATCCAAGATGTAAAGTTTTTAGCTAATAGCTCGATGGTACCTGAACACATACACAACCATAACAACATCATAGTAGCAGTTAGCCAATATTTTTCCTGTCGTAATTTATCGGCGAAAAGGCTATTCATTATGAGCTCCAGTTGTTACCAACATATTTAGAATTACATCGGGAGAATGCATAATTAATGCATCGGCAAAGGCAAGTGTTTGTGATGGTTGATTATTAAAGCTATCTTTAAATTGTGATAATGCTTTGGCATAGGCGGTATCCTCTTTGGAATCAATCAGATTTTTTAGTATCATTGGCGCCAATGGAGATAGTGGATCATTGGTTAATAAATCATTGAGTGGCCTTGAAAGGCTAACTGGTAATGGTTTTGGTAAGTGTTGAAGTACTAACTGTTGTTCGCCGATAGTATATTGAGTGCTGCTTAAAACATCTAACATTAGCCTTCTAGCCCAGCGTTCAGATCGAGCAGCCATTAATTTTAATAATTTTTTACGAGTAGCACCATCACGTGTTGATAAATATGGCACTATTGCTAATTCACTATGGTATATATTCTCACTCTTTAAACAAGTTAATACCTGCGCTAACTGACTTGAATGTAACTCTTCATGGTCGGATAATAAATCATTACAGTTCATAGTCGGTGTGACCATTACTGCATCATTTACTTTTGTGGGTTGTTCAGTGAGCGTTATATAAGGTCTGAGTGCTTTTTGTACCACTACACGATCTTGGCTTGATAAATACGCTTGGTCAATTAAAGCGCGTGTTCTAGTTTCTGATTTAAAATGTATTTTCTCTTGTTTTAATAATTCCATTAGAGATTTTTTGATGCGAAACCTAGAATCAAGTTGCTGTATAGCAATCAATGCTGCTGCTCTAACTGATGTTATTTCTTGTGCATCGTATAGTCGTTGTCGTAGTAGAGGTAATGCTGCTTTTTCTTTAAGGTGGCCTAGTGCGCGAATAGCTACTTCGCGAATAGAATCATCTTTGTCAGCGAGTAAGTTTGTCAATGGTGCTAGGGCGCGGTAGTGCTCTGATTGCCCTAATGCCTCAATAGCACAGTACCGTTTCTTGGTATCTTTGCTATCTAGTAGATGAATTAACGACGTTAATGCCGTATATTTTTGAATAATATAGGCTTCTTCTTCTTCATAAAAGTGAGTGTAGGCCTGAGCGCTTGCGCAGACAACAGTATGGTTTTTGTGTGCCAATTGTTTCAGAAGCCAGCGATTAAAGCGCTCATCTTCATTATGGCGAATTGCTTCAATGGCTTTAAGTCTTATGGATACCTCAGGGTCATTAATAGCGAGTTGAATAAAACCTACCCGTTGCGCTACTGACAGCCTTTGTGAAAGTGAAAAGGTGCGCTGTCGAATTTCGGTGTTAGGGTGATGGATGAGCACTTTAAGCTCTTTCTCTGCAATAGCCAGCCGCCCGTATTGTATAAGCCAGTTAGTAACGGTTAATTTTTCTGTAGGTTGTGTCAAGCGTATCAATGATTGATTAGTAATGAGAGAATTATCAAAAGTATGTGTGGGTTTTAGGCCATCTTTCACTAAATGATATCGATTGATATTGAGGTCATTAATATGTTGCTGATCGCCATTGGGCCATGTAATACGGATATCGACTGTTTGATTGTGAGGCAAGTTACCTAGGCCAAAAATGAGGCGTTTATCGCTTGCGCAAAGGAAACTTTGTCTGCTGCCGTACATCAGCGTTCTTGTTTTTTTCTGGCTATTTTGTTCAAAAATTACGGTTACCTTTGCGCCAGTTTCAGGTTGGTTGTCTGATTGTAGAATAATACCTAGCCATTGATGTGATCGTATAGTATTTTTTAATAGCTGGCCTAAGCCATTGTTGTTGGCAACAAATATATCTGGTGATCCGTTGTTGTCAAAATCAGCTGTCGCCGCACAGCGCGAAGAGTAGGGCGCGTAGGTATTAGGTGCTATATGTGAACTCTGGTTAATAAATTGAGCGCCTTTTTTATTGATCAGCAATGTATTAGGTTGCCCAATGCTAAGCAACGGGGAGTTGCTGTCGTAAGTTGTCATACCATTAGCGATAAAAACATCGAGCCAACCATCTAAGTTAAAATCATGAATGACGCTGCCCCACTGAGATCGATTAATGGGTATTATTTCTTTAAGTTGATAATGATCACTAACCTCTAAAAAGGTAGGCAATGAGGTTGGTTGTGCTTTAATTATTGGCGTATAGATTTTAGTGTAGGCTGTTGGCCCAAGAGTTACTAATAGTTCAGGCTTTCCATCATCGTTAAAGTCTGCATTACTGAGTTCGGCAGCGCGATTAATAAATCCGAGTTGGCTATGAGTTGAGATATCAATAAATTTTCCACTTGTGCGCAGGTCACTTATTAGTACTTTGTTTGCCGATCCCTCAGCATTGGCAATAATGACATCCAGCTGTTGGTCGTTATTAAGATCAACCCACAAGGATGACAAGCTACGCCCTTGTGGATTATCAACCCCTAGGGCTTTTGCGTGCTCAGTAAAGTGCAGTTTACCTTGATTGATAAACAATTGATTAGGTGTGCCATTATAGAGTGAGGCAGTAAAGTTCGCTTGTAAACTATTATGGTAACCCGATTTTTTTTCAAGTGTTAAACTGTTAGTTTTAAACTGGATAAAATTATTGATATAAATATCTAATAGTCCATCGTGGTTAATATCAACAAGATTAATCCCTGTGCTCCAGTATTGGCCTAGAAAGCCCGCCGTTTGAGTGATATTAGTAAACGTGCCATTATTGTTGTTGCGCCACAGCTCATTTGCACCATAGTTGCTGATCACAATATCTTCATCGCCATCATTGTCTAAGTCAGCACTGGCGCAACCCATGCTCCAGCCAGAAGATTCCAGCTGACTCTCCTTTGTGGCATCAAAAAAAGTACCATCTTTATTATTACGATAGAGCGTTATACTGCCTTGCTGAGTTTGCCACCACTGGGGTTTGCCATAAAAATAAGTTGTTCCCGATCCGTTTAATACTAACAAATCCATCCAGCCGTCATTGTTGTAGTCCATGGCACAGGTGCCAGCCCCGAGGCTCTCATGTAAACCGCTTAAGTGTTCGCTATGTTGTGTATGCATTTTCATAATGCCAGCAGGTAATGTGATATCAATGAGTGAAAAAGCGCTCTTCGATGTCTGTATTACTGGGTCAGTAATGGTTTCATAATTATAAGAGGCGGGAGGTAGTGCCAGATTGTTCGCTGCGGGTGTTCTTATCCAGTAAATGCTAATAATGGTACATAGACTACCGATTAAAAGTAACGCTGTTAATGGTGGGCGAACATTTGTGGGTATCAATGGTAGATACGATTTAAGAGTAGACATCCTACATCCCTATATGAAATTACGCCGCTATTGTACAAGACAATCACCTATAGCGAAAACGCTATTTTGCCACACTATATGACAGCTAAATCCACGTAATGAATAATAAATAGTATAAAATATACATCGTTGTAAACGTTTTCTTTTCTGTGTCAAAATAAAAATTGACACTTTAGTAAGTTGTACGCTTAAATAGCACTCCGTAAATTTAGCAGGCATGTATAAGGCAGCCTTGTTAACGAAAAAAATAAATAAAAATCGATATTTCTGTTGATTTTTGCGCCATGCTTTTGTTGAAAATTGTGGCTGATGAACCGTACTTATTACGAGTAATAGACACGCGAACGCAACGATTATTTAAAAACTTTAAAGTCTTTAGGGTCGTTCAATACCGTTGCGTTAATTAATATATCCATTGAGGATTAGAAAAGGGACTTGGCAATGAATGCCCCTAGTATTAGTAGATTAACTGTTTTATTTCTTGCACTGCTATTAAGTATTACGCCTTTAAATCCTGCCTTCGCCAATGAGGATGACTACATCCTCGACTCACAATCTCTTACCCCAGGATCTGTTGAAAGTGCGTGGTGGCAAGATTTTTTTCAAAACACTGATGGTTTAACGGCATTGCCGAGTAACTTTCAGCACGCTGACCAACGTTTAAATATAGCAATGACCAATAGCGCAAATATTGCTTGGGTGTCAGGTGAGAGACGCTATGGCCTCGATTATAATTTATTTATAGGTGGCGAGCTTACTATTGCCGCGTGGAATAACGCGGGTGGTATAAAGTTAGGTGCGAGAAACAGCGCTCTCACTCATACTTATATGGCCTATTTTAAAGATGGCCAGATCTATGCGGCTTGGAAAGACGCCACCCAATGGCACTATGAACTATTAGGGCCAGCAAAGCTGAATACCGCGTATAGCGTAGAGATGCAAATCTCTGCAACTGAGTCAGTGTTATCTGTCTATGAAAGCGATGACTTCTTTGCAGAAAATGCACTATCTCATAGTGTGCAGCAACTTAACTGGGGCGATATCGAACTGGCTATTGCCACCTATGCTGGTGGGTTAACCGGCTGGGTAACTCAACTTTACGAAGAGGTTGGTACCTACATAGGCGAAGGGACCGTATTCGATCTCGATTATGCCCTGTTTACTGACGGGGCATTTGGCCTGCAATCCTGGGATCAGGACTTTAGTATCGATAGTGAGGGCCTAACCCCACTGCCTGGTCATATCACACATCAAAATGAGCGCCTAGAGTTATCGATAACCCCCACGCTGGAACCCGCTTGGGTGTCAGGAGTACAATCATATCGCGCAAATGAGTTCGCCGCTTTTGAAGCCTATACCACTATCACCCAATGGAATGGCGATGGGGAGCTAAAGTTAGGCGCTACCGATAATGACCTAACCTATGCCCATATGGCACTGTTTAAAAATGGTCAAATCTATGCCGCTTGGCGAGAAGCAGGGCAGTGGTATAGCCAGCTTCTTGGCCCCGCCAACTTGAATGCTACTTACCGAGTGGGCGTAGAGTTCTCAACGGGACAATCCCGTCTTGTTGTTGATGATTTTAGCAATTTTGAAACTGATACATCCTATACGCATAATATAGACGTTGCCAACCGGGGCGATTTAAAAATTGCAGTGGCAACACAGGGCGGTAGTGTAAATGGAACTATAGATAATCTAGATATCACAACATTCTCTAGTGTTCAAATAAGTGACTATATTATTCCTGCGGGGGCTACCTTTGAGAGCCTCGCTCAAGCCTTCTATGGTTCGGCAGCGCTTGCTGACCAATTGCAGGCGATTTTCATTGCCGAGAGTTACAGCCTAAGTGAAGGTGAAGCTATTAATGTCTACGACCTTCCTGGCGAGCTTATACTCTTACCCGTTAATGCAGATACCGACGGCGATGGTGTCACTGACGAGCAAGATGCCTTCCCTAGTGACCCCACAGAATCGGCTGATCTTGACGGCGATGGCATAGGCGATAATGCCGATACTGACCGCGATGGCGATGGGGTTGAAAATACCCTGGATACTTTGCCCAATGATCCAACAGAAACGATGGATCTTGACGGTGATGGCATAGGCGATAACGCTGATACTGACCGCGATGGCGATGGGGTTGCCAATACTGCTGATGCTTTCCCCAATAACCCGGCAGAAAGCCGCGATACCGATGGTGATGGTCAAGGTGATAATAGTGATAATGACCGAGATGGCGATGGTGTCGCTAATGCCCTTGACGCCTTTCCCGATAACAATACCGAATCAAGCGACCTCGATGGTGATGGTATAGGTGATAACACCGACACCGACCGAGATGGTGATGGTGTGGCAAATGATCAAGACTACTTTCCCGATGATGCTCAGGCCTTTTCGGTACCCACTGTCACTATCGCCTCGCCCCAATCGTTGATTACCGTGGGTGCGTCACCGCTGACTATTAATGGCACAGTTTCCGATCCTAATGCCAGCTTAACCGTTAACGGTGTGCCTGTTAATCACAGTAATGGGGTCTATAGTACTGATGTTGCCTTAAGTGAAGGTAGCAATACAATTATCGTTCGTGCAGTGGATCAACAAAACCACCAAGGTACGGCCACTATCTCAGTGGCACTCGATAAAACGCCACCGACGATCACCATTGACTCACCGCAAAACGGTGCGACTCTCTATGAACCCTCCGTTGCCATTACCGGGCTTGTCAACGATATTGTTCGTGGAACCGTTTCGGAAAATGACGCCGAACTGAGTGTTACAGGCCCCAGTAACACCGTAATTGCCCGTGTTGCCAACCGCAGTTATTTGGCCGAGTCCGTAGCACTTGAGCAAGGTGCAAATCAGCTCATATTAACAGCAACCGATGCCGCCGGTAATATTGCGACTAAAACCTTAAACCTAACTTACGCCCCGCCAGAGACCAAAGTAATACGTGTCAATGAGGGGCAGGGTCAACGTGCTGCTATCAACACTGCACTAGTAGAACCCTTGAGTGTGAAGCTTACCGATAATGGCAGCCCAATAGTTGGGCAGGCCGTGGTGTTTCGGGTAATTCAAGGTGATGGTTATTTGCAATCAGGCAGTAGTGGTGAGCCGGGTCAATCGGTAGTGGTAGCAACGGATAACAACGGCATTGCCAGTGCTAATTACCAGCTGGGCAGCCGCTCTGGTATTGGTAACCAGCAAGTGCGGGCCACCTCGGCGGGTTTCCCCGGTGAGGTTAAGTTTCATGCCTCTGCTGACGCCAGCCCCGGTAGCGTGATCGCTGTTATTGATGGCAATAACCAGCGTGGTGCCGTTCGCCAGCCTCTACCTAGGCCTTTTGTGGTTGCCGTTAGTGATAAAGGTTCAAATCTCATCCCCAATGCGCCTGTTACCTTTGTCGTCACCGAGGGCAGTGGGCGGTTTAGCAATGGTGGGGCGACGATTAGTACACTGACAGATAGTGATGGCCGTGCCAGTGCTCAGCTAACCTTAGGGCCAGAGCAAGGGCTTGATCGCCAGCGTGTTGAAGCAAGGCTTGTCAATACCGAGGCTAAATCTGGCTTTAGTGTCAGCGCACTGATGCCCGGTGAGCCGGGTCAAACCAGTATTTCAGGCGTCGTGCTCGACAACCAAGACCAGCCTATGCCAGGCGTGAGTGTGCGTATTGAGAACAGTACTCGCCAAGCGACGACTAATAGCGCTGGTCAATTTGTAATTACCCAGGCCCCCATTGGCTCAGTGCATTTATTAGTGGAAGGCAGTACGACGACCCGGCAGGGAGATTGGCCAAGCCTCTCCTATAATATTGTCACTGTTCCCGGAGTTGATAACCCGCTAGCAAGTCCCGTTTACCTCGTTGAGTTAGATACAGCTAATGCCGTACTTGCCGGCCAAGAGGATAAAATAATTACCCTTGCGGGGATTCCAGGCTTTGCATTAAATGTCAAAGCCGGTAGTGTGACGTTTCCCAACGGCGAAAAAAGTGGCAACCTCTCCATCACTCAAGTGAATGCCAATAAAATACCCATGCCGCCGCCTAACGGTTTACAGCCTCAATTGATCGTTACCATCCAGCCCCACGGCGCTAAATTTGACCCGCCAGCACCGCTCACCATGCCTAATACCGATGCTTATGCGCCGTTATCAGAAGTGGAAATGTACAGCTACGATCATGACCTAGAAGAATTCGTGACCATTGGTCTAGGCATTGTTTCCGCTGATGGACAAAGTATTACATCAAAACCGGGTTCTGGTGTGATCAAGGCGGGCTGGCATTCTAATGCAAGCCCGAGTGGTTCAGCCTCTGCGGCAAGTAAGTCTTTAAGTCCTCTAAAAGAGAATCAAGTCCCTAAGTCCTGTGAATCATATTCAGGGGGTGCCACGCTATCCCAGCAGAGTCGTGGGTGCCCGAGATGGTCGGTCAGTAAAACAACACTCAACGTGCGTGTGGCAGATACGCCACTATGGTTTGATACGCCGATAGGCCCTGACGTTAACATTGCATTGACCTATAATACAAAGTCGCTTGCTCATAACGACAATATCCCCTCGGACCCTATTGCTAAAGCACTTATTGAAAATACAGAAATTTTCGGTAACCGCTGGACCTTCGGTTATACCAGCGGGCTCTTTCGAGTTAATGACCAACGTGCGTTACTCTACCCCGATGGTCGAGTCGAGAGTTTTACCCGGAATAATGGCGCTTGGCAGCCGGTGCGCGCGAATATCTATGATGAGCTCACCGAGATTACACCTCAGCACTACCGCCTGACAAAGCTCAGTGGCGAAAGCATGGATTACACCTTTGAAGTCAATGGTGACCGTTGGCTAATGAGCACCTATACGGATATTAACGGGGAGAGCCTTCTCTTTACCTACAATGCAGATGGCACCTTGGCGACTATCGCTGATGCCTTAGGCCGCATCACCACACTTGCCTATGCCACCGTAGGTACACGTCAGGTTAACGGGCAAACACTACCCATTTTGCGCGTAAGTACCATCACCGACCCTTTTGGGCGCACAGCTCAGTTTAACTATGATGCCTCTCTTAATCTGACGGGTATTACCGATATGGGAGGCTATACCAGTAGCCTTACTTACGATGCCAATCTCAATATTACCAGCATTGCCCGGCCACAATTTGGTACTTGGCAGTTTCGGGTTGAAGAGCCAGGTGGCGCTGATTACGGCAACGACACCTATCCAGCCCCCGGTGCAGTTATGGGCGAAAATGAACGGGTTACCCTGATTGACCCTAACGGCAATAGTACCGAATACTACTATGATGCCTTTAATGACCGTACATGGTTGGTGAGTCCCAAGTTTTACCGCGCATACGAAACTAGCGAGCTGAGCAATAAAGGACAGCCAAAGACCATCTATCAATTTAAACGCAGTAGCCAAGGTTGGCGCCGGATTGCCAGTATTACCGACGAGCAAGGCAATGTTGACAACAGTACCTTTCATGGTAACGGCCAGCTGCGCTCCAAACAGGCGCAAAATGGTAGCAGCAACTTCTATGAATATAATGAAGACGATCAACTTACGGCTAAAACGATTGCCAAAGGCACAGAGGTGGTACGTCGCTATGAATACCAGTATTTGAATACGACTACTCAATTGGTCAGCGAGAGTACTGGCCCCAGTGTAGCCTCAGGCAAGCGCACCCAAACTCAACTCGCTTATGATGACCAACAAAACCTGACCAGCGTAACCCGTCACGGTTTTAGCGCCGAAGGCCAGCCATTAGTACGCCAGCAGCAATTCAGTTACAACAGCCGTAGCCAGCTTGTTGCCGTTGATGGTACCCGTACCGATGTTGATGACAGCATAATACTCAGCTATTACGATTGCGCTGATATCACCAGCCCTAATTGTAGCCGGTTGCAGCGTATCACTAACGCGCTAGGGCATGAACTTAACATTACCCAGTACACCGCCTCTGGCCTAGTGAGCCAACAAGTCGATCAAAATGGCTTCGTGAGTGAAACGACCTACGATGGTCTTGAACGTGTGATTCAAATAGTTCAATACGACCAAGCCCAACCCGCTAACCAACGGATCACCAGTATTAACTACCGTGGTGCAAAGCAACATATTAGTTCTGTTAATTACCCTAACGGCCTTATCGTTAATTATACCTACGACGACGAGCAGCGCCTTATACAAGTACATGACAACCTCGGCAATCGCGTGAACTACCGTTATGACCAAAACGACCAGCGTATTGCTGAAGACACCTTCGGCACCGACACTAACCAAAGTGGTGGCACTGAAGCCTTACAGGCGACAGTTGAACTCACTTACAACCAAATCGATTTAATCACCGCCGTTAACCAAGCAGGCTCTATTTCGCAATACCAGCCTGATGGTTATGGTAATATCGATGCAGCTACTGACCCTAATGCCAACCCCGCAGAACAAAATCAATACGACCCACTGTATCGATTGACACGTGTGCAAGATGCTCTGGGTTATACCACTCAGTATGATTACAATATTAATGACCAGCTAAGTCGGGTGCGTACCCATAACAATATTGTGACGACCTACCAGTACAATGACTTTGGTGATCGTACTCAAGAGAGCAGCCCTGATCGTGGTGTTATCGACTACCAATACGACAGTGCCAGCAATATCACCCATTTAACTGATGCTCGCGGTATTACCCGGCAGTATAACTACGACGCGTTAAACCGTGTAACCCAGGTCAGCTACCCTAATAGCAACGAGAACATCACCTACCGCTATGATAGCTGTGCCAATGGCATTGGCCGGTTGTGCGAAGTAATTGACGCTACCGGTACCACCCGCCTTACCTACGATGTCTACGGAAATATACTCACTCACACCAAAGTGGAGCTAGGTGACACCTATACCACTACATATAGTTACGATAGTGTCGATCAAGTAGTGAGTATGCGCTACCCCAATGGCATTACGCTTAATTATACTCGCGATCATCTAAGTCGCATCACCGCTATTGCACTGGATCACTCAAGCCTGGCTAATACCGAGCAGATTCTTAGTAATATCCGCTACCGTGCTGACCATCAAGTGCTTAGTCAAACCCTAGGTAATGGTCTTACTGAGACGCGTGACTACGATTTGCAAGGCCGCTTAATCAGTCAGCAGCTGGGGGCTTTATTCAGTAAAGCTTATGGCTATGATGCTAATGGTAATATACTCGATATTGCTGCTGGCCAAGCGGCCCCGCAAAACGGCAATTACGAGTACGATGCACTAAATCGCCTCACACAAGAAGGAGGCGATCAATCGAATGCGTGGAGCTACGACCCCATTGGCAATCGTCTAACGCTTGCCGCCAATGGTGAAACTGATAACTACAACTACATGGCCAGCAGCAGTCGTCTACTGAGTGTCAGTACTGGCAGCAATGATACAGCTATCACCCTCGATGCATCGGGTAATACCCTAAGCCAAGGGCTACGCGAATACACCTACAATGATCGTGGCCAGCTAGCGAGTGCCAATCAGGCGGCTACTGCGTTGGCCAGTTATGAATATAACTTTGCTAATCAGCGCACCCAAAAAAGCCAACAGGGTACAAGTCATCTCTACCACCATGACCTCCAAGGTCGACGGATTCAGCATGATATGGGGGGGCAAAACCACAGTGCAACGGTTTTTCTGGGTTGGCAGCCTGTAGCGCATATTGATTTTGATGCCAGTGGTGGCAGCATTGTTGCTATTACTTACTTAACCGGTGATCAGCTCGGTACCCCAAGAGTGGGTACAAGCCAGTCACAAAGTGTCGTTTGGCGTTGGTCAAGTGATGGTTTTGGTAATATACTACCAGAAGAGGATATTGATGGTGATGGTCAGCGGGTAGAGATTGAAAACCGGTTTGCGGGCCAGTACTTTGATGAAGAGACGGGGCTGCATTACAACTGGCATCGGTACTATGATCCAGCCACTGGACGGTATACGCAGAGTGATCCGATTGGATTGGATGGTGGAATTAACAC
>Ga0193963_1000016_pt1 | contig 84283 bp, 67 predicted proteins | sample FB_6_MG_FD_140359 | JGI IMG/M metagenome (GOLD analysis project Ga0193963, IMG submission 140359) | Microbial mat bacterial communities from the Broadkill River, Lewes, Delaware, United States - FB_6_MG | ecosystem: Environmental > Aquatic > Freshwater > River > Microbial mats | place: USA...
CGAAGAGGTCGCCACTGTCATCTAGCCAACTGCTTACACCTGAGGCAATACCGTCTTTGGCTGCGACTGCCATGGCCCATGCGGGGTCTTTATCCCACTCTTGTTGAAACTCCTGCATAGCGTCGGTGAGGTTAAGGTAAGACATATGCAGTCGTAAAATAACCTGATCGCGCGCCTCTTTGATTTCCCGCTCGGTAACGGGGACGCTTTCGATGGTCATTTCAGCGGCACCTTCGTTAGGTGCATCGACATGTTGCTGATCGGATTCGAAGTCTGAGCCTGCCATAATAATTAACTTTTCTTTTTGGATTTAACAGTAACGGTGGCGACCTGGCTGCCATCGACGTTGACGATAACATTTTCCAACGGCCAAGGTGTGTTCCAGGAATTGTTATAGTAGGCATCGAGTTTAACAAAGGGTTTGACCGGGCCCGGATTGGTGGCTGCCCCTTTGACTTTGGGGGTGTCGCCAATCAGGGTGTTGCCTGAACCTACAATTAATTTACCACCGCAGTTAATGGCATCAGTGACGCGCGCGGCTGGCCGCCCATTAATCAGTACACTACTGGAGCCTTCGGTAATTTTACGCACACCCGGGTGGTGGGGGGCGAGCATATCGCCCTTGCGCGCCGCACCCATGCCATTAATAATGACATCGCTGCTGGCGGTGATCACTGGTGTGGGCGGTGAGGGCGGATGGCCTGTGTCGACATCACCTAAGCGTGCGGCGGGCTGGTTGCTTTTGGATCCCATGATTCACTCCCTGTGGTTTAGTTAATTTTAACGGGGTCGCCGTCAATATCGACAAGTTTCGAGTTGATTATAATGCTGCTGCCGGTAATTTCAATTTCGCTGCCACCGACTTCAAGGCGAATTTTTTTGCCGGCTTTAATATGCAGTGTGTCGTCGATAATACGGGTTTCGTTATGTTTTACGTAAGCTCTTAAATCTTTTTCCGCTTGTACGTAGATTTCTTCGTCCCCTTTTTTATCTTCAAAATAAAGTTCGTTGCAGTTAGAGGCTTTACCGCCTTTAGTTGAGCGGGTGCGAATACCACCACGTGTGCCTTTGTTACTGGCATAGGGTGGCGGGTTTTCTGGGTGGTAGAGTGCACCTATTACGAAGGGGCGTGCGGGGTTGCCATTTTCAAAGGCGACCACTACCTCTTGACCTATACGCGGGGTAAAGTGCGCGCCAAATGACGGGCCGGCAAAGCTTTGCATTACGCGCAGCCAGCAGGTGGTGTTTTCGTCTTTGCCGCCTTCGCGGTCCCAGTGGAACTGTACTTTGATACGCCCCAGTGCATCGGTGTGAATTTCTTCTCCGGCGGGGCCGGTGACGAGTGCAGTTTGCAAGCCATTAATATGTGGTGTTTCGGCCTCTGGGTACACAAGCTCACCTTTGGGGGCGGCTTCTATTGAACAATTGAAGATATTATTCGTATCGTCAGCATGAGTGCGCACGCTAATTAAGGTAAAGGTTTTATCTTTATCGCTAAAGTGGCCGCCGAGTCCTAAGCTACCGGTTGCTAACTCAAGTCCAAAGTGGCTGCCCAGTGCTAGGTGGCGGCAGTCGCCACTGCCAGTAGCTATGTGGCTGCGTGCAACACTTTGATTGGCGCGTGCATTAACTTGGTCTGCCCCGTCACCGGCGGTGTGGTGAGTATCGCTATAGAGATAGGATTCCATATCCATGACGCGTGGTGTATCGGCGACTTCGGCTTTGGTGGTGGTTTTAACGGCAATGGGTGCGCGAGGCGTTTGATAATTATAGGCACGCTGCTCGTACTTGCCTGTTGCAAAGCGGCCACTGCGCTGCCAGTGGGTTAGGTGGTCATGCCCGTGGGAGTGTGGTTGTAGTTTTACTTTTTGCGGCGACAGCATAGGCAGTAGCTCGGCGCTGTCAGTGATACAGAGTTGGTGTGAGTCCTTCTCGTGTTTAAAGTAATACACCAAGCCTTCAAGTTGGCAGATACGATTAAAGAAATTTAAATCTGACTCGTTGTATTGCACCCAATAGCGCTGTTCGATGCGCGGCTGTTTTAGGGTGATTTTATAATTGGCGTCGCTGCCGTAGCGTGAGAATATTTCGCGAATGACATCGCAGGCTTTTTTGTTTTGAAAAATACGGCAATCGTAGCGTTGAGACAAGTACATCTCTAGCCACGATGTTAATGCGAGTGAGTACTTTGATAACTGGCCTGCGCGCGCGCTGCCTAAGGCGCTGACCTCTTGAATACAGCCGTGCAAATAACGCAGGCTGTCATCTGTTTGGACCAGCCCAATAGTGGCGGTTGAACCTACGAGATCTTTGGCGTCGAGTGCGTGGTGTGTTTCGGAAAAAGCATTGAGCATAAAGCGAAAACCCGATGACATGTTTTCTGTGCCGTCCAGGTGTTCTGCAATCAGTGCGTTTGAACCAAGGTGAGTTTGTAGGCGAATTAAACGCTGCGCTTGTGTGTATCCATCTGCCATATTGGCTCCTTACGTATAAGTGGCACCAATAACATCTGTGACCTAAAAGATGCTATACGTGCCATTAATAATGATCCCTTGCTTTACATCCCTCTATAACCGCTCAATATAGCATGCAACGCCATCAGTGGGGTAAAAACGGTTAATATTATGCAGGCAGTTGCGGTATGTTGAAACCATTAATAGGGTATTGTTTTACTAAAACGTGATCGCTATCAATGTCGTTATTGCAAAACCGAAGGCATTGGGTCTCTACTTGTTTGCCTTATGCTTTAGTAACTGTGCCGCTATCATATGGCGTCGTTATGTTGGCGCGTTAGCGGTTATTTTTAATCGTCGAGCTGTTGTCAATAGTGCGTAGAGCCTATCGAGTGATGTAGGCTGTTTGTTGTGCATTAGTGCTTGTCATTGTATGATCGCCAGCCATTTTGAGATAGTGATGTCTAAGGTAGGCATCGCTATTGGTTAAATGGTGCGGGCCTCGGTTGCCCTGTATGTTACTAACAATCCCCATGGGCTGGGCACACTATGCAAGTATTTCACCATATCGATACCTTACGGGAAGAATTTGCCACACTTCGGCAGCAGGGCAAACGCATCGGTTTTGTGCCGACAATGGGTAATTTGCATCAGGCTCATCTGGCATTGGTGCAGCAGGCACAAGCGAGCTGTGATGTTGTTGTTGCCAGTATTTTCGTGAATCGGTTGCAGTTTGGCCTTAATGAAGATTGGGATAAATACCCGCGAACCCTTGAGAGCGATGCCGATAAGCTGCGCTCTATTGGCTGTGATTATTTGTTTTTCCCCGACGAGAGCGAGGTCTATCCTAATGGTATGGCCGAGCAGACCCGAGTTATTGTGCCTGGTATGACTGATATGCTGTGTGGTGCAAGCCGCCCCGGGCACTTTGAAGGGGTGACTACAGTGGTCACGAAGCTGTTTAATATTGTTCAGCCCCACGAGGCGGTTTTCGGCGCTAAAGACTTTCAACAATTAGCCGTTATTCGCAGAATGGTGCAAGATCTATGCATTCCCGTAGAGATTACGGCCGGTGAGATTGTGCGTGAGGCTGACGGTCTTGCCATGAGCTCTCGCAATGGCTTTATTACTCAGAAAGAGCGCCCCCGAGCCAATCAGCTTTACCGCACGTTGTGCTGGGTTAAAGCTCAGATAGAGGCGGGTGGGCGCGATTACCTAGCGCTGGAGGCCGAGGGTAAGCAGCAGCTAGTGGATGCGGGCTTTAAAGCAGACTATTTACAGGTGTGCTGTAGTCAAACACTTGAGATCGCCGCTGTTGATGATAATGAGCTGACGATTTTAGGGGCTATGTATACCGATGCGGCGCGCCTCATCGATAACATCTCGTTGAGCATTGGGTAGCACTAGGTATTGCGGCTGCTAAATGGTCGACTTTTTGGCTGTTTTTACCCATAAAAGTGTTACAATAATACCCCGGTGACGGTACCCTTACAGGCTGTGTAGCGGCCGTGTGTAGCGATTGTATGGCCGCTGAGATAGCCGCTAGTATTCGCGACTTTTATTAGAGAATGATTGAGTTTTATATTATGTTGAGCACCCTGTTAAAAGGTAAATTACATATGGCCTGTGTAACTCAGGCTGAGTTATGGTACGACGGCTCCTGCGCGATTGATGCAAATCTGGTCAAGCTGGCAGGGTTGCGTGAATTTGAGCAGATTGATATTTACAATGTCACCAATGGCGAGCGTTTTACTACCTATATTATTCTTGCTGAACCGGGCTCCGGCACTATTTCTATGAACGGCGCAGCCGCGCGCAGAGTGCAAATGGGTGATCGAGTCATTATTGCCACTTATGGCCAGTTTAATGAACAAGAGGCGGCTGATCACTTGCCTAAACTGGTCTATTTGAACGCCGACAACACCGTTGAGCGCACGACCAACACGATTCCTGTACAGGTGGCCTAGCCCTTTTGGCCTATCGTTGGGGGAGTTGTCTAACTCCCCGTCATTACTGGGCTGTAGCCTGCCTTTTCGATCTTTTTCTCGCCGCTTAACACCCCTTGTCTTCACCTAAAGTATGATACTGTTTCGATTGAGATATTATCCTTGGCCTTGTACTCTACTATCCACTAATGATCATCTATTACTGATTAAAACGATAACAGCTAACATCTTAGGGAGCTATCTATGTCTACCTACCCCGTCCCCAGTGCCTTGAGCGCATCGGCACACATTGACCGTGAGACGTATCTCAGTATGTACCAACAATCGGTGGACGACCCCGATAGCTTTTGGGCAGAGCAAGCAAAACAATTTCTAACATGGGATAAGCCATGGAATTCCGTGTGTGAGTACGACTTTCACAAGGGTGAAGCGAGTTGGTTTAGTGGTGGCCAGCTAAATGTAACGGTCAACTGTATTGATCGTCATCTTGAGACCCGTGGTGATCAAGTCGCCATTATCTGGGAGAGTGACGAGCCGGGCCAAGATAAAAATATTACCTATAACGAGTTGTATGAATCGGTCTGTAAAATGGCCAATGTACTAAAAGCTCGCGGCGTTAAAAAAGGTGATCGTGTCTGTATTTATATGCCGATGATTGCCGAAGCCGCTTTTGCCATGTTGGCTTGTGCGCGTATTGGTGCGGTGCACTCTATTGTATTTGGTGGGTTTTCACCCGATGCACTGCGTGATCGTATTCAAAATGCCGATTGTGAAGTGGTTATAACCTCTGATGAAAGCGTACGTGGTGGCCGACACTTCCCGTTAAAAGCCAATGCTGATAAAGCGTTAGCTGATTGCCCTAGCGTGCATACCTGCCTCGTTGTGCAGCGTACCGGTGGTGATGTTGCCTGGGATAGCGAGCGCGATGTGTGGTATCACGAAGCGATAGCAACCGTTGAGAGCGAATGCCCCGCTGAGCCAATGGATGCAGAAGACCCGCTCTTTATTCTCTACACATCAGGCTCTACCGGTAAGCCAAAAGGCGTATTGCACACAACTGCTGGTTATTTGCTGCAAGCGGCGATGAGCCACAAGTACGTATTTGACTATCAAGAGGGTGAAGTGTACTGGTGTACCGCCGATGTCGGTTGGGTTACAGGCCACTCTTATATTGTTTATGGCCCTCTTGCTAATGGTGCGACGACATTGATGTTTGAAGGTGTACCGACATACCCTGATGCCTCTCGTTGCTGGCAGGTTGTCGATAAGCACAATGTCTCTATTTTTTATACAGCACCGACAGCGATTCGCGCATTGATGGGCGCGGGCGATGAGTGGGTGACTAAAACCTCTCGTCAATCACTGCGCATATTGGGTACGGTGGGTGAGCCTATCAACCCAGAGGCGTGGGAGTGGTATAACAATGTTGTTGGCGATAAGCGTTGCCCTATTGTTGATACATGGTGGCAGACTGAAACGGGCGCACATATGTTGACACCACTGCCCGGTGCTACCGCATTAAAGCCTGGTTCTGCAACCTTGCCGTTTTTTGGTGTACAGCCTGCGCTGCTCGATGGCGATGGTAAAGAAATTGAAGGTCCAGGCGAGGGCAGTCTCGTTATTAAGTCTTCCTGGCCTAGCCAGATTCGTACCGTGTTTGGTGATCATCAGCGTTTAATTGATACCTATTTCAGTACCTATGCGGGCTATTACTTTACCGGTGACGGTGCTCGCCGTGATGAAGATGGTTACTACTGGATTACAGGTCGTGTTGATGATGTGCTTAACGTTAGTGGTCACCGCCTAGGTACTGCTGAGATTGAAAGTGCTTTAGTACTGCACGATAAAGTGGCTGAGGCAGCGGTTGTAGGTTATGCCCACGACATCAAAGGGCAAAGTGTTTACGCGTATGTGACGCTGATGAACGGTGAGCAGCCCAGCGATGAGCTTAAGAAAGAGCTGGTAAGCTTATGTGTGAAAGAGATTGGCGCTATCGCTAAGCCTGAGCTGATTCAATGGGCTCCTGGCCTACCAAAAACGCGATCGGGTAAGATTATGCGTCGTATCTTGCGCAAGATAGCTGCTAATGAGTTAGATACCTTGGGTGATACGTCGACATTGGCTGACCCTTCGGTTGTTGATGAGCTGATTGAGAATCGTTTAATCCGCTAATAATCTGATGTGCCCCCGAGGGTAGACAACAGGGCTATTGTTAGGCTTAAATAGCTATTTGTTTATCTCTTTTTCGGGGGTGCGTTTTATGTCTGACTCTGATTTTCTACAGGCGATGGGCGATGTTAAGCCCATCAAGCATGAAAAGCGTGTCTCTCTTTCATCCTCTCCTCTTATTGACCCCAAAGCGATTGCCCACCGGCGCCAGTCTGCGGCTGCATCAACGACACCTGCTAGTGACCCTTTATCCGGGGACGAATTTATTGAACCCCTTGAGCCTTTGGCTCTGTTGAGCTTTCAGCGTCCAGGTGTGCAGCACGGCGTATTTAAGCAATTGCGGTTGGGAAAATACAGTATTGAATCCCGTTTGGACCTTCATCGTATGAGTATCGAGCAGGCGCGCCTCGCTGTGTTTCAGTTTGTTCGCGACTGTCTTCGACACGATATTCGCTGTGGACTGATCACGCACGGTAAAGGCGAAGGTCGCGAGCAGCCTGCGGTGCTTAAGAGCTGTGTTGCACACTGGTTGCCACAATGTGCAGAGGTACTGGCTTTTCACTCTGCGCAAAAACACCATGGCGGTGCGGGTGCCACGTATATTATGTTGAAAAAAAGCGAGCGCAAACGACAGGAAAATTTAGAACGCCATCAACGTCGCGGTTGAATATGGTGACTTTCTCACCTTAACGGTAGAATTGTTATAATAAAAAATGTTATTTTTATACGCTAGTTTTATATTGGTATAAATGATTACTGTTGGATATTGATAGATTTATTCATCGATATACCAATAGTAATGCCGTTGATAATATTGCTACACGCATTCAACGATACATTCACTCAGTAGGACTCGCTTTTATTATGGCAATGCAACGCCAGAGCAATACATCTTCTTTTGAGAATTGTGAGCCACTCGATAGTCAGCCGCTAGCTGATTTGCTGGTGCGCTACCAAAATGTTAGAGCACTTTCTCTCTCACTTGCAAAAAATTTATCAGAAGCAGATGCCTGCTTGCAGTCGATGGATGACGTTAGCCCAGCAAAATGGCATTTAGCGCACACTTCCTGGTTTTTTGAAACATTTATACTCTGTCGCTTTTTCGATGGCTATCAGCGTTATCAGCCAGAGTATAATTACTTATTTAATTCTTATTACAATGGTATTGGCGAACAGTACCCACGTAGTAAACGCGGGTTGATTTCTAGGCCATCACTGGTCGATGTGATAGATTATCGGCAACATATCGATGATTGTATTTTACAATTGCCAAGCCTGAGCGATAACGATGATATTGCCTATTTGATTGAACTAGGCTTACAGCATGAGCAGCAGCACCAAGAATTACTGCTGACTGATATTAAATATAATTTTTATCAGCACCCCTCTTACCCCCATTATCTCTCTGAGTCTGTCCGTGCTGCTGATGTTTCTCAGACACTAACGTCGGTAGTTTTACCACTATCGTGGTGTGAGTTTTCCGCTGGCATTTATGAGGTTGGTTATAGCGGGGAGCAATTTGCTTACGATAATGAAAAGCCTGCGCACAATACGTATATTCATGACTTTGCGATAGCTTCACGGGTAGTGACTAACGGCGAATATATTGAGTTTATAAACAGTGGTGCCTATGAAAACCCGGATGTTTGGTTATCTGATGGTTGGGCTTATATTCAACAGCACCAGCAGGCGATGCCTTTGTATTGGCAGCAAAAAGATGGCCAGTGGTATCACTTTACCTTGGCTGGCCTGCGGCCTATCGTGCTCAATGAGCCCGTGACACATGTTCACTATTATGAGGCTCAGGCTTATGCCGCTTGGTGTGGCAAGCGCCTGCCAACAGAAATGGAATGGGAGGTAGCCGCTGCGACGGTGCCGCTCACGGGGAATTTATTGGATCTTCAACAGTTGCACCCATTACCTGGGACCGTCGATTCGGCTTCACCCAGAGGTCATCCGGCATTGATACAAATGATTGGTGATGTATGGGAATGGACATCCAGTAGTTATTCACCTTATCCGGGGTTCAAGCCATTTGCAGGTGTTGCAGGTGAATACAACGGGAAGTTTATGTGTAATCAGTATGTATTGCGAGGTGGCTCTTGTGCGACACCACGTGATCATATTCGGCGCACTTATCGCAACTTTTTTTACGCGCACCAAGCCTGGCAATTTACAGGCATTCGTTTAGCTGAGGATCGATAATGAATAACAATGGCAGTCAGCGGTTATGGGATGTTGAACACGCTGATGAAACAATGATGGATTCAGGATTTTTGCAAGACGTTAAAAACGGGTTGTCCCAAACGCAAAAAACGTTGCCGTGTAAGTACTTTTATGACAAGCAAGGTTCAGAGTTGTTTGAGGCGATTTGTGATCAACAAGAATATTATGTTACCCGCACAGAACTACAGTTGTTAAACACGGTACAGCGTGAACTCGCGACATTGGTAGGTTCTCATGCACGTATTATAGAGCCAGGCTCTGGTGCAGGTGAAAAGGTCCGGTTGCTGCTGGGCGCACTACCTTTGCCTGCGTGTTATATTCCTATTGATATTTCAAAAGAAATATTACTGCGTTCGCAAGAGATTATCCAAACGTATTTTCCAACACTTGCGGTGCATCCTTTAGTTCGAGATTTTAATCAGCCTATTAATTTCCCCGAATTATTTGATCGCTACGATGCGGGTAAGCGCGTAGTGTTTTTTCCTGGTTCAACGATAGGTAATTTCACTCCGCAAGAGGCAAAAGTATTTATTCGCCGTTTTGCTGACGCTGTTAATCCTGGCGGTGGTTTAATCATCGGTGTTGATCTGATAAAGGATCAACAGGTACTTGAGCAGGCTTATGATGATGCCAATGGTGTCACCGCAGCATTTAATAAAAATCTATTAGTGCGTATTAACAATGAACTTGGTGGCGATGTTAATATCGATCAATTCCGCCATGAGGCACGTCTTAATCATCAAGAAAGCCGCATCGAAATGCACCTGGTCAGTGAACAGGCGCAACAATTAACGATTAGTGGTAGCGTCTTTAATTTTCATGAGAACGAAACAATACACACTGAGAATTCGTATAAATATACAATCGATGGTTTTCAGCAGTTATTGCGTGAATCTGGCTTTCAGCCGATTAAGGTCTGGAGTGATAGCGAGAATAAATTCAGTATCCACTACTGTGAAGCCGTTGAGTAACTGATTGCTATTGTGTGTCTGCCGTCTCTGCGGTTATCGTTTTGCGCGGCGGACTCCAATTAATTGTATTGGCATACCCGCTAACGGTTGTCACATCCTCTTTGTACGTTATATCCAGCAAACCACCATTGGTTGATGCTTGTAGTGCGCAAAAATCGTTGCGGCCTGTTTTTTGGTAGTAGAAATGGCTGAGCACTCTAGCCGCAGAACCTGTTACCTGATCTTCATTGATGCCGTATTGAGGGGCAAAATAGCGAAAGGCCAATTGGTACGGTTTTTCATCAATTAAGCTGGCAGCAATAATTGCACGCGAGGTATAGTTGATGATTGCACTGGGTTGCGGTTGTAGCGCATTGAGCTCATCTTCTGTATGCAGTACAACAATATAGTAGCCTGTCGTATCAACTGTGCCGTACAGCTCATCAATACGACAGTTGAGTACATTATTAATCGATGAATTTTCAAAAATCTGATTGATGGCAATTGTGGGCATTTCAAGTGTGATACTGATGTCTGAATCACTGCTGTCTGGATGGCGGCTGGCAATAATGTTTTCACCATTTTCCGGTAAAAAAACAATATGTGTTTGATCGCTGTGGCGATGTTTCCAGAGGGTGTAGGCCGCTGCGAGTGTGCCGTGCCCACAACGCTGTATTTGTTTAATGCGATTAAACCAGCGAATGTGGTAATGGTTATTTCGCTTGCTATCGGCGACAATAAAAACTGTGGTGGGTAATGGGCCTGTCGTTGCTTGCTGTTGCAGTTGATTGAGATCTTGTGGCCAGCCGGAAAGAAGGACAACTTCAGCCGGATTACCTTTAACATCAGGCATCTCAGTATCTTGGATGAGTGTGCGGCGTTTTCCACAAAATGCACTAACTTGCCATCGCTGCTCGAAAAACAGGCTGTCGTTCATGGTCATGATATTCATCGTAGTCAGTGAAAGTTAGCGTTTATCCTAGCACTGTGTCATTAAACATCAATTTTTAGCTTGTTATAATGAGAATCAATCGCGAATTTTTACAGTCATTGCAACAAAAGTGTCAGCAATGTGCACTTAATAGGCAATTGTTTACTCATCAATGAGCCGCTTGAGTTGATTGTGAAGTAGCTCATTATAATTAGTATTAAATCCTGTGATGGCGCTACAGTCAGCTTGTTGGTTAATGATAAGGCGCTCTTTGAGAAAACTGTCGGTGAGTAGCGTACTGGCTATCGTCATGTCTGCTTGCTGGTGTACGTTAAGGCGCTGCCATTCAAACTGTTGTATAACAATAAGCGACTCTATGTTTGCAATGGGCTGAATATGCGCTTTTATGTGTAGCGTGATATCGCTGTGTTGTTGATTTAATTGCTGGATTAAATAACTGCAACAGGCGGCTTGCAGGGCAGCATCGTTATCTTCCCCGTAAAAACCAATGACAATGCGCTCCGTGCCACTGTATATCAGTGCGCCGGTGTAAAGCGCGAGGGTGTGTTGAATCTGTTGTTGTAGTTGTTCTAAGCGGGCTTTTCTCGCCTCGCCATTGAGCTGACGATAAAGCGTATCGCTATTGGTTAGATATAGGGTGAGTAATATCTCTGGCAAATGGTTTTTTTCGCAGGGTTCAAGCTCTTCTTTGTTGCTATTACTCTCGTGAGGGGCACTATCGGTTGTATCGTAATCGGCGGTTGCGTATTGGCCTCTATACCAGCACACTCCCGCAAGGCTTGCCAGCAATGCGCTGGCGAGCAATAAAAATGTCCAGTGGGTCTGTTGTTGTGCTGTTGGGTCTATTTCAATGATAAGAGTAACATGCCCTGCGAGGCTGTTATGCAGGCTGATAGGTGCATGATACTGACGGCTATTGGCAATCTCTATTTTGGTGGAAGGTGCAGTACCTGCCTGTACCAGCAGGTTGTTTTCAACATCGTGTATGGTTGCGCTAATGACTGCTTGTTGTTTCACAATATCTTCTAGTATCACCTGCAAACTGATTCTGTCGTGGTTGAGTGTGGCATCAACAGCTTGTCTGGCGGCCATGCCGGTCATTGAATAGCCGTAGCTGTCGATAGCGTGTATAAAGTGTGTGTTGGCTTGCTGGTAATACAACATCGCGGTGATCCATAAGGTGAGCAGGCCACCTAAAACCCCGGCAAAGAGCATGTGATAAGGAGAGTACAATGATGTAAGCCGGGTACATAATGGCTGTAGAACTTGCTTAATGGTTGTGCGTGACATGATATTTCCGTGCAATAGCACTTAGTGATCGATATAACAAGAATGCCATTTTATATTAATTGCTGATTAAAGCTATAATAGAGCCCCTGTATTTTTTCCGTCATTGTGACGTTTAAAGAGTTTTTGTGTGAAAGAGATTCTACTCATTAGTTTATCCGGTGAAGACAAGCCTGGTGTAACCTCTGCGATTGCCCGGATATTGGCACAGTATCAAGCCACTATTCTCGATATTGGGCAGGCGGTGATACACGATCACCTCAATTTGGGGATTCTCGTCGAGATTCCTCCTGCGGCTGAAAGCTCGCCGGTTATCAAGGATATTTTACTGCGCGCTCATGAGATGGGCATGCAAGTGAAGTTTCAGCCTATCGGCGAGGATAGTTATACCCACTGGGTGCACCAGCAAGGAAAGCCGCGCTACATCATTACGCTATTGGCTCGGCAAGTGTCGGCTGAGCATATAGCAGCGGTAACGACGGTTGTGTCGGGTCATGAACTTAATATTGATAATATTACGCGTTTATCGGGTCGTATTCCGTTAGATGCTTTGGATGAGCAAACTAAAGCCTCTGTTGAATTATCTGCTCGTGGCCGCCCGGCAGATTTAACGAAACTGCGCGCTGATTTTATGGAGCTGGCATCGTCGTTAGATGTTGATATTGCTTTTCAGGAGGACAATATGTTTCGCCGCAACCGGCGACTAGTGTGTTTCGATATGGATTCTACGCTGATTGAAGCTGAGGTTATTGATGAGCTGGCCAAGGAGGCCGGTGTCGGTGAAAAAGTCAGTCAAATTACTGAGGCAGCGATGGCGGGCGAGCTAGATTTCAAGCAGAGCTTTACCGAGCGCATGGCATTATTGAATGGCCTGGATGAATCTGTATTAGAGACTATCGCCGCTCGTCTACCACTCAGCGAAGGTGCGGAGAAGCTTGTACATAACCTCAAAAAGCTAGGGTATAAAACGGCTATTTTGTCGGGTGGTTTTGATTATTTTGGGCGGTATTTGCAGCAGCGGCTAGGTATTGATTATGTTTATGCTAATCACTTAGATATAGCTGACGGTAAAGTAACTGGCAAAGTCGTTGGCGATATTGTTGACGGTGAGCGCAAGGCAATATTGCTGCGTGAGCTGGCGGCTAAAGAAAATATAAGCCTTGAGCAGGTCATTGCCGTAGGTGATGGCGCTAACGATTTACCAATGCTCAGTATTGCGGGTCTAGGCATTGCTTTTCGTGCTAAGCCACTGGTAAAAGCCTCGGCTAAGCAATCGATCAGTCAGTTGGGGCTCGATGCTATTTTATATTTAATTGGCTTTCGCGATCGCGATACAGTATCAACACAATCGCAGTAGCCGATTGTGTTGTCTGACGATATCTGGTTTATTTAATCTTCCAGATTGAAATCGTAATTCATACCATCAGCGGGAGCCTGTAGGTAGTGCCCCTGAATATAGTGCACGCCCATTTGCCACAGTTTTGACAAAATACTGGCATTCTCAACCAGTGGCACAATAGTAATTTTTTGGCGCTCATGTAGCTGCGACATGAGTTTGTCCAGCGCTTCACTTTTGTCGGGGTGATCTTGCATTTCTTGCGTAAATGACCCGTCGACTTTAATGTGATCGGCATCGACATGCTCTAGTGCATTCATGGGGTTCAATGCACAGCCAAAGCGGCTAATGGAAAATAGTGCGCCGATTTCATGCAGTTGTTCTACAAAATGTCTGGTGGCGGTTAGGTGCTGGATAATGTCGGCTTCTTTTACTTGGAATATAACCGCCTCAGGTGGAAGTTCAGAGGCTTTAAAGGCAACTTTTAACCAAGGTGCAAGCGAATCATCGCATACTGAGCTGCTGCTTAGGTTGATAATCACTTGGGTATTACTGCCGTTTTTGCGGTGTTCACTGAGTGATTTTATGGTTTCTAATATAACCCAGCGATCAATCTTGTCGCAGGCTTTAATGGCCTCTGCGGTGTCGAGAAAGTGATCGGGAGAGATCTCTTCGCCGTCGTCATTGATCATTCGTAGCAACACTTCATAGTGTTCTATATCGTCACCGCGCAGGCTGATGATAGGCTGAAATAGTAGGCGAAACTGTTCTTCATTTAAGGCCTTTTGAATACTGCTAATGATAATTGTTTTATCTTCACCGCCGCCGTGTTGAAATACATAGGCGCCATTGCCGATACCATCATTATTTTTGCGCAGCTGCTCGATCGCCTTCAGGGATTGATCGATCACCGATTGCCCGTCAGTGCTGGTTTCATTGATCAAAGCGATACCAATGCTGAGAGTGAGTTGCAGGGTTTTATTTTCAATTTCAAATAAGTGCTCTGCGACTTCGTTACAGATAGTGTTGGCCCGCGCTATGGCTGTTTCCATATTGCCACTGGGTAGTAAGCAGGTGAAGGCACTATCGGCAAAGCGAGCATTGACCTCACCGTTTTCTGTGTGTCGTTGAATAAACCCCGCGATGGCTGCCAGTACAGCGTCGGTGCAGCTAATGCCGACAACGGCCTGCACTTTCTGCACATACTGGTCGATATCGATATACAGTAATGTCGTTGACTGCTCTTGGTTTGTGGCGTTATCAACCGTATCTTCCAGCACCTCCAGCATATGCTGACGATTATACAAACCCGTCGCTTGATCGATATGCTTAATCACTTCTATTTCTGCTTCTAATACATCATTGCTGCCTCGTTTTGCCGGCAGTAAAAACTGTATGCAGGGCTCGTCATCGTAGTGTGAAAGATGCAGCTCGAGTGTGACGGATTTGTGCGTGCCACTATGGCTAATCGCATTAAAAGACAGTGTATTTTTTTCGTGTTTATCTTGCTGCAAACTGAAATCTTTCAGTGAGCGTTTAACGTTTTCATGATCTTGCTCGCTGATCATATCCATAATCGGCATGCATTCGATATCATCTATATCATTGTAGCCAAACAGCTCGGCAAAAGAGTCGTTGGCATAGAGGTACATCCCGTCTTGAACAAACGCAATACCATCACGTGAGCTATCAAGTAGTTGCTGGTTGCGACGTTCAACCTCTTTTAAGCGGCGCTCAGCGCGTCTGGTATCTTGTCTGTGCTGGCGGTTTTCAAGCTCTCTACTCGTTGCTAACAGCAGGTGCTGGTCGTCATCGAGCCGGATGACATCGTTGGCCCCGAGCTTCATCCCGGCGGTTGTTGATGCTGAGCTTTCATCGTCAGTGAGTAGAATTACAGGCAGGTCGCGGTTCATCTTACGAATAAGCTTAATCGCTGTGGCCGGTGTGACACCTTGGGTCGCATCGTGTGCAATTAACAGGTCCCAGCTTTGTTCTTCCAGCAGTTTCGCAAGTGCTTGTTCTTCATTGATGTAATGAGCGCGACAAGGCTTACCAGCATTGTTAAACATGCTGATAAGGCGTTCGGCTTCGCCTTGTGCGTCATTGAGAATAATTAATCGAAATGTTGTGGCAGCAGGGCTCATAATCGCTAAATTTAGTGTGTAAGACGTCTTACCACAGTAAGCTGTGGTGATTACAGCGGCGACCATCGGGAAAAGTCACCTTTTGTCGCTGATGTATTGAACTAAGTGTTGAACTATAAGCATAGCGCAAAAAAACAATGATACCTGTAAGTATGTTGTGGCGAAAGGGGTGAGAGCCCTTCGCACCACTGATTAGCGCTTTTATGACAATCTTTGACAATTGCCTCACAAAAAAGACTTAATTATCACCAATGTGGTTGTTCTTTAGGCGGCATTTGTGTGGTTCTAATTAATTGGGGGCTGAGCTATTCGCTGCTAGTGGGCTGTTTTGTCTGCTTAATTTCTCGATAGGTGAATTGGCTGATAGCACCCGATGCAATTAACCGGCGTGTTAGGTGTGCACGGGTTTGTTCGCCGTTTTGACGCAATCGTATCTTTTGGTTAACTTCAAACGGTACTGAGGGTGTCACTAAGCTATACGTTGAGCTTGAGTGTGGTGAGTCTGTCAGTAGTAGCGCTCGAAAGTATGGGCTGTTAGTGCCATCGGGCAGTGTTGTGCTCGCCGCATAAGGTGTCGCTTTTTTGCCGAGTAGCTGAACACCTACATAGGTGCTGGATTGGTGTCGTTGTACCCAGCGTACAATGCCAATGTGCCATCGGTGGCGCTGTGGCTCTCTTAGGCCTACTAGCTCACCGACTTTGACATGAGAGGGTATTTGATTTTCCCATTTCAGGCAAAAGCCACTGCCACTGCTGTCAATAGCGGTAGCACTAGAGATTTGGTTGATGCAGATTTTAGGCTTTTGGTCGTCGTCGTCCTCTTCTTCAACATCGACTAAGGGCATCGCAAAGTCCCCAAACGATGGTGTTTCTTGATTGTCACCCGGAGATTTCAAAAAGGTTTCAAATGAGACTTTCCCCAAGAGTTGTTCGTGAATAGCGCTGAGCCCTGCGCAGGTCTCTAAGATTTGATGGGCGGACTGACGATCTTCTTGTCGGCGCTTAAGTTGCTGCCAGCTTTGAATGGCGTGGGTCAACAATGATTGGCGTAGCGGCTGCTGATTGGTTTCAATCGGTGGTGTGTTATCTTCTGGTGCTTCTTCGTTGAGCATAAACAGTAGAGCATTAGTGTTAATTTCTTTGATGTGTTCACCCGGCTCGCCCCTAAAGCGCTGCTTGTAAAAGGGGCCTTTGTCCGAGAGTAGGTCGACCCAGTAAAGCGTGTGCTCATTGCTTGGGTCGGTCGTCTCAAGAGTCACCATTGTCGACCACTCTTCAAGTGCTTGATACAGTTGTGTAATGTCGGTTTGCCGAAGCTGGTTAGGGGTGCTGCAATCGAGCATGAGTATACGTGTATAAGCGTGGGTGATACTCATTGCTTTGCGGGTTTTAAGTTGAGTGTCTGTGATTGACTGCTTGGCAACTTCCAGCTCCTGAGCGAGCTGGTAGAGTTGGTGAAGTTGCCGCCAAAACTCCGGTAATCTAGGTATATACAGTTGATAGCTGCGCAGTAGCAATTGCCCGATGCCCGCGACTGCCCGATAGATGGCTGTTGCCAACTCTTGCTGTTTTACCGTGTTTTTCTTACGGCTTAGGCAGAGGTCTCTAGTGACAACCATATACCCATCGTTCAGGTATTTTTGCAGTGCCTGAGCGATGATAGCGGTTTTCATTTGCTGCTCTGGAAGAATGAGTGGTTGGTGTAAAAACTCTCGTGTTAAGCCCTCGATACATTGGTTGACGAACGGCCTCATTGTTTCGAGCATGCTCAGGCGTTGTTCAACAGAGGTTTTAAGACGTACAACTTCAGGCAGTGTCTTATACAAAATAACACTGGTTTGGCCAATACGGGTGGCGTGTAAAGACTCAACCCACTCTTTGACGTGCTGGGCTTTAGGTGCGCAAAACGAAAGGCGCAACAGGTCTTGTGCGGGTAAGCGAAATTCATCAAATAACGTGTTGTCCGATGATACCGTCGTCGCCATAGTAAATACTGCTTCCTAATGCCTTTTAAGGCTGTTATTAGAGTCCATTAGGGCGCCTTTCTATGAGTTGGCTATGCCCTATACGTGTCTTTTACTAGTATAGATGTTATTGATAAAGAGAACTTTATTGAATGCGTATAGTTGTGTTTAAGTGTATGACTGTCGCTTTTTACCCGTTATATCTTGGCCTATTATAGATTTGCCGTTATGTAGTCAGGTGTTTTCACCATCGCAACTTGTTAGGAATAATGCGATTGTATCCTTAAAATCAAAATTGTGACAGAACTCTCAAGTTTTAACCCATTGTAATTAGTTGTGGTATCTACACTAACCTATTGAGATATCTATAGGGGTTTTCGAGGTTCTAGCGGGGATTTCCCGCACTAGCTTTGGCACTAGATAGCCTGGCAGTTGACTTAGTAATTCCCGGTAGACGGCAACAGCGTGTGCTTGTGTGCTGTCAAAATGCTCTGCCCCTGTGACCTTATCCATCAGGTGTAAATAATAAGGTAATACGCCAGCACTAAACAGCGCTTCACTCAATGTGGATAATGCGGCAACAGAGTCGTTGATACCACGCAGAAAGACAGACTGATTCAAAACGGTAATGCCCGCGTGTTTTAAGCGAGAAACTGCGTTAGTTAGTGCCGTATCGACTTCGTTGGCGTGGTTGATATGCAATACCATTACCGTTTGCAGTGGGGATTGTGTCAGCCATTGTAGGCAATGTTCATCAATGCGCTCTGGAATAACCACGGGTAGGCGTGTATGAACCCGCAAGCGCTTGATGTGCGTAATTGCGGCGATTTGCTCGGTGAGCCAAGACAGTTGTTTGTCGTTAGCGATCAGTGGGTCGCCACCTGAATAAATTACCTCGCTGATGCTGGTGTCATTTTGCAGTGCGTGAATGACTTTTTCCCAGTCGCTCCTGTTGAGGCGATTGCTATTATAAGGGAAGTGACGCCGAAAGCAGTAGCGGCAGTTGATCGCGCAGTGTCCGGTAATGGTGAGCAATACCCGGCCTTGGTATTTGTGGATCAATCCGGGGGTTGTGTTGTAATCTTTTTCTTCCAGCGGGTCGCTGCTGTAGCCTATTTGCGGTTGTAGCTCATCGCCTTTAGGGAGTATTTGTAGTAGCAAAGGGTCGTTGCAGTCACCTGTTCGCATGCGCGCTAAAAAGGGTCTGGGGACGAGCAGGGGGAAGTCTTTTATCGCACCTATGGCATCGGTGATGGTACTTTCTGGTAGCGACAATGCTCTGGCAAGTTCTTGTGGGCAGCTGATAGCTCGTTGCAGTTCTTCTTGCCAGGTATAGTCGTGGTGGGTGTGTATCTGGTGTTGTTCTGGGGTCTGTGAGGGCGTAGCCCCTATTTCAGTGCTGCTACTGGGCAATATTGCCTTCTCTACAGGGGCTCTACCCTTACTTTTGTGCGAGTCTTGCTTGTTTTTGCTCTGATGGCCCTGCCATAAAGAAGAGGTTCGATGTATCATTAGCGCCTTTACTACCTGTGTTGTGAATTCAACAATATAAAAAACAGAGGAAACAATGGGAAATTATTCAACCAATGAATTCCGTGGCGGTTTAAAAGTCATGCTCGACGGAGAACCCTGCTCTATTTTAGAGAATGAATTTGTAAAGCCGGGAAAGGGCCAGGCATTCAATAGGGTTAAGCTGCGCAACCTTAACACAGGTCGCGTCTGGGAGCGTACTTTCAAATCAGGTGAGAGCCTGGAAGGCGCTGATGTTATGGATCATGACATGGAGTACCTTTATACCGACGGTGAGTTTTGGCACTTTATGGAGCCTGCGAGCTTTGAACAACACCAAGCCGATGCAAAGGCAGTCGGTGAGGCGGCTAAATGGCTGAAAGAACAAGATAGCTGTGTTGTCACTCTCTATAATGGTACGCCATTGGCTGTAACTCCGGCAAATCATGTTGAGTTGGAAATTGTAGAAACAGACCCGGGCCTTAAAGGTGATACCGCACAAGGTGGCACTAAGCCTGCGACCCTGTCAACCGGTGCGGTTGTTAAGGTGCCTTTGTTTTTATCGCAAGGCGAGATTGTTCGCGTTGATACGCGCACGGGTGAATATTTAAGCCGCGCCAAGGATTCATAGCATTTGAATTGGCAGCCTTCGGCAGATATGCAGGCGATTAAAGCGCGCGCAAGCCTCTATCAGGCTGTGCGCGCTTTTTTTCTGGCGCGCGATGTACTTGAGGTGGACGTACCTCTTTTGGGGGTGGCTGCAACGGTCGACCCCTTTATTGAAAGCCTGACTACCCATGTTTGCGGTGAGCCTCACTACTTACAAACATCCCCTGAGTTTTTTCTAAAGCGCCTGCTTGCAGCTGGCAGTGGTTCTATCTACTCACTAGGGCGAGCCTTTCGCGATGGTGAGCGTGGGGCGAGGCACCGGCCAGAATTTACGCTGCTTGAATGGTATCGCATTGGGTGGGATGAGCATCAATTAATGGATGAGCTGGCATTGCTGGTCGATCATGTATTACCTGATACGATTGTGAGCAAGGTCACTTATCGCGATCTGTTTTTAACGCATTTTTCACTTGACCCTCATACGGCCAGCATTGATACGCTTAAGCGTTGTGCACTAGAGGCTATTGATATTAGCCTTGATGATGATAACCCAACGACATGGCTGGATTTGTTGATGGCTCACTGCATTGAGCCTCATTTACCCAAAGGGCTGGTGTTTATCTATGATTACCCTAAAGCTCAGGCCGCGTTAGCTAAGGTATCTGCTGATCATTCTGGCAGGTTGGTTGCAAGGCGCTTCGAAGCATATTTAAACGGTGTAGAGCTGGCAAATGGTTATTTTGAGCTGACAGATCATAAGGAGCAGCTTGAGCGCTTTCGCAGCGATAGTGAGTATCGCTCTAGCCACCAACTGCCAGTATTGCCCTATGACAGGCTATTGGTTAGCGCGTTAGAGGCGGGCATGCCTGTCTGTGCTGGTGTGGCTATGGGTATTGACCGATTGTTAATGGCTGTGCATGCAGTTGCACATATTGATGAGGTTATGACGTTCTAAATTAACGGTGATCGCATTCCCATTGCTTAATCGTGTAAACAACTAAGCAATGAGTTGCACCGCTAGCCGATCTAATATCGTGCGAGCTATTCTGCGCGTTCGGTGACCTCTAAAAGATGGTAACCAAATTGTGTTTTAACGGGACCTTGAACGGTATTGAGTTCTGCACTAAAAACGACGTCGTCAAATTCAGGTACCATTTGGCCTTTGCTGAAGTTGCCCAGTTCACCGCCACTGGCGCCCGATGGGCACTGTGAGTGCGCTTTGGCGACATCGGCGAAGTTTGAACCATTCTCAATGTCTTGTTTTAGTGTGTTGCATTGCTCTTCTGAGGCAACAAGGATGTGTCGCGCGCTTGCTGTTGGCATAGTTATCTCCAGTAAAAGGTTGTATCGGCGGATAATACGCGATTGTGCCCGCTTATTAAACATTTCTCTACGCCTTCGCTACAAAAGAATCATAAATAACAATAGCCGTTATTTGCGGTGTCTTTTAGAGCCGTAGACAGGCATTTTTTATGTGTGGGTAGCGCTGGGGTAGAATTCATTGTTTGTGGTTGAATTTCGACCATGCGCCCCTGTCGGTTTTATTTACAACTTTTGTTTTTTGTGCGTTTTGTCAGTTTCTTAAGATATTGATAAATTTGATTTTATTTTGGTTGGTATATCTTTTGCTTTAGAGTATGATGCCGGCCTGTCAAAGACGGCAAAATTATGTGTTGATTATTAAGAATACAGTTTAAGGTATGAGATGAAAAAGAGTGTGTTAGTTACAATCGTGGTGTGCTTATTATTGCCGGTATTTGCCGCTACCGCCGCGACTATAATCGATATTGATGCAGGAGCGTTGAATACATGGAGCCAAGTAGCGACATCTCAGTGGGGTGGTTCTCTTCCAGGGTATTCTTCTTTGGTTTTAATGATTGTTGCACTAATAGCGCTGCGCGCTGTACGTCGCAAATAATACAGTTATTATGCTAAACGTCTAAGGCTGCCGTAGGCAGCCTTTTTTGTGTCTGAGTTATAGCTGCTAGCGCTTGCAGCGAAGCTGTTGGCACATGTCTAGTGCAGGTTGCTGAGCCTCTGCTTCACCAATCACTGTTGCCGGCACACCCGCCACCACTGTGTGTGCCGGTACAGGTTTTAATACGACGCTACCGGCACTGACATGAGCGCCTTCACCAATTTCAATATTGCCGAGTATTTTGGCTCCGGCCCCAATTAATACGCCCTTTCTTACCTTGGGGTGGCGATCACCAGTATCTTTGCCCGTGCCGCCTAGAGTAACTGATTGCATAATAGATACGTCATTCTCAACAACGGCGGTCTCACCTATGACAATACCCGTGGCGTGGTCAAGCATGATGCCACAGCCAATATTGGCCGCTGGGTGAATGTCGACGCCGAATGCTGTTGAAATGCGATTTTGTAAGTAAAATGCGAGTGGTTTGCGATCGTTATTCCACAGCCAATGTGCTACGCGATAGGCTTCTAGTGCATGAAAACCTTTATAAAATAGTAGTGGCGTCGATAGACAGTCGCACGCTGAGTCGCGCTCGTATGTTGCTATAATATCCCTTCTTACTTGTTGGCTAATAGTCGGCTCGCCAGCGAGCGCTTCTTCTATCATCTCGCGAATGAGCAGGGCAGGTGCCGCTGTGCTGTCAAGCTTATTGGCAAGGTGGAAGCTCAGTGCATCTTCTAGTGTATTGTGATTTAGCACGGTGGCATGTAGAAAGCTGGCGAGGATAGGCTCCTGATTGGCCTGCTCGGCAGTTGTTTGCTTGATCATTGACCATACAGGGTCGTCGCTGTCGCTACTGGCGTTGTTCGGTCGTGCTATGGTCGTATCATGGGGGATATTGGCAGTCATAATATAGTGTCAAATAACAGTATGTTGTAGATCATATTCTACTCCCTTTCAATGGTATGACGATAGTTATTCACAGATTTTGCATCTATCTTTACTGTGAAATGTGCTATAGCCACCGAAGAGGGGGCTCCTGTAGTGCTGCTAACTGCTCTCGCAGTGCGAGAATATGCTCCGCCCAGTAGCGCTCAGTATTAAACCAGGGAAAGTTGTGCGGGAAGGCCGGGTCGCTCCAGCGTTTAGCAAGCCAGGCGCTATAGTGCATAAGACGCAGTGTGCGCAAACCTTCAATCAAGCCTAGCTCAGCAGGGTCAAAATCACAAAATTCACTATAGCCCGATAGTATGTCTGCCAGTTGCAAGCAGCGCTCGTTATAGTCTCCCGAGAGTAGCATCCATAGGTCCTGAATCGCGGGGCCATTGCGCGCATCGTCAAAGTCTACAAAGTGAGATTGCCCATCGCGCCACAGTATGTTGCTGGGGTGACAGTCTCCGTGCAGTCGAATAGCCTGATAGGGCAGTTGTTTAAACAGTGTGGTGATGCGTTCAATTAAATCGTTGCTGAGGCTCTCATAGGCGGGTTGTAAATCATTGGGAATAAAATTCTCTTCCAGTAAAAATACCTTACTGTCGATACCGTAGCTTTGTATGTCTATTGTGGGACGATGGGCAAATAGCTGGGTTTTGCCCAGTGCGTGAATGCGGCCAATAAAGCGCCCAATCACCTCTAGGTGGTCGCCGTTTTCAAGCTCTGGTGCATGGCCACCCTTGCGGGTGTACAGTGCAAAGCGAAACCCAGCAAAGCGAAACAGGCTGCTTGGTGCTGCTGTATTGTCAGGTTGTTTTCGCAGTGGCGGGACTACTGGAATATCGAGGTCAGCCAATGCTTGTGAAAAGTCGTGCTCTTCACGGATTTGTGTATCACTCCAGCGATTGGGACGATAGAATTTAACAATAATTGGGTCGTCATCTTCAATGCCGACTTGATAGACACGGTTTTCATAGCTGTTTAGGCCTAATATCCGCGCATCCGCTGCATAGCCTAGACTTTCGACGGCGGCAATAACGGTATCCGGTGTAAGGGTGTCATAGTTGTTAACCAGTGGCATTGATGTAGTGTGATTGTTCATTATTACTGTTTGCCTTTAGCCGCTCGTGAGCTGCGGTTGTTGAAGGTGGGCGGTTAGCTCTCATCGCCTCATAATGGGTATTAAAAACGCTAAAGTAATCTTGCAGCACTTGTGCCTGCACCGTTTGGCCTGTGGCTGATAATGCAGCACTGGCGGCTTCTGCGGTAGAGAGCTGGTGCGCCTGCGGGGCCTTGCGCAGTGAGTAAGTGGCATTTGTCTGTACATTAAGCGTGATAATGGGAACATTTTGTAACCATTGGCTCAGGCGCATCATTTTGCTGGCTTGCTTCCAAGTGCCGTCGAGGAAAATGATAGTGAGAGTTTTTTCCATTAATAGCAAGTCGCATTGTTGGTGGTGATAGAGTCGCTTGAGGGCAATATCATCTTTGTTCGGTGGGAACGCGATTGCACATTGGCGCGTCGGGTCTGCCAGTAGCGATATAAGCGCAGGTGCAGGCTCGCATCGTGACCAGCAAAATGCGTGGGTGTGTTCAGGGAATATATCCGCAATAAGTTTGCCTGTGTTGGTAGGTTTGAAGACCTCGTTGCGATGCATTAATAAAATAAAGTCAATATGGCAGTGTTGGGGGGTTCGCCAAAGGCAGATGCAGGTGGCTTCACTTAATAGGCAGTGTTCACAGCGTTTGGCGGCGCTGCCGCGTGCATTATATGTTCGGCTACTTTGATGTTGCAGATAGGCTTTAAGTTGGGTGAAGGCGTGGGGCTGCATAAAAAGGCATCAATATCATTTGGTTAAAGAGGCTATAGCTTAGCAAACTTTACCTGTTCGCAGTGGGCCATTGTTCTTAGTGGCAATATTTATCATGGCTTGATTGAGGCGATTAACAATGGCAGACTGCCCCCATTGTTATAACAGGGAATTTTAATTTATGGCCGCTTTTAATTCGTCCGGTATGTTGGTGCGCTTTGTTTTTGCGCTGTTATTGGTTTTTGGTTCTTTCAATCCCACAGGATATTCCTACTTTCATTGGGCCCAGCAAATTCTACCCGGCATTGACCCTGTGCTTGCATTGGTGGGCATTATCCTGTTAATTGGGTGGGTGGTATTTTTGCGTGCCACTCTGCGCTCTCTTGGCGTGATTGGCATTGTGCTGGCACTGGCATTTTTTGGCTGTTTATTATGGGCAATTATCGATTTTGGCATAGTGCCTACAGATAGCATCAATACCTTGTCTTATATTGTGCTGGTTATGCTGTCTGGCATTTTGGCAACAGGCATGTCGTGGTCACATATTCGTCGTCAAATGTCTGGACAGGCAGATGTTGATGATGTTGATGAAGGGTAGGTATTGTGATGACATAGTGATTGTGCATATGCATTAATTGTGTATATAATGAGATTATGCACATGCTCGTAACCGGCTAGAGGTCTGTTTATGTTAACGATGCAATCACTGCCTGAACCCAGAATGGTCTTAGCTAAAGCGGTACTGCGTGCCGCAGAACGACTGGATATTCCACAGGCCGAACTGTCACTGATTATTGGGCGTGACCGCTCATCGGTGAGTCGCAACGGGATTGACCCTGGCAGCAAGTCCGGGGAATTAAGCAAACTGTTTATTCGTTGCTACCGCTCTTTAGCGGTATTGGTCAATGATAACTCTGAGCAAATGCGCCACTGGTTGTATACACCCAATGCGCATACCGGTGGTATTCCTGCCCAGCAGTTAAAAACAGTCGCAGGCCTTGCTGCTGTCACTGAATATTTGGATGCTATTCGCGCTAAGGTTTAGCGAATCCACCGGGGGCATGTCGTTATTAATGGAGTTGTATTGGCTGTAGCCTGTATAACTGTTGTGTCTTCGGTGTATGATAATCATAAGCGTATAATTAAGTAGCAATCCGTCTAGGTAAAGGATGATATGGCCGTAGATTCAGAGTCTGATGTAGATGTATTAGGTGCTGCAAATAAAGTTACCCATGTTGGCCCTATGAGCCACCAAGGTCATCAATCAAACGATGATCTCCCGCCTCCTGTTGTGCAACGCTATAGCGATTATGATCGTGCTTTTTGGCGCCGGCTATTGGTCGATGTTGAGCCTTATACTCTCGCGGGTACGCTAATGCGTATTGTTGAAAGCCAGACACAAATTGTAACGGCTCCTTTGGTTGACAGTCTCGAAGAGCAGGTTTTGCTGGAGGGGCTGCTGGAAGATTCAAAGCCTGTAGCTCAGTGGGATTTATCGCACTTGGATTACTTGCTGAAAACCCCTTGGCGTTACCCGCCGCTTCGATGGGGGTCGCGTTTTGGCCGCCGTTTCGAGCCCAGTTTATTTTATGGTTCGCTCGATCAGCACGCGCTCTTTTCTGAGGCAGCCTATTACCGTTGGGTTTTTTTATCCGGCATGGAGACTGGGTTTTCAGACCGTATGTTTAGTCAGCATTCGACCTTTGAAGCTCGATTTAAAACCAACCAAGGTATTCACTTAAACAGTGCTGCATTTCAGCATATGCAAGCAGTGCTCACCGACCCTGTCGATTATTTTCCTTGCCAGCAACTGGGAAGTGTATTGCGTGAATCGAGCATTAAGGCATTTGTTTATGCCTCTGCCAGAGTAAAACGTGAGCAAGAAGGTGAGCCATTACCGGCTAATGGGGGGTACAATGTGGCACTTATGCATCCTGATGTATTAGTGTCTCAAAAGCATCGCAACCCGGTGGCATGGTTGTGCGAGGCAACACCAAGTGTAGTGACCTTTAAAAGTGGCACAACCTTGCGCCACTTTTCGATTGACGACTTTCTTGTCGATGGCACATTGCCGTTGCCCGCATGAATCAGCAGCTGCGTTTTAATAACAAGAGATATCTTAAGTGAGTGCCATGGCGTTAACAGTGTATTTAGTGGGTGGTGCGGTGCGAGATGAGTTGCTGGGGCGAGACGTACAGGATCGCGATTGGGTTGTGATTGGTGCAACACCGCAACTGCTGTTGGCGCAAGGCTACCAACAAATCGGCAATGATTTTCCCTGTTTTTTACATCCGCAAACAAAAGAAGAATACGCACTGGCGAGAACTGAGCGCAAGTCGGGTCGAGGCTATGGCGGATTTGTATGTGACTTTTCTCCAGAAATCACCCTAGAAGAAGATTTATCCCGTCGCGACCTAACTATCAATGCGATTGCAAAAAATACAGATGGAGAGTACATAGACCCCTATGGCGGTATGGCTGATCTACGCTCGGGGATATTGCGGCATGTCTCTGCTGCGTTTGCTGAAGATCCACTGCGTGTGTTGCGTGTTGCTCGATTTGCCGCACGATTTGCCGATTTAGGATTTAGTGTGCACCCTGAGACGCTAACGCTAATGCAATCGTTGGTTGATGCCGGCGAGATGGCTGAGCTTACACCTGAGCGGGTATGGAAAGAAATGTCACGTGCGCTAGCTGAGCCTCGCCCCAGTGAATTCTTTATCGTATTGCGCGCATGTGGTGCTCTAGAGCAGCTGCTGCCTGAAGTGGATCGGTTATTTTGTGAGTCTGCAAATGCTGAGAATAAAAGCGATGGTGTTTATACTATGGCGGCTATGAATACAGCTCAAGCGCTTTATAGTAGCCCGGTTATTACTTGGGCGGTGGCTATGCTCTATCTGGGGATTAAAGAGCCCTGCACTGATGCGGCTGGAGAGCATCAACTGCGTGCAACAGTTGTCAATGATATTTGCCAGCGCTTTCGAGTACCAAGTGAATACCGTGAGCTTAGTGTTTTGGTCTGTCAATATTATTTGCGCTGCGATCAAGTACTGACGATGAGTGCCGAGGCATTATTTGAACTGATTAATGATGTCGATGGTATTCGTCGCCCTGAGCGGTTAGTGTTATTTGCACAAGCCTGTCGAGCTCATGCTTGCGCACACATGAGCTCAGCTGAATGTGAGTACTTGCAAAGCCACTGGCTAATGGTGTGTGCCCAAGCTATTAAATCGATAGATACTCAGCCGCTATTGGCGCAGGGGTATCGGGGGTTAGCGTTGGCTGAGCAAATTCGTATTGAGCGCATTAAACGCATTGAGGTGGCGCTTGTGTCACTACGTAGCAATATGTAGTACTAGGTAGCGTTATGCTATGTGGTGTAATCACAGTGCAGTATAAATTATCACACTGACGCTGTTTAAATGCATCGAGAAATACTTGTCATTAACCAACATAGAGGTGTTTATGCGTGTTTGCTGTGGGTTGATTATGTTGGCATTGTTAGGTGGCTGTGGTGCTGACGTTACTGTATCTATCAAAGATGATGATTTTGTTTTTATCTATACTAGTACCGGTGCTGTTCAGTGTGAATCAGCAGGGCAGACAACAGAGCAGACTGCTCAGCAGTTAATTGCCGGTGGTATTGATGTGACTCAATCCCAATGCGGTATACGTACTGGGGTTAATGTGGTCTCACAATGTGGTGCCGCAGATATTACAATTAATCTGCATCAGATTAAACGGCAAAACCTACCTGATGCGCGTTTGCTGGGGTTTGATTCAATCAGTACATTGAGGCACCAAGGTGGTGCCGGTTATGATGTGCTCAACTGCTTCTAGTGGGCGGTATTTACGATCATCATCTGTATATTATTAGTGTTCGCCACTGAGTGTTTTTGCCCATTAGCTCGTCGTATTATTCTATAGTATCAATTCTCTATGTTTTATATCCATCTTCACCGCCTTTGCTGGCCACTGCTATAACTGCAAGATTTTACGTAGATATTTCAACACTATTTGAGCGCTATTAATATTGGCCGATACTGCTATCTTGATTATATACTTTAGGAACCTCTGATTAACCTCGGATAACGCCTGTCGGCCCCGAAGAGCGTGGCTACAATCCGTTTATGCGGTGTTGACTTCTTGCTAAGGACGACGCCATTAGCTGCAAAGCCCGCCTTGCCTAAACGGATTGTAGGCTCACGCAGAAGTCATTCGAGGTTAATCAGAGGCTCCTTTAGTAATACGCAGCATTGTAATGATAAAAGATGAAGTGCAAGTAAGTATTTGTACTCCTTTAAATAATCGAGTATTACAATTTATAGGCTGTTGATGACAGATTTATGTCTATTAGTAGTGAGTGATGATGAAAATAGTGGTAAAGTTTGATGACAGATAACATTCTGGCTATTCTTTTTATTGGTATCTTATGATTTTATTAAATCTCAGCATCGGTGAAGCTTGCGAGCTTATTGCCAAAGGCCCTAAAGTTTGGAATGCATGGCGCAAGAAGCGCAAAGGGTATTACCCGGTACTCGATGGCATTGAATTGTTGGATCTCGATTTGTCAGGCATCGATTTTTCTGGTGTTTCTTTACGTGGTGCCATCATTAATCGCTGTGATTTAACCGCCGCATCACTTATCTCTGCGCTATTGCAAGAGGCAAATCTACAAAATAATAATTTAACCCGTGCGCGTATGATTGCCGCTAATTTATCTGAGGCAGACTTATCAGGTAGTGTGCTCACTAAGGCTAATATTCTCACCACTAATGTTCGTGGTGCACGCCTAGATAAAATAGATTTTAGAGGTCATGATTTACAAGGGCTTGACCTGCGCAATGTTTCTCTAAAAGGCGCGGATCTATCTGACCAGCTACTTACGCGCTCGGATTTATGTGGGGCAAAGCTGGACAAGTGCCGATTTGATAATACGGACCTTTCCTCTGCTAACCTGTCAGAGGCCTCACTTGTTGGAGTTGATTTTCGCAAAACCAATTTACGCGGGGCCAACTTCCGTAAAGCCAATTTAACCAAAGCTAACTTTGCAGGAAATCACTTAGAAGAGACGTTATTTGATGAGGCTATTTTGCGCGGGTGCGACTTTCGTCGAACAACAATTAAGAATGCCAACTTTATCGGTGCTGATCTAACGGGTGGTTTGTTTTGGGAGACTGATACCATCAATTGGACGTTAACGCGCATTAAATGTAGCTATGCTTATTGGGATAAACGCGGCAAACAAAAAACCTATTATGGCAATCACGACTTTGAGCGAATCTACTCTGATGCATTATCTATCGAGTTGCGCTATCCGTTTCGTCTTACTGCCAATGAAATTTCAACGCTCCCTATTTTAATTGAGCACTTAAAAGCTTCACAGTGGGGAACCTCAATTCGTTTGAAATCTATCCAGGATCAAGCCGGTGGCTCACTGGTTGTATTGGCGCTCGATGAAACAGGTACTTATAATCCATCAGAATTGCGCGATTTATTGCAGCGAGAGGCCAGTGCTATTCAAATGGCACAAATCACTATGCATCAAGACCCCAAAATACAGCAGGAGCTTAAAGAGGCGATCGCTGATATTAAAGAAACATTCTGGCCGAGGCTATTAGAGCTTGCGGCTGAAAATGAACAAGAGCAAGCGCGAAATCTCACTATTTTATTTATGGACTTAAAAGGCTTTTCGCAATGGAAAGATGAAGAGCTTACCCAAAAACTAGCACTGTTTCGTGGGTTAGTTAAGCCTATTCTTAATCGCTGGAATGCAGGTCACCCTAATATGGAGGGGGATTCGCTGCGTATTACCTTTGGCAATGCCACTATTGGTTTGGCTTGTGCCTGTATGCTTAAAAATGTATTAGTGGGTGCTGGTTTTGAGTTGCGTGTAGGTGTTGAGTTGGGTGAGGTTTCTATTGTTCATAATGTCGTGACCAATCAGCCCGATCTTGAGGGTACTGCTGTAAGTATGGCTGCACGTATCGAGAGTGCAGGCGAGCCCGGTGAGGTATTGGCGACAGAAAAAGTGTGCCATCATACTCGTCACCGTGGTTTTTTTGAGTTTACACCTAAGCAAATTACATTGACTAAATCAGTGGGTAACAAGAAAAAAGGCGATGTTATTGAGTGCTATTCTGTAGAATTGCTGAAATCACCGCAGGATATTCATTAATGTATTCGCCGTTCTTTTTTAGCCATGTATCATAGTCGTACTATTCTAGTTATATACGATCAGGTCGTATAAGTGAGCGTGCTTATTGGGCTTGGCTGTGTATCTTATCGCGTAGCTATTTACATTGCTAATCGGCCATCTATAGACCACTACCCGCAACTGGCAACACTTCAGGCATTAGCCCCTGGAGAACTTGCACATATCGTTGCACATACCAGTAACCACTGGCGCAAAGCATTTAACGTGTACGCTAAGATACTGTGCGATTTACACTGGTATGATGAGGCACTCTATGCGAGCTGGCAAGATTATCGCGATCAGCAACTGCTACAGCATGCATCGCGTGTGGCGTTACTATTTTCACCTCCTGATCTTTCGCACTCTCACTGTGTACATATTATTGCGGGTAAAACCTATGCACAAGCGTTAGCGCTACCCATACCATTTGATTGGCTTAACCGTGATTTTGCAATCAATCGAGAACACCGTGTTATTGTGAGCCCTTATTTAGATTACCGGCAACTCAGCAATGCTCGCATTGAATATCTGGTCTCATTAGTGAACACACTCATGCCAAGCGAAAGTAAAGTATGACACAGGCTTATGATATTCCTGATGGTTTAAGCGAGATCATCTATGAAGTCAAAAAAAGTCGCTTTATTGCTCGGGCGATATTAGCTGAAGATCGATCCCAGGCAATGGCTCATATTGCTCAGGCAAAAAGTGATTTTCCTGATGCCAGACATTATTGCTGGGCTTATGTGTTAGGGGCTCCTCACTCGCCGGTATCTGTTGCTATGTCAGATGATGGTGAGCCTTCAGGTACTGCGGGAAAACCTATTTTAAATGTCGTGCAACATAAATCGATTGGCAATATTATGGTGGTTGTTATTCGCTACTTTGGTGGCATTAAGTTAGGTGCTGGCGGTTTGGTGCGCGCCTATAGTCAGGCAACTCAGCAGGTGATTGAGTGCTTGCCCGTTCAACGATTAGAGCCAGTTATAAGTGTCACGGTTATTATCGACTATAGTGTTGAGCAGGCATTACGTCACTGGTTAGATACGCGCCGAGGCTGCGTTATTGCTGTCGATTATGTTTCAGGGGTTCATGTGCGTGTCGAGATCGCGCCTATTCATCGCGAGGCACTCATTGAATTTATTGTTGCCCGTGGTGGTGAGGTGCAAGGCGCTTATAGCCAGTAAATAAAAATTATCAATATAACGGAGGGGTTAATGAATGCCAATCAATTAGTGGCCCATCGAGGTTATCAACAGCGTTACCCTGAAAACACACTGGTTGCCATTGCTAAGGCATTAATGCTAGGTGCTAGGTGGATTGAATGTGACATTCAACTAAGTGCCGATGCAGTTCCCCTTTTATTACATGATGATAATACCGAGCGGATGTGTGGTGTTGATGGTTCTGTATTCTCTATGACTGCACGTGCGCTAACACAGTTGCCAGCCGGTGAAGTATCTCGTCTAGGTGAAGTGTTTGATGACTGTTATATCAACTGTTTAGTTGATTTAGTTCCCGTTATTAAACGCTACCCAAAAGTACATTTTTTATTAGAATTAAAAGAAGAAAGCATTCATTTTCACGGGCTTGATATCTGTTTGCAGGCAATCAGTACTGCCATGGCTCCGGTATTATCTCAGTGTATTTTAATTAGCTTTGATGCTGAGGCTGTGAAATCTGCGCGCGATTATGGTTTTAGTCAGACGGCTATTGTGTTTCGCAACTGGGCGCTGCGCGATACTATTTTAAATGATACTCGTGCTGATTATGGCATGATTAACTATCAGCGGATTGATTGTTTAGCGCAACATGATGAGTCTATTAAAGCAGCGCGCCCCATTATTGTTTACGAGTTGTGTGACCCCGTATTGGCAAAACAATTATTGGGCCGAGGTGTTTTTGCTGTAGAAACATTTTGTATTCAACATATGCTAGCAGCCTGTGATGATGATTTGCCTTAGGTGTTAAGCCAAAGCTGGTCGAGTTCGTACAGCTCGCTGGCATTAAACTGTTCGAGTGTGCGCCAGTACTCGCCACTGGGAGCAAAATAACCCAGTTGTTGTTCTCTTTCTTTCGCTTTTTTAATGGCGTCTTGAGTGTTTGTTGGTAATGGTACCTGCTGTAACTTGTGTAACACAGTGTGAGGGCTCTGTGTAAGCGTGCGGATATCAATATTTGGAAATGTAAGGCGAGAGTATGCCAGTGATGTTACGTTAATGCATACGCTATGTCGTTCTTGTGCGTACACTTGTAGTCGTTTTGACTTTGCTTCAAGACTTTGCAAAGTAATATCATCGCGTAGTGGATCGGCCTGACCCTGACCATAAAAATGTGAATTCCCACTTGATGGATAGACCATATCACAACCAACAAAAGCAAGGATGTCAGGTTTTAGTACGTGTAGTGCCCAGTAGCCAGCGGTAAATGCCATAGTACCCCCTGCGTAGACAACCCCGCCTAGTGCATTCTGGGCAGTAACATAATCATCAGATGTAATGATTGTTTGCTGTGCGGTAATTGTCGCGGGTTTATTGTTTGGTGAAAAATCATCAGGATGAATGAGAAAATCCCAATCTGCTCTGATTCGCCAAGCATTATTAATGGCGACAATATATTTGAATACATCCTTAGGCCATTGGCTGGCTCTACGTGCATCATTGCTGCTGCCGATAATTAATGCGATAGATGTCGTGTTGTCTTTATACATTAGCTGTTCTTGTTACTGTAATAACAATAAGTGATGGCAGGTAAAGAGTAAACACATGTTATAGCACAGTAACCACTACCTTATCTATATTGCCGCTATCATCTATTACAACGATTTGGTTTTTTCCTTTCTCTTGCAATGTATGAACAATCGAACCTGGCCCGCGGTGGCTGTAAAGCCGTTTGCCATTGATGTACCAGTGTTGTTGTCCACTACCGCCGATAGCACGTAGGTGTACGCTTGGGCGACGCTGTGAACTGCTCGCTGGTCGATACACACTATTAGCCATAATACTGGTAATTTTTAATGGACTACTTGTTATATTAACCACTGTGTTTGAGCAGCTAGTGTCTATTTTGGGTAACTGTTGCTGCCTGCGTAAATAACGAGGTAGCCAAGGCTCCAGTACGGTGGGCCATGTGGCGATTGTTTTTACCTGTTTCTCTATTGCTGTGCACTGTGCATTGACTTGTAGGCCGCTGGCAGGGTTTATCCAGTATTGTATAACAGGCGCTTGCCAGTTATCACTTTCAACCGCGTGCCAAGTAGGGGGGATTTGCCCATCAATCACCCAGGCTTGATGCTGTTGTTGGCAGTGATGCGCTGGCTGCTGGTGTGCTAGTGTGCCCAGGGGCCAGCAGATAGCCGCTTGTTTAACGGTATCAGGTTTAATTATTGGCGGTGCTGTGGCTGTATCACTTTGAAGGTGATCGGCAACGGCAAATAACAGTGGGCCTGCACTCATACGCCCATTGTGGCCTGGAATCGGTGTTCCATCTGGACGCCCTACCCAGATGCCAATCGTATAGCGGGCATTGACTCCAATCGCCCAGCTATCGCGAAAGCCGTAGCTAGTGCCTGTTTTCCAAGCGAGTGAGTTGTTATTATTGAGTGTGCTTTGCAATGGTGCGCGAGTGTGTAAGCTGCCTGGTCGTGGTATGTCGGTGAGTATGCGGTGAATAATCCACGCACTCTCTGGTGAGAGCAAGTATCTCTCATATAGGGGGTGTGATAATTCCTCTTGCCGGTACCTTAGTCTAGTGGTTTTGCCACGACGCGCTAATGCCATATACGTTGTTACTAATTGTTCAAGTGAGGTGCCGCCACCACCCAGTATAACGGATAAGTTGGGCTCATTATCAGGAATAATCAGATTAAGCCCGGCACCAGCGAGCTGGTTGACAAACCGGTGGGGGCTAAAGCGTGCAAGTAAGTCAACGGCCGGCGCGTTGAGCGAGCGCTGTAATGCCTGCGCTGCGCTCACTGGGCCACTGAATCCTTCACTAAAATTACCCGGGCGATACTGCCCCCATGTTCTAGGAACATCCGCTAATAGTGAGTGGGAGTGAATCAACCCTTCATCGATGGCCATGCCGTATAAAAACGGCTTGAGTGTTGAGCCGGGGGAGCGTGTGGCGCGTACCATATCGACATGGCCAAAGCGATTTTTATCGGCAAAATTAGCGGTCCCTAAATACGCTTTGACCGCTGCGGTTGCGTTATCAACCACTAAAATAGCAGCAGAGCTTCTCTCTGGCAGACGGTGAATATAGTGATGTAAGTAATCCTCTAGTGATTGTTGTAGCGGGCCATTAATTGTGGTTTTAATCGCCTGCTGGCCATCGCCGTTGGCCAACAGTCGCTGGGCGAGTAGTGGAGCTGATAGTTGATGTTTACGGTAAAAACCAGTGACCGACTCAATTTTAGCTTGTTCAATAATATCGTTACTCCATTTACCCAGTGTTGCCATTCTGTGAAGCACTTTATTGCGAGCCTGTTGTGCGACCTGTGGGTGTAAGTCTGGGCGAAAGCGTGTAGGGGATTGTGGCAATACGGCGAGTAAGGCCGCCTCGGCGTAGCTTAGATGGCGAGCAGATTTATTAAGATAGGTAAAGCTTGCGGCTTGAACGCCTTCAATGGTGCCGCCAAAAGGAGCAATATTGAGGTACAGCGTGAGAATTTCTTTTTTGCTCAGTTGTGACTCTAATTGCAACGTGCGCAATAACTGCTTAAGTTTTCCTGCGATTGTACGACTGTGAGGATGCAGTAGTCGAGCAACTTGCATAGAAATGGTTGAGCCGCCAGAAATAATTCTACCGTGACGTATATTCAGCAGTGCTGCACGCACTAAAGCGGCTGGGTTAAAACCCGGGTGTATCCAGAACCAACGATCTTCATAAGTAAGTAGTGCATCGATATAGCGCGGTGATACATCATCAATACTTATGGGATAGCGCCATATGCCGTGTTCATCGGCGAATGCACGCAGCGGGTTACCATCACTATCAACCACAATACGGGCAAACAGTTTATTATTGCTGGGTAAATTAAGAGGGTAGTAAAGATTAAGCCCCCATACACCAATCAATAATACTAGTGGTACTGATAACCATCGCCGAAACACCATGCGTGCATATAGGCGTATGCTATTTTGACCATTGCTGCGATATATCATCATCAATCACTGTGCGACTGTTTTATTATGGATGGTAATTTTTTTAATGGTATCACCAATGCCACGTATTTCGGGACGATACATATCTTCAACCAAGGGTGACGGTACACGGTAAGTACCTGGTGTAACCGCGCGCACAAGATAGACGATATGCGTACTGTTATAGGCATTAATATCAACCGCGGCAATAAAACGGTCATCGCGGTACTCTTGATATTTAATATTTGCGCGAGCGGTAATATCCCGAATTGATTTACCTTCAATCATAAAATCTTCTAGTTGATTACTGTGTTTTAAATTTTGATTTTCAAGTTCAAAACCTGCGGGTAATAAATCGACAATTAAACCATCAGGGGTTCGTTGATCAGCTTGTACTTCTAGATGTACAAGGAATAAATCTCCTACATTAATACGGCTCGGTGTGAAACGTTCCCCGTCTTTTGTATACCAAGTACGGTTAATAGCTAGGCCATTGTTCGTTACAGGCGGTGGCTCTATGCTATAACCACTAGTCGTTGCACTGACAAATAGTGGATGCTCATTGGTTGATGTTAATGTTAAGCCTTTAATAAAATCTTGTTCAGTAAGACGGTGTTTATACGTATTTGGCTGATTCAGTAGCGTTTTGTCATCGCCCAATGTCAGCTCTGCTTGCCAGTGTTTGCCGGCGTTACTCTCTACTGCAATGCCGGCTAAAAACAAGGCGTTTCTCTCTTGCGTGCTTAACCAGTTGCGCGCGCGAATTTTATTGGCCAGAGGGAAACTTAGCCCCATTGCTTGTGGTGCTTTTATATTGTTGCTAATCAATAGATGAATCATCATTGAATAGTCGCGGATATCACTGCCGTAGTCACCATAATAAACACGATCATTTGTGTTGTATGTCAATGCTTTGTTAATCGCTTCAATACCACGTTTTTGATCCCCCATTTTATACAATGCAATACCTAGATGTAATTGTGATAAACCGGTTTTAGCCTGTTTGCTGTGGTTATCGTATAAATTACGCAGTGAGCCCAGTGGTGCTTGATTAACACGTGCTAATACATAGCTTGCGTAGGCTTTATAAGAAAAATTATAGTGGTTTCTATTATTGCTCCAACGTTCTTTCACCATGCGCCCGCTGTGGTTCACATACTGGGTTAAACGCTTCATCGTTTTGTTATACATCGACTGTGGTACATCCATCCCGGCTTGCTTGGCACTGACAAGCATATCGCCTACGTAGGCGCTCAACCAATGTTCTTCTGGTGATTGTTTACCCCACAGACCATAGCCACCATTGCTTAGCTGCATGCCTGCAATGCGATCGATCCCGGTAGTGATGCGCTGGAGGCGGTCTTTCTCTGTAATGGCTTGGAGTTGAAATTGTTGTTGGTATTTGGGTGTGGCGTAGAGCAGTGGGAATATCCTGCTACTGGTTTGCTCTAAGCAGCCGTAAGGGTAGCGCAGCAGGTGGCGCAGTTGGCTGGCAATATTCATATTGGCATGGTTGGCGATAGAGAACGTTGCCTCAATGGTGTCGGGTAGTAGCGATTGAATGGTATTGTTGTTTACTGAAAATTGTTCACCCTTATCAAGTTGTGCATAGGTTTGATTAACGATAGCCGGGTAGGCGGGCCTAACTCCTAGTGACCATTGACGCTCAATAGTTTCAATGTTATCGCCGCTGACAGTTAAGCTAAATTGCGCTAAGCCGGTATAGTTTTGGCTGCTTACGTTATACAGCAACGTTGTTTTCTCACCATTGTTAAGTGTTACTGAATGTACTTTATGGTTGTTGACAACAATGGGGGTGATTGGTGTTTTTTGATGGTGAAAATCAGCGGTAATTGTTTGCGTCTCACCACTTAAATTGGTGAGGTCTAAGGCAAATGTCGCTGTATCTTCCATCGCTAAAAAACGTGGCATAGCAAGTTGAGCGACGATGGGTGCTGCAACCGTAATTTCTTGCTCGCCACTGCCAAATTCATTGTCAGAAAAGGCGACCGCCATGAGTCTTAAGCGCCCATTAAAATCGGGAATATTCAGCGCGATAGTAGCCTGGCCATCGGAGTTAACATCCACAACACCGCTAAATAGCGAGACAATTTGTACTTCTGCGCGTGGTTTTTTCCCTCCTCGGGTAATATCTACATCACCGCCAAAGCGTAGGCGAGCATTAGCTGCACTACTTGCCTCAATAACATTGTTATACATATCGTAGCTATCGATACCATAGCGGCGCTGCCCGAAAAAGGCCTCAAATGGATCGGGGGTAGTAAAATCACTAATACTTAATACGCCAACATCAACTGCCGCAAGTGTTAATTTGATACTCTCGGGTAGTGGGCCTTTTACACTGCTGATAGTAATGGGAACATTGAGCTGTGTTTCCGGGAGAGTTGTCTCGGGGATTTCAAAATCGATACTTAGTCGGCGTTGTGAGCGATCCAGCGGTAAATGAATTAAACCAAAGCTGCGCTTAGGGGTAATAACGGCTTTAGCATCACCGGGGCGTACTACCATTGCTGTTACGTATAGATTGTGTTGCTGCCATGTTTTATCGATAGGAATATCAAGTGTAATGCCATCGGCGGGGATATGTAAGCGTTGCATCCATAATGGCTTATCACCTTCAACCATCACGAGAGCTTCGCCGGCTTGTGGCGGCACTATGGTAACTTTGGCGGTGTCCCCTTGGCGGTAACTGGCTTTGTTGAGGGCCATTGTAACGCGTTCAGGCTTTGCCGCCTCGGCGCCTTTCTGGCTATCTTTCCAGTCGCTGTACCAATTGTGGCCTGCATAAAAACGGATACTCGTAATAGCCTTGGTGCTTGGGTCTTTGACTTGTAACCGGTAGTAACCCCAACTGACGGGAAAGCTGATTGTTGTGGGCTCACTCGCACTCACATTAACCGTTTGGTCTAGTTCAGAAAATTCCTTTTCAGTCCACTCGTAATGCCAGCCTTCGTTGTCGTCATAGACCCAAAAATATTCGCGATCTTCTTTAATGAGCTTCACTGATAACTCATTTTCAGCATGCAATGTGCCATCAAGAGTGGCCTTAATAATATCAAAGCTAACACGAGAATTAGCCTTAGGATTTTGTTCTTGATCAAAATGAGGGCGAATACCAACCATTGCAGTATGTGGCCAAATCAACGTGGAGTAAGCGCGAGTAACGGGCCTGCCACCACTTTCATAGAGGCTGCTGGTTAGCTTAACGCGCAGTGGCGATTGAGTTGACTGCCAACGCGATGGGACCTTCAACGTGCCCGCTCCTGTTTTATCCAGTGTAATATCGTCGATATCGAAGCGTTGATTGTGTGTCGTTTCCGTAATATGTCCAAAGGTATAATCGGGTAATGTCGTTACCGGGTGGCGCCACTGGCTAATATTGACGGTGCTGCTCAGGCGGTTGCCCGCTGCGGGAGCGCCGTAGAGGTATTCGCCTAATACAGGAATTGAAAGGTTTTTTTGTGGCCGCTTAACTAAAGGGGTTTTGCTGGCACCTGAATTAAAGGTTAGCTTCATGCGCTCAGGTAAAAAATCCTCCACCTTAAATGCATAACTGACAGGTTGTTCCAGCGGGCCTGTGACATCAATAGACCATTGCCCTAGTGGTGCATCGGCAGGAATCTGCCAGTTGCGGTAATAGTAACCTTGCGCCTGTGGCTGCCATTTAAAAGCCGTGGCCTCACTACCATCAGGTCGTTTAATCGTGACCATTAACACCGCCGGGAGGGTTTTTTTGCCATCGCCGGTGCGTAATAACCCATTAATGTCGATTGTCTCTCCTGGGCGAAAAAGATCTCTAGGGGTATAAATAAAGAGCTCGCTTGGTAGTTGTGGCCGCTTACCCAAATCAAATTGCGATAAGTCCAATGCGGGCTTATTAATATTGACCAGTGAATACGAATGGCCGTCACTGGCAATAATGGCTGCGGCCTTATGATCGCTCAATGCAAAGCTGGCTAAACCGTCGGGGGTCGTTGTGCTCTCGCTGATAGGATTGTTGCGGTGATCCAATAACGTGACAGTGAGATCTGGCAGTGCTTTACCTGTGAGTAATGATGAGGTGTATACATCCAGTTGCTTTTTATAAGCTCTAGCATGAATGCCGATGTCCGTCACCGAAAACCACAAGGTTTGGTGTTGATCGTAAGAGCCCGCTTTTTGCATAACGGCTAAATACAAACCGGGTTGTTGAAGCTCGCTAATGGTATCGATAGCGATGGTTCGCTCGGCTTTTGTATTTTTTTCACCGCCAATATCAAAATGGCCGCTGTAGGCCAGGTCAGTTAAGGGTGTTATCTCATCAATTCTCCAGGAGTAATTATTTAGTGATTCGGCGCGCTCTAAAAATGTGAGGACTTTTTCGGGCTTTACACGAAAAAAATCAATGGCGATATGGTTGATATTAACCGCAGTAATGGGTAGACCTTTACCAATGCCTTTTGTAAGAAATGCACCATTGGTACTAAAGTTGATAGAAGGTTTTAGATCACGTGTCGTAAGCGTACTATTTTGCGTTTGCTTAAGTGATTGTTCATTGGCTGCGGTTAAGCCTGTATGTACGGTAATGTCGTAGCGGGTTTTTGGTTCGATATGGTCGAACCAAGCGATTTTTCCTGAGTCAGACAGCACCCAGCTACCATCTACTACCCCCGAGCTTTTTTTGCTGACATTAAGGTAGCGTTGAATATTATCAGCGGGGTTGATCGGTACTGAAAACGTAACCGCTAAAGCATTGCGATTGTTGTGAGTACGCTCTGAAATATCGAGCACAGTTAATGGCTGATCGCCATAATCTTCACGGATTCGCGTTAAATCAAATGCTGGTTCATGAGGTGTTGTTGTGGACAGCGTTGAGACGCCGGTTGCATCGTCAGCAGGATCTTGCGTTTCAGTGCACCCGCTAAGCATAATGACACAAAATACAGTAGCTAAGTAGTGTATAGCGTTGTGCTGCATAACAAAGTCTTTCATTGCGCTCATAGCGGTATTCTCATCCATAACTGTAGTGTGTTGTAATAATGGTTAAATGTTTGGGTTAAATGCTCGCCTATAGTGGTTATTATGGCATGCTTCGACTATTTAAATATGATCAATTATGGCAGATTGTGGCCCGAGTATCGCTATTGTCAATTATGGTTTTACCGATAATTTATGTAATCGTTTAATGAAAATGTTTTAGTGTCGCTTAGGCTGTACTTAATAAGTTATAAAAATAGGTCTATTTATTAAATAGGTGTGTTGTTTTTTTAAAATGATGAGCGTATAGTTCGCACCATTATTACTTGCACGCAACTGTGCTTATTATTTATTGACTCATATCTATTACAGGAGGCCCACATGTTATACGCAATACGCATTTATACCGTCATTTACCATAAAGCGGGCTTCGCTGGCACTTTATCTAACTAGCTTTTCTCTAGTTGTCTAAAATACATCGAGCCCATGGCATATCGATTTTATTACCTCGGTAGATAGATTTTATCACCTGGTCTTTCGTATGTGCCGCAATTGTTATCGGCGTAATTATTCACATCATATAAACAGTACATATAAGTGCTGGTGGGTGGCTATGCTGAATTAAAAGGACTATTAACAATGGGCAATATAATTACCACCATTGATTCACAATCGAATGCTGATATTCGATTGATTATTTCAGATCGAAACTGGTTAGAAACAGCCGCACTGGATCAGTTAAAAAAAACCGCTGAACTTACCGGTATGCGCTGTGCGGTCGGGATGCCAGACTTGCATCCGGGCAAAGGGCAGCCTATTGGCGCAGCGTTTATAACGCAACATCACATTTACCCTCACTTGGTTGGCAGCGATATTGGTTGCGGGATGGGTTTGTGGCTATTGGATATGCCCGTACGCAAAGTAAAAATAGCGCGCTGGGAAAAACGTTTAACGGGGTTAGATGACCCGTGGGAGGGTGATACAGAAACCTATTTGCGCCGTGCGAATATTGACCCAACTGCCGAGCTAATCGCTGAGCATTTACAGTGTTTGGGTACTATTGGTGGTGGCAATCATTTTGTAGAGCTACAAGCTGTTGAGCAAATCTATGATGAGGCCGTACTGAAGGCAGCGGGTATTTCGCATGATCAGGTTGTTATGTTGGTGCACAGTGGCTCACGAGGTGTAGGGCAAGCAGTTTTGCGGCAACATCTTGAACGTTACGGTGCGGCTGGTTTTGTCAGTAGTGCTCCTGAAATGATTCACTATCTTGCGCATCATAATCAGGCGGTTGCTTGGGCCGTAGAAAATCGTGCATTGATTGCCGAGCGTTTTTGCGAGCGTTTAGCGCTAGATGCCCAACCAATACTCGATATTACGCACAATGCGGTACTACCACTTAGCACTACCTGTGTTAAAGCGTTAAATAACAATGATAATGATGAGGGTAAGGACTACTGGATTCATCGTAAAGGCGCGAGCCCAACCGATAGTGGGCTTGTAATGATTCCCGGCTCAAGAGGTGCGCTGAGCTATTTAGTAAAGCCAAAAACAGAAGGTGTTAATCATGGGTTAGAACAATTGGCTTTGGGTGGTTTTTCGCTTGCCCATGGTGCAGGTCGAAAATGGAAACGTAGCGATACTAAAGGGCGTTTGGATCGGCGTTTTACACCCAATGATTTAACAACAACAGCATTGGGTAGTCGCGTTATTTGTGCGCAAAAAGCGCTGTTATATGAAGAGGCACCGCAAGCTTATAAGAATATTGATGTTGTTATCGATGATTTGGTGCGCGCTAATATGATTGATCTCGTTGCAGCTTTTAAGCCATTGCTGACGTATAAAACAAAAAGGAGATAAAGACTGATGGAGATGAAAAAAACTTCACGCTGGTTACAGCTGTCAGCAGCGCAAGGCCCTAAAGAATGCGGTTGGGTTGTCGCTCAACTATTGCCGGTGTTGATAGCTGATGCTAAAGCGGCAATGATCAATATCGAGGTTGTCGAGGTGCTGGCATACGATAAGCATTTGCGTAAACAATGTGTTATTACCCCAGATGCTTATCGCTCAGCGCTGTTGCGTATTGACGCACCCAGCACGGCCACTGTAGACGCATTTGTTGCGTCGTGGTCAGGTGTTATACAATGGTGTGGTATTAGTATGTATCGCGCTAAACATAAGCGCCGCAATTGGTTTGTGAATATCCATGCGATTGAAAATACCGTTTTTGATGCCGTTGATATTAATACATTAAAATGCGATATAGAGATATCGTCGATGCGCTCTAGCGGGCCTGGTGGACAACATGTGAATACCACCAATAGTGCGGTGCGAGTCACTCATCGCCCCAGTGGGTTGCAAGTGCGAGTTGACACTGATCGTTCTCAGCACCGAAATAAGCAGCTGGCTATTGAGCGATTAGTGCTATTATTACATGAGCAGAATCAAGCACAAATACAACAGCACAGCAAAAACCGTTGGCAAAGCCATCAATCTATCACTCGTGGTAATGCTGTCAGGGTGTTTGCTGGTTCATTGTTTGAGGCAGTAACCTAGTGTGATTGCTATTATTACTATGATAATTAAATGGGCCGCCAGTTAATTGTCCATTGTGAACTAATGACTCTTTGATGATGTAGTAATTTTAATGGAGGTCTACAATATGAAACGCATTGTTAATACGTGGTTTTTAATCGTATTTATAACACTATTGGTTGTAAATAGTGTATTTGCCAGCGACAAAATTAATCTTGCTGTTGGGATTGCGGCAAGCAGTGCACCTGGTGAAGCACTACCAGTATTACAGGGCTTTTATCACTACATGGATGATGGCCAACTCATTAAAAAAACAATCGAGATAACTGGCGGTTACGCTTGGAATTTTCGTGGTCAGCGTATAGTTGAGGTGAGTGTGAACAGGGTTGATGGTGCGGGCGAATATCAATTGTTTGTTTATGAAAATAATAAGGTCGTATTTAGAACAGATCTAATCGAAGATACTTCGCCAGTACATTACAAATTTCAGCCGTAATATACAGAGTAAAAACACATAGCACACACTGTTCATAATACTATCCAGATATGGGTTGTTCTATTTTATTCGAGTAACCCATATCTGTTAACTGCATTGCTAATTAGTTAGTAATGCATCAGGGAGTATTTTCGCCGAGTCGTAAACGATCTTTATCGCGTAGGTGGCTCAATAGTAGCTCTCCATTTGTCGCTACTCTAAATTCACCGTATATAGCTTTTTCAAAAATGGCTGCACTGCCCTCTTCAAAAAAGAAGGCATTGGTTGCCAGTTGTACACGATAATTGCGAATGCGGTATTGCATAATAACTTCATTTTCTTGGAGCGTCTCACCATTATCAATACGTGTGAAGCGGCCAACACCTTGTTGATCTATAGCCACTACAAGATGGCCATCAGCTGGATATTGTTCAAGTGGTTGTGTGAATGCATTGCGTGCAATGGCAAAGCGCAATTGCATATAATCGCCTTGCATTAACGATCTAGGGTCAACCGGTGCCAATTCTAATAATACGGGGGTGCCGTGTTCAAGTATCTGCTCTTTTTGATAAATAGCGACATTAATGGCAGCAAGAATAATAATTCCAGTGAATAAACCAACGGTAGTGATTTTATAGCGGGGCAGTGTATTTTTAACATCGTCATTGCGGCGTTTGATCCAGTAGCGTGTAATGAGAAAACGGCCAATGAGCAGTGTAACCCCCATTGTTATCAATGAGAGTGATTTATTTAATAACGTAGTCTCTAAGTTATAATAGTACCAACCGATAAACCCTAAAAGTGAAACAATACCTAACGCAAGCAATGTTCGTCGCTGTGTTGAAAACCCTAGCAATATAATAAGTAAGGCACTGGCTGCGCCCATCACCGGCCAGCTCACTAATACTAGTGCACCGCTACAGCCGAAATACAATAATCCTTGCGTTGATCGTGGTTGAATGTGATAGCGCACTAGCAAATGGTAGGTTAGTACTAAAAAGCTTGCACCGATACATGCTAGGTTAAGCCAAGGTATGAAGGCATTAATGGTAGTGGCAAGCATAGCTGTACTTTCACTAAAGGCGATTAAAAAACTCGGAAACAACAGGTGACTGTTTAATTGTACCAATGCTAATCCTAGTCCATAACCAATAGGTTCCCAACGATATTGGTTGCGATACCAATATGTTTCATTGACCCACAACAGTGTTAGTGCCAGTGTAGTCAATGATATACCAAGGCCATAAATACCTATGTTTTCGATGGCTATAAATAGGCAAATAACCCCAAACCAACTACTTAATACACGGTGTATAAAGTGCGGCATAAAAAATGCCAATAAAAATTGTAGGCCTCCGAGAATAAAAAAGGTTGTAGCTTCTCTATAAGAAAATAATTCAATTAGACCCCAAGCAACAATAAACTGCCCACTTAAGCTAATGGCTAAACCTAACTGTTCTAAAAAATTATTGTGATTGGCGCCGCGAATAATAAAATACGCAGACAAACAACCACATAAGCCTATTGTAAGCAGTGTTATTTCTGCATTGCGATCAAATATCCAACCCAAAGATAGTGCAACTGCCCCGAGTAAAAAGGCGGCGGCAATCCAGCCTGCTACTCCCTGCATTGTTTTTATATACCACGGTGAGTGGTGTTGCTCGGTGGTGGGCATAGTGCCATTCACTAACCCCTGTTGGTGTAATTGTGCCCACAATCGTTGTGATGAGTCCATATTATTGTTGCTCCGTTTGCGTGTTTGAATGCTCAGTATTATGGTGTGCTGCAATGTTTTTGAGGTGCATAGCGCCAAGGCTGGATAGACCAATAATGGCTAAGCCAATAAACAGTAATGGGCCACCATCATCTAGCGTGTTTTCAAATACCCGAGCTAGCAGAGCAATAATAAAAACGATACCACCGAGTATAATGCCTGAGAGTAGTACGACATCAGTGAGGTAAAATCGATATACAACATAGGTTGCTGCGGTGAGAACTAGATAAACGGGGATTGCATATTGAAACTGAGTGGAAAATAACCCTATAACAGCTGCCCATGCTAATAACGCACTGCTTGCTAATATGGCAACCTGTGCAGCGAGGCGATTTGATAACCACGGTATTTTCTGCGTACTGCGGTGGCGCAGGCTATGTTGGTACAGCGCTTCGAAGGCAATAGCGCTGATGATATTAAGCCCTAAAAATACCCACAGTGTGGAGAGCTCATCCAAAAGCAGCCCCCAAAATCCACCGAATGTGCTGAGGTACAATGCCATAGCGGTATTGCACAATACTAACCATAACAGCCATAGACTACTGGCCCCTTCGATGATGGCCAAGGGGGTTATCATCAGTGCCCAAATAGCAAATAATTGCCAAGGGTCGGCTCCGGTTTGATAGGTTTGCCCCACAAGTGCCAAAAGAGCGCCAATGAGTAATGCCAGCCCCATTGCCAGTGGTGTACGTAGTGCTTGGCGGGAGCTGAGGCGCCAGTGGATCAAGGCGGTGACTACTATTGCACCTTGTGCCAGTGCAAATTTAACCCCGCGATCCATTGATTGCCAATTGTAAGCAAAAAAGAAAATCACACCCACTGCCAGTGCAATAGCGCCACCCCACAACAATACGGTGGTAATAAACTGCTGCCATTGAGGTGGGGTTGGTTGTTCCTGAATCAGTGCTAGTGCATCTGGTAGATGCTGCTGGTCGATGTGTCCACCACGGCTCCATTGGAGGAGAGAGGATATTGGGTGAGGCATAGGAAAATCTCTATTAAGTTATCTATAGAGCGTACTGTAGTGCATTCTAATAAAAATGAAACCATTATCTATAAAAATACAAAAAGGCGCATGTATGGCAAGTTAAAGTATTAAATATAGATACTTTTTGGTGGTTGTATCTATTACCCCTTATTTTAATTAGGGGTAATTTGGTGTGTGCCATTGTCACTTAGTGCTACGTTTTTTCGGCAGTCTGCTAATTTTCCCCTATACTTTAAAGGCATTGATAGCTCAATCGTTGTTATACCCACGTTGTGACATCCATATTGTAATTTGTACTCTACAGGGCACTGCTTTTGCTGGGACTGGTGGTTCGTCGTATTAAGTCTTTTCTGTGTCAGCGCCAGCTTGGCTATCGCTTATCACTGTATATTATTTCACTGTGTTTTTTATTTGCATTAATAGGCTCTTTATCGTTGTTGGCGATGGAGCACTATAAAAGTAAGCAAATGCTTCAGCATGAGGCTAGCGATGCAGTAGCAGCGATACATGAGCAATTGGCGTTAGGCATTTGGGAGTTTGATTACAGTGGCGTTGAAGTCTTGCTGCGGGCCATTTACAGCTTACCTTCTATCAGTGCTATTACGCTAACAGACCCTTCAAATACCGCCTATCATTTTGGCACCTTATCTAGTTCACCGTATATCGATACGAATGTATACCATGAAGGCGAGCGTGTCGGGAGGCTTCAAGTCGATATTAACAACGATATGGTTTATGGCCGTATTCGTACACAATTTACAGTTATTATTGTGGTAACAACGGGTATCATCGGTCTACTTGGCTTTTTAGTGAGTGTGATTATTCGCAAAAATATTACCCAGCATTTATCTGTCATTAATAAAGTTGCCTCAGATCCGATGTTACTTAAGCGCAAAAGCCATACGCCGATTGTACTTGATCGCTACCCATATGTTGATGAGCTAACCAGTTTAGTCTCAGCACTTAATTTAGCACAAGAACAGGCGGCAAAATCTATTCGAGAACAAGAAGTGTATGAAAATATACTGACTTATCAAGCCAAGAATGATGTACTAACGAATTTACCGAATCGTCGTTATATTAATGAATACCTCAATAATTACATCAGTGAGTTGCAGCAACAACAGTGTTTAGCTATTTATTTTATTGATCTCGATGGATTTAAGGAGATCAATGATTCCCAAGGTCATGGTGTCGGCGATAAAGTCTTACAGGAAACCACACGCCGATTGATGGATTTTATTGAAGATAATAATGGCTTTTTAGGGCGCTTTGGCGGAGATGAGTTTATCGCTATTATCGCCTGCGATAAGCAACAGCAGCAACGCAATCTGGCAGAGTGTATCATTGCCACTATAGCCAATATGTTTTTTATTGATGACTTAGAAATACAATTAGGCTGTAGTGTTGGCGTGTCGCGCTACCCTGATGATTCAGTCACAACTGAAGATTTAATCCGCAAGGCCGATGTGGCAATGTATAAGGCAAAATCTAAAGGGCAGAATAATGTGGTATTTTTTCATCCATCGATGGATGCTGATGCGATACATAAAAATAATATTAAGAGTAAGTTAAAATCGGCGATCGATAATGAACGATTAATGGTTTACTTTCAGCCATTAATCGATATAGAAAAGCGCTCTATTGTCGGGTTTGAAGCATTGGTTCGCTGGTGTGATGATGACTTAGGTTTTGTCGCGCCTGATGTTTTTATCCCTATTGCAGAAGAGATTAATTTAGTATTTGCTATTGATACTTGGGTCTTCGAGCAGGCTATTCATTATATTGCCACTATACGCTCAGATTTCTCGGAGGATTTTTTTGTTTCAATTAATTTTAGCCCGAGTAATTTCTACAATGAAAACTTTTATCAATGGGTTGAAAGTCAGCCTGTTTTTCGAGAGCAACCAGACTGGATAGAGTTGGAAGTGACCGAGAGGTTAGTATTAGAAGATGACCCACAGGTGTTAAGTATTATTGAAATGCTATCGAGTAAGGGTATTAAGTTTAGTATTGATGATTTTGGTACGGGGTATTCATCACTGGCTTATATTCATCGATTTGCCCATCTGTTATCAAAGATAAAAATTGATAAGATGTTTGTCGATAATTTGGCCGAGAGTAAAACAGACAGTATTCTGGTTAAAAACATCATAAATTTGGCTGATAGTTTATCAGTAGAGGTACTGGCAGAGGGCATTGAGTGCAGTGAGCAACAAGCCGTCTTATCAAAGGCTGGTTGTCAGTATGCGCAAGGCTACCTCTACTCCAAGCCGATCCCTATCGATGAATTACCTTACTTTATCGCAAGCTGGCATGCCCTTGAAAAGGCGGCATCATCTAGCGATGTTTAATTATTATTTGCTTGCTACACCTGTGCGATCAAGTGGGTTTGTGGTCTGAACACCCCTGTAAATATGGCGTGATCTATCTTGTGCTACCCATGTTCAATACTCCATTTTACATTGCTGTGGTGGTTGTTTTTTTACCATTAAATACGGGGGTTATTCTTTGTTATTGGCGTACATACCCGGGCCAGAATAGGCATAAAATATGACAGCTCTGTACCTTGTCTGTGTGAATTACCGTGCAGTTATAGAGGAAAGTTATAAAATATGACTAGTAAGTCGCGGTGGTTATGGTTTAATAACCACAACCACCTATTGTTTTTGAGGAAGGAATATCATGAACAGTGCTGTGCGCAAAGTACTTCGATTAAATACATCAGGTATGCCAACCCAATGGCTCTCGTTTGAAGAGGCCGCTGTTATTTATACTAAAAACCTCGTGATTTGGGAGTTGGGTGATAAATCATTACTGATGCGTGGCGGTATCAACGGTGTCGGTCAGCGCTCGATACTGAAAATGTCGCCTGTTATTGCTACTGTAGGCTTAAATGCCTTGAATCGCTCGTGTGTGCACAGTTTTAGCAATCGTATGCTATTTCGCCGGGATAACCATCGGTGCCTGTATTGTGGTTATCGATTTAGTTATGCGCAATTGACCCGCGACCACGTTATCCCACGTGCACAAGGTGGGCGCGATACGTGGAGTAATCTAGTCGCCGCCTGTAAGCGCTGTAATCACACTAAGGGTAATCGCACCCCCGAGCAAGCCAATATGCCTCTATTGGCTATCCCTTTTGTCCCCAACCCTTTCGAATCGATGTTTTTAGCCCAGCATACTGTGTTGGAGGATCAAATGGCATACTTAGAAAAGCAATTTTCAGGTCGCCGGCAATGGCTGGCAGCATGATTGCTACGAGGGTTCTTCAGTGAAGGGCTAAGAGCGCTAACCGGGCATATGTGTGAAAGTGCGGTATGATATATGCGTGTTAAATGACACTGGCATGCAGTTTCTTATTGCGAGTATCTATTGAGTGGATGTTGCAAAGCATTACAAAACCGTTATTGCTTTAGCGCCTTTTTTATATTTGTTATTTTCGTTGTTGTTTCTTTTGTCTATTGTTGGCTGTAGTCGGTGCCGCCGAAGAGATTATTAGTGTTGCTTTAACATGTAAGCCGTCTGTTGTTATAAAAAGCCCAGTATACTTATTGGTAGAAAGTGGCCCTGCGGTGGCTACAGAAAAGCCTGAGTTAAAGGTTGGTATTTCTGCGACGCGAGCCTATTAGGGGCTCGTCGCCGCAGAGTTTGTAGTTAGTTAAGAATATCCCCAAGGTTGATCAACTGCGTTTCACCACTGTTGTCATCAACACCATCGTTATCATTAACAATATAGACATCACCATTAGCGCTAATGGCGGCACCTTCTATTTTCTCATAGATTAAGCCTCCCGGTGCGGTGAGGTCACCCTCTGCAACTAGGTCTCGTATCTGTGTTTTTACTAGCGTATCGCCATTATTTAAGCCGTTAACATCAATGCGATATAAACGCTTGATAGCCGCATCAGGGCCGCCCTGGTTATCGCGCTCAATCACTAAGAAAGCGCCATTGCCAATAGAGGCAATATCCGAAAGGCCAACCCAACCACCATTTTGTGAAGCAGCCACATCAAGCGGGTAGAATAGAAATGTCCACGAATCAGCGGCAATGTTGTATATGCCGATACGCGGATTTGTTTCTGCTCCCCAAGCGCGTTGAAAGGCGACATAAACAGAGCCGTTATATTCAGCGATACCTTCAAAGCCAAAGCGTAGTTGCATCGCATTAATGGCTGCTGGCAGTGTAGTAACCGTTTCTATCACACCACTTGCATCGGTTTTAATCACGAAGTTCAGACTATTTACTGGGCGGTTATCGTCACCTACAGTACCGGCGCCTTCCGATGCTATCCAAAAACCGCCGTCGCTAGCTTTGGCAATACCTTCTGGGTCAATGTTGATAGTTTTGTCATCGTTAATTAATGCATCGAGATCAGCTTCATCAAAAACAGCAATACGTGTTGCGTCGTCATCATCAACACTGGTATCAGCCAACGCTGTGGTGGTGATCGCGGCAAATACATCATTGCTATCAGCCAGAGTTATCTCATCGTTGAGAGTGGCCGGTGTGGTGCTTGTATCAATACTGAATATGCGATTACTGGCATAGAAACTATCTTCAATGGCGTAAAGTGTATTCGCATTATTTTCATCAGCGGCTAACCCTGAGAGTGCACCCCATGGAATAGGTGTGCCATCAGGACGGTCAGTTGATTGAATTGTAGGGTAGTTAGCCTGTGCATCACTGTACTGATAAATATTAAGTACAGAGCGAAGCTTATCGCCGCGATCATCAGTTTCACTGGCAACAATTAAAAGGTCTCTTGCTGGAATGGCTAAGCCGCCCTCTGGACCTGCCCCGGCGGGTAGTGTTTGTTGATAAATCGGCGTTGTTGGTGTGCTGACATCATAGACAAAAACTAAGCTTGCACGTTCAGAATTAACAAATAAATGTGGCTTGCCATTGAATGTACCGACTTCAACATTCTCTGGTTCATTACCTTTGTTACCAGAGCGATCATCGGGGTAGTGACCAAAGCGAACGGCACGGTGGTCTAACTCATTACCTGAATTAAAGGCAACTGTTCCGTCGATATTAAAAATAGTAAAACCACGGCTGCCACCATTTAAATCTCCCTCATCGGCGGTGGCGAAAAAGTCGGTATTAATCCAGGCGACGCCATCGGGTTCACGCAGTACATTACTTTGTGTTTGCGTAAGTGAAATAACGGCGGGGTCTTCCTCTTCGGTATCAATGGCCGTTAAGGTTACACTGCCCGCACTGAAGTCATTAATAATACGGCCATCACTTAAGTCGACCAATACTATATGATTATTTTCCTGTAAGGTAACAACAGCGATATTATTCTCGTTAATATCAACGTATTCAGGTTCTGGATCGCTTGGGAATAGTGTCGCTAAACCGGTTAGATCAACAATACTTGTTGTCCACGCTGTGGGTGCACCGTTGAGTGATACAATCACCAAGCTGCCTGCGGGGGCTTGTGGTGGTTCACCATCACCAAGGTCTTCATCGCGCTCATTTTCAATAACCACTGCTGCATAGGTGCCATCAGGGCTAACTGCAACTGAGTCTGGCTGACCACCTACATCAATGCTGATAACGTTAGTTTTGGTCGCCATATCAATGACATCTAACGTACCGGAAACATTGATAAAATCAGCAGAAGTATTAACGCCCACTAGTGCAAAACTATCTTTTATAGCAACCGAGGTTGGCTCGCCGGCGAGAGCGAGAGTACCCTCTGCAACAGGATTAGCTGCATCACTAATGTCAACAAAGCCAATCGATTCATTGGGGCTGTCTGTATACACCAATGTTAAACCATCAGTACTGGCCGCTACAATTTCGGCGGCCGTTTCGGTATCGGTATTGCAGTTGGCATCTAGCTGTTGGCATACCAAAAATGAGGAAACACGGGTAAATTGCTTACTTGCATCTACCTGGTCATCATCGTTGTTACTATTGCTACTGCCCCCGCAAGCGCTCATTAGCAATGGCAATGCCACTACCATAGTGAGTTTGCGTGTTATTTTCGTTAAGTGCATGGATAATCCCCCTAAATGGATAAAATCTATTTTTAGTTATAGCGTTTCAGTAAATGTAATATAAGGTACGACTAAGCACCTCGTGGTTGCTTTTATGGGCTTTTGCCGCCCATTTTCTTAAAGTGCCTATGAGTGAGTGGTCATACAATTAACCAGTGAGAAATTATCAACAGTCTTTTTGCGAATACTTTAAATCGCATTATTATGTGGCGTTGAACAATAGATCTGGCGATTGTTAAAATACACATATTAATGATAAGACATATAGCGTTCACGCTTTTTACTCTTGAGCATTGTGATGTCAACTAAGACTAGGCCATCGACACAATTATTAAAGTCAGAGTCAACACCAAAGCTGAGAAATTGAACACCGCCGGGCTCGCACAACTCGGTATATTGTTTATAAAGTGTCGGTATAGCGACACCCATATTCGCCAGCATAGTTTTGAGAGCACTAAAATCAGCTTTGTAATCAGTGCCGCTAAAAGGCGCCTCTATTATTGAGGCCGCGCGATAGGGTGATTTTGAATGCGCCATGGTCTGGAGTGAGCCAAAATAACACTGATAAAAATGAATGAGTAAATCTTTGGCTGCATCGGGAAAACTATTGCTTAAACTAACCGGTCCAAAGAGATAGCGGTATTGTGGGTGTTTTTTTAAAAATGCTCCGATGCCATACCATAAATAGTCTAGGCTGCGCTTACCCCAGTATTTAGGTTGTATAAAGCTGCGACCCAGCTCTAAACCTTGTGTAAAATAAGGCTGCATTGCGCCATCGTAATCAAAGAGGCTTGCGCTGTAGAGCTGATTGGTATTGTTTTTCGTTAATCGATTAGCATCGCCTAAACGATAGGCTCCTACAATTTCAAGATCATTTTGATCCCACAATAGTAGGTGGTAATAATCGTTATCATATTGGTCGATATCACGGCGTTTATTACTGCCCTCACCGACGGCACGAAAGGCAATTTCTCGAAGTCTGCCTATTTCACGTAAAATGGGCGAGCTACCTTGGTAGCGGTATACATAGATAATTTTTCCATCACTCGTCTCGCCCAAATGCTCGCACTGCTTAATTGCTTGCGCAAGTGCTTTGCGGTCTTCTGGTGGCGCTATGGCCTTTTGTGTACTGAAAATAGCAGGCTTATCATTGCCAATGCGATAGAGGTGTTTGCGAAAAATCTTTGCTTGCTGATCAGGAGCTATTGCCATAGTAGTGTAGGCATTAAATGGGATCAGCTCGCCAATGCGTATAGGTAAGTGTCTTGCTCGTTGTTTAAACATCTCTTTTACGAGTAGCCATGTCGCCAGCGGCTTATAGACGGCCGAGACAGTATAAAAAAGTGGAGAGTTCTTGGCGTCAATAAAAATAGGTAATATCGGTGCTTTCGCACTCGTTGCAATACGTAAAAACTCAGTATGCCAGCGGCTATCACGCACACCTTGTAATTTAACGCGCGAGACTTCTCCTGCTGGGAATATAAGTAGCGCGCCCTCTTCATCAAGGTGGCTGTGAATTTTTTTAAGCTGATTTTTAGTGGTATTATCTACTTTCTGGGGTTCAGCTTGTTGATGGTCGTGGTGATTGCCGCGCTGTTGGAGCTGACGTTTATTCAGTGGTAGTAATAAATTATGTAATGGCTCGATATCCATTAGCATTTCATTAGCAACCACTTTAATATCACGGCGCACTTCACTGACAAGTTTAATCAGTGCAAGGCCATCAAGTGAGCCAATAGGGTGGTTGGCAATGATAACCAACTTGCCTTCATCGGGAATGCGCTCTTTTTCGGTATCACGGGCGGAATAACTGACATTGAAATACTCAAGTAACTGCTCGACGAACTCAAGCCCTTGAAGGTGAGGGTAGTTCTCGCCGAATTCTGCCATTTCACGTTCGTGTAATAGGTAGCGAAGTACCATTGAGAACGGTTTACACAGCCAAGGTTTATTAAGAACTTGCGGGTAATGTTTTTCGATTACTTGATCGACAGTCAGCATAATTCAACGCGCCACTAAGATTGCCCGGCCATCATAAACCGACACGATGACACTTTTGTGCACAAACTATGACAGAAAAATGACAACTCTATGCCGCTTCACTGTATGTATCTCTTACGGGTAAGCCCTGTTGAGCCGTCGGTGCTGCTTTTTCGCAGGCACGTTGTAGCCCATTTTGTTCACACCAGTGAAACAGATCCACACAGCCTTGGTGGTCTTCAATTAGGAGTGAGCTGTTCTCGATCCAGTCACCGGTGTTGTAGTAGGTAATTTCATCGACTTCGGTAATTTCAGGAAAGTGAATGTGCCCACAGATAACGCCGTCCACATTGAGGCAGCGTGCCTGGCTTATGGCCGCGTGGCGATAGGTGTTAATCGCCACTGTTGCGCGTTTGATACGTGCTTTAATAAAGCCTGCGAGCGACCAGTAGGGGCGGTTAAAACGAGTACGAATAGCATTGCACCAGTGGTTAAGAAAAAGTAGCAACTCATAGCCTTTATCACCCACCCAACGCTCAACAGGATTGAATACCTCTTCGTCAAATTGGTCTCCGTGCGCCAGTAATAATTGCTTACCCTGTGCGGTTGTATGAATAAACTGGCTGTAGACTTCGATATCACCTAGGTTCATCCCATCGTAGGGTTGAATCAGCTCATCGTGATTCCCCGGCAGATAAATAACACGAGTATCGCTGTTGGAAAGTGCCAATAGAGCTTTAAACAATGTGTTGTGGCTTTGTGGCCAATAGAATTTTTTGCGTAGTGACCAGATATCAACGATATCACCGACAAGGTAAAGTGTATCAATGGTGCTTTGCTCAAGAAAATTAACCAGCCATTGCGCTTTACACGCTTTATGACCTAAGTGAATGTCAGAAAGCCAAACAGCTCGATAATGTTTTTTGATACTCATAGCACGACTAACTCCTGTTTTTGTTAAGAGTAAGTAGGGTTGTTGACAGTTTCGTTAATCTTATTTGAACTATTTGTAACAGTCGGTGCGCAAGTGTCACACGTTGCTACTTATAGGCTGTTATTGCCACTTTTCAAGACTTTTAACAGCGTGTTGATGGTTTTCAGTTGTGTATGTGGGCAGGCAGTGGTGCTGAAGTAAATAACCTTCAAGGTAAACTACCTAGCAAAGCCACCTATAATTGGCAAACCATGGCTATTGCTGAAGAACTTAGGTCAGCTATGAGCGCAAGGTGTAATTGCATTGGTCGGGGTGTGATTTACTGCGTTGGCGGCGTAAACTAACACTATCGTTTACAATTACTAATGAGTACCGAGGTCTATTTATGTATCGTCGAATAACCCATTTATTCATGCTCAGTTTATTAAGTGCGGTGAGCTTTGCGGTTAGCCATATAGTTGTGGCAAAAGAGAGCCCTACTGATATTACTACATTGCCACCGGTAGTGGTTGAGGTGTTAACCAAAACCACCAAAAGTTGGGGTGGATCACTGCTGCCACCGTATACCGATGGTCAGCCTGAGGTAACTATTTTGCGCATTACAATAGCGCCGAATGCCCAAGTACCTTGGCATAAGCATCCTGTTATTAATGCGGCAGTAATGCTTACTGGTGAGTTAACCGTCGTCATGGAAGGCGATAAAAAAACCTATTTAAACGCTGGTGATGCCATTGTTGAGGTTGTTGATCAGTGGCATTACGGCATTAATGAAGGGGCTGAGCCGGTAGAGTTGATCGTATTTTATGCCGGTGTGGCCGGCGTACCTTTATCAATTCATCGAACGACGGCTGAGCATCAATAAACGATTACCTACGCGATGAGTATGTATTAATGATATTGGATAAGTAGACAATGAGCCCACGTAACTATGGTACTGGTGATAGTTCTTATCGCGCAGCCGGCGAGCTTGCTGGTATTACACAGCTAGTCGATGATTTTTATCAGATGATGGATACCTTGCCTGATGCGCAAAAAATTCGTGCAATGCACCCACCTGAACTCGATGAGTCCCGACAAAAGTTAGCGTATTTTTTATCGGGGTGGTTAGGTGGCCCCAGATTGTATCAGCAACACTATGGTGGCATTAGTATCCCCAAGTTTCATCAACTGTTTAATATCACCGATAAAGAGCGCGAAGCATGGTTGTTGTGTATGGCCAACGCGATAGAGTGTCAGCCTTACGATGGGGCCTTTAAGCACTATTTGTTAGCACAATTAGCAGTGCCTGCGAAGCGGATTCAAAACGCTGTTGAGCAACGTAAACAACGTTAAGTGTTTGGCACAAATCGTTAGCATTATCGACTGCTTGCAGAGTGTGGTATGGCTTGCCCGCCGCAGGTACGATGGTATGTACCGCCGGCTTGGGGGGCTCTACACACACCTTCAGTGAGCATTGTTAATGTTAATCTGAGGCTAAAGCTTTGTGCAGGTGTTGTGTAAAGGCATTGATAATTTGTTCGTTACTGTGCTTTTTTCGCCAAACGGCACTGAAGTGATTGCAGTAGCTGTATTGGTTGGGCAATAGCGCGCGCATTTCGTGTTCCATCCCCCAGTTTTTAACAAGATGTTGTGGTAAAAAACCTAAGTAGTGGCCACTGAGAATCAATGTTGCTCGGGCTTCTTGGTGGTGGGCTTTTGCGTGTTTATTCCACGTGCGTGTTTCGGCAAATGCTTCGCGGCCGGGCATTAAGCGAGGTGATTCAACGAATTTATACTGTGCCAAACAGGCCTCGTTAAGCGTGTGTTCGTGCGCGCTAAATAATGGATGGGTTTGACCGCAATACAAGTGCATTTGCTCTTCGAATAATGGCAGTGTTTCAAATTCACTAAAGGGTTGTGGCAATACAGTAATGCCAATATCTACTTGTTTTTCTTGTATTGCGGTAGCAATATCATCCGATGACATGGTGGTAATCCGTACTCTAACATCCGGTGCCTCGTTAGAAAAAAGGCTAAGTGCATTAATAATACAGGCATTGGGGGCACCGAGCATGTGTTCGGCAAAACCTAAGTGTAAATGCCCTGATATATGGTGGTGTGAACGGTTAACTCGGTGACGAAATTGGTCAATAGCGCTGAGTAATTCAAGAGTTGCATCGTAGGTATCACGCCCCTGTTGTGTCAGGCTAAAGCCGGCGCGGCCACGCTCACATAAGCGCATATCCAAGCGTTTTTCTAAATCGCCAATATAGTTTGAAATAGTTGAATTCGCTAAATTGAGCTGAATTTCAGCAGCACTTAAACCTCCCGCCTCAACAACAGCTCTAAATACTCGCAGTAAACGCAGATCAACGTCAGCTACTTGCCCGGAAATGGCGGCCTTTTTACGTCCCATTCTGCCCTCTCGATCAATACATTTGGATATCCAAAGGTGATTTCATTTAAATAATTATATAAGCCATTGGTTAGCTAGTCTATAACGGTCTTACAGTCTATTACTCGCCTATGAAAGCAAGGCCATAATAAAGCAGGAGACACCGACAGCGTATGCATATCCCATTAAATGATCCCAATCTATTGAAAACACAGGCTTATATTAATGGCCAGTGGGTGAGTGGTGACACTAATACCACTTTTGTTGTTATCAACCCTGCAACTGGTGAGCACTTAGCCGAGGTGGCTGATGTAGGTGTTAATGAGACCAGTCAAGCCATTGATGCCGCACAGCAGGCCATGCGCTCGTGGATGACCCTAGACGCTAAAAAACGTTCAGAAATACTGGAGCGATGGTATCAGCTAATTATTGATAACCAAGAAGATCTAGCGGTATTAATGACGGCTGAACAAGGCAAGCCGTTGTTTGAGTCTCGCGGTGAAGTGCTCTACGGCGCTTCTTTTTTGAAGTGGTTTGCCGAGGAAGGCAAGCGTGTTTATGGCGACGTGTTACCGGCAAGTGCTGATCGGCGCAGTATTGTGATTAAGCAGCCCGTGGGTGTTGTGGCCGCAATTACCCCTTGGAACTTTCCCAATGCAATGATTACCCGAAAGGTAGCCCCAGCATTGGCTGTGGGTTGTGCCATCGTGCTCAAACCCGCTGCGCAGACACCTTTATCTGCGTTAGCACTCGCAGAGCTGGCCGCGCGTGCCGGGTTGCCAGCTGGTTTGTTTAATGTCTTAACCACGACAGATGCCCGTGGTGTCGGTGGCGAAATGACGGCTAACCCTATCGTTAAAAAAATGACATTTACCGGCTCAACACGCGTGGGCAAATTATTAATAAAACAATGTGCTGATACTGTTAAGCGCACCTCGATGGAGTTAGGTGGCAATGCACCGGTTATTATTTTTGATGATGCTGATTTGGATAAGGCTGTCGCTGGTGCATTGGTCTCTAAATACCGCAACTCGGGTCAGACATGTATTTGTGCTAATCGCATTATGGTTCAAGCGGGTATTTACGATGCTTTTGTCAATGCGTTTACACAAGCAGTCAAGAGCTTTCATATCGGCAATGGATTAGATGAGCGCAGTACACACGGGCCAGTGATTAGTGAAGAGGCTGTAGCTGATATTCACGCTAAAGTTATTTCGGCAGTGGCTGATGGCGCCACGGTTATGGCAGGTGGCAAGATCAGCGATAAGGGCACACATTTTTATGAGCCTACTGTATTGACTAATGTTGTAGATACCATGGGTTTATTTCGCGAGGAAATTTTTGGCCCGGTTGCTCCGATTTTTAAATTTGAAACAGAAACTCAGGCTATTGCAATGGCAAACGATACCGAATTTGGCCTCGCCTCGTATGTTTACACTAACGACCTGGGGCGTGTGTGGCGAGTCAGTGAAGGCGTTGATTATGGGATGGTGGGTGTTAATGAAACAATGATTAGTTCTGAAATTATTCCATTCGGTGGTGTTAAAGAATCAGGTCAGGGTCGTGAAGGTTCTAAGTATGGCCTTGATGATTATCTAGAGACAAAATATATCTGTATGGGTGGATTATAAGGAGGCTACAATGAGTGCAATTATTTATCCCACGACTAATCTTCGTGCCACTGAAACATTAACACTCGCGCGTGGTGACGGTGCTTATGTTTACGATACAAAGGGCAGGCGGTATCTGGAGGCGCTGGCGGGTTTGTGGTGTACCTCGCTTGGTTATAACAACCGTGAGTTAGTTGATGCGGCGAGCCATCAAATGGGACAGCTATCTTATTCACATATGTTTGGTGGTAAAACCCATCAAGTGGGTATAGACCTTGCCGATAAGCTCGCACAGATGGTGCCTGTTAACAATGCGAAAGTTTTTTTTGGCAACTCCGGTAGTGATGCCAATGATAGCCACGTTAAAATGCTACGCTATTATTTTAATGCAATAGGTAGGCCTGAAAAATACAAAATTATCGCCCGTGATCGCGCTTACCATGGTGTGACTGTTGCGGCGGCGTCACTCACAGGCTTAGCGCCTAATCATGCTCACTTTGATCTACCTTTTGAGGCGTTAGGTATTTTGCGTACCGATGCGCCTCATTATTATCGCGGTGCATTAGCTGGTGAAAGTGAAGCACAGTTTGTTGATCGCATTACACATAATCTAGACACACTCATCCAAACAGAAGGCCCCGATACTATAGCCGCTTTTATTGCTGAACCGGTGACTGGTGCGAGTGGGGTGATTGTACCACCGGCAGGTTATTACGAAAAAGTACAGGCAATATTAAATAAGTACGACATTTTATTTTGGGCCGACGAAGTGATTACCGGGTTTGGTCGCACCGGTAATGATTTTGGTTGCACGACGATGAATATTGAGGCCCCTGATATGATGACACTGGCTAAGCAGTTATCTTCAGCCTACATACCTATTAGTGCTTCGGTGCTTCGTGGTGATATGTACGAAGCGATGGTTGAGCCCAGTACCCAAGTGGGTGTATTTGGGCATGGTTATACTTATTCAGGTCACCCAGTTGCATGTGCAGTCGCACTGAAAACCTTAGAAATTTATCAGCGCGATAATTTGTTTTCACATGCCGCCACCGTGGGGGCATATTTACAGCAACGTCTACAGACGTTTAAAGACCATCCATTGGTAGGCGATATTCGAGGTAAGGGTATGCTTGCGGCAGTTGAATTAGTGGCTAATAAAAAAACGGGCGAAGCTTTTAGTGATGGCTCAGTAGGCAGTTTTGCTATGCAAGCCTGCCAGAATCACGGCATGATTACCCGTGCTGTAGCGGGCTCGTCACTGGCATTTTGCCCACCATTAATTATCAGTAAAGAGCAAGTTGATGAGATGATAGATATATTTGCGAAGGGGCTAGATGATACGCTTGAATTTGTTACCCAAAAAGCATTACTGGTGAGCTAATCTAAGGCTGTAATATAAAGATGGGGGCTGTTTATATGTTATCAGTCTGTTACCCATAATGGTATTGTATACCATTATGGGCTATGTAGACTTTACATACTGCACTCATATGGTTATTGCGTAGTAACGACTTTTTTATGTTTCAATAACGTTGCTAGGTATTCATAGAGCCACAATAGTAATAAGCTAATGCCAAATGTGGGGAACATCAAGGCTAATATAATAATACCCACGGCTAGTGCCCCGTCAACGCGAAACTCAGCCGGTACGCTGGGTAGACCCCATCGGCCTTTGGGTTTGCGCACCAGATATGAAATAAGCCCGGCTGCTGTACTGAGTGTAAATACCAATGTAATCAGTAGCACGGCCAACCAATTGGCAAAGCCGTATTCACCTTGATGGAGTCGCATCGCAATTTGTCGCATCTCCATTAAAATACCCACATCCGTCCAAGTATGTTGTTTAATGATATCTCCTGAGTACTGGTCGATATGTAATACCTGTTGGTCGCGCAGCCATAATGAGCGATTAGCGATACTAAAAACACCATGCTCGCCCACGGGTAATTTAATACTCAGCTTTCCTGGCAGTTGTTGTGCTTGTGCGATACCAATAATTGCATCTAGCGATAAGGGGGCAGTTTGGCTAATGGGCTGTGATGATAGTCCTTTAATTGAGCGCCAGTGTGTGGGGTAGCCTGTGTGTGTTTTTTCCTGCACCCACTTTAATTGCGAGCCAAATATATTTGTCCAAGGCATGCCGCCAGCTAAAATAAGCAACATAAAAAGCGAGAGCCAAAACCCTGCGACAGCATGTATATCTCGCCAAAATAAACGCCGCCCTTTATGGATTCTTATCGTAAAAAAGCCTGCTGCTGAGAACTTTTTAGCGGGCCACCAAATGTAAATGCCGGTAAAAATCAATACAATAAACCAACTGGCAACAAGTTCTACAACGAGCGTTCCGGGGGTACTTAATAATAGCTCGCCGTGCAGTTTACGCACGCTATACATCAGTGTTTGCTTTTGTTCAATTGCACCGGTGATCTCGCCTGTGTACGGATTTGTGTACACCATATTGCGAGTATGCCCTTTGCCATGCAACCTGAAACCTGTGGTTCGGTTTTTCTCTTCGGGTAAAAATACCTGCATGATGGGGTGCGGATAGTGCTGTGCAACGCTATCAAGCTGTGCTTGATAACTTGCTCTTTGGGGCCTTTTTTCAGTGGCATTTATTGGCGTATTAATAAAGCGTACTGTCTGATAGCGCGCATCATTATAGTCGGCCTTAAAAAGATAAATAATACCAGTGATAGCGAGTAGTAACATAATCGGCAGAGTGATAAGCCCTGCAATTATATGTCATTTCCAAAACCAGCGGTTTATATCAGCGTGTTTGATTAACATAATGCATCCTAGTGTCGTTTGCGGCAGCGCGGCTAGTGAATAACATGGTGTTTAAAAGCGATAAGCAAGGCCTGCATAAAACGTACGCCCGTCAACGGTTCTAAATTGCAGTTCACCCCTGCGGTAAGTAGCGCGATCTTCGAGCGTGTCTGTCAGATTTAAGCCGTGCAGCCAAAGCTGCCAAGGGCCGTCTTCATAGCTGATACGCAGGTTAATACGCTCATCGCGCTTGAATTTTCCCGCGGGAGTATTGGCATCGTCACTGTAATAGCTGGTGTAAAAGTCGCCCTCTAACTCAACCACAATTTTTGATGAAGGTAGCCAGGCAATGCGGCCATTGAGGTGATGTCTCGGGGTGCGATTGATTTAATTACCTGAAAAATCCCCGTCACTACTAACAAACGAATCATACTTATTGCGGGCATAGGTATGTGTGATGCCCAATCGCCAGTGGGCATCTTTAGGGGCGTACTCGACCACAGATTCAAGCCCTTCAATGGTTACCTTGCCTGCATTAGTGGTTCGCTCTATCGCATTGCCGCTATTGTTACGAAACTCCTGCGTCACTAAGTAATCTTTAATAGTGTTGTGATAATACGAGCTATCATACGACCAGTCACCGGCGCTACCACGCATGCCTATTTCAAACCATGTTGCATCTTCGGCATCTAGCTCAGGGTTTTCAGTACCGGGTTCGTTCGGCATACCGACAATGTCGTCAATATCTGGTGCGTAAAACCCTTTGGCAAGACCCATCCACAGTTGAGTGTTTGGTGTTAGCGTGTAGGTAATGCCAAACTTAGGGGAGGTATCGTTAAAGGTAGCGCTACCGCTGGGGTCTTCTGCATCATCTGAATGTTGGCGCACAGTGACGCGTTCGTGGCGTACACCAAGGCTGATACCCAGCTGCTCTGTAGCGGCCAGTTCATATTGCAGAAAGTAGGCATTGATCCGCCGCGAGCCTTCAATGCGTGTTGAGGCACCAGAGAGATTGGTATCGTTGCGATCAAACTGGCGTGTGAATTGTTCGCCGTTGTAGGTTTCAAAACCTCCGATAATATTCGCTTGATCAAAGTCGTAGCGATACAGTAGTTTTGAGCTGATACCTTGGTCGTTTTCATCTTGAGGCCCCCTAAAGCGTGATAGGCCAATGGTATCTTTTTCACGATAGACCAGCGATACATCGAGCATACTGCTGGTAAATTGTTGCTCAAGCTTAAGCGAAATGTAATCCTGTTCTAGGTCGGTCGATGAATTGTCATTGCCGCGTTGCTTAGGATCATCGGCAATTTCATCAGCAGTTAAATCACCCCGTGTTACAATATCTTCTTTTAAATGTTCAATGCGGGTAATGAAGCGGGTATTTTCTGTAGGGTCATAGATCAATTTTGCACTGAACTGGTCGCGGTCATTTTTTACACCATCTCTTAACCCATCGAGATTACGGGTATTGGCATCGATAAAATACCCCACTTTATTGATCGTGCCACCGGTATTGATACCGGCTCGCGCGCGATTAAAATCACCGGCCTCAGCCCATATTTCTGTCTCGCTCTCTAGTGGCGCATCACGGGTGACGACATTAATAACACCGCCTAATGCATTGCTGGGGTAGATGGCTGATGCGGGTCCTTTGATGACTTCAACGCGTTGAATATCGCTTGTATTTACACGATCAATACGTTGGGTAGCTCCCTCGTAGGGGTTCTCTAGTGGTATGCCATCGACCATAGGAATTGTATATCCCTTTGAACCGTTCAGGATTCGCAGGTTTCTGACTTGTGTCTCGCCGGGAATACGATCAAGTAATTCATCGGGATCCACAAAACGTAAGCGTTTGATTTCATCTTGATTGACGACGTGAATATTAATCGGTAGTTTTTTGATCGCAGTTCCACCAATTTCTGCTTTTTCTGTGGCGGCATTGCCAATTACTGTTAGAGTTTCGAGTGAGCGTGTTGCCGGTGTTTGATCGGCGTATGTTGAATATGTGTATGCACTGACAATACCGACCAGTGTGTGTCGTAAAAGTGTGCGCTTAAGCTTCATGAAAACCTCACAAAAAGCACGTTGCTGAATCACGCAACCTTCAAGTACTTGTGGCAATAACGTACACTAGTGCTTAAAGCATTGGTGAGAATATGTTGTAATTATTTGGCAGTAGCCAGATAAAATGTTGATCAGCGTAGTGTTGGTGGTGCTCGTGACAGGTTGTCACTAGAGGGGGCGGGATTATACTGAAGAGTAAAGCTTGAGTTTATTCTGTGCGTTACAGCATAGCAGGGATTAATGCCGGTGAATGCAAATGCAGTATCGGTAATGCCATCCGGTGTGAGTGCATTAAAAAGACAAAAGGGGCAGTTATGGTTAAGCGTGAACGATGCGGGGGTGCTGGATGTGTCAGGCGTTAATTCACCGATAGAAACCCACTGATAACCCTTGGAGGTACACAGTAATATTCGTTGTGCGCCTTCATTACTATCACTATTACTGCTGTTGATATTGTAGGCAAACGCCACCGACAAACCTGAATTTAACAATAGCAGGCAGGCTGTGAGGTAAGCAATCAATGTTAGACGCTTGTTAAGCATATCAATCAACAATTGAAGTTAGTGATAATGGCATTCTAAAGTGTTGACAAAAATTAACAAGTGACAACGAGGCTAAAATAGAGCTATCAGGTTTTTTTACTGTTTGAACCCTCCCCCCCAGACTTAATTTGGCGGCGCTAGGGTGTATCAATTATCACGGCAATTTTCTCTAGTGCCGCGCGCAGTGGTGCTGGTAATGGTGTTGGGCGTTGCGTTGCTCGATTGACATAGACATGCACAAAATAGCCTCGCGCTGCTGGCGTTAATGTGTCGGCTGTAAACAAACCAATTTCATAGCGTACTGAACTATTGCCGAGTTTGCTCACTGCAATACCCGCAGTCACTTCTTCAGGAAAGGCAATACTGTGATAGTACTGGCAGTGGTTTTCAACGACTAGGCCAATCACTTCGCCTTGATGAATATCCAGCACGGCCTGGTCAATTAAATAGCGATTTACGGCCGTATCAAAATAACTGTAGTACTGCACATTATTGACATGCCCGTAAATATCGTTATCCATCCAGCGTGTTGAGATAGATATAAAGTGTCGGTAATCGGTGCGTTGTGTAAATGGGGTCGGCTCGTTCATCAAAACTCCGGTTACTGGTAATTAAGCGGATTAAATGCATAGCATGAATCATATAAGGGCCACTCTCAATGTGCGCCCTTAGCGTGTTGCCTCTGCCTCTATAAAGGCCTACCAAGCGGCGCGATAAATCGCCAGGGCATCAGCCTCTGTCACTGCACGAGGATTATTCACCAGCAGGCGAGTTTGTTTCATTGCTTCTTGTGCCAGCAACCCGAGTGCCGATTCAGTAATCTCATAATCGCGTAGCCGAACCTTCATTCCTAACGCGGTATTTAAGCGCGCTAACTCATCGATAAACTGATTACTGCGTACATTCACATCGCTAATGTCTGCCAGCTCAGGAAAAACCAATGGTGCCAGTTCAGCATATTGATGCGCGCAAACACGTTGATTAAAACGCATCACATAAGGTAGCACCAATGCGTTGGTCAGCCCGTGCGAGAGATGATAAAGCCCGCCTAGTGGATAGGCGAGTGCATGCACCGCGGCAACGGGTGAATTGGCAAAAGCAAGCCCTGCCAGCATTGACCCCAATAACATATTGTAGCGCACAGCGACATTACTGCCATCGTGTACTGCCGCACTAATATTGGCGCCTAACAGTGCCAGTGCCTCTTTGGCAAAGCCCTCAGATAACGGGTTGCGATTAGGGTTGATAGAGGTAAACGCTTCGATGGCGTGTACCATAGCATCGACCCCTGTGGTGGCACTCACCATCGCAGGTAATCCCAGAGTCAGTTCTGGGTCGAGTAGCGCAAGGTCTGGCACCAGCTGTGCTGACACTACGCCCTTTTTCTCGCCATCGCCGACGCTGATAATGGATACCGCCGTTACCTCAGAGCCCGTACCGGCGGTGGTAGGGATTTGGATCAAAGGTAAACGTTGACTAGTGACTAAGTTGACGCCATAGATAGCCGTGAGTGTTTCATTCCCCGTTGCCAGTAATGCAACTAGTTTGGCGACATCCATCGACGAGCCGCCACCGAGACCAATCACTCCATCAACATTGGCTGCTACTGCTTGTGTGGTGGCTTCAAGTACAATGGATTGTGCAGGATCTGCTTCAACGCGATCAAATACATGGGTGTCGATGTTAGCTCTATGCAATACATCTAATACAATTTGTAGCAACCCCGCGCGCACGATTCCTTGATCTGTCACGATCAATACCCGTTGCCCAATAATACGTGTACAAGCCTCGTCAAGTGCATCAATGGCGCCTGCGCTACATAATAATTGTCGAGGAAAATTAACCGTAAAAGCCTTCATTATTGACCCTCTTTTATAGGCGATGCTAGCGATACAGTACCGCGTTCAATCGTGTAAACTTCATCGACTAAATCAGCCGAGTGGCTGTAGTCGGACTCCGAGATTAATACCGACAAGCCATCGTTTTTTAAGGTATGTAATACACTGGCGAGTCGACGTGACAATGCCGGTGCTACGCCCTCAAAAGGCTCGTCGAGTAGTAGTAAGTGTTGGCCACTCATCATCGCGCGGGCAAGAGCCACCAGCTTTTGCTGGCCACCGGATAATTGCAATGCTTTGCGTTTGGCAAAGGCCTCTACCTCTGGCATGAGCGAATATACCCAAGTGAGTCGCGCATCGGCATCGGGTAGTTGGTTGGCCCACGCGGGAATTAAAATATTGTGTTCAACACTGAGTGTGGGTACTAGCTGGCGATCTTCTGGCATATACCCGACACGTGCGCGCGCACGGTAGTAAGCCGGCAGTTGGCTCATATCTTGTCGGTCGATAATAATTGTGCCCGAGGTAGGCGCCAGCACACCCATTGCTGTGCGCATTAAGGTTGTTTTTCCTGCGCCATTGCGGCCAATCAAGCCTACGAGGCTACCGGTTTTTACCTCAAGGTCGACATCGCGCAAAATAGGTGTGCCGGTAATATGAGTACTAACGCCTGATAATTTAAGCATGAATATTCTCCTGTTGTGGATGAATATCTAGGTGATGGCCGGTGACAAACTCTTTTACTTGTTCGTTGTTCATCACCTCTGTTGTTGGTCCATCAGCCAGTACCCTGCCTTCGTAAAATGCCATTAGGCGTGTTGAGTAGCGGGTGATAACATCCATATCATGCTCGACAAATAACACCGCCGCGCCACAGCGGCGCACCGCGCGCATCACGGTATCCATCAGCTCAAACTTATCGTCAATCGCCACTCCAGAGGTTGGCTCATCGAGCAATAACACCGCAGGCTCGCCTAGCATGGCCAGCGCGATATCCACTAATTTTCTGACCCCTTGTGGCAGGGTTAGTACTTTTTCTGGCAGGTACTGTGCAATACCGTATTCGTCTAATAGCGCTTCAGCTTGTTGTATGTTGGCCGCTGTGGCCAGAGGTTTGAATAGCGATAGTGAAGGTTGTTTAACCATGCCATAGGCAATCAATACATTGTCGAGCACGCTCAGCTCAGGAAATAACTGTGCCACCTGAAACGAGCGGCAAATACCAGTGCGCATTACTTGTCGTGGTGCTTTACCGGCAATGCTTTCGCCTTTAAATAAAATATCCCCACTGCTGGGTTTTAAATACCCAGTCACCATATTGATAAACGTTGTTTTGCCGGCACCGTTAGAGCCAATCACACCGACAATTTCGCCGGCACTAATGCTGACATTAATATCTGTCGCCGCAGTTACCGCGCCAAAATGGCGAGCTAGTGCGCGAGTTTCTAGTAATACACTCATGAGGTTTTCCCCTTTTTAATACGCTCAAGCAGTGACCACACCCCCTTGGGAAGAAAAAGGATAATCGCGAGCAGAGCGATACCTAAAATCATTTGCCATGTATACGGTGAAATTTGCGAGGCATAGGTGCGCAATAATTCAAACAAGGTTGCACCAACAACGGGGGCGGCAACATGCCCTGTACCGCCCATCAATGCGATAAAAACAAACTCACCTGAGGTGGTCCAATAGGCCATGTCGGGGTCAATATGCCCGGCAGCTAAGGCGGTAATAGCACCACCTAAACCGGCCATTGCGGCGGCAATAATATATTTGGTATACAAAATACGCTGCACTGACACCCCTAAGTACTCCACGCGGATTTCATTTTCTCGCACCGCTTCACCGGCGTAACCCATTGGTGAGCGCAGATAGCGCCACAACAAACTACAAACCACCATAACGGCGACGACTGCTAACCCATAAGCGAGCAGCGGGCCTGACTCTCCACCTGGGCTCCAGCCAAACAGCAGCGGTGGCTTTACATTAAAACCATCCGATGAGCCAAAGGCTGCACTTTTAATTAATACCCCGTACAAAATCATTGAAAACGCCATAGAAAACATGGCAAAAAAGATATCGCGGTAGCGGCATAACAATAAGCCAATAACGGCAGCTACTAGCGTCGAGATAATCATCGCCAATAGCATCAACAATAATGCATTTTGTGTATCAAAATAATGTCCGGCAATACCTACACAATAGGCGCCGATACAGTAGTAGAGGCCCTGACCAAACGAGACTAGACCGGCGCGCATTAATATCAGTAGCCCCAGCACTACCAAACTTTTTGCCAGTGCTATTGTGAGTAAAAATGTTAACCACCCTGGCAGTAACCACCCAAGGCCTAGCAACAAAACAGTCGCCAAAGCCATTAATAATAGTGTGAAAGAGCGCATCTTAAATTTTCCTCGCACTGGCAATAGCAAATAATCCTTGCGGGCGAAACGCCAACACAAGAGCCATTACGCCATAGATAACAAAAAGCTCAGCGTCGGGTAGTAAGTGCACCGCCGCCGAGCGCGATAGTCCGACAATTAAAGCACCTAATAAGGCGCCGCCAATACTGCCAAGCCCACCGATCACGACCACAGCAAACGCTAAAATAATGACCTCGACCCCAATGCCTGGCATCACCGAAATACCCGGTGCAGTCAGTGCACCGGCAAGTGCACCTAACATAGCGCCGATGACAAAAGTTGTGGTAAACATGCGGGTGACATTAACGCCTAAAAACGAAGCCGTATCGCGATCGTGAATGACAGCCTGCAACAGCTTGCCGTAGCGTGTATTGTTTAGCCCCCACCAAAGTAAAAAACCAATCGCGGCTGAGACCACAATCAGTGCAATGTCGTAATAGGCAAACGATAATCCGGCAAACTTTACGCGGCCCAATAAGGTGTAAGGCTGGTAGGCAAAATAGGCATCAACGCCCCAGATAAGCTTAATCACATCTTCTAGAATCAGTAGTGCGGCGTAGGTGACTAAAATCATCACGACTTCATCGCGTCCATACATTACGCGCAATAGACCGCGCTCAATCAGTAAACCTGTGATCAAACCACCGAGTAACGCTGCGGCGAGTAAGACAAAATAACTGCCCCAAACAGGGTAACCCCCGGCGAGATACAGCCCCACCAGTGAAGCGCCACCGTAAGCACCAATGGCATAAAAACTGCCATGGGCCATATTGAGAATGCGCATCACGCCGTAAATTAATGTGAGCCCAGCGGCGATCACAAACAGCCAAGAGGCATAAATTAAGCCATCCATCAGCATGGCAATGAGTAGTGTCATGGGTAATACTCCAAGTAATATTCCCGGTAATTGCACTTTATAACGTCGGGAAAAAGGCCGTTAAGTCGTTTCATGTTGTAGACAACTTAACGGCAAGTGCGCTATGACCCGTGGGTGCAATAGCACGAGCGAAGAGTGTGCAGGCTATGGGCATTTGGCGCCGGGCATACCGGCTTTAATCCATTCGATAGAGGCAGTACCTGCCGGGGGATTAACACACTCAGAAGGGTAGCGCTTGATATTCGTGACACTTGGTTTTCCATTTTTGAGTGCGAAGCGACCGTACACCATCTCCATCGATGCTTGGTGGCCTTTACCTAAATTCATCGATACCTTACCGCCGGGGCCTTCGTATTCAAGGTATTCAAATGCTGCGGCAACCGCCTCAGTCTTGGGTTGGCTACCTATTGTGGTGGCGGCTTTTTCAGTGGCGAGTTTCAGCCCTAAAATACCCTGTACCATTTTGTAGGCCGGGTAGGTCGGTGGTGTGCCAAAGCGTTTGGTGTAGGCGGTACTAAACCAGCGATTAAGTGCGTTATCAGGCGCATACACACCAAAGGGCCCACGCGCACCTAAAATAGTGCCCGCTGGGATTTGATCCGTTAAGCGATACATAGCACTTTCGCCGGTGGTCAGTAATGCTGTTTGTTCCTCAAATAAACCACGAGCAGAACCTTGCAATAAAAAGGCCTCCATATCGCCTCCCCAAAACGATGAGTGAATCACCTTAGCTGATCGCACCATCAGTGCCGATATTTCAGCGCCATATTGGCCGGCGTAAATTTTAGGGAACTGCTTTGTTGAAACTTTAACACCGGGCTTTAGAAAATCGAGCGCGTGACTAAAGTCAGCCCAGGATTCATGGCCAAATGAATAGTTTTGATTAATGCCCGAGACACTCTTAAGGTCGGGCATTTCAGATTTTATATAATGGGCAGCGGCGACATTATCCATCGTTGCTGTAGGGCCAGTTCTAAATACATATTTAAATGTATTTTCTTCAAAGACTCGCGGTGTGCCACAATCAAATAATACCGTGAGTGTTTTTAGCTGCTCAGCAACAGCCGGTACCGCAAGGCAATCACCAGAAGAAATATACCCGATCACTGCATTTACACCTTGGCGCTCAACTAGATTGCGATACTCTGAGGTTTGCTTGGTTGCACCACCGGCTTCGTCTACATACACGGGGGTAATCGTGCGCCCATTAATGCCGGCGATATTGTACGGGGCTGGTAGTTGTCCGGCATTGATTGTTTCTATCAATAAATCGGCGGCGTTTTTAGCCGGCACGCCAAAGGGTCCTGCGGCACCGCCAGAGAGAAACGTGACCAGTCCAAGCTTATAATTATCATCGGCTGCCATCAGTGGTTGTGCGCATATTGATGTTAATAGCAGCGCCGCAATTGTGGGTAGCTTCAATGACCGTTTGGAATGTGTGTGCGTATTAGTCTTCGACTGGTCAGCGCAGTGTTTGTGTTGTTGCAGGGTAGTATGTGCTGAGAGTAGCGTCATAATCTTTTGCCTTATCATTGTTATCGTTATTGTGGTGGGTGAGTCGTTACGATCGCCCACGCCTGTTAAAGACATAGCAGGCACTGTGCCAGAGAGAGGTTTTTTTATAAGCGTTTGTTTTTATGGTGTAATTTAAATACCAGTAATGTCTTATAATGTAATAAGAGCGTTGCGCGATCACTGTGTGCGCCGCTATGGGCGCTAAGCGCTCACTATCGAGGTTATCGCTCTGATAACTGCAGTGGAGATTAGGCTTGCGGTTTGCATAATATAGCTTCACACACTCATAGATGAATTAATCCCAGCCATTAGATGAAATAAAACATTAACAAAGTCGGCGAGTTAGTAGTGAGTTAAATATAAGAAGTATATTGATTGTGTGCTAAAAATAATTGCCGTCATTAATTTTTGTTCGTTGTACTTCCATCTACTACCGTATAGAAAACTTAGAAATAAAACGCAGTATGGCACGGGATTTTTTCTAGCTGTGTATTCTTATCAATATTTATCAGTGATGCCACGGTCGGCATACCTGTATTTGGTCGGTTTTTCTCTGTGTTGCCAGCTTGTGTTGACTCTTCAAAGGCGTGCCATACTTAATCGATAATGATGGCTGTACAATAACTGTCACGTTTACTTAATGTGCGTTTTTTCTATATTTTTGGGGTCGATATTTTTTGGGGCGGGATGCGGGGTATAAATTTTCCAATGTCCCAACATCATCCGTGCAGGGGCAAAACGGTTATTGGGCAGTGTTTCACCAATGGCAATGACTTGTTGCAGTTGGTGGTTATCTGGGTTCATAAAGGATTTGAACCCGGTAGGGTCTTCGGGCAGTTTCAAGGTGAGCGTGCTTAATGCACGGCGTATATGTTCATCATCGGGATGGGGTGGGCTGGCACGTAGGGCCTCGGCAATAGCGAGAATTCCGGTGTAGGCACCTTCGGCGGCATAGGAGGGGTAGCGTCCACTCAAGGCAAAAAAGCGCTTCACAAACCAGCGATTGGCATCGGTGTCGGGCCAGTTATTATGGTGTCGCGAGGAAAGAATCAAGCCTGCGGGCATGTCGTCACCAAGGGCGGCGAGCACTTCGTAATTGCCCCCGGTGTCAAAGTTGGCAAAGCGGGCGTGCTCAAAAAGTGTGGTTTGTTTTGCCTGCTGTATAAAGGCTACTAAGTCGCCGCCCCACAATGCGTTTACAATCAAATCGACGGGTTTATCGATCAACGCATGCAAGTAGTGCGAATAATCTGTTTCATAGAGTGTGGGCCACAGTGCGCTTACAACGTGGTAGTTAACGTGCTCGTGTGTAAGCCCTGTGCGCAAATCTTTCCAGGCTTGGTAGCCGTAATCATAGTCGGGCCCAATGTAGGCAATGCGCAGAGGTGTCTGTGGACTGTTGCGGCCAAAGCGCTCGCGAATATATTGCGCCGCCGCCTGCATGGATTGTTTGCTGTTATTATTAACACGAAAATAATAGGGGCGTGGGCCGTGTTGTGTGAGTCGCGATGAGGCGTGGTCGGTGCCGATAAAAAATACCCGTTCTTCTTCGGCAACTTGTGCAACTTGTAAAGCAATGGCTGAGTTGACTATGCCACAAATAAAGTTTACATGGTGCTTGCGTACAAAGTCACGCACTTGGCGTGTTGCCTTTGAGGCTTTAGAGCTACTGTCGGCGATGAGTACACGCAACGGGGGGTATTGGTGAGGCTGTTGTTGCAAGTGCTCAAAAGCGAGCTGAATGCCAACGACACTGTCGCGCCCGTATAGGCCGCCCCTGCCGCTCATCGGAAATAGACAGCCCACGCGAGCACTTGCCTCTGCTTCGCTTGCTCCCAGCGAAATAATGCCCGCATAGCTTGGCTGCATAAGCAGTATCAATAACAATAAACCTAGAGTGCGATACATTAGTGGTTGTTCTCTAAATTTAAGCGCTGTATACGGCGCTTTAATGCATGGCGTGAAATACCGAGCTTTTCAGCGGCAAGACCTTTGCGCCAATTAGTGGCTTTGAGTGCATCGATAATAATATGGCGTTCGTGGTCTTCTACTGCCTCACGATAATCGCCTTGAGCGGTGTGTGGCTGTGTGCTTATTTGATGAAACTCTGGTGGTAGCATAGTCTCGTCGATGAGTTGGCCGGGGTGTAGAATGGTTAAGCGCTCCATGAGGTTTTTCAACTCGCGTATATTACCCGGCCAGTCGTAGTGAGCCAGTATGGGTAGGATATTCTCCTCCAGTGCGATTGGGGCACAGCCTTCTTGCTGTGCAAATGCCTCACTAAAGTGGGCCACCAGTAAGGCGATGTCGCTGTCGTGTTGTGACAGTGCCGGTATGTTTACCGGCAGTACATTGAGCCGGTAAAATAAATCGGCCCGAAAGCGCTCGGCCTCGACCTCGATTTTTAAATCCCGATTAGTGGCTGCTACGACAAAGACATTAGCCTGGCGCTCGCGGCCGGCACCCACGGGGCGGTAGTGACGATTTTCTAAAAAGCTCAGTAGCTTGGCTTGTAAGTGCAGTGGTATTTCGCCGACTTCATCTAAAAATAATGTGCCCCCATCAGCGAGATCAATTAAGCCTGTACGACGTTGGTTGGCCCCGGTATAGGCACCGCGCTCGGCACCAAATAGCTCGGCTTCAATGAGTTGCTCAGGTAGGGTGGCGCAATTGACTTCAATAAAAGGCGCGTCAGTAAAGCGCAGATCGTGTAGAGCTCTGGCGACGAGTGCCTTGCCAGTACCTGAGGGCCCTGTCACTAGTACGGTTTTACCCGCGCTGTGGCCAACTCGTTCAAGGGTATCGCGCAGGGCGGCCATCGCTTCACTATTGCCGACCAGTGGGCTGGTCTCGTGGCTGCGCTCACGTAAAAAGCGGATCTCGCGCAGCATGCGTATACGTTCAGTTCCCCGGCGTATTAGCAGTATTAACTCTTCGGTATCAAAGGGTTTGGTAATATAATCGATAGCGCCTTCCTTAACGGCCCTTACGGCCGCGCGCGTGTCGCCATGTGCTGAGATCATAATGACGGGTAAGTCAGGCTGTAGTGCTTTTAATTGAATTAGTAGATCAATGCCAGACATATCTGGCAACCCAAGATCCAGTAATACCACATCGGGGGTTAATGTTTTCACTTGTTGCAGCCCTTCGTTCCCGGTATAGGCGCCGGTAATATGCATACCTTCATAGCGCAGAGAAAAATCAATACTGCGCACTAGGTTGCGCTCATCGTCGATGACTAAGACTGAAATTGGTGTGTTCATAATGCGTACTCCTGAGTGGGTGCGCTTGCCGGTAGCGTTATGCTGAGCGTTGTGCCTTTGTGTTCGGTACTATCAATAGCTAATGTGCCGCTATTGCTTTTAATAAGCGTGGCACAAATAGCTAACCCTAGGCCTGTGCCGGCCGACTTTGTGGTGAAAAAAGGCTCCATGACTTGTGTTTGTATCGCTTCAGGGATACCCGGCCCATCGTCGATAATACGTACTATTGTGGTATTGCCTTTGCCCTCAGCAGACAAGGTAATGGTATGCCCACGTACAGACATAGCCTCTAGAGCATTGAGTGTTATATTCATCAATACTTGTCGAATATGACCTTCGTCGACCCAGAACATTAGTGTGTCATCGCATTGGGTTTGCAGTGTGATATGTTGTTGGCGCGCCGAGGCGCTCACAAGGGTGGTAATGCTGTTAAGTAGTGTCTGTACGTTGATCGCACTGGCGTGTGGTTCTCGTGGGCGGGCAAAGTTCAACAGGTGTTCTAGTACATTGTTGACACGATTAATCTCCTCTTCGACAAGACGCATCATATCTTTATTTTCAGGGTCTTTTTCTCGGCGCGCCAGTGCGACAACGGTAGTATGTATGGTGGTTAATGGGTTGCGGATATCATGGGCAAGCCCGGCGGCAAGTTGTCCGAGAGTAGCTTGGCGCTCTATTTCTACTGTGGAGCGAATGACTGTTTTAAGTTGTAAGCGCATGCGTTCGACAGCATCGGTAAGGCGGTACATCTCTGTGCCCTGCACTGTGCTGATAGGGGTATCTAGGTTGCCGCGCGCAACCTGTTCGACGCTGTTGATCACGCTTTCAACCTGTTGGTTTAGGCGCCTTGAAATACTCATATGCAACCATAGTAGCCCTGCGACGGTGCCGGCCATTAAAGTGATTAGCCAGTAGCGCATACGCTCTGCCGGCGGCATGGCGAGTGCGTTATTTTGCACAACATGTAGTGCCCAACCCGGCAGTAATGGTCGCTGCTGGGTCAGTGTTTGAGCAAGGTTGACGGGCTGGCCAACAACATCGTAGATATTGCCGTCACCGGCTTGCAAAAAAACCTGTAGAGCACTGATTTGGTTGAGATCGCGCAATATTTCAGTTAATGAATTAAAGCGCACCATTAAGCCAATGCCGGCTGCGCTAGGCGTAGTTGAGTCGATACTGGCAGGGTTAGGTGTGTTGTGGTTATTGTGTTGAGCGCTACTTTGAGAGACGGCTTTGCGTAAAATTACCCTAGCGGGACGCTCGATCGAATAAGGGGTTGGACCAATGAGTTCTGCTTCTTCAAAATCGTAAATACTCGCCAGAGAGGTGGCATTCATTTGTTGTTGCTCGGGAAATGTCCAAGCGATACGACCTTGCGGATCGAAAAAGACAACGCCATACACACTGCGGGCATCGACTTGTAAGTGCAGCACACTTTCGAGCTCGGCCGATAAGTGCGTACGTCCATTGCGAGAGAATAGTGCGGGGTTATCCAGTTGGTCGGCCAAGGCTTCAAGTTCAAACTTGCGCTCGCGAATAAACACGCGAAATTCATTTTGTGTCGCGGCTATACGTGTTGCTAGCTGCTCTTCGGTTAAACGTGTCACTAGTTGTGAAAAATAAGCATCATACAATCCAGCAAAGCCCATTAGAGGCACTAATGCCACTAATAACGATAGCCATAAGTACTTGGTTGCTAACCGATTGTTGAGGCGTTGCCTGGGCAGTGTTTTTATCGTTGTACTGGCCGCTGATGGCGTTACCCAATGATGAACACTCAAAGTCATACCCTGTTGTTGAGTCTGTGTTGGTGTTTATAGGTGTTATTGAGTATGGCCAACACAGTGGTACAAGTGATTTGAGGCTGCGCGCGCGGCCTAATCAATCACTATCATAAGCGATATAGCAAAAACGGCGCCACTATAATCACTTCCCGGCAGTAGTACTGTTTAGTCTAGTCGATATTAAAAAATGCGCGAAAACCGCTCGTTATTCGCGCTCAAGTGAGCGACTTTCGCGCTTTATGTCGGTGAAATGAATGGCATGTTTGGCCAGTAGTTGTTTGATACGGTGAGTGTCGTTAGTCGATTTTTTGGCCGCACGGCTGATGTGAAACAAACGCCGGCTCGCCTCTGCCATTGAGTCGCTGTGGCGACATACCTCGATTATGCCCGCCAGTTTAATTTGCTCATAGTGATCGAGTTGCTGGTCGTAATCGGGGCCCAACAGGGTGGCCATGATGGTCTGTGCGGGCGTTGTAGCGGGGTAGCTATACCATTTTTGCTGTAACCGTTTGATCTCAGCCTCGACCTGCTCTAGCGTAATGCGCCCGCCGTTGGCCAGTGTGCCCATGCGGGTGATACTGGCGTTTAAGTCTCTGAAGTTAGCCGACCACAACGCTCTATCAGACTGGCTAAAGCGTAGGTAAGCGTCTCTGGCGGCTTTGTTAAAGCGCACGGCATAGTGTGTGCGCTGTGAGAAGCGCTCCAACTCAAAGTCGATGTTCGGCTCAAGATCTTCTATGCGCTCTTTGAGCGATGGCAGTGAGTATGTCCACAGATCGATACGTGCGAGTAGGTCTTCCCGAAAGCGCCCTTGTCGCACCTGTTCTGTCAAAGATTGATTGGTGCCTGCTATTAACTGAAAGTCACTGCTGGTGTCGTGATCGGCCCCGAAGGGAAAAAAGCGCTTTTCTTCAATGGCGCGCAGTAGCATGGCTTGTTCATCCAGCCCCAGCTCGCCAATTTCATCGAGAAACAATACACCCTTATCCGCCTCTTTGAGCAACCCCGGCCGGTCGTTAGTCGCCCCGGTAAAGGCGCCTTTTTTGTGCCCAAATAACGTGGATAATGTGTTTTCACCACACAGTGTGGCACAGTTAACTGCGACAAACCGCCCTTTCAGCGAGGTACGCTGTACTCTCAACTCATAGACCTTTTGCGCCAATTGTGATTTGCCCGCCCCTGTGGGGCCAGTGATCAGTATGGGCTCTTGTGAGCGCACCGAAACATGCTCTAGTTGTTCTATCATGGCGTTAAAAGCGGGGTTGCGTGTGTTGATGCCATTTTTTAAGTGGCTAGTGCCTTCTTGATGTTCTTGATTAAAACGCGAGGCAATCTGGTCATATTTGGATAAATCCAAATCAATAATCTGGTATTGCCCCGCGCTATTGCCCTTGCCCTGAGCTGGTGCGCTTTGCAGTAGTTTACCAGGAATATAGCGTGCCTCGGTTAATAAATACCAACAGATCTGCGCGACATGCGTGCCGGTGGTGATATGGACTAGGTAGTTTTCGCTCTCGGGTGTGAAGGTATAAGCACGGGTAAAATCGAGCAGCTGGGCGTAAACGTTTTCAAAATCCCAGGGGGCATTGAAATTCACAAGGTGGTGAATCACTTCGGTTTCTGGTGATACGAGGCGTATATCGTCGGTGACTTGATGGGCAAGTTTTTGGGAGTGGTTGTCAAATAGTAGCTCAAGTCTATCAACAATAAAGTCATCGTGCTGGCATAGCGAGACTGTCGGGCGCCAGCGCTCCCAGCGAGCATTCCCTTTGCCTCGACGATCAAGTGTTGTACCTAAAATGCTAAATACGGTTGTTTTCATTCTATCAAATATAATAGATAGTTATCTTAAAAGATAGTTTTTTGGGTTATTCAATAATATTAAGATAAGGCCGTTTTGGCAGCGTTAGTTTTTTAATTTCTTTAAAAACAAATGGTTATGATTTTTTTCATCAGTTATTTATAAGTTGGCACCTTCTTCGCAATAGCTAAAATAAGTAAGTAATTACAGTATAGATGGCTGATACAGCTATATAACAACCCACTACCGCGAAGGTCTTAGGGTAAAGCAGTCGATAGACTGTGTGAATAAGGAATTGAGATGAGTGAATTTAATTACGAAGTGATGCAAGACGGTGGCGTGCCGATTAAATCATGGACCCGTGGTGTGCCTTTTGAAGAAGAGGCAAAGTCACAGCTAAAAAATATATCACGCCTGCCTTTTGTGCATAAGTGGGTGGCGGCTATGCCTGATGTTCATCTTGGTAAAGGGGCGACGATTGGCTCGGTTGTGCCAACACTCGGTGCTGTGATTCCGGCAGCGGTAGGAGTAGATATCGGTTGCGGGATGATGGCGGTCAAAACCAGTATGCACGCATCTGATTTGCCCGATAACCTAGGTGCTGTGCGTAGCGCGATTGAGGCGGCCGTACCTCATGGTCGCTCTAACCGTGCCCGAGGTTCTCGCGATAAGGGCGCTTGGGCGAATGTGCCGGATGTTGTGCTCGATGCGTGGGCGCCACTGGCTGCTCAATTTGATGTGCTTAGTGAAAAGCATCGGGTACTTAAAAATACCAATAACTTACATCACTTAGGTACATTAGGAACGGGTAATCATTTTATTGAGGTGTGTTTAGATGAGCATCAAAGTGTGTGGTTTATGTTGCATAGCGGTTCGCGTGGTGTGGGTAACCGTATAGGGACTTACTTTATTGAGTTGGCTAAAAAAGAAATGGAGCGTTGGCATATTCATTTGCCTGATACCGACCTTGCCTATCTGCCCGAAGGCTCGGTACATTTTGAACATTATGTCGAGGCAGTTGAGTGGGCGCAGCATTTTGCGCGAGTGAATCGCGAAGTCATGATGACACGCGTTATAGCCGCAGCTAAAGTGGTTTTAGGGATTGATTTTGATGCGCAAGTTGAGGCGGTTAATTGCCATCATAACTATGTGTCTCGCGAAAATCACTATGGTAAAAATGTACTGGTAACCAGAAAGGGGGCTGTGCGTGCGCGCCAAGGTGAGATGGGTATTATTCCCGGTAGTATGGGGGCGAAATCATTTATTGTGCGAGGCTTAGGTAATCAGGAAAGTTTTTGTAGTTGTAGCCATGGTGCTGGGCGTGTGATGTCGCGTACTAAAGCAAAAAAACTGGTGTCATTGGAAGAACATCGTTTAGCGACGGCTGATGTTGAGTGTCGCAAAGACGAGGGTGTTATTGATGAGACTCCTCGCGCTTACAAATCTATCGATAAGGTAATGGCTGCACAAAAGGATTTAGTGGAGGTAGTGTATACCTTAAAGCAGGTGGTGTGTGTGAAAGGCTAGTGTGCCTGTGTTTTTAAAAAATAGTTTAAAACATAGTTAAATACACAGTAAAAATAATGTGCCGATCAGGATGGCGGTGCAGGTAATGGCAGGGATGCCCGTCGTGAATAAGATAAATAATATGAAACAGCAACAATACCTCACTATCGATGGTGCCAGTGGTGAAGGTGGTGGGCAAATTTTTAGAAGCGCACTAACACTATCTATGTGTCTTGGAAAGCCGATTTGCATTGACAATATTCGTGCAGGCAGGTCTAAACCTGGGCTATTGCGGCAGCATTTAACGTGCCTGCAAGCAGCGACTGTTATTAGCGATGCTGAGGTTGAGGGCGATTATTTAGGGTCATCTCGTGTAGTGTTTGCTCCGGGTGATATTAAGGCGGGGCGCTATTGTTTTGCCGTGGGCAGTGCAGGTAGTACAACGCTCATTTTTCAAACTATTATGATGCCTTTGTTGTTGGCTGATGCTCCTAGTGAAGTGGTCTTTGAAGGGGGTACTCACAATGGTATGGCACCGACCTTTGATTTTATTCAGCACAGCTTTTTGCCGATTATGGCATTAATGGGGTGTGACATTGATGTCGCATTAGAAAAATACGGATTTTACCCCGCCGGTGGTGGTCGATGGCAGGCGACGATTAAACCCATCACAACAATTAACGCTGTGAGTTTGGATCAATATACTGATAAACCTGAACTACACGCGGCAGTTTTATTAAGCAAAGTCCCTGAGCATGTTGCATTGCGTGAACTTGCTTGTATCGCTAAGGCCTATAGTCTTGAAGAATCCGCGTTGTCGTTTAAATCAGTAGCATCGGCAGGGCCGGGTAATGTTGTATCACTGCGCGCCAATATGGGCACGCATTTGGCCATATTTGATGCCTTTGGTGTGAAAAATACTCGGGCAGAACAGGTGGCGAGTCAAGCCGTTGTGGCGTATCGGCAATTCGCTCAGGCCAGTGTGAGTGTCTGTGAATATTTAGCGGATCAATTAATTGTGCCTATGGTGCTCGGTGCCGGCGGTGACTTTACGACGACCAAGCCTTCATTGCATCTATTGACAAATATCCGTGTGATTGAACAAATAGCGGGGGTTGATGTTTTCATTGAGCCGATGGGTGAGCTGACCTACCGTATTAGTGTTAAGCGCCAGTGTAGGTAGCGCTTAAGGTTCAATGGGCAATTAAGTGGGCTTAGGTGGGCTGTGACTATCATTAATTTGGTTGATAAGTGGTGAGTGTTAATGGGTAAAAATAAATAATAATTTTTTGCATCCAAATTATCTTGTGTGCTCGTCGTTATTAGTAAGCCATGTGGCTTGGGTTACTTCTATTCACGCTATCGAGATAATGGATATACAATGATGAAACATAATACCCTAATGGTTGCTTTTGTATCTATGGCAACAACACTGTTAAGCACTAGTGTATACGCTGATAATGGAGCTGTTAACAAGAAGCATTTTCAGCGTGTGTTTTATGAGCAATCTGCTCGACAACACCGTTCAGCTAATACAGCTTATGTTGATGTTATTCGCATTGTTAATAATAAAAAAATTCGCGCTAAGCTTGCACCGCAAGTACGAATTACTTCTCCTTTGAATGATGCAGTAGTTGCCTTAGGCGAGGGTAGTATCGGTGATGGCTCAACAAATGGTACTGGTTTCGCTTTGAATATCGAAGTAATGACACGCGATGGCAAACCTATTCGATTGCATGAGGCTACACAAGATCCGGCGCGTCCGGGTATTCGTCATGTGGATGCACTAGGTGAGGTCAACCCAGACTTTCCAGGATTATTTGTCTTTTTTGATACGGACTTGATTACTCCCGACGGAAAAATTATTCGTAAAAATACTAATTTGGCTCCTTTGTTTAATATTGCAGGCACTGATGATACTCCCGGAAAAGGGGTGACGGCTTGGGTTGGATGGCACGTATTGGAGTCACTACCTGAGGGTGTGAAAAAATTTAACATCACAACCGCAGTAAGAGATAAAGCGGGGCGTATTGGTTTTGATAAAATCACTGTTAAAGTAGATAAAAAAATTGATTCTGGTAATGCGTTAACGCCAGATCCCGCTACTTTTTTAGGGCATGGTGAGCTTAATGCGAATGGCCCGAAGGTTGAAATTATTGCACCGCGCACACCCAGTGCTATTGCTGTTGGCGATCAGTTAGAGACACCTACAAATGAGACGGCAGCATTGAGTTTTATTCAAGTGAATGTTTTAGATCTTGCCAATGCAGGTATTGCCGCAGACGAAGTGGGTGATACGGTGACGGCACCAGAATTTGGCCCAGGTGTTATCTTGGATCCTACTCAATTAGGTAAGGGTGACAATAGAAACTTTCCTGGCTTTTACTTTGCCTTCGATGTGCCGCTGCGTACACCAACCGGTGCATTGATTGCAGCGGGAGTTAATTTAGCGCCTGTATTTAATACCCTTGGGAGCGAAGTAGATCCATTAACTGGGGCTGTGCGTGTTATTGCCGATTGGGTTGTGGGTGGTTCGTTAATACTCGAACCCGGCCGAGAATTTGTAACCTTTAGTGCAAAGGTGACTGATAATGCTGGTAATGCGGGTTTAGCTGAGCGGCGTTTTCGGATTTCTCAGGTAGCGGGGGGGCAGCGTTTAACACCAGCACCGCGAAAGCAATTACGCAAAAAATCCTATGGCGGGCACTATTAAACTCTAAATAAATACCCAGTGCTCTATCGATTTATCGGGCTCCACCACCGTGGTGTTGCTCGATTTTTTGCTCTATAAGTAAGCGTGTAGACTCTCGGGTTAAAAGGCGGGAATGAATGCCAGCGATAGCAAAGTAAATATGCTGCTTATGCCTAGTAGCATGCCGGATTTTAGTAAATGCTTTTTTGGGGCGTGTGCTGTAACGTCAAAATGTCTAATATTTGAGCCTATAGCGCTACAGCTTATAACACTAAAAATAACAGCACTTATAAAAAAAGCGGTTGTGCACAAAGTAATATAATCATAGGGGGCAAACACATGCTCTTGTGGCCATAGACTCTGTACCCATAATGGCCAGTGCCACAGAGTATTTACGGGTACGATAACGGCTATAAAAAGTACTAGCCCGGCGTATAACATTCTTGTTGCGCGGGTGTATGATCTGTCGGGCAATTGATGTTACCGGCCGCTGCGTGGTCGCGCCAGCAGCAGTGACGATACCGCATCCCAGACTTCTTCGTCGCGCTCAGCCTGCGTTGGGTATTTGTTAATTCTGCGCAACACTAAATAAATAGCTTGGTAAACATCGTCCTTTATTTGGTACAACAGGTGGGAAATAATCCAGTATTTCCATATTTCATCACTGCCGTTTAAGATTTTCATAATGGGATGGGCAAGTTCAATACCGAGCGCGGCCAATCTATCAGATACCGGTGCGGCAATGGGCCAGTTGATATCTTGTAGGCAAGCCAGCAGCGGATCGATATGGGCAAGCACCTCGGCATCAGGGGCAATAATTAAGTGGTCGCAGGCTTCCTGATCACTTTTATGTTTGGGGACTATAGGGCTATTTGCACTGTTCATAGTCATAGTGTGGTATCCGTTGCCTTAGGTGTTAATAGCCAGACAGACTCTGTTGAGGGGCATTTGCCCTTGAGTCCACCGGGTATGTCTACGGTTGTTAGCAGCGCAAGATGGTAGGCTTTTTCGTAATGCATTGCCACCTCCTCGCCAGTAATAGCAAACGGTGGTCCGGGCAAGCACTGTTGATCGTATTCATAACTGATTAATAGTTGCGGCGCTGTCGCTGTGATGGCTAAAAGGTGTTCACTGTAGCGCACGCGCATTGCCTGTGGCAGTGCAACAAGTGCTGCTCGATCATAAATGGCATTGATTGGTCCCAGTTGTTGTGCGCTGAGCTCAAAGATATCACCGACATAGATATCGAGTTTGTCTGTATGATAATGCACACTGCTGCCAAGAGGTCGTATGTCAGGTTCTACGCCTAGTTCACTAAAGAGCTGCTCGATTGCTGTGGTGCTGAGCTCAGCACCTATAAGGTGATAGCCCTGTGATAGCAGCCAGGCAATGTCGCGGGTTTTACCACACAGCGGAATAAAAATCCGGTCACCCGATGAGAGTGACAGCGCTGTAATATGGTTGGTGAGTAAGGGGTTGGCACTGTCTTGATGAAAGCCAATCTCGTTTTTTGCCCACCGTTGATGCCAGAATTCAGTCTCCATTCTTTATTTACCTGTCGCGCTGACTGTGTATTGTACCTAGCCACTATTGTGATATTTGTCGGTGATTATGGCCATCACTATTATCGAGTATTTGGCCGCCCGTTAAGAAACATATCATAGCATTAGTCTTGGCTTTAGTATTCACGAAAACAACAGAGTATTCCCATTTTGATTGGTAAATAAGCTATTCGGTTTAATTCAATAGCGGTATTTTGCTGTTTAATTGTACTAACGCTAATGGAGCAACACGAGTGGCGATATAATTAAAACAGTACGAACCGTGGGATAAGTAACCCCTAGGGTTACAGGTTTATGGGTGAGCTATCTGGGTATTATTAGTGGTGTTTTATGTGCCCGAATCACTTTTTTGCGTATTTTCATCGAGTTGTTTATCGCTCCATGTGAGTGTTGCAATCGTGCCTTGGGTGCGTGGTGAGGGTTGCAAGGTTAATTGCCAGC
>Ga0193963_1000017_pt1 | contig 80788 bp, 83 predicted proteins | sample FB_6_MG_FD_140359 | JGI IMG/M metagenome (GOLD analysis project Ga0193963, IMG submission 140359) | Microbial mat bacterial communities from the Broadkill River, Lewes, Delaware, United States - FB_6_MG | ecosystem: Environmental > Aquatic > Freshwater > River > Microbial mats | place: USA...
ATCTAATATTAGTAACTAAGCAATCTATAATTTTTTAACAGCTCTTTTTATAGACAATGCTTTTCATTTTGACACATATTGGATAATTTTTCTTCTTTAGAAAATTATTATTTTTAGTAAAAAATATATTTGAAAGAGATTTAATGTTAGTATTTTGCTATGCAAATACAAAATATAATAGAAAAAACAAATATCTCTTTAACATCCGCACGTAGAGAGTTACTTGAAATACTAATAGAAGAAAACAAACCAATATCGTATGAAGATATAAAAGACAAACTCAGTATGGATAAAGCAACATTTTACAGAAATATATCTAAGTTTCAAGAAATAGACATCGTAAATTGTTTTGAATCAAACGATAAAAAAAGATACTATGAGGTACAAAACACACCCCATTCACATTTTATCTGTAACAAATGCAATAGCATAGAATGTCTTAAAGATATACAATATGAAAAACTTGAAGGGTATAAGATTATCGATATTATTTACAAGGGAATTTGTAAAAATTGTATGTCAAGTTGAATACTTTATTTGTATTCAACTCAAAATTAAAACTTTAAAGACCCACCAAAGGTTAGTTGTCTTCCTTGTAAAGGTGCCGTTTGTTTTAAAAAGGACAAATGATTATATGCCAAGGTATTTGTAAGATTTTCCCCTTTTAGAAAAAATTCATACTCACCGTATTTAAAACTATCTGCGTAATTGATATACAGACTTAACCAATCATAAGAGGGTGTCGCTGTTTCATTTAACGCTTCATGACGACTTTTGTCAATGTACTTATATTTTAGCGTTGAGTTTAACTTTTTATAGCTGTGTTGCACTTTTAAGGTGGCATTGTATGGACTCATTCTAGGAATATTTTCCCCATCTTTTAATACACCTCTAATTGCTTCTAAAGTCAGTGTTGAGATAAACGCATGTGTTTTATACTTATTTTTCATACTCTCTTGAAGTGATACCCCATACACTCTAGCACCCACACCCTTCATTTGCCATACGTCAGAGTTGTGAAAAGGATCATACACAATACTACCGTTTGCATCGGCTAAAGGTTCTTGAAATATGTAGTTGCTAAAGTCATAGTAAAAAGTAGCTAAAGAAGCGGTATGGTTATTTGCTTGATAAACTAAGGTTATATCAGCATTAAGAGATTCTTCATTATCCAAATCTGTATTACCAAAAATATAACTATCAGTAGCATGATGAAACCCATTCCAATAGATTTCAGAAGAAGATGCAAAACGTTCAATATAACCTAATGAGATCTGATAACTAAAAGTATCTGATAGATCTGCTATTACTCCCATTGATGCACTTAAAGAAGTATCTTCTAAGATGTCATAATAATTTGGATCTATTGCGGGTGTAACCAGCCAAACCTCTTGAATATTTTTACTATCTGGAGTAATCTTTCGATGTTCCAACCTAAGTGTTGTACTAAATTCTGTATCATCGTCTAAAAAAGTATTAGCATTTAAGCCTAGTTGAGCTGTTGATTCATCTATATTTGGCATAGGGTGTCCGTGTGAAAAAAGATAACCTAAAGTGTTCAGGTTTTTTTCCAATTCTACACCATCGACAATACTTGTACGCCTTGCGTCATAAAATGATGTACACTTTCCATGTTCGTGACAAACTTCGAGTTGACTTGCTAAATACTGTGCATGTAACTCAAAAATCCATTCTTTTGAGACGAGGTCCATATGGGTAGAAATACCTAACTGTTTTTGCCCAAATAAACCATCGGCACGTCCACCTTCAAGTTCTGAATGAAGATAGTCACTGTAGCGTAGTTCTGTTTGCAAGTGTTCAAGACCTTCAAAAAGTTCTTTGTTATGCCATACCAATCCAAAAGTTTCTTGTTGCATATCTATACTTGTACGTTTGAGCGTTGAATTAGCAATGCCATACTCTTTTTCAAGTGTATCCATATAGAATTTAATAACATTGTTTGGATTAAGTTGATAGCCTAAAACCATGTGAGATTGTAAAGAAAGAGAATCCGTATCTTTTACTTCTTTTTGACTACCATCTTTATAAGATGTTCCCTCAGAGTAAAAACTACTCAGATAAAAAGACACATTATAATCACTCATTCTAAGAATAGATCCACCTGAATACCCTGCGCCATTTGAACCGTAGTGAGAACTTAGGTCAAGAGAATAACCTTGTTTAAGTAGATCTTGTTCATGCTCTTCTCCAAGAACATGAATAACTCCACCACTGTAATTTCCATAAAGAAGTGAAGAAGGTCCTTTAATCACTTCTATACGTTGAGTAGAACGTGCCATAACCCCCACTGCATGGTCTTGACTCATAGCTGATAGATCATTTAAAATAATATTTCCATTGGCAATACCAACGCGGTAGCCGTCCATACCTTTTATAACAGGACGACCAACCGCAGGTCCATAACTCGCAGAATCCACAAACTGTTCATCTTCAACAAAATCACCAAGTGTTTCCCCTTTAGCTTGTTTTGCTGCTTCTTGGGTTTTTTTTATTGTTTTATCTGAAAGTTGTTCCTCTTGTGCTTGTATAGAAATACTATCCAAAGAGTAGTTGTCCGCTTGAAGACAACTACTTAAGAATAATACTATTGTAAAAAAATACTTCAATTTAGTGTTCATGCCCTTCTTCTGGTTCATAACCTACAGGAACAAGTGAAGTCATCATTTTTGCACTTTTACCACTACCAAGTACTTTACTTACATCATAAGTCGTATGAACATGAAATACATCATCATCATGAGAGTCCACTACATAAAGTTTTTGAGAATTGGCTTCAAACACAACAACACCATCTTCATCATGATGAGAAACAGCAGAAATACCCATCATATTTTTTTCACAACTATCAGTTACAGATACAGAATCTTCAAGTGCAAATGTATCATCATAAATATACAGTGTACCGTTTACACCCATTGCATAATGAAGTGTACCATTATCATTTGTAACGGTTTTAAAACCACATAATGTTGTTGTCCCACTTAATGTGTTAGTTAAACTGCTTTGTGTGCTTGCTTCACTTGCCAAAAAGGCATTTAAGCGCCCTATTGCAGCAAATTTTGCACCACTTGTTACATTAAACTCTTCATTGGCATGTGCCGCTAAATGATGATGAGTTTCACCATTTTCTACTTCAGCATGATAATGACCTAAATAGTAAAAGTTTTTCCATGTCGCATTTCCATCATCAGAATAAGAGTAATCTTTATTAAACATCACCACTTTTTCTTCATCATTAGATGCGTTGTTATCACCTTTATTATCAATCCAGATAACAAATTTTCCATTATCATTTGCACCCATAGCAAAATTTGTCAAATCTTCATCATTATTGTTATTAAGGTCAGTTAATGTTGCTTTTTCTACATTGTAGGCATATTGTTCATTTGTTGAGGCACCATAAAATAGTAGTGTTTTTCCATCAGATTCCAACTCTAGTGGATCTGCTTGTGTATTGTTATCACTCTTTGAATCACTTCCACATGCTGTGAAGATTAAACTTGTTCCTAAAATTAGTGCACTTAAAATACTCGAATGTTTTTTCATTGTTTTTTCCTTAAAATATATTATTTGTTTATTATTTATTAAATGTTTTTTATGAGATAAAACAAGAAAAAGGTGGTGCACGGATCGAATCTATTCTAGTATGGGTATCAAAATAACACTTGTAAAGATAAGACACAAGTAAATAGGGAATAAAAAGTAAAAATACCACTTGAATATTTGGTGTATCTGCGGACGTAAAAAACTCTTCAAGTACATAAACTGAACAACTTGTGTCGTGTAAATGGTCAAAAGAATTATGAATAAAAGAATGTGCAAATGTAAACAAGAAAGCAAAAAGTATTAAAAATAGTAAAAATAGATTTATTTTTTTGTAAAAAAGCTTAATAGTTATTCCTGTGTTCATAAACGAAGAATATCGTTTATAGACTTACAAAAAGCTTTAATTTTTGCGACTTGGTTGCATAAATTTAACACACGTTTTTATGCGCTATACTTTTTAATTCAGAACATGAAAAACCCGCTTGTAAACGTGCATCCTTGTTGATTTGTCTAGCTTTATTAAATCCCTTAGGATAATATTTATCAATTATTTCAAAGTAGATCTCTTTGTTTGTATTCTCTTTTTTACAGGCATATTCAAACCAATAATCCCCTTTTCTTACGTGGGATACTTCCTCTTTTAATATGATATTGAGTGCGTTTACCAACTCAATTAAGATCGTATCTTTGTCAAGTTTATTGAGTTTATTAAGTATTTGAGGAGTGGCATCAAGTCCATTTGCTTCTAAATACCTAGGAACCACTGCCATTCGTTCTAAAAAACCCTGTGTTTTTTGAGAAGCTTCAAATAAGGCATTGTGTACTTCTATGTCCCCATATTTTGCATCGAGTTTATTTAATAATTTTTCCAACATAATAAAATGGCGGATCTCATCCTCTGCAACTTCCAACCAATCATCATAATACTCTTTTGGCAAATCTTTAAATCGGTAAGCCGCATCGAGTGCTAGATCTATAGCTGAGTATTCTATATGTGCAATAGCATGGATCAAAACAATTTGTCCCGCTTTGGTTGTTAAGTTACTTCTTTTTGGAACCACTTGAGGTGGTACAATTTTGCATACTGAAGCATAAGAAGGGGTATCAAAAAACTTAGTAGAAACGTTTTTCTCAAAAATGATCTGATTATTTTGATATTTATCATAAAAACTGTAAAATCTCACAAATTTATCGTGTGGATTTTGGGTTAGTAGTATTTGTTCTAATTCATTATAAAAATTCATAATAAAATTATAGTAAAAAAAGGTATTTTTATGAATATAAAAGTTCAAGCAATGGGTATGTACCAGACCAACTGTTACATCGTTAGTGTTGATGGTAAAGATTTCATCATAGATCCAGGTGTCGATGCAACAGAATGGGTCATGAATAATGTCACAAATCCCGTAGCTATTTTAAACACCCATGGTCATTTTGACCATGTATGGAGTAATGATGAACTTCAAAAAAAACTAGGTGTGCCTCTTTATACGCCAAAAGACGATGTTCCTATGCTTAGTTCTAATGACTGGGTTCCTGAGCTTCCACCTTCAAAACCTGACTTTGAAGTTGATGGTGATGCACAATTATATTTTGATGGTGTCGAAGTAAAATTTCGTCATTTTCCAGGACACTGTCCCGGTTGTTCTACCATAGAGATTGGCGATGCTATGTTTAGTGGTGACTTTATTTTTCAACGTTCAATTGGTCGATGTGACTTTCCTTATTCTAATCCACAAGATATGAAAGAATCACTAAAACGATTTAAACAGTTAGACTTTGACAAAAAAGTCTATCCTGGGCATGGTTCTTCAACAAGTATTAAAGAAGAACAACAACATATAGATTACTGGATTAACAGCTTATAAGGAAAAAAATGCAAGATAACTTTAAAGACAAAGCAAAAGAATGGGACAATAAAAGCGTTCGTGTGCAAAATGCTTTGAGCATTGCCAAGGCAATAAAAAATAAGATAGATCTAGATAAGAATATGGATCTTATGGATTTTGGTGTGGGAACGGGTCTGTTGGGTTTTGAAATACTCAAAGAGGTAAAAAGCATGATGGGTGTCGATATATCCAAAGGGATGCTTGAAAAACTCGAAGAAAAAAATACCCCACAATCGTGCATTACACCTCTTTGTCAAGACATAGTAAGTCAACCGCTTAATAAGATCTTTGATGGCATAATCAGTTCTATGACCCTACACCATGTAGAGGATCTGCACCTGTTTTTTAATAGCTTGAAAAAGAATCTCAACGACAATGGATTTATTGCTTTTGCTGATCTAGAGAGTGAGGACGGTACTTTTCATTCAGACAATACGGGTGTCTATCACTTTGGATTTGAAGAAGAAAAACTCGAAAAGGTACTTCAAGAATGTGGCTTTAAAGAGATAAGTATTCAAAACATTAGCACTATCAATAAACCACACAGAGATTTTGGTATTTTCTTACTTACAGCCAAAGTATAAACCAAAAAGCTCCCTTTGTCTTTTTTGACAAAGGTTTAGACTTTTAAAAAAACTTTCTACTCATCGTCTAAAAGTTTAAGTCTTAAAACGTGACGCTCTGTCACTACTGTTTTAAAAACCCCTTCAAATACTTTGATCTCATGTACATAACCCTCAACATTAACATTTCGTTTTCTACCCTCTTTATGTCTGACCGTAGCAATAAAGCTTACTTTGTCACCGAGTTTTACAGGAGAAAGAAATTGACAATCAGTTGCAACCAAAACAACATTTTTTTCATTTACAGCAGCCATAGCTGCGTAATCAGCAGCGCAAAAGACAAACCCTCCATGAATTAATCCAAGATCATCGGCTAACATCTCTTTTATAGTTTCAAGTTCAACTTCAACACGACCCGTTTCCATTTTTTGGATCTTTCCACTAAAGTCATTATGAATACGTTCATGTGTTTGAAGTATCACTTCATCTTGTTTTACTAGATAATCATTTATTTCTAAATCATCTTCTTGTTGCTTATCACCTTTTTTTTTCTCTGCCATTATTTTTTATCCTTAATTAATCTTACATAAACTCTTTGTGGGGCGGGATAGCCTTCTACGGTTTTACTTGGATCTAAGGGGTCTAAAAAATCTTCCAAAGATTGTCCCTCTATCCACTCTGTCTTTCTTTGTTCTTGAGCATCGGTCTTAGAACACTCAAGCACTTCAAAAGACACAAATCCTGCGCGTAAACACCAATGTTTCAGTGCTTTTATGGTTGGTACAAAATAGATATTTGGTATTTTAGAGTATGACTCCTCAGGACACAAGGCGTATTCTTCTTCACCATCTATATAAAAAGTGTCTAAAATAACTTCACCTTTTTTATCGAGTGCACGAAAAAGTTGCTTTAGCATTGCCACGGGATCACTTCTGTGGTACAACACCCCTAAACAAAAGATAGTGTCAAACTTCTCTTCATAAAACTCTGCGTGTTCTACCCCTAACATCTCATAAACAATATCACTTTTTACAAAATGATTAATAAAATCAAATTGTGTTCTGTACAAAGGTGATGGATCAAAACCCACCATTAACTTTGGTGTATCTTCCAACATACGGAACATGTAATATCCATTATTACAACCTATATCGGCAACTCTTTTATCTTTTAAATTAAAATGTTTTCTTAAGAGGTTGTATTTAATATTGCTTTGCCATTCAGTGTCCACAAAAGTACCAAATAATTCAAAAGGTCCTTTTCTCCATGGCATCATTAATTTTGCGATCTCTTTTATTTTCTCTTGTGTTTCACCACTAATTTTTACAGCATCGCCCAATTCAACTTTACAAGGTATCTCCTCTAAAGTATCCAATGCTTCTCTAAGAGGTTTTATATTTTTCCATGTGAGCCATTTTTCTCTGTCTTCACGTAATTTAATTAAGTCCATAACATACTTTACAGTTTATTTTTTATATAATTGTATCAAAATAAACGAGGGAACTTATATGCGTTTAGAAAAAAAAGCAACCATAGTATCAACATCTGTTGCAGGACTTTTAGTTTTAATGAAAATGACAGTGGGAATTTTAAGTGGATCCATTGCTGTTTTAGCTTCTGCAATAGACAGTTTTTTAGATCTGATTGTTTCACTTTTTAACTTTTTTGCACTCTCTCGTGCAGAAGATGCACCCGATGATGACTTTAACTTTGGAAAAAGTAAAATGGAGCCACTTGCGGCAGTGATAGAGGGAACGGTAATCTCTTTATCTGCAATGTTTATACTTTATGAAGCCTTGGTTAAAATAGTGCACCCAAGAGAGATGCAATACATGAATGAGTCCATTATTGTGATGCTTATTTCAATAGTTATCACACTCTTTTTAGTAATTTTTTTAAATCGTGTAGCAAAACAAACCAATAACCTCGTTATCAAAGCAGATGCTTTGCATTACAAAACCGACATATTTTCAAATGCAGCTGTGCTTGTGGCATTAGGACTTGTAGCTTTTACGGAAGAACAACTTATTGACGCATTTATTGGTATGGGGATTGGTATTTACATGATCTACTCTTCTGTTCCTATTATTAAAGAGGGTGTTTTAATGCTACTTGATGCTGCATTGCCTCCAGAAGATGTACAAAAAATTCAAAATGCCATTTCCAAACACTCTGTAGTGACTGATTATCATTATTTAATGACAAGAGAGTCTGGTTCACATGTATTTATCTCTGTTCATGCTGTTTTTAATGTAACCATTTCACTTTATGATGCCCATCTTGTCGCTGATAAAATTGAAGAAGAATGGCGAAGCCTCTTTGCAGATAAACAAGTGCATGCCTTAGTTCACATGGATCCATATGATGATTCTGAGATAAATGAGCAAGAGAGTAAACTTTAACAGCCTAGGTTCTTAAAAGAACCTAGTTTAACCCTGCATTATTTTTTTGTTCTAATACCATGTTATCTAACGCTGTAAAAAGATTGTCACTGCATTTTTCCATCTCTTTAAAGTTATTAAATATATTCTGTTTATTTTTTGGTTTCATTGCCGTTTGATTTTGAACGTATTGCATATTTTGCATTGCGTACTTATGAATATTAGCATGAGGAGTTAGTATTTTGTCGTAGGCTTTTGTATTACCAAAGAGTGCTTTACCCTCATTTTCATACCATTTACCAAGGCGACAAGTGGTATGGTTTCCAAGTTCATTGTCAGCTACTTCAGTTACAACAGCAGAATAAGCCACCGATTTAAACATAATGTGATCCATTTTTACTAAGGTTATGAATAAAATATTTTCTATGTATTTTGCTGCAGATGCCGATTCTTTGATGGTTGAATTAAAATTACCCAATGAATCAACAAAGCTTTTAACCTTTATCATTGAATTTTCTGCAATTTCAGACATCACATCACTACTGCTTTTGATCTCTACACTCTCTTGTTTTAAACTATTTATCGTAATTGAGATCTCTTCTGTTGCACTTTGGGTTCTCTCAGCAAGTTGTCGTACTTCATCTGCAACCACGGCAAACCCACGTCCATGTTCCCCTGCTCTTGCTGCTTCTATGGCCGCATTTAAAGCAAGTAAGTTGGTTTGATCGGCTATATCTTTAATAAGGTTTGAAATATCAGATATTTCCTGACTTCGCTGATTTAATGATTCTATCAATTGTGCATTACTTGATATATTTTGAGATAAAGATTCAAAACTGCTACTCACTTCTTCCACATCGCTAACCGTATTTTCTACCTCTTTACTCACAACGGTTGATATATTTGCTATATCACTTGCTTCTTTACTACACGTTATAATCTCATCTTGAACCAAGACTAAACCTCTACTGATACCACCACCAAGACTGTGGAGGTCATTACTTAATTCACCTCTGTATCGCATTCTGTTACCCGTGTGAATACTCTCAATTGCTTCATTAATCGTCTTAATACTGTTAACAAAAATACCTTTTAGCCCTTTTGAATAAGCAACCCTATGCTCAATCCCTTTTGTTGCGCATTCTATAGAGGAGATAGATTCCCTCATAACCACTTCAACTTGATCAATTAATGAGTTAATATTTTTAGAGATTGGCGCATAAACAGAGTTTTTCTCAACATGGATTACTCTTTGTTCAAGCTCACCATTAGCAGCATTTTTAACCACAGATTCAATTTGTGCAAAAATTTCTTTTTCTCTTGAAGTGTTTCCCATACTGGCTAAAGCTAATGATACCAATAAAAAAATTAGTGTCACTGATCCAGCAATGTATTGTTCTAAGTATAAAAAATAGACCACTACCATTACCATATAAAGCGATAAGAACAAGACCGTTTTATTATTGAATGCTTGAAATAAATTCATCGTAAGTCACCTTGTTTTTGTTTAAAAGCTCTTCTAAAAATTTGGACGAAGCGTCCATACCTGAATCTTTTTCAATATTAATAAGATCCCCATAAATTGAAGAGATTATTTCTATTGCTTTAGCACTTGGTTTTCGTCTAACCGAGTAATAACCTATGGTCTTTCCATTTTTATCTATAGAGGCTGTTACATTGGTAAAAACCCAGTAAAAATCATTATTTTTACATCTGTTTTTGACATAAGCAAAAATCTCTTGTTTTGACTGAACCCTTTGCCATAAAAGCTGAAATACTACTTTTGGCATATCTTTATGCCTAAGAATATTGTGAGCAGATCCTAATAGTTCGGATTCAGTATAACCTGACATCTCTATAAACTTATCATTCCCATACGTTATATGACCTTTAAGATCCGTTTTGGATACAATAAAGTCATCTTCATCTAAATGTTTTTCCATAATGTACTTCCATTCATAATATAACTTATTTTAATAGCATTGAACATTATATACAGTTAAAATTTAATACAATATTAAGAATGTTTTTTATATGCAAACATATTTTTGTAAAGGAGTAATAATTTGTTGAAAATTAAGGAGTGTTTTGTTGGTTTAAGAGGTGTAAAATACTAAGAGTTTAATAACTCTATAGTATTTTCAAGAGGTCTTCCAATAACTGCCTTGGAACCTTTAACAATAATGGGACGCTCTATTAATGAAGGATTTTCACTCATAGCATTGATCAAACTTTCTTCGTCGTTAACACTTTGTAGATCAAGCTCTTTGTAAAGTTCTTCTTTTGTACGCATCAACTCTCGAGCCGATAGATCCATTTTATGCAATACCTCTTTTATTTCTGTGGTAGTAATGGTTTCATCTAAATATTTTTTTATTCTAAACTCTTGTGAAGAGTTTTCAACCACTTCCATAGATGCACGAGATTTTGAACATTTTGGATTATGCCAAATTTCTATCATTTTTTTCCTTGTATAAGCTATTTGTTTATTAGCTAGTGTGAACCACAGCCACCACCACAACAGCCATTTGATGTAGATTCTTCAAACGCAATTACAAAGTTTTCACCAACTTCTTGAAGTTTAAAACTATGTTTACCACAAAAATCATTGTTCATTGTGTTCACCATATCCAAACTTTTCATTAAGGCTTCATCTTTTGATTCCATTGTTTGGTTATTAACCAGATCACTTCTTTTAAAACATCCACATTCGTTTTCAATTTTTATATTATGCATAATATTCCTTTGTATATTTTTCAAATTATAGCTTGGAAAATTGTTGTAATACTTAGCTGAAAAATTAGTTTTTAGGATTAAACTTCCAAAAGTGGAAGTTTATTTTGCGTATGTTATAGCTCTGCTCTCACGTATAACATTGACTTTAATCTCACCAGGGTACTGAACTTTTTGCTCAATCTCCTCAGCTATCTCTTTTGCCATTAAAATTGATTCATCATCATTAATTAAAGTTGCATTTACCATCACTCGAACTTCACGACCAGCATTTATAGCGTAAGCTTGTCGAACACCTGTGTGAGCAGAAGCTATTTCTTCTATCTCTGTAACACGTTTTAAGAAACTCTCAAGCACTTCACGTCTAGCTCCAGGACGAGCCGCTGAAAGTGCATCAGCAGCACACACAGAAGCACATTCTATGGTATTCATCTCTTCGTGACCATGGTGCGCATAAATAGCATTTATAACAATTTCATCTTCATCGTATCTTTTACATATTTCAGCACCTAGATCAACATGGTTTCCATCAACATCGTGTGTCAAAGATTTACCAATATCGTGTAAAAGTCCAGCACGTTTTGCAATACGCACATCACCACCCATTTCAGCCGACATAATCCCTGCAAGGTGCGCCACTTCTAAAGTATGCGCCAATGCGTTTTGTCCATAAGAAGCGCGGTATCTAAGTTTTCCAAGTAGTTTCATCAACTCAGGGTGCATCACACCTATATCTAGATCTGCTACTAATTCTTCACCCTCATTTAAAGTTGCTTCTTCAAACTCTGAAGTTACTTTTTCAAAAATCTCTTCAATTCTTGCTGGTTGAATCCGCCCATCTTCAATAAGAAGCTCTATTGTTTTGGTTGCAATGGCTCTTCTGTACAGGTTAAAACTACTTACTTGTATAGCATTTGGTGTATCATCAATAATAATATCAACACCTAAAAGCGTTTCAAGCGACTTAATATTTCGTCCCTCTTTACCAATAATTCGCCCTTTTAGTTCATCATTGTCAAGATGTACTAAGTTGGTTAATCGCTCATTAGCAAATTCTCCAGCAAACCGACTTGTAGCTTGAGCTAAAATATAGTTTGCCTTTTTTTGCGCCTCTTTTTTAGCCTCATTTTCATATTTTCTGACAACATGCGCTATCTCTGAACGGGATCTATCCTCCACTTTTTTCAAAAGCATTTTTTTTGCTTCATCTTGTGTCATTCCTGCACTATGCTCAATCGCATGTAAGGCTCTTTGTATATTCTCTTCATACTTATTTTTTAGTGAATCAAGAGATTTTTCATTTCTTTGCAAATCAATTTTTCGTTGCTTTAATGCTGAAGACTCTTCTTGAAGTCTTCTTTGCTCATCTTTTTTGTACCTTAAAAAATCTTTCTCTTTTTGAGAAACTGCCTCTTCCCTTTGGTTTAAGTCAGCTTTTGCTCTATCTTTTGCACTTTCAAAGTGTCTTTTAGCTTCTAATTCAATCTCTTGAGATTTTAAATGACTTTTTTTTAAAAGATTTTGAGCTTCATTTTCTATTACATGAGCTTTTGCTTTTGCTTGTTGTACATATACATCAAAATTTGCACTATTAATTTTTTTAGAAATGAAAAATCCGATAACCCCACTAACGGTTGCCGTAGCACCACCGAGTAGCATCTCATTTAACATCTATTTTCCTATTTTTGACACTTTGGCTATTTGAACTCAATAAGAGGTCACCTTGGACATCGTAATGGTCACATATATATTCTTTTGTGTGACAAAGCTTGGGTTGTATAAAAATAGTATACGGTTTCTTATGTAATTTTTCAAAGAAACGATCGTACATCCCTTTGCCAAAACCCACTCTTTGTAAATGACCATCAACTCCAACTACTGGAACTATAGCTATATCAATATTTTTTATTCTTTTTAAACTGTTTCCCGCTTCGTATATACCAAATTTCTTTTTTTGTAGCGGTAATCTAAATGGTACTATCTTAAAACTTTCATTTTCCATAAAAGGGATAAAAACATTATTATTTTTTCGTAGGGATATAATAGTTTTTCTAATATCTGCTTCTATGGCTAAAGGATAGTAAAGGAGTATATTTTTATTTTTGATCTTTTTAAGTTCTTTTTGCAATTTGTTATTTATTGTATTTTGAAGATGGATAGGATTTATTTTTGAACTGTTTTTCATCTTATTAAGACATTTTTTTCTAAAAGTATTTTTTGTAAGAATCATATTAAATCTTTATGGCTATAATTTCGTAAATTTTATTTTTAATTTTACTCTAAAAAGGCAGCATCTATGCTTAATAAGTCTATAACTTATTTAACACTACTACTTTCATTAACACTCTTTAGTGCTTGTAATTCAGACTCTGAAAAAGATTCAGCGAATCAACTTTTGTCATCCAATGAATTTGTTTTAACAACAACCGACTCTAAACAAGTTGTTGTCACCAAAAATGCCAATGATGGCTTTGAAGTTGATGGTGCTAAAGGGAAGGTCATTCTTTTTGATATTTTTGCGACATGGTGCCCACCTTGTCAAGCTTCTGCTTCTCACTTAACCTCACTTCAGCAAAAGTACAAAGATCAACTTTTAATTATTGGATCTACGGTTGAACGTCCTGAGATTACTCAAGAAGGTAAAATACTTAATGACAAACTTGAAACATTTAGAATCAAGCACAATGCTAAATACACTATGGTTAACTCCGAGCAAAATTTAAGACTCAATGACGCAATAACATCAAGTTTGAAAATGGGTAAACGCTACCCTATTCCAACAATTGTACTCTACAAAGATGGAAAATATATCAATCATTACGTAGGAAGTGTTCAAGAAGAGTTTATAGAGAGTGATATAAAGAGAGCTTTGGAACTTTAGATGTTTGGCTTTATAAAAAAATCTCTTAATAAAACCGCTCAAGCGATAAAAACTGTCGTACCTAAGAAAAAAATATCTTTTACAAAAGATGAAATTGAAGACATACTTTTAGAAGCCGATGTTGAATACGACTTAATAGAAATTATTTTAGAACAAACCTACCAAGAAAAGATCACTCGTGAAATTTTACGTTCTAAACTTTTAGCAACACTAGCACACACTACCTACAAAGAGCCACAATACACAGCACCTTTTGTAGAACTCATCGTTGGTGTTAATGGTGCAGGTAAAACAACCACCATCTCTAAGCTGGCAAATCGCTACAAAAGTGAAGGTAAAAAAGTGATGCTTGGAGCGGGTGATACTTTCCGTGCTGCTGCAATAGAACAACTCACACAATGGTCAAAAAAACTTGATATTCCTATTGTTTCTTCAAAACAGGGTCATGATTCATCTGCGGTAGCTTACGATACCATTGATTCAGCTAAATCTAAAGGATTTGACAATGTTATTATCGATACAGCAGGTCGTTTACACACCCAAACAAACTTAGCCAATGAGCTTAAGAAAATAAACCGCATCTGTGACAAGGCCCATAGTGGATCGCCTCACAGGACAGTTCTTATCATAGATGGTACTCAAGGAAATTCTGCCATTGCACAAGCAAAAGCATTTAATGAAATGATAGGTGTTGATGGGATTATAATCACAAAGCTAGATGGAACAGCTAAGGGTGGATCTATCTTCTCCATTGCCTATGCGCTAGAACTTCCAATACTGTACGTAGGAACAGGTGAGCATCCTGAGAACTTAACTCCTTTTGATAAGTATGAATTTGTGGATACCCTTTTAGATGCTATTTTTCAAGAAGAAGATTAATCTTTCTTACTTACCCTATAAACAAAACTAAATAACTCCGCTACGACTTTGTAAAGTGCTTCTGGCACTTCTTTGTCTAATTCGACTTTAGATAACAACTCGATCAAATCTTCATCTTTTTTAATAGGCAACTTGTTTAATTCTGCAATTTTAATAATATTTTTCGCAGCTTCTCCCTCACCTTTGGCAACCACCTTTGGTGCATGTTCTTTTTCTTTATCATATCTAAGAGCAGCCGCTTTTTTCATCCCTTTACCTCAAACTTCATGGCTAAGTTATCTTCATATTCATTATAAGCTTGTGTGGCATTTGTCGATTTTGGCTCAAACACACGTATCTCTCTAGGGGTTACATTTACAGAGATTATGGCAGATCGTAATTCACTCATTTTTTCTTTCATAAGCATTTGAAATGTTTTGCTTTTAGCGTAAATATGTAGGTTTAATTGATTTTTTTCATACAAGGTAAGTTTAAAATTTACCTCCCCGTACTTTTTTAGTTTAAGATCTATATCGCAGTAAAACTTGTCATCGTCGGTTTTTTTCATCTGTATGCTTCCCTCTTGCATAGCATCCCAAGAAAAAGGTAGATACAAAGATGATGCGTTGGATAGATGCGATAACAATTGATAATAATCTATTTGTAATAAAAGCTTGTCCATTTGCTTTAATAAATCACCTCTGTTAACATGATTTGAATGGCTTAGTTCTTCTTTGGCTGATAATAAAACAGCTTTTAGATCTTGGGATAAAAGTTCTTTTACATGTGAATCTAAAGGCTTTAATTTTTTTAAACTAGATTCTAAAAAAATACCAGAATTTTCAAGCATTTGTTTTAATTTTGTATTACTTAGGTCTTTGATATCTACTAAAAAGTTTTTTAATTTTTTTTCGATAGGTAGAGGATTTGTTTGGGATCTAATAGTGCTTAAGAGATCTTTTATAGTGCTTGATACATCTCCCAAACTCTTTAAAGTGGGGTTATTTTTCATAAGTTGTACTAAGGTCTTATCACCTGATCTATTTAATGCACTTTGTTTTAAAATGGAGTTTAAAATAGACTTTAAATCTTTCTCTTTGGATAAGACTTTAAGTTCTTCAGCAGACGCATTTTTAAGCACCTCATTGAGAGCTTTATTGGTATTAGGCAAGATAATATCAAGTTTTTTTGCGTCTGTTATATTTATCATTTTTTGATTATACCAAAATAACGATACCTTTTATCTGCCCTTATTCTTCAATACATATCTCTTTTTTAAACATATGCTGAATTGTTCTAATCGTTACAAATATAAATACTAAGGTTGTAACAAACATAAAAAAGTATGAGAAATAACTAAACATAGCTATTTGTGTCATTTTAAATGCCAACATAGAAGCGATAGTAACCGCGGCTAAAGGGAAAGTAAAAGCCCACCATGATATAAAAAACTTTAAATTTGAAAAATTTCTAAACATAAAAAATAATAAAAAGCTAAAAAACAAAGCCAAATTATAAAGGATACTAGCAAACATATCGTACATACCAAACATTTTTACATATGCAATAAACGCTATTGCAGGAGGTGCTATAAATATGAAAAGAGTAGGTATAAACTTTATAGCCAACTGATGATGAAATACAATTCTATTGATCAATATGGATGTTAAAATAATCCAAAAGAATAAACCAACTGAAAAGTAATACATTAAAAAATTCACATCAACGTAACCAGTACCAGCAACGGGTACAAGAACATTCCCAACAATAGGTATAAACCATGCAGGATTTGAATGTTGAATCTCCATGTTTTTGTTGATCCAAAAACTAATGGTGTAAAAAGTAAATAATGTTTGCATAAACGTACCAAAAATAAAGCTGTATAGTGCTAATTGATGATTAATTTCATGATACACAATCGATAACAATAAAAAAGATATAGCCGACGCAGCAAAAAAGTTAATTCTTACAGGATGAAAAAATTCTTTTTTTACTTCAGAAAAATATTTTAATAATTTTAATGAATAGATGAAAACAATTAAGCCAAGTAGTACAAGGTCAGCCACAGCCAATATGAAACCAATATCACCTTTAAGTCCCAAGATCTCCTTTGCTTTTTGAAAAACAATGGTAAGACCAGATAGTCCCATCACAACCGCAAACATCATTATTGGGAAATTCTTTAATCGATTCAATTTTGTTTGTTCTTCTAACATCTTATACTCCTTATTTTTTATATTAAATTTTTAATTCTTTTGCCCAAGTTTGCATTGTTGTATGTAGTTGTTCTTTTGGTGCTTCTATAAACTCTATAACAAACGTATCTTTTAGTTCAGCAACAGCAATACTTCTTGGTCTAACTGCGAGAATTTTAGTGTTAGGGATAGCTGCACCAAAACAAAATACAATATTTTGAGCATCTAAAATTTCAGGATTAATTTCACCTTCTAGTTTCTTTGTGTGTGAATAATGATCAAAAATCGATATAAATTGAGCGATAGGATGCGATTCAATACGCTTTTTAAAATATGCAATTATTTCACTAACACTTTTTTCCTTAATCTCTTTTTTTTCTAATTCTAATGTGTGTACAGGATATTTATCCATAAAAGTTGTTTTTTTCATTTTTTCCTCATTCTTATTTAAATATTAAAAGCTATTGATAACTATCAAATGCTAAGGGTTTTATTATTATAACTCATAATAATATTTATTATAACTTAAACTTGTAAATAGAAAGTTACATTATTATATCTTCAACACAAATATATCCAAAACAATGCTAATAAAATAACCTATTGCATATCTTAATAATTATCATTTCTTTTTGTTATTAATTGTAAGGAATTATAGCCATAATGAGGAGTATTGTAAATAGTTTAGATGTATGTTTTATTTTTTATAAATTATTTAATGAAGTATTTCCCTATAAGGGAAATATAAATATTTGAAGAGTTTGTAAAATTATTTTTTTCTTGCAATAAGGAGGGTAGAAATATCCATTGAAAAACTTTTATTGTAAAGCATTTCAAATCCTGCTTCTTCAAGTTCATTGACCATATTTGATACGGTGGAAAAATCTTCAATAGAGTTTGGTAAATACTCATAAGCTTCAAGATTTTTGGAAATAAATCCACCTACTTTTGGTAAGATTTTATTTGTATAAAAATTCATAATTTTTCCAAGAAATGATGGGTTCTCATTTTTCATAAATTCTAAAATAACAACTAAACCATCTTTTTTAAGGACACGGTTAAATTCATCTAAAGCTTCTTTTCTCTCAACAACATTACGGATACCATAAGTAATGCTTAATACATCCGCCGAATCATCTTCAAGAGGTATCTCTGTTGCTTTAGCAATATGATAATTAAATTTAGGGTATTTTTCGCGTGCAACACCTACCATACCTTTTGATGGATCTACTCCAATTATCTCACCGATTGCGATACCGTTTACTTCTGATCTACTTCTCCAGAAGTCCATCATATCACCGGTTCCACATGCTACATCAACAATTTTATCTAGTGAATCAGTACCTTTAAATTCATAAGCTAAATCACACGCTTTTCTTCGCCAACTTTTATCAACACCCATACTCATAACACGATTTGCTGTGTCATAGGTTGGTGCAATATCATCAAACATTGAAACTATTTTTTGTTGTTTTTCCATAGGTTTAACTATCCTCTCTTTTTAACCACATTATTATATCTTCGTCATCTTGGAGTATATTTAAAATCTTAAATTCTTCCATATTTGTGTTAAATACTTTGTTCCCGCCAAATTTTGGGGCAACATAACATAAGTATCTGTTGGTGATCTCTTTCGTAGCTTCAAACATATTCTTTCCACCTTCAATCATAATATTACGATAGTTTTTTACATGTTCTAAGCTATTGGAGATGATCACCTTTCTATTCTTTACATTAAACAAGGGAATGGTTTTATCAAAACTTTTTTCATATGAATAGATCAAAATATCCGGTGCTTTTCCATTAACTAACCTTGCATCAAGTGTTGGTCTATCAGTTCTAACTGTTTGACCACCTATAACAAGTAAATCACACTTATCTCTCATACTGTGAACATGCCTACGTGAATGTAATGAAGTAACAATACCATCATCATAAGTGCCGTTGAGCCTCTGCGCCCATTTAAAAAAAACAAACTGATCTGTGTTCCACGACTCAAAAGGATAAAAAAGTTCTTTTGATGCTTCATTTAAGACTAAGTTCTCTACCTCGATATTTGCTTGTAGTAATTTTTTGTTTCCACAAGATGCTTGTGCATTTGTATCGTTTGCTCCCACATAAACTTTTTTAACACCCAATACAGAAAGTAGATCAGCGCATGAAGGAGTTTTTCCCACATGAGAACATGGTTCTAAGGTTGTAAAAACACTGCAATTTTTAAATATGTTGTTATGATTTTTAATTAAAAAACTATGAATATGAGATGATTGGTAGAGTTGTGAAATAGTAGTATCTTGAGTAAGGCTAAGGTAAGCAGACTTCAGTGCAAGCACTTCAGCATGTGGTTCACCTGCTTTTTTGTGAGCTTGTACTGCTAAGATGGTGTTATTTTCATCAATAACACAACATCCAACAGCGGGATTAGGATAAGTAAGTCCCTGATACTTCCAAGCCTCATCTAAGGCTAATTGCATGTAAAAAGAGTTATCTAAGTCCATTACCATTCAAAATAAGTTTTAGCTTTAGAAATTTCGCCAAACTCTATCACTTGTTCTTTTGAATCAATTTCAATAACAATTTTAGAATCTTCAACTCTTAAAAGCTTGCCTTTTAACTTATCTTTATCGCTAAAACCCAACTGTATGTTTTCACCAATTGATAATTCATAATGATGCAAGTTTTTTAATTTTCTTTCAATTCCTGGACTTGAAACTTCCATTCTATAGTCCCCTGAAACAGGCGGTGTTACATCAAGTAAAGGAGAGATTAAACGACTTAGTTCAGCGCAAGCATCTAAACTAACTGGCTTTCTTTTTCCATCTTCTATCTCATTTGAAACAACAGAAATACGATAAATAGTTTCATCAAATTCATTGACTGTTGAAATATCGTATAATTCCATGTCCACTGATTTAACAAAAGATTTTATATCTTTTTCTAAACTCATTTAATATTTCCTTATCTATCTGCTATTTTTTTAAAAAGATCATCAATATGTTGCGCTTGCTTTAGATGTTCATCAAACTCAAACACTAACTTCGGACAACGAAACCAACCTTGATCTTTTTTACAATGTTCTTCTATAATGGGACGAGCTTTTTTCAGTTGTTTTAAATAGACTTTTTTTTCTTCGTCACTAAAGTAACTTGGATCTACATATACCTTAGCATCATCACGCCCTTTGGCGCATTTAACTTCAATAATATCTAGTTCATGTAAGCGATTGTCATTTAACTGACTCAGAGCTTCTGGGATAAGCTCCTGCAAAATAGAGTCAGTTCTTTTTAATTTTATCTGTGCATCAGTCAAAACGATACTTTATAATGAAACTTTTTGTTCAACTTTTTTGAATGTTTCGATAACATCACCAACTTGAACATCATCATAACCTTTAACGCCAACACCACACTCGTAACCATTTCCAACTTCTTCAACATCGTCTTTGAAACGTTTAAGAGATGTTATATCGCCTTCAAAGATAACAACACCATCACGGATAACACGAACAAGTCCACCACGGATAAGTTTACCATCAACAACGATACAACCAGCGATCATACCTTTTGGAGTTTTGAATGTATCTTTAACATCTGCTTGACCTGTATTTTCTTCAGTAAACTTAAGATCCATCATACCCGTTAACATAGATGTTACATCATCAAGTAATTGATAGATAATAGAGTAGTTTCTAATCTCAATACCACGTTGTTTAGCGAGTGCTTTAACTGAACCAGTAGGACGGATATTGAATCCTAAAAGAATACAATTATCACTTGCACTTGCAAGTTCTACATCATTTTCAGTAATTCCACCAACACCAGCGGAGATAACATTTACTTTTACTTCTTCATTTCTTAATTCATTTAATGATGTTCTAAGCGCTTCAAGTGAACCATGAACGTCTGCTTTTAGAACTACTTTAAGTGTTTTGAGTTTACCTTCTGCTATCATTGCTGTCATATCTTCAAGCGTTGATTTAGTAGATATTGAAAGCTCTTTATGTCTATCATACTCGTAACGTTTATGAGCGTATTCTTTTGCTTCTTTATCATTTTCAACTGACATTAATACTTCACCAGAAGGTGGAACACTGTCAAGTCCTGCAACTTGTGCTGTATGAGATGGCCCAATAGACTTAACTTGTTTACCATTTTCGTTGATCAATGCTTTAACACGACCATGTGAACTACCACAAACAATATTATCACCAACTTTTAAAGTACCGTTTTGAACAATTACTGTTGCAACTGGACCACGACCTTTTTCAAGTGATGCTTCAACAACCGCACTTTTAGCAGCTGCGTTAGGGTTTGCTTTTAGTTCAAGTACATCTGCTGTTATAAGGATATTTTCAAGTAGATCATCAATACCCATTCCACTTTTAGCAGACACAGGAATAAACTCAATATCTCCACCCCAATCAACAGAGGTCATACCATGTTCAGCCATTTGACCCTTAACTAGATCTGGGTTTGCTGTTTCTTTATCCATTTTATTTAATGCTACAATAACAGGAGCACCTGATTCTTTAGCTATTTTAATAACTTCTAGTGTTTGTGGTTTTACACCATCATCAGCAGCAACAACAATAATAATTATGTCTGTTACATCTGTACCACGTTGACGCATTGCACCAAAAGCAGCGTGACCCGGAGTATCAATAAAAGTGATTGCTTCACCATGTTGTTCTACTGTATAAGCACCAATATGTTGTGTAATTCCACCTGCTTCACCTTCAGTTACTTTTGCTTCACGAATAGCATCTAGTAATGATGTTTTACCATGATCAACGTGACCCATAATAGTGATAACCGGAGGACGTTTTTCTGCATCTGGATCTTCTTCAACATCGTTTGAAAAATCTTCTTCGTAGTTAAAAGCATCTTTTGGATCGATGATCGTAACTTCAACACCAAACTCTTCTGAAAGAACTTCAATTTCATCATTTCCAAGAAAATCATTTTTAGTCATCATCATACCAAGGTCAAATAACACCTTAATAATATCACTCATAGGACGGTTTAATTTTTCAGCAAATTCATATACACGAATATCTTCTGGAATCTCTACATGTGTCACCACTTCATCAACTGGTTTATCTTTCACATATTTTTTACGCTTATCACGAGAAACTTTTCTACCACGTCCAGCATTTCTACCCTTGTTAGCATTTCTTCCTACTGGTTTAGGTTGTCTAGGCTTTCTTGGTTGTTCTGGTTCTAATGGAGCACGTTCAGTAGCATTTAGATCGAGTAATGTTACTTGATCATCCATATCCATAGAAACTTCAGTCATAGATCCACCAAAGATATCCATTTTCTTACCTGCATCTTTTTTAGATACTGGTGCTTCTCTTTTTGTTCTTTTTTTAGTCGCAAGTTCTTCAAGAACCTCTGCACTCATTTTACCGTATGAAGAAACCTTAGGTTGTTTCTTAGGTACATTGTAACTTTCAGAATCAGCACTAACAACTGGCTTTTTCTTTTTAACAATTTTAAGACCGCCAATTTTTTTCTTTGGTACTTGTACTGTTTTGATCAAAGGCTCAGATCTTCTTGATGCTTTAGGCTTTTCAACTTTAGCTTCTTCTTTTGGAGCTTCTACATTTTCAGAATCTTTTTGATCTGATTTTACTTCTTTAACTTCTGCAGGCGTATCTTTAACTTCGTTTTCAACCTTGCTTTTTTCAGTTTTATCAGCAGTGTCTTTCACAGCATCATTTACTGATGGTTCAGACTCTTCTTTGTTCTTTTGAACTTGCAAAGGTTTCTTTGTAGGTTTTTTTGGTTCAGGAGTATCACCATTCATTATATAGTTCATGATTTTTTCAGCATCTTCCATACTTACTGTACTTTGAGCTGATTTTACAACAAGACCCATCTCGGTTGCTTTATTTATAACATCTTTTGAAGCGATACCCATCTCTGTTGCAACTTCGTGTACTCTAACTTTATCTATCATCAGTGATGATCTCCTTTAGTTTATTCATTAGTTTGTCTTTATCGCCGCTTTTACACTGACGCATAAGTGAACGCGACAACTTCTTATCATCTTCTAAGCAGTTGTCACATAAATAAAATGTTCTACCAGAACCTTTAAAAATTTCTATATTCGAATCTGAACATCTCAGTCTAAGCATATTTTGTTGAAAATCCCTCTTCCTACAACATACGCACATTCTACTAGCTTGGTAAAATTTTTTCGCCATTATATCTAAAACTTACTTTATTTAATAGCTTATCGATCTATAATTAGACCATTATTATCAAAATCTAGTGTTTTTACATTAAATTCTGGAAACTTTTGCTTTAATTTATTTGAAATCATTGCTGCATCCTCATCATAAACCATATTAAAAAATGTAGAACCACTTCCACTTAAGGTACTCATTAAAGCTCCACTTTCATAGGCTACCTTTTGAACTGCGAACAATTCAGGTAGTATTTTCATTCTGGCTTTTTGATGAAACCTGTCATGAGATGCAAGTCGCAACATTTCCCAATCTTCATTGAAAAACGATGCAACACTTAATGCTGTATGAGATAGATTATAAACAGCGTTATCTTTTGAATAAGATTTTGGCAATACAGTACGTGAACGTGAAGTATTCATCTGTTTATTTGGGATTATCACAACGGCTTTAATATAATTTGGTAAATGCTTCTTTTGAGAAAAAACTTTATTTTTTTCTACTGTAGCAGCATTAAAACCACCCATTACCGCAGGTGTAATGTTGTCGGGATGGTTTTCATACACAAGGGCATGATTTAAAATTCTTCTTTTACTAACTCTAATTCCTGCTGCTTCATGAGCAGAAGCAATCGCACTTACGATAACAGCGGAAGAACTACCTAATCCTCGTGACATTGGTATTTGGTTATAAAAAGTAAACTTAAAGTTTTGTTTTTTATTGGTTAGTCGAGAATAATGTTCGTTAAATATTCCAATAAAAAGGTTATTACCTTTTAATCTTGGATTGTTTTCACCTTCGCCTTTAATAGATACACTAAAAAATTTCGATGGATGAAATTCAACTTTGTTTCTTAAATCAACTGCTAAACCCAATGAATCAAAACCTGGGCCTAGATTTGCACTTGTTGCTGGTACACTTATTTCCAAATTATTTCCTATCCAACTGCTCCTATGGCATATAGAGGCGTTGTATCTTCATCAAACTCATCATACTCAAGTACATCCATCAGTTCAAAACTGTTATTTGGTACTTTTTCTAGTTTTTGAGTTTCTATTTCAGATGATATTTTAACAAAGTATAGCTTTCCAATCGCTTTTATTGGCTGATTATTGTTAAAATAAAAAGCATCTGTTGCAAAAAGTGGAATTTTCTTCATAATTGAGAGTGATTTTAAAAATATATACGTTATTTTAATTGCCATGAAGCTTCCTGGTCCTTTTGCATAAAAAAAAGATTTAACATTATATGTTTGTAAAATCTCTTTAAATATCTTTGGGAGTGCTTCAGAAGATCTTTCTTGCGTAGAAATCGTTTCTATTAATTTTTGATCTTCATAAATTCCAATTAAAATTGGTGAACACAAGGTGACACATACAACATCTATATTTTTAAGCATATGCTTTTTCTAACTCTTTTGTTTTTTCACCAACAAGTTCTATCACTTCGTAATTTTCCTCTGATTTAAGAAGTTCAAGCGTTAGTTTATGGTTTAGGTCATGACTACCTGCCATCGCTTCATAATTTCCTATAAAGTTCATACCTATTAAACTCATGTCACCTATTGCGTCAAGAATTTTGTGACGTACAAATTCGTCAGAATATCTTAAGCCCTCAGGATTAAGTACTTTTTTGTCATCCAGTACCACAGCATTTTCAAGCGAACCACCTAGTGCTAAACCTTTTGAACGTAGGTATTGTACTTCTTGAACAAAACCAAATGTTCTCGCACGTGAGATCTCGTCTTTATATGCCTGTTTTGTAAATTTTAAAGAATAATCTTGTTGTTTGATTACAGGGTGTGGGAACTTAATGGTAAAGTCATACTTTAGATCAGGTGATGGAGAGAGCTTAACATATTTTTCACCCTCTTGAACAAGCACATCTTTTTTAATACGCATCACTTTTTTAGGCGCATCAAGTTCATGTCTTTGGGCTTCATCGAGTAACATACAAAAGCTTGCACTACTTCCATCCATAACAGGTACTTCATCTGCATCAACGGTAACTTTCAAGTTATCAATACCATAAGCATACACAGCAGATAAAAGATGCTCAATTGTAGAAATAACGTATTCACCTTTGCCTATAACTGTTGCCATTTTTGTATCAACAACATTTTCAGGTATTAAAGGTATTGCTACATCCACATCGCTTCTATAAAAAACAATACCACTGTCAGCTTCGAGTGGTTCAAGTTTTAATTTAACAGGAGATCCTTTATGCAGACCAATTCCTACTAATTCTACACTTTTTTTAATGGTGCTTTGATACATTCTTTATCTCCCTTGATTAAAAAGTACTTGATTGTTGTACTTTTTATTTTCCGTCTATAATATTTTTTGCATTGTCTATAATATCTGTAATATTAATCTTAATCCAAGTCGTATCCATCCATTCTGCTGGACGAACCTCTATTCCTTGAACAAGAACACCAAAGTGAAGATGGTCACCCATCGCATAACCACTTTTCCCTGTTCTTGCAACCACTTCTTTAGATTGTACAAAGTCGCCACTGTTAGCACTAACACTAGAACAGTGACCGTATAACGTATATAAACCTAATCCGTGATGTATTATTGGCATATTACCATATAAACCGTTAAAATCAGAATAAACTATATCACCACTATTTTGTGGCTTAATCTCAGCCATTGCATTAGAAGCAAGATCCAGTCCTAAATGGTAAGATTCACTAATATATTCACCCTTGTACAAGTATTTTCTATGGTCACCAAAAGTTGCTACTACCTGAGCATTTCTTAGTGGATACATCTTCTTAATATTAAAGTGAGTCACCTTTTCATCTGATACTTTTGATGTAATCTCATGAATCAATTTTTCATTTTGAGCACGAACTTCTTCATTTATCACTTTAAATTGTTCAAGTTTATTTTCAATTCCTTGCGTTTGTAAAAACTCTTCAGCAAGTTCTGAAATTTTGCCATCTAAAAATCTATCACTCAACTTAATACGAGAGATTCTGTAGTTTTTTTGTTTTAAATAAAGTGGAATATAACTTTTTGCATTATTCCCTGCATAGTCTTTTGCTACTATGGTTGCTTTAAAGTTTTTCTGTGTCACTGGCCATGCTAAAAGTGAAATAAAGTACCCATCTTTATAAAAAGGTTGCGCTATAAACTTTTTACCATAGTTTGTTTGAATATACATCTCTTTAAGGTTTTCATCTTCTGCTTTAAAAATAACAACCGCTGAACCACCTTTGTTGATTTTATACGAGTGCGCAATACTTACCAATGAAGGTCTGTGTTTATCTATATTTAGTGTAAACTCTTGTTCAACACTGTTTCCACTTAAGAAATTCCACTTACTTGCATCGTTTGCTTGAATCACCAACGTAACTGTTTTGTCTTTCATGGCATAAGCACTTCGTGGTGGTTCAATACTTATGTTAACTTTATTTTTCAAAGAGATCGGTTGTTCTGAATAAAGAACTTTTTCACCTTTTGAGCTTTTTAAAACGACTCGATACATTTTAACCCCACTGCTGTCTTCTATGCTTAGTTCCAGCGGTGATTTTAAGTTCCAGTATCCATTAGTGTTAAGTGTTATTTGAGGTAGATTTCTTTCAAACATTTTAGAGTTATACAAGTAGATCCCTCCACCAATAACCATAGCCAATAATATCAATACACCTATTGATGAGCCATTATTTTTCTTTCTCAAATTTATTCTCCTTGTCTTATTATCTCTTTATTTTCGTACTTTACTACGACTCTTTTAACACTTGGTAAAGAAAGTGCATCTTTTACAACACTTTTTGCATCGTCTATTTTTGCTCCAGACTTTTTTAAATCCTCTTCACTTAGTTCAAAAAAAGCCACTTGAGCATTTTCTTTTAAACACATTTTTTCCAACAATAAAGTTTTTAACCTCAAGGTGGATAATGGTATAAAATTCAGTATATTTTTGGTGCAAACTTGTAGATCTGCACCTGCTTCGACATAGCTCTTTGCTCTGGCAAAAAGCATGCTGTTTATACCTTTGCTAAAACCATCACTTTGCGCTAAAATGGAAGCATACAAAGAGGTTGCCATTTTTGCATTTAAGGCAACTTCTTGTTCTTCAAAAAAACACATTATCTCTTCATCTGTTTGTACTTTTATCTCTAAATCCGCAGAAGATGGATAAGAATTTTTAAGTTTATCCATCCAAGGCAAAAAATCCAAATTTCTTGCAAAAGTGTTTTCATTTGAAAAAAAAGATACTTTTTTATGTAATGTTAAAAGATACGTATATAAGGCATTTGCAGAAGCTACAAGACTGATCGATGTTGATTTTGGTAATGTTATCACAATGTGTTTTGCACATTTAATTTCATCTGTGTTTAGCAAAAAAACTCTTCTTTATTATTTTTGCAATTATACTAATTTTTCTTTTTATTCGCCTTATAAACAAAAGCTAACACTTCAGCCACAGCAGCAAAAAGGGCTTCAGGAATAGGTTTATCTATCTCAACTTCTTTATAAAGGGCACGGGCTAGTGGTGGATCTTGCATCACATGAACACCATTTTCACGAGCTATTTTTTTGATCTGAAGTGCCACATTATCTTTACCTTTTGCTAAAACAATAGGTGCATGACTTTTTTGTTCATCGTATTTTATGGCTACTGCAAAGTGCGTAGGATTTGTCACAACAACGTCGGCATTTGGTACTTCTGACATCATCCTTTTTCGAGATGCTTGCATTTGGATCTGACGAATTTTAGACTTAATTAAAGGGTCCCCTTCCATATTTTTCATCTCATCTTTTATCTCTTGTTTACTCATCTTTAAACCATCAAAATATTGTTTTCTAACAATAATTAGATCTATAATGGCAAAAATAAAAATGATCAAAAGCATCACCAATGCAATAATCAACGCTTTGTCTTTTAACCAATCTACTTGATCAGCCAAACCAAGTAAAGCAACTGTTGGTAACTCTTTTATAAAGAAAAAGAAAAAAATAAACCCAACCCCTAATGTAGTAAAAGACTTAAAAGTTATCTTTATACCATCAATGAGTTTTTTCATAGAAAAAAGATTTTTTGTTCCCTTAATTGGATCTATTTTCTTTAGATCCGGAACAATAGCTTTGGTGGTAAATAAAAATCCAAATTGAGCAACTGCAGCAATAATACCAGCAATGGCAACAGCAATTGCCAATGGCATAATGATCAGTAAAAATTCCCGAATCGTTACAATGGCAATATCAACCATAAGTCGTGAATCCAAAGGTGTACCCTGCATGGCAAAATAGTATTTAAACAATCCTATAATATGACTTCCCATAAAAGGAAAAAGCAGTAAAAAAGCTAAAATGGCAATAAAAAGAGTTCCTACACCTGAGGCATCTTGACTTTTTGGAACATTACCTTCTTTTCGGGCATCTTCTATTTTCTTGGGGGTGGGTTCTTCTGTTTTTTCAGCATCATCAGCCATAAATCAATACCCTCCTCCCATAATTTTTGAAATTGTAGCATATTATAAAGTTCAGAATTAAGAATCTAAAAAGATATATTAATAAAAAATTTTATATACTTCTTTTGAAGGTAATTAACATGAAAACAAATACACTGTGGGATAATTTTTTCACAAAAAATAAAACAGACTCAATTGTCGATTTTTTAAAATCAATCTCTATATTTGAAGATCTTAAAACGGCTGAGATACTCCGACTAGAAAGAACACTTCATAAACGACACTATACCAAAGGTGAAGTTGTTTTTAATGAGGGTGAGCCTGGTGCTGCTTTGTATATCATAAAAGAGGGAGAAGTTGAAATAACAATGAACTATAAAACCGATCCTATTGTTCTTACTAACCTTAGTAAAGGGATGTTTTTTGGTGAAATCGCACTTTTTGATGAAACACCTCGTTCTGCGACAGTGGTTGCTTCTAAAGAGTGCGAGATCATTGCACTTTCAAAACCTGACTTTATATTATTTTCACAAAAAGAACCTTCAATTGGTTTAAAAATAGTGATGCGTCTAGGCGAGATTCTCTCTATTCGTCTTAAAACATCCAATAAACAAATAGAAGAATTAAAGTCTTCTCATGCCTAGTTTTGTTGGTCTAAAACTTTTTTACTTTTCCATTTTAGCTGTTATTATTTTTGGGAGTGTTTTCACCATTAAATCACTTTTTGTACCCCTTTTGATTGCCTTATTTATTGCCATGATACTGCGACCAATGGTAATCTTTTTTGAGTCTAAAGGTTTTTCACAAACCGCTATTATAAGTAGTATATTTTTAAGTTTTTTTGTCTTTGTCATCCTTGGTTTTGTTCTTCTTGTTCCTATACTTAGCGAACAGATCAGCGCATTTAGTATAAAACTACCACAAATTATTTCCGTTGTTCAAGAAAAAATCATTTTTTTAGCACATTCTTTTGATGAGAGGTTCCCCTTTGTTAATGTAACACAAGTCACTCAAAAACTTTATGCTTCTTTTTCTCAAAATCTCAATGGAGCGGGTGGAGTTTTAGGCTCATACATTTCAAATATGATGAACCTTTTAACCTTTGCAATGCTTGTTCCGTTTTTTGCCTTTTTCTTACTAAAAGATATGCACCTCATTAAAAAGACCCTTCTCTCTTACATACCCAACCGTTACTTTGAGATCATGGCAATTTTATTTTACAAAATAGGAAACTCTGTTCAACTCTACATTCGTGGGCAACTCATAGATGCAAGTTTTGTTGGTGTTATGACGGGTATAGGCTTAAGTATTATTGGTTTTCCCTACGCATTGTTGGTTGGTCTTATTGCAGGAATTGGGAATTTTGTTCCATATTTTGGTCCTATCTTAGGTGCTATTCCTGCCATACTTATTATGCTGATAACTCCAGAGTGGGCAAATACCATAGGCATTATAATGGTTGTGAGTGTGTTTTTGGTGGTTCAGATCATAGAAACTATTTTTGTTTATCCTGCTGCGGTTGGAAACAGTGTAAACTTGCACCCTTTGATCGTAGTTTTAGCCTTACTTATAGGTTCACAATTGGGTGGGATTGTAGGTATGATTGTTATCATACCCGCAGTTGCAATACTCAAAGTCACCTTTGAGCTTTTACATAAGTATATGAAAGAGTATAAGATAATTAATTAAGTCTTTATTGTTTAAAGCCTTCTACCTCTATTTCAAGTTTCACTATATCACTCACAGCAACACCGCCTGCTTCTAAAACTTTATTCCACGTTATACCAAAGTCACTTCTTTTTATTTTTCCATAAAGTGAAAAGCCTGCGACATGTTTACCCCAAGGATTTACGATGGTTCCGCCTGCTTCATAATCTAACTCAATTTTTTTACTAACACCTTTCATCGTTAAATTACCATATGCCTTCTCACCTTTGACACTTGTCAATTCAAACACTATTTTTGGGTATTTATTAACATCAAAAACATCGCTTGCTTTAAGATGTTTATCTCTATCTTTGTTGGCTGTATTTATAGAAGCTACTTCAACATTTCCTTTTAATGATTGTAAGGTATTTGTTTTTTCATCATATTCAAATTCGCCTTTAAAGGTATCAAAACTACCTTTGACATTTGAGATCATCATATGCTTTACTTTAAAAGCAACACTTGAGTGACTACTATCTACAGTATAACTACTTCCAAAAAGCGAACTTGTTAGCAACAAAGTTGCGAGTAATATTTGTTTTGTCTTCATTTTTTTTCCTTTTGTTGGTGGAAAAATTTTAACTTTGTCGTTTTAACAAAAGTTTAATTCAACATTAACGAAATATTAATGCCTAATCAACTTCTATAATCACGTCCGATATTTGCAGGACATCTCCACTTTCTATCTTGGCTCTTTTTCGAGTTTCAACCTCACCATTTCGTACAACATGTCCTTGAGAAATAATCATTTTAGCCTCTCCCCCACTATCTACTAGATCGAGTATTTTAAGCAGTTTATACAGTTCAATGTATTGTGCTTCAAGTTTGTATTTAATCATTTATTTTCCTAATTATTAATATTGGAATAATATCAAAAATATCAAATATCCTAAGTTAATTCAATATAATATTCAAATAAAATTATTTTGTGTATAATGGTGAAAAATTGCATATTGGAGAGAAATGGATACGAAACTATGGTCTATAAAACAATTAAGTTTTTTTAATTGCTTAGACAATGAAAACTTAAACCATTTAGCTCAAATATCACACATTACTCAATACCCTAAAAAATCGATTTTATATTACGAAAGTGACATCCAAAACAAACTTTTTTTTCTTGTTAGTGGTCTTTTAAAGGTCTATAAAATTGATAAATATGACAATGAAATATTTTTATACCATATTTACAATGATTCTCTTATATCAGAACTTACCACCTTAAACGAAACAACCATACACTGTTTTTCCAATGCAGAGTTTCTTGAAGACAGTGTAATTTTAGAAGTCGATTTTTTAGAATTTAAAAAACAATTTATTTCCAAAAATATATTGACCGAAAACTTTATTAACGAAATACTTTTAAAAACCCATCAACTCCACTGTGTCGTAAACCGAGAATTGGTCTTTGATGCAACGTCAAAAGTAGCCTTTATGCTTATGGATGACTTAAAAATATTTAACAAACTTAAAAGGCATGAAGTTTCTTTTATGCTTCATATCCAACCTGAAACTCTTTCAAGAGTACTCAAAAAACTAAAACGTGCTGATATTATAGACACCCTTAATTCTGAAATTATTATTAAAAATAAAAATGCACTAAAAAATATATATAAAGGTGAATAAACCATGAAAATTGAAAACAAAATAAGTACAAAAATCAAAATTATTGGCTTATTGCTACTTATACTTATGTTAAGTACTATCAGTGTAACCATCTATTTAAACCAACAAAATGTAAAAGATGCCATGGTGATTAATGTGGCAGGTAAACAAAGAATGTTAACCCAAAAAATTTCAAAAAATGTTTTTTATATCAGTTACAGTGGCAACAAAGATTTCTATGAGCTAAATTCTGCAAGCCAAGAGTTTATTAAAGCCTTAAACATGTTAAAACATGGGGATAAAGAAAAAAAAATCTACTCAGCACCTACCGATAAAATTAAAAATCATATTCATGAAGTTGAAAGTTTGTGGGAAAAATTTTACGAAGATATTCAAAACTTTAAAATACTAAACAATGCAAATACCATATCAAACGAGGTAGATCTACACAATATTACACTTTCGATCTATAAAAACAACACCATTCTTTTAGAACATGTGGATAAATTAGTAAGCATGTACACCGAGCATAGTGAACATAAAACAGAATACATGAAAGTGTTTCAATACGCCTCTGGTGGTATTTTCTTACTTGTATTTATTTATTCTTTAATACGTTTAAAAGAGATCCAAACACATGCTACGGAGTTTATGAAACACTCAAAAGAGCTAATCAAACACGAAACAGGTTCTAAGCTCAAACCAATTGAAATAGATGCCGAGGGGGAGATTGTAGAGGTGAGCAATACCATAAACTGTTTTATAGATAAAATAAATTCAGCAATGGATCACTCCTCTGAAGCTTTAGAACAATCTCACAGAGCAACCATTAAACTCGAAGAATTAACCGATGAATTTGACACAATAATTGATGAAATTCAAGACAAATCTATCGTATCAAAACACTTAAACAACAGTGAAGACATAGTAATAGAGTCAACAGAAGAACTACTTAACTCTACTAAAAAGCTACAAACTTTAAAAATAGAACTTCAAAAACTGATCAAGTCTTGCCAAATCTCTCAATAAATTCAATATAAATCTTTTCTTAATAAAAACACTTATATCTTTGACATAAGTCAAAGATATAATTTATTGATAGGGATAATATTAAGCTTGTTAAAGGACACCTTAACAAAGAGTAAATATTATTCAATAGGAGAAGATATGTCACTTTCAAGAAGAGAATTTCTTAAGAGTTCAGCAGCAGCTTCCGCAGCAGCAGCAATTGGTATGAATGTACCAACAGAGCTTGAAGCTGCAGCAACTGCTGCCGAAGGCGGTTGGAGATGGGACAAGGCAGCTTGTCGTTTTTGTGGTACGGGTTGTGGAATCATGATGGCTACAAAAAATGGTAAAATCGTTGCCGTTAAAGGAGATCCAGCAGCTCCAGTAAATCGTGGTCTTAACTGTATTAAAGGGTATTTTAATGCGAAGATTATGTATGGTGCAGACAGACTTACACAACCTCTACTACGTGTAGATTCTAATGGTAAGTTTGACAAAAAAGGTAAGTTTGCTCCCGTGTCATGGGAAAGAGCTTTTGATGAGATGGAAGTTAACATCAAAAAAGCACTTAAAGCAAGTGGTCCTGAGGGTGTAGGTGTATTTGCATCGGGTCAATACACTGTTATGGAAGGTTATGCTGCTCAAAAGATGATGAAAGGTGGGTTTCGTTCAAACGCTATTGACCCAAATGCTCGTCACTGTATGGCATCTGCTGTTGTTGGTTTTTACCAAACATTTGGTATTGATGAGCCATCGGGTTGTTATGATGATATTGAGCTGACTGATACAGTTGTATCTTGGGGTTCAAACATGGCAGAGATGCACCCAATTTTATGGTCACGTGTTACAGATAGAAAACTTTCAGATCCAGAACGTGTTAAAGTTATCAATATTTCAACATACAGACACAGAACTTCAGATCTAGCAGATGAAGAGATTATCTTCTCTCCAAATACCGATTTAGCTTTATGGAACTACATTGCTCGTGAGATTGTTTATAATGCGCCTGAATCTATTGATTGGGATTTTGTGAAAAAACACATTGTTTTTGCTGCATCACCTGTCAATATGGGTTATGGTATGAGAAGAGATACTGAGAAATCTATTAAAGAAGGTAAATACACAGACAAAGAGATGGAAACTATCTCTAAAGAGATGAAAAAAGTTGTATCGGCTAAAGAAGCACCTGCCCTTAAACCTTATGGTTACAAAGAAGGTGACGTTATGGTCAACAATCCAGCAGGTCTTAAGCACTGGGAAATCTCTTTTGAAGAATACAAAAAGTTCCTTGATCCATACACACTTGATTATGTAGCAAATATCTCTAAAGGTAACCCTGATGAGGATATTAACGAGTTCAAAAGAAAGCTTCAATTATTAGCTGATCTTTATATTGAAAAAGGTCGTAAAGTTGTTTCATTTTGGACAATGGGTATGAACCAACATACACGTGGTACTTGGGTAAATACATTGGCTTACAATGTTCACTTTTTACTAAACAAACAAGCACTTCCAGGTTCGGGTGCATTTAGTTTAACAGGTCAACCCTCAGCTTGTGGTACAGCTCGTGAAGTAGGAACATTTTGTCACCGTTTACCAGCAGATATGATGGTTAAAAATCCTAAACACAGAAAAATTACCGAAAACAGATGGAAAATTCCTGATGGAACACTAAATCCTGTGGGTAATCAACACATTATGAAGATCCACCGTGATATTGAAGATGGTGTTATTAAATTTGCATGGGTAAATGTATGTAATCCTTACCAAGATACAGCATCTGCTTCACACTGGATCAAAGCAGCACGTGAAATGGATAACTTTATTGTAACTTCAGATGGCTATCCAGGAATCAGTGCAAAAGTATCTGACCTTATCTTACCATCTGCAATGATCTATGAAAAATGGGGAGCTTATGGTAATGCTGAACGTCGTACACAACACTGGCGACAACAAGTCCTTCCCGTAGGTGATGCAATGAGTGATACATGGCAATGGGTTGAGCTTTCAAAAAGATTTACCGTTAAAGATGTATGGGGTGAGCAACCACTACGTGGTGGTAAAAAACTTCCAGATGTTCGTAAAGCTGCTTATGCTATGGGTTACACTGATGACACTACTATGTATGAAATTCTTTTTGCAAATAAAGAAGCTAAGTCTTACAAAGTAGATACTTCTTCATTCCCACAAGCAGGTTATGATAACTCTGAATGTAACGGTGATAGCAGAAACGTGGTTGGATCTGATGGTAAAGTATTTAATGGTTATGGATTTATGATCCATGAGTACCTTTTTGAAGAGTACGCTTCATTTGGTCGTGGTCATGCGCATGACTTGGCTGACTTTAACACATACCACAGAGTTCGTGGACTTAAATGGCCAGTTGTAGATGGTAAAGAAACACAGTGGAGATTTAATGCTAAGTATGATCCATACGCTGCAAAACAAACCAAAGAAACAGGTAACTCACATGCGTTTTATGGTGGTTTAGCAAAAGCATTAACCCAAGGTGACTTAATGGGTATCAAAGATAAAACAAAAAAATCTTTGAAAAACAAAGCCAAAATATTTGCACGTCCTTATATGGATCCACCAGAGATGCCAGATGCTGAGTATGACACATGGTTAAGTACAGGTCGTGTTCTTGAACATTGGCACTCAGGTACCATGACTATGCGTGTACCAGAGCTATACCGTGCTGTTCCAGAAGCACTTTGTTATATTCATCCACAAGATGCTAAAGACAAAGGCCTTAAACAAGGTGGACTATGTTGGGTTGAATCTCGTCGTGGTAAAGTAAAAGCCAGAGTTGAAACCCGTGGTAGAAACAGACCATCTCGTGGACTTATATTTGTTCCATGGTTTGATGAAAAAGTATTTATCAATAAAGTATGTTTAGATGCGACATGTCCGCAATCAAAACAAACAGACTTTAAAAAATGTGCTGTAAAAGTATATAAAGCATAATTAAAAGAACAAGAAGGAATATTCGTTTTGAGCGAAATAAAACCTGAAAAAAAAGATAAAAAACCAATTATGAGTGATAGAAGAAAATTTATCCTTAATATGGCGCGTGGTGTTGGTCTTGCGACAATGGGTGGCTTCATTTGGAGTGCCTATATTGATGAAGTTACGGCTTCAGAGTTGCTACTTAGACCACCTGGTGCTATTGCTGAAGAAGATTTTCTTCGTACATGTATTAAGTGTGGGTTGTGTGTAGAAGCCTGCCCTTATGATACATTGTTACTTTCTAAACCGGGTGATAATAAACCTCTAGGGACTCCTTATTTTGTCCCTCGTGACATCCCTTGTTATATGTGTCCTGATATTCCTTGTGTACCTGTATGTCCTACAGGTGCGCTCGATAGCTCGAGAGTGACAAAAGATGGAGTTCTTGACATAAACAGTGCCGATATGGGTGTGGCTGTTATTGATGATGAAAGTTGTATCGCTTTTTGGGGTATACAATGTGATGCTTGTTATAGAGCGTGTCCAATTTTGGGTGAAGCGATAACAATTGAGTATCAAAAAAATGAACGAACGGGAAAACATGCTTTTATGAAACCCATCGTCCATAGCGATGCGTGTACAGGATGTGGTCTTTGTGAGAAAGCTTGTGTCACTGAAAAGCCAGCTATATTTGTGCTTCCAAGAGAAGTAGCGCAAGGTAAAGCGGGCAATTACTATATTAAAGGTTGGGATAAAAATGATGAGAAGCGTTTAGAAAATGCGACTGAGATTAAAACCAAAACAGAAATTAGTAAAAAAAGTGCCCTTGATTCTTTAAATGATGGATTGGAGGATTTATACTAATGCTTAAGCTATGGAATAATTACAGATATCTGATTTTAAGAAGAATCACACAGATCACCTTGATGGTATTGTATTTTGGAGCCAACGCATGGGGATGGACTATTCTTATGGGTAACCTAAGTAGTTCAAAGATTTTAAACATTATCCCAATGAGTGACCCTTATGCTGCATTGCAAATGTTTGCAGCAGGTGCCATTTTAAGTATTGACTTACTGATCGGTGTAGGAGTGGTTGTGATTTTCTATTTCCTAATAGGTGGTCGTGCCTTTTGTAGTTGGGTATGCCCTATAAATATCATAACCGATACAGCAAATTTTCTGCGAAGAAAACTCTACATAAATAAGATCCAAGGTGTTAAACAACCTGCTTCTCGTAATATGAGATACTGGATTTTAATATTAAGTTTAATCATCTCATTTATGATGGGCGTAACTGCATTTGAATTTATATCACCTATTTCAATGGTGCATAGAGGTATTGTATTTGGTTTAGGATTTGGATGGGCTGCAATGCTTATCATCTTTCTTTTTGATCTATTCGTTTTAAAAAATGGATGGTGTGGGCATATTTGTCCATTGGGTGGGTTTTATTCACTGCTTGGAAAGTTTAGTTTAATTAGGGTTCAACATATTGAACAAAATTGTACATTATGTATGGAATGTAAAAATGTTTGTCCTGAACATCAGGTTCTACACATGATTGGTAAAGAAAGTTTACCCGTATTATCTGGCGAATGTACAAACTGTGCAAGATGTATAGAAGTATGTGATGACGATGCTTTAAAGTTCTCAATAAGAGATCTAGCAAAAAATAACAAAACAGGAGAAAAATATGAAGACAATAAGTAAAATTGCACTTGGCTTAAGTGCTGTACTTTTAATTGTTGGTTGTAGTGATAATAAAGTTTCACCTACAACAGTTCAAAAAGTAAAGCCGACTATCAGTGAAGAATCACTAGGTCTAAGAACAACCGATCTATATTCAGAAAAATCTGATACTTTTGGTGATGAAACTAAGTACAGTACAAATTATGCAGGAAGTGGTCACAAGATCTCAAGAGCATTTCAAGATGCTCCACCAATGATTCCTCACGATATTGATGGTATGTTACCAATTACTATAAACAACAACCAGTGTACGGGTTGTCATATGCCAGAAGTTGCAAGTTCAATGGCAGCAACACCAATTCCTAACTCACACTTTACAAACTTTAGACCAAAGTCTGTAGCAATGAGTGGAGCAAATACATCAAGCCAAACACTTTCAAATGTATCTATTAAAAAAGGTGATCACCTTGTAGGTGCTAGATTTAATTGTTCTCAGTGTCATGCTCCACAAAGTGACTCACCTGCTCCAAAAAATAATTTTGAAGCTGTTTTCACGGATCCAAATGGTGCAAGCCAATCAGCTTGGAGTGGAACAAAACTTATGGAAGGTATTGATACTACTCAGTAGTATCTTATAATATGAAAAGAAGAGAGCTTTTTAGCTTTCTCTCTTCCTCTGTCAAACATGAGGAAAAGCAAGAGAAAGAGATAAACTTAAGACCACCCTATTATGATGATATAAGTGCATTTGATACAGAGTGCCAAAACTGTGAAGGTAAGTGTGCCACTTTGTGCCAAGAGCAAATTATAATTATAAAAGAAGATAAAACACCTATTTTAGATTTTTCTAAAAGCGGTTGTACCTATTGCGATGAGTGTGCTAAAGCATGTGAGTATAATGTTTTAAAAATTGAATCAAAAAAACAGGTAGATGCCGATATTGTTATTGATCAAAAAAAATGTTTAGCATGGAACGCGACCATGTGTTTTTCATGCAAAGACCCTTGTCTTGATGATGCAATAGAATTTAAAGCGATGTTTATGCCCAGCATTGATATGTCAAAATGCAGTAGTTGTGGATTTTGTATCAGCAGATGTCCCACTTACGCTATAGAAATAAAGGTAAAAAATGAAGATACTCCTCATACTTCTCTTAACGCTTAGTTTTTTAAATGCAAAAAAACTAAAAGAACCTCAAGCAAGGTTTATTGCCAGTGGTTCTGTTGTCGATCTGTTCTACGAAAATTCAAAAATATATGCAGCAACAGATGCAGGAAGTGTTGATATATTTAGCATCGATTCCAAAAAAGTCTTACAACGCATTCAACTCAGTAAAATAACTGATTTTATGGGTGATGAGATTGATTCTAAAATATATTCTGTTGATAAAATTGGCAAAAGTATTCTGATCTTATCGCAAGCTCAAAAAGGTGCCCGACGTGTTCATGTGTATAAAGACAATGTCAATGAACTTATAATTCCTTATACAGAAAAACTCTTTATAGCTAAAGCAAAATTTTTAAATGAACATACTATTTTAATGGCTTTACTTAGTAATGAGCTAATCTCCTTTGATATAATAAAGAAAAAAATCAACTACAAGATTCAAGTATCTCAATCGAAGTTTTCAAACTTTGTACTCAATGAGCAGAAAAATGAAGTGGTGGTTTGTGATGAAAGCGGAGATTTAAAACTGCATAATACAAACGATGGTTCTTTTATAAAAACGTTATCGGGTAAAAATTTAGACAATGTGTTTCAAGTTGATTACAAAAATGGTTTGATTGCTACTGCGGGACAAGACAGACGTATTGTTATTTACAATACCAAAACATCTTCATCGTATTATAAAACTTCTAGTTTTTTGATCTACAGTGTTGGACTTTCTAAAGATGCCACATTGGTTGGTTACTCATGTGATGAAAACAATAATATTTGTGTTTTTAATACACACACTCAACAAGAGATCGCAAAATATGGTGGAAATAAGATGACATTGACAAACATAATATTTGTAAATAAAAATCAATTTCTAAGTGCTAGTGATGATAAATCCATCAATCTTTATACGATAAAATAGGAGTAAATATGCAATACAACCAAAGTGAATTTTTAATTGAAACCGTTGTTCCTGAGGGTGAACTTATTATATCAAGAACCGATCTTAATGGAAATATTACCTATGCCAATGATACTTTTTGCGCAATCAGTGGTTATGAAAAAGATGAAATTATTTCAAAGCCCCACAACATAGTTAGGCATCCAGATATGCCAAGTGAAGTGTTTAAAGACCTGTGGGAAACTATCAATAAAAAAGGTCAATGGGTTGGTGTTGTTAAAAACTTACGTAAAGACAAAGGTTTTTACTGGGTTAAAGCAATTATTTCAGGTGTCTATAAAGATGGTGAATTGGTAGAGTATAAATCTTTACGTGCACCAATAGAACACGATCAAAAATTAAAATACCAAAAACTATACGATGATCTTCGCCTTAAAAATGGCGAAAGTGTCAGAACCATAACATACCAATAAAATTTAAAGGAAAAAAAATGAATATTTCAAGTATCGTAGTACAAACATTGCCAAAGTATTTAGATGAAGTTGTGAAAAGTTTAAAAGAGTGTGAGGCATGTGATTATCATATGCACGATGAAAAAGGTCGTATTATCATTACTATTGAAGGTGAAAGTGTTTCACAAGAGTTGAAAAAACTTGCTGTTGTTGAAGCAATTCCCCATGTTGCGGCAGCAGACATGCAGATGGCATACAGCGAAGATGAACTCGATGCTCACATGGATGTAATCAACTCAAGTGATGTTGTTCCTAAAATGTTAAACGATGACAACTTAGATGTTACAGACATTATTTACAATGGTGATTTAAAAAAGAAAGACCTTGAAGGGTTTGCCCATACTTTTGACAACACAAACAAGGAAAATTAATGGGTGTAGTTTTTGAATCAACCATCAAAGTAAATGAAGATGGAAAATGGTTTATCCTCTTAAAAGATACAGTCGATGGTCGTGAAGCGGTCTGTCTGGATCTGGATGAATACTCACAAAAGATAGAAGACTTTGGAGCAGACTACGGTGGAAATATAGATGAAGTAAAATGGTCTAAAGATCCCGATGTTGCACCACAAACCTTAGATGAGATCAGATTAGAAATGTCAAAGCATCAAGAAGATATTAAAGATAAAAGTTAAACACTTTTATCTATAATAGAAAAGCCTAAGCCACTCATGTATTTATCAACTTTTTCAATTGCAGCTTGCATTGTTTTTTGAGAAATATCGGGTAGTTGCGAACCCCACATTGTTTCAGCTTGAGCAAAACCTTCCAACATCCCCTCACGTCCAGCACGAAGTAAATTTTCATTTTTATTGGCACCGTTAATGACAAAGTCAGCAATACGTTGAGAAGTTTGCTTGATACCAAATATGCCATCTTCACTTACTAACTCCGAAGCTTGTTCTTTAGAAAGTTCAGCTATTGATCCACCTTCATAACCTATCTCTTTCAAAAAAGATTGAAAATCTTCATAATCGGATAAAAAATCTGTTTTCTCATTAGAAATACCGATTTGAACATTGGAATAATTAAAAGTAAAGGCATGGGCATTTTGAACAATTTGTTCTTTTATCTCTTTTACTTCATCTTTTGAAAGTTTTTCCATGTAGAGTGGTTTTATGGGATTTAACTCTTTTTTTTCTAAAAGTGTATTTCCTGATATGTTCGATGAAATATTCATAATAAACCCTTTATATAATATTAATAAACCTTTAAGGTTATCACAAGTCTTTAATCTGTTCGACCTTTAAGTGAGAATAATATCGACATATTGTATAAATTTGTACAGTTTTTTTTAATTTAATTATAACATTTCTTAAAAGTTTAGATATACTATGTACAAGATGATAGATAGAAATAGAGTTAGTCTATTTTTTAGATTGATTCGTATTTTTTTCTAAAGAGGTATATAATGGCACAGCTATTAGATGGAACAGTAAAGTGGTTTAATGATGAAAAAGGCTATGGTTTCATAGAACAAAAAGATGGTGGAAAAGATGTATTCGTACATTTTCGTCAAGTAAACAACCCAGAAGGTGGACGTGTTACACTTAAAGATGGTCAAGCAGTGACTTTTGAATTAGGTGAAGGACAAAAAGGTCCTCAAGCTGAAAACGTAACAGCTGTATAACCTTCATATTATCTTATACTTTATGTATAAGATAATATCTTCTCTTTTAATTTCTTTCAACTTTTAATTATTATAAACCATCTATTCAACCAAGAACATTTTCTACACTTTAAACAGTTTTATGAATTATATTCATAAAATGAATTAAGTTCATTTTTATTATTATAATATTACAATTTCATATATTACTTTAGGAAAACCTATGTCCCAACTAAACAGTAAAATTAAAAACATGAAGCGTAATCTTATTTTAGAAGAAGCTTTACTAATGTTTGAAGAATACGGTTACGAAGAACTTAAAATCTCTACATTGGCTAAAAAAGTGGGTGTCAGTGTAGGGACTATATATTCTTATTTTAAATCAAAAGAAGATCTTTACAGTGCTTGTATGTTAAGTGAAATACAAAAAGCACACGGCCTACATGAAGAACTTTTTTCTCAAAATGACATCTCACATGAAGAAAAACTCAAAAGAGCCATCAAAATAAAATTTGATATTATGAGTAAAAAGCGTACCTCCATTGTGAGTGGTGCACTAAGTAATCCTTTCTTTTTTGAATCTCATCAATTACAACACATGGAAGCTATCAATGAGATCTATGACCTGTATTTAGACTCAATCAATGCTTTAAAAAAAGTTGATATAGACAGTTACCAACTGATCTATATTTTAAATTCTATCACCAATGCTTACATTTTAAAATGGACAGAAGATGATCTGAACTATTTAAAAAATAAAGATGAAGAAGTGTTTGGTGTGTTTATGAGTATATTAAAAGGATGTTCATGAAAAGTATAATCATTTTATTCAGTTTATCCCTGAGTATGTTGGCAAATAACTTAACACAGCTTATTGACCAAGCACACAACAATGAATTAGTGCAAGTGTATAAATCAAAAATCACTTCTGCTGATCATAGCTACAAAGCAAGTAAATCTGCTTATTTACCAAAAATCTCCATTGGTGCTTCGGGAAGCTTTTTCTCTCCTGTGGATTCTATGGGAGCAGGACAAGTGTACAACGCTTATGCCCAAGCTTCACTTGTTTTACTCGATGGTTTTAAACGTGAAAACCTTTTAGATGAGCAAAAGACAATTAAAAAGTCACGTCAATACGATCTCTCTCAGGTTAAAAAAGAGATCTCTTTACAAGTGAGTTCTTTGTACTTTAAAATGCAAATCACACAAGCAGATATTAAATCCCTCGAGCAATCAAAAAAACAACTTCAAGAACAACTCAAACAACAACAAAAGTTTTTTGAAGCAAAGTTAACAACAGAAGACAATGTGGCACGTATTGAAGCAGCCGTTGCAAATACAGAGTACAAAATAGAAGAAACAAAGTACCTTTATGATGAATACACTGCCCTGCTTCAAACCCTGACAAATCAACAAATAACAACTTTACAAGTGCAACAGATCAAAGAACCACTAGAAGTACAAGCACGTCAGATGGATTCTTTAAAGTCTTTAAAATCACAAGCCGATTCCATTGCCTTTAAAGCACAACAAATGGACAGTTCAAACTACCCAACAATTGTACTAAGTGATAAATATTCATTTTCTAAATATGAAGATGACAACCTAAATTTTCCAGGGGTTAAACGACTAGACACACAAAATGTTTTAGCATTAAGCCTTTCTATGAATCTGTTTGATTTTGGTTCAGCATCCAAACAAAAGCAAGCGATTTTATCTGAGCAAAATGCTCTATTATCTCAAATTGCATACAAAACAAAAGAGGTTAATGCTGCTTTGGAGCTTTCACTGCGTGCTATTGATCGTTCTAAAAAGCTTCTTTACGCATCAGAGTTATCCCAAGATGCTTCTGTTAGAACCTTTGAAATTGTAGAAAAAAAGTATAAAGCCCGCGTAGTTGATTATGTAAAATATCTCGATGCACTGAGCAATAAAATAGAAGCCCAAGCTCAGTACAACCGTGCACAAGGTACATTACAGATCTCATATGCCCAGTATTACTACAATGCTGGACTTGACATAAAGGAATACATCCATGATTAAGACACTACTAACCACACTACTTATTAGCACCTCAGTTTTTGCGCAAGATATATACGCTACATTTACAGTTGACGCATTAAAAGAATCAAAACTCACCCTCTCAACAAGTGGTATTGTTGAACAGATCCATGTTGATGTGGGCGACAAAGTTTCTAAAGGTCAACTGCTTTTAGAACTTGACAATGATGATTTAAAAACCTCTATTTCACTTGAAAAAAAGAACATTGAACTAGCCGAGCTTAACCTTAAATATGCTAAAAAAGCGTATGATCGTTTTACAAAGATTAAAGACGTTATTGATGAAGAAAAGTATGACAATGCTACTTCTAACTACGAACGTTCTAAAATTGCACTTTCTCAAGCCAAAGCATCACTGGCAAACAAACAAGCAAAGCTTAATAAAACACTTTTAAGAGCACCTTTTAGCGGTGTTATCAGTGAAAAAAATATTGAACTAGGTTCAGGTGTAAGTTCAGCTAAACTTGATACTCTTTTTACCCTTATTACCCCTAAAGATCTACTGCTTAAAATATCAATCGATGAAAAATACTTAAGCAAAATCAAACTTGGTCAAACATTTACATACAGTGTTGATTCTTCACAAGCCAAACGAAGTGCGAAGGTATCAAAAATATACCCAGCTATTAATCCAAAAAAACGTTCTGTAACTTTAGAGGTTCCTACAAGTGAACTAAGCGTTGGTATGTTTGGATACGGTTACTTAAAGGTTGACTAATGTATAAATTTGCTATTGAGCGTCCAATCACCACCTTAATGCTTTTTCTCTCATTGATCTTTTTTGGATTGATGAGTTTCAACAAAATGAATACGGTTTTATTTCCTAAAGTGGATTTTCCAATTATCAGTGTTCAAACAACCTATTATGGTGCCGATCCAGCGACCATAGAATCTAAAGTAACGGAAAAAATTGAAGAAGCGGTATCTGCTATTTCTGGACTTGATAAAATGAGTTCAATAAGTAGTGAGAACATCTCAGTTGTTACACTTATTTTTGATATTGAAGTTGATATAACCGAAGCAGCCAACGATGTAAGAGATAAGATCTCCGCACTTCGTTTGGATGATGGGATTGAAAAACCAATTGTAAGTAAACTCGATATTGGAGCAGCACCTGTTCTTTCGCTTTTTATTGCTTCTTCAAGTGTACCTGCCAGTCAATTAATGCTTGATGTAGATGAAAAAATAAAACCGATGCTTGAACGCCTAAAAGGTGTTGGAAATATCAACACTATTGGTTACCAAGACAGACAAATTCGTATCTATCCAGATCCATTTGCATTAAGAAAATACGGTATATCGGCACTTGATCTAAAGAAACTTATTCAAGCTTCCAATGTTAAGATCAGTGGGGGGAAACTTATTACCGATCAAGAACAAGTGATGGTAAATATTCGTGCCAATGCTCTTAGTATAGAATCACTTGAAAACTTTGAAATACTTCAAGGTGTCAAACTCAAAGAGATTGCAAAAATTGAAGATGGTATTGAAGATGCCATCAGCCTTTCAACCCTTAATGGTGAAAAAGGTGTAATTATGCAGATCCAAAAGCTCTCAGATGCAAATACCCTTAACGTGATTAAAAGAATTAAAGAGGTAATTCCAAATATACAACAAAGAATTGGAAAAGAGTACAAGTTACAGTCATTTAATGACACTTCGAACTTTATTAACTCTTCTTTGGAGCATGTATTGTTTGACCTTATTTATGGTGGTATTTTAGCCATTATTATTGTCTTTTTCTTTTTAAGAAACTTTACCGTTACTTTGGTATCTGCTGTTGCTATTCCTACCTCTATCATTGGTACGTTTTTTCTTATGGAAGTGTTTGGATACGATTTAAACAAAGTTAGTATGCTCGGACTTACACTGGCTATTGGTATCTTTATAGATGACGCTATTGTTGTTATTGAAAACATCTATAAAAAGATGGAAAAAGGGCTTGATAAAGTTCAAGCTTCAATTGAGGGAACACGAGAAATTGCATTTTCTATTTTAGCTATCTCTGCCATGCTTTTAGCCGTTTTTATCCCTGTAAGTATGATGAGTGGAATTGTTGGACAATTTTTTAATGCCTTTGCTTTTACGGTTGCCATTGGTATTTTTATCTCGTATTTTGTAGCGGTAATGCTTATTCCTACGCTTAGTGCAAGAATACTAAAAAAAGGTGAGTCAAAGTTTTACCACCTAAGTGAACCTATTTTTGTATTTTTAGACCAAACCTACGTTAAAATTGTAAAAGTGACCATCAAGTATGCAAAAACCACTATTTTATTGGCTTTTTTAGCACTTATGGGAACCTTTTCACTTGCAGGTATGATTGGAATGGACTTTGTTCCAAAAGAGGACAAAAGTGAGATAGAGATCACACTAAAAGCTCCTATTGGTGTAAGTTTACAAGAGATGCAAAAACGAAGTGAAGCACTTGCAACTACGGTAAGACAAAACCCTTATGTTGACTTTACCGCATTAAGCGTAGCTTACAACAACACCAAAGACGCGCATAAGGCGCAGATCTATGTAAAACTTATGGATGTTTCAAAAAGAAATGTCACGCAAGAGAAGATCATCCTAGATCTACGACAAACCCTCCAATCGGTGAAAGGATTTGAGAGAATTGCGGTTGCTGATATTCCAAATATTAAAGGTGCGGGTGCGTCCTCACCTTTTGTAATGGTATTACAAGGACCTGACCTAGATGAGTTGCAAAGCGTTAGTGAGAAGATCACTAAAAAAATGAAAATGAATGAAGGGATTGTTGATATTTCAACAAATTATGAAACAGGAAAACCAGAACTCGCAATACAGATCAAACGTGAAGAGTCTGCTAATCTTGGTGTATCAGTTGCTGACATCAGTGAAATAATTTCTACAATTTTTTCAAGTGATCGTGCTATGAGTCAGTTTGAAGACAATGGAAAACAATACGACATCACCATGCGTTTTGCAGATGAGCATAGAAAAAGCGTTGATGATCTTAAACGTCTTGAAGTGAAAACAATCAACGGTGATTTTGTAGAACTTGAAGGGCTTGTTAACTTTGAGCCATCTACGGGTCCAGCATCTATTAACCACTTTAATAGACAACGTCAGATCCAAATAGAAGCCAACTTAGCAGGTATTCCTCTTGGAGAAGCAGTTGCAACAGCACTCGATAAAATAGAGTTAGATCTAGGTAACAATGTAAAATACAGCTTTTTAGGTATGGCCGAAGAGATGGGTAAAATGGGTAAAGAGTTTGGTATGGCTTTTGGTCTTGCTTTTTTAATGATGTACATTATCCTTGCTGCCTTGTATGAATCACTCTTGCAACCTTTGATCATTATGGTGGCATTGCCTCTTTCTTTTATTGGGGTTTTACTAGCGCTTATTATTGCAGGTAAAAACTTTAACCTCTTTACTATGATGGGTATTATTTTACTCCTTGGTATGGTTGGTAAAAATGCCGTACTTTTGGTTGACTTTGCCAACCAACAGCTTAAACGTGGGCTTAGTGTTTCTGAGGCTTTAATCTTAGCAGGAGAAAAAAGACTGCGTCCTATTTTAATGACAACTTTTGCTATGGTGTTTGCCATGCTTCCACTGATCTTTATGAAAGGTGCTGGATATGAATCTAACTCTCCCATGGCAACTGCTGTTGTAGGTGGGCTATTGTCATCAATGATATTAACTCTTTTGGTGGTTCCTGCTATCTATAAGTTTTTAAGTCCACTCGATCTATGGATGAGAAAATTTTATGATTTGGATTTTATGAAAGAGAGTAAAGAAAATAAAGAGAGTAAATAGTTTTTAACTATTTACTAGGGGAATTGAAAAATCATGTAAGTAGTCCCAAAAAGACTCAATGTACTCAGCTTCAATTCCCTCTTTTTCCAAGGCTTCAAGTAAACCTCTGTAAGCATCTAACCAAACATACCTTCCTTTAGCTTCGATCCTAAACCTTGCATGTCTTGCCAACATCTTAGAATCTCCCCTACTTTGTTTGTAGTACTCAGGTCCACCCGATATTTGTATTAAAAAATCAGCCGCATGTTTTTTAACTTTTTCGAATTGTTCTTCATACTCAACAGGAAACATATACGCAATTTCACTTTCTTTTAACAACTCATAATGATCATTAACCAAAGTTCTAAAGCGTTTTTCACCCACTTGCTTTAAAAAATTCTTATTAGGTTTTATTATGGTTTGCAATCCTAAATCTTCATCTATCTCTTTAATAATTAAGTTCATTTTATCTCTTTGTAAATTCTAAAAGATACGCTTGCATCTCTTTTGCAGGTAACGGTTTAGAGTAGTAATACCCTTGAATATTATCACAGCCGTTTTCTACTAAAAATTCTTTTTGTTCACTCGTTTCAACCCCTTCAGCTATTACTTTGAGATTTAAATTTTTACTCAGTGAAATAATCGCTTTGGTGATACTCATACTGTCTTCATCTTCTGGTAAATCATCGACAAAAGATTTATCAATTTTAAGCTTATCAATAGGTAGTTTTTTTAAGTAAGACAAAGAAGAATACCCTGTACCAAAATCATCAATAGCAAGTTCTATCCCAAGGTCATGGATCTGGTGTAAGATCTCAATTGCTTGTGTTTGATTGGTCATAATCTGACCTTCTGTCACCTCAAGTTCTAGCATTTTAGGATCAATTCCATGAAGTTCTATCATCTTTTTTAACTCTTCAATACATTGTTCATGTTCTAATTGTCTAACTGAAAGGTTCATCGATAAAACACCTGTGTGCAAAGCCTCTTTTTGCCATGCGACCACTTGTTTCATTGCCGTGTTCATCACCCATCTGTCTATTGGTACGATTAAACCTGTTTCTTCTGCTAAGGGGATAAAGTGTATGGGTGCAACTAAGCCTTTGGTTGGATGATTCCAACGAACCAATACTTCCATCCCCATAAGTGTATTAATTTTAGCATTTATTTGTGGTTGATAATAAACTTCAAACTCTTTATTTTTAATCGCTTGTCTGAGATCCTTTTCAACATTTACCCTATTAAGAACCTCTTCAGCCATTTTAGATGAATAAAATTGACTTTTATTTTTTCCCATACTTTTTGCTCTGTACATTGCTATATCGGAGTACTTTAACAGATCGGTTGCATTGGTTGAATCATCGGGAAATATACTGATCCCAATACTAGCTCCTATATAATAACTCTCATCCTCTATAACAATCGCTTTTTTAAGCGCATTAATAATTTTTTGTGCGCTAGTACTGCAATCAATACTGTAATGTAGCTCTTCAATAATCACGACAAACTCATCCCCACCAATCCTAGCAAGGGTATCTTCTTCTCTAAGTGTATTTTTAATAATCTTAGAAACCACTTGTAATACTTTGTCACCTAAAAAATGTCCATGAGCATCGTTTATATTTTTAAAGTTATCCAGATCTATAAAGAACATAGCAAATTTTGATTTGTGTCGGTTAGCTTTGATGATCGATTGATTCAACCTATCTTGTAGTAGTAAACGGTTAGGCAGTTGGGTTAAAGGATCGTACTGTGAGAGATGATGAAACTTGTCTTTTTCCTCTTTTAATTCTAAGTTGTGTTTTATATTTTTGTATAGATAAAGAGAGATAAGGATTAAGACCATAATAACAATAAGGTTTAATACGTAAAAATCAAAAAGAGTACTCTCAATATAAGGGTTATCACTGTAAGAGATAAGGTATGCAATCACTTCATTTTGAGTGTTTGCTATGGGTAAAAAAGCGACCACTTTTGCTTTTGATTGCTCAAAATAGTACAAAGCAAACGTTGCATTTTTGCTCATCTTTGACTTTATCATTTTTTTAAACGGTACAATAAATTCTTCTAACTTATCATCTATGTCATTTTGTTTGTAGGCATAGTTTAAATAACTGTCATTTTCAATACTGACTTTATAGTCATTTTTCAGATCATTTCTTCGCCATTTTCTTAGGTCAAAAATACTTTTTTTAATAATAAAATTACTGTAAATCTTACTCGATTCATACAAATTTTGTTGTATTACTTCAGGAGCAAAGGCTATATCTACCGCGCCAATATGTTTGTGTTGCTTAGAAAAAAGTGGATAAACGTTTCTAAAACTAGGAGAAGTTCTCCCTCTTTCTAATCCGTTTAGTGGTTGTTGTGTTTCGTTCACATATTTAAAACTGTATTTAAAATCTGTGAGGTCATCATCAAATTTTGAGGGTTTGTGCATACGTAAAGAGGTTACATTGTTAGGTAATAAAAAATGAAACTGTAAAACACCCTGCTTTTGAATCCTCTTGTAGTGTGGTAATAATATCTCATGCAATTGTGAACGAAGTTCAACCCGTTTTTGATCCGAAGCATCTACAAATTCACTTAATAGATCGATTACTTTGTCATTGCTATTTAAAATACTCACAACGTTTTCAGAATTAATTTTATAATATTTTGTTGTTAAATTATAATGTGTTTTAAGATTATCCAGCTCTTTAGTGTAAAGCTCATCTATTCGGTTATTTTTATCATTTTGAGTATAGTAGTAGATCAGTGAATAGATAAAAACACTCACACCAACAATAAGTAATTTTAATAAAAGTTTATTTTTCATATATTCACAATTTCTGATTTTAACATAATATCATCTTAACATATCTTATTATATTATTTGATAATTTAATCACAATTGCTTAAATTTTATTCACTTGGTAACACTGTATCACTTTTTTATAATTTGTCGTGCTATTTCCAGCTCTTCATCTGTCTTTACAACAAGTACCTTTTCAATCCCCATGTTTTGAGTACTTTTTTCTCTTACAAAGATGGAGTTTTCCCCTATACCACCCGTAAAAACAACTGCATCAAGTTCTTCATACAAAGTACTGTAAGCACCTATGTACTTTCTTATTCTTCGTATCATCATCTCTAAAGCCAGTTTTGATTTGTCATCTTTGGAGCTAAGAATTTTTCTGACATCACTCTCATCACAAATCCCTTTAAGTCCTGAATTTTTGTTCAAAAGTTTATCAACCTCATCCACACTTAGATCCAGTTCTCTTTGCATGTAAAGTACAATAGCAGGATCTAGATCACCACTGCGACTTCCCATAATTAAACCCTCTAAAGGGGTAAAACCCATAGAGGTATCAATACTTTTTCCATTTTTAATAGCACACACACTTGCACCATTTCCCAAATGTAAAGAGATAATATTTAGGTCTTGTAATGGTTTGTTTAAGGCTTTTGCTGTTTCTTTGGCTATGAAAGAGTGGCTAGTTCCATGAAAACCATAACGACGAACACCGTATTTTTCGTAGATCTCATAAGGAAGTGCGTATAAAAATGCTTCTTTTGGCATTGTTGAGTGAAAGGCGGTATCAAAAACGGCATATTGCTTTAAGGATGGGGCAATTTTTTTAAGTGATAAAATACCCTGAAGATTTGCAGGATTATGCAAAGGTGCCAAGGCACTGAGTTTGTCTATCTCTTTGATCACCTCATCATCGACTAAGGTTGCACCTTTGAACTTTTCACCTCCATGAACCACTCTGTGTCCAACTGCATCCAAATCAAAGAAGTCTATACCCTTACTATGAAGTGTATCAATCACTTCATTTAAAGCTTCTGTGTGACTTTTGATCTCTTCTAAAACTGTTTGAAAAACAACGCATTCATCTTCTATTGTAAAGATTTTTACCTTTAAAGAAGAACTCCCCGAATTAATGACAGCTAATTTCATCTTTTTGTCCTGCTTGTATAGCGGTTATTGCCACTGTATTTACTATATCTTCAACCAAACAACCCCGACTTAGATCATTAATAGGTTTGTTAAGTCCTTGTAAAACGGGACCAATAGCCACCGCTCCACTGCTTCTTTGTACTGCTTTGTAAGTGTTGTTTCCTGTGTTTAGATCTGGAAAGATTAAGACACTTGCATCCCCCGCCACCAAAGAGTTTGGAAGTTTTTTGGAAGCCACCTCTTTGTTAATGGCTGCGTCGTATTGAATAGGTCCTTCAAACGCATACTCATTGCACATCTCTTTAACTGCTTTGGTTGCGTCTTTTACCTTATCTACATCCGCACCTGATCCACTGTCACCTGTTGAATAAGACAACAATGCCACCTTAGGTAAAATACCAAATGCTTCGGCTGTTTTTGCTGAGGAGAGTGCTATCTCTGCCAATTCTTTTGCACTTGGATCTTGGTTAACTGCGCAATCTCCATACACCAATACCTTTGTTTTTAAACACATAAAAAATACCGATGACACCAAAGAAACATCGGGGGTTGTTTTTATGATTTGTAAGGCAGGACGTATGGTATCACCCGTTGAATGACACGCACCACTCACCATTCCATCGGCGTATCCTAAATGTACCATCATCGTGCCAAAATAGTTAACATGCGCCATAGCATCTTCTGCCGCTTCTTTTAAGATACCTTTGGCTTTTCTCATCTCATAAAAACGCTCCACAAACTCATTTTTTAAACTTGAAAGGTTTGGATCTATAATGGTAGCTTTTTCTAAGTTCAGTCCAAGCTTTCCATAACGGTCTTTGATCTCTTCTTCATTTCCCAAAAGAATTATCTCTGCTACATCACGCTTTAAAATGATGTCAGAAGCTCTGAGTATTCTATCATCGTCTGCTTCAGGAAGTACGATTCGCTTTTTATTTTTAGAAGCAATATTAAAAAGTTTGTACTCAAACATTAGTGGTGTCATCACATCGTTTTGGGAATTGTGTATCTTTTTTTCAATATTTTCTATGGTAACGTTGTTGTTAAACATCCCTAAAGCTAAGGCTATTTTTCGTTTTGAATTTACTCTTAGTCGTGCATTTAACTTTGAAATATTCTTAGCCGTTGTATAGGTGTCAGTACTTACAGACAATACTGGCAAATTTATATCATCAAGTCCCTCGATTAACTTTCTTATATTGGGGTGTAGATCTATCTCAAAAGGAAAAACAATTCCCGCAATGTTAGGATAGTTTTTAGAATACACCGCTCCAAGAATACCTAGTATAATCTCACTTCTATCAGGAGGAACAATAACCAATTCATTTTCTTCAATCTTTCCTAAAAAGTTATCCAAAGAAAGAGCAACCACTTTAACAGTATTGATAACACGTGAATGATCCAACTCATCCATCATAATAACATCCGCATCCAAGCCATCTATTACATCAGAAATACTTAAGTAGTTTAACTCTTCAACCTCTGGAAGCAAATAAATATCTTCTTTAAACGCATCAATTTTTTTACCTAGATCCACCATCTGTTGTGGTTCCATACGATTAATAAAGGTTGCAAAGTGGGTACAAGCCTCTTGTTTAATGTTTTTGTTCTCTATTAAGATATGTTCATATATATCTTGAGCTGATTTATCCTTAGCACTGAGTATATTTAAAATAGGTGAACCAAAATTTTGTGCTATTAATATGTTGATATCAAAATTGATGGTATTGGTTAAAAACGATCGTCTGATCCCCTCACACAAGATAAAGTCGTATTCTTCTTCTAGTTTTTTATACTTTTTTAGTAAAAGATTAATCAACTCATTGGTTTTATTTTGCGAGATCTTTTCTTCGACAAAATCAATATCGTATCCATAACATTCTTCATAATCCATGTCCAAGCTGTAACGCTCTTTAATAAAGTTAATGTCCCCATCTTCAAGGCTATGTTTATAGATAATTGGTCTAAAAAAAGCGACCTTAGGAATGTTTCTTTTGAGTATTTCCATCATACCCATAGTAATAAAAAGTGTACCGGCATTTTTTTCTTGCGAAGATATATATAATGATTTTATTTTCATAATTCGATTATATCATTTTGTTTGTACTTTAATGAACCTAAGATGAAAAATTTACTTAATAACTTAAATTGTAATTAAAATGTTTACTTCTAATAATAAGATTTTATGATACAATGGGAATAATTTTAAAAAGGAGAGTCAAATGCGTGAGAATATAACAAACAATGAACTCTCCATTTTACAACAATATCAAGACATTGTTGACAATACCAACATCGTATCAAAAACCAATACCGATGGGATTATCACGTATGTAAATTCTCAGTTTATTGATATTTCAGGTTACTCTCACGAAGAGCTTATTGGTAAACCCCACAACATTGTACGAGATCCAAAAGTAGATCCAAGTGTCTTTGAAAAACTTTGGAAAACCATAGAAGCTAAAAATATTTGGCACGGTATAGTTACCAACCTTAAAAAAGATGGTACAAAATACACCGTAAAAGCTTCTATATTTCCTATTTTAAATGACAACAATGAGATCGTTGAGTACATATCTATTCGTCACGAGATAACCGAACTTTTAGAACTTAACAATAAACTCGATGAGATCAACAACTACAAAACACAACAGGAACTTTTAGCAAAAAGCAAACTTGAAGCGGGTATTGTCAACGATTTACAAGAAGATGAATACACTGTTTTGTACCAACCATCGGATATTTTAAGTGGTGATTTTTACTCTTTATATAAAATGCAAAACGGTGCTATTTTTGCCTATCTTATTGATGGTCAAGGCCACGGTGTTTCTCCAGCATTAACTGTTTTTGCCATTTCATCCATGCTCAATCAGTTTGTCTATCAAATGCCATCCATGGATCAACTTATTCAAAAACTCTATCCCGATGCCAAAAATTTTCTAGGCGATTGTGAACAGCTTTCATACATTATGCTAATGATAGCTCCTGATAAAAAATCATTGACTTATGCCTCTGGCGGTATGTACCCATTTTTTGTAAAAACTGCCAATAAGACCATTAAAGTCAAAGCAAATAACACCCCATTTATGAACTTTTCAGACACACCCACTTGTCAGACCATTGCCATTGACAACTGGGAATCAATCATGCTCTATACAGACGGTATTATAGAACATGAAAACAAAGAATTTGTAAAAAATATTCCAGAAAATATTTTAAATAACTCATTAAACATTAACACAGTGATCCAACAAATATCTACTTATGATTTTGAAGATGACATCACTCTAATCAATATATACAACAAATAGGACTAAAGAACTTGCAAAAACGTACTTCATTTACAAAAATCACGGCTAAAATTATTTTTATCACATTGTTTATTACACTTGTGCTTTCTTACACTTACGCAGAATACATGAAAAAAGAAGCTATTTCAGGCATAGCTCATATAGATGCTAGAAAAACAAGTGGTTTGGTCTTTGAAACACTCTATGCAGCTATGCAAAGAGGTTGGACAAAAGATGATCTAAGTGAGATTATCCACCGACTTAACACCGTTGATGAAAACATGCAGATCAATGTATACAGAGGAAAACTTGTGGCCGAACTCTTTGGCGAAGTACAAAGAGATAAAAAAGCAAGAGAACACTCAACAAATATTCAACAAGCATTTAAAGGGGAAGAAACATTGGATCTATCCAATGAAGCCAATATAAAATACTACTACCCTGTTCAAGCAAAAAATGATTGTCTAAGATGTCACACCAATGCTATAATAGGAGATACTTTAGGTGTTATTAACGTATCGTACCCTATTGATGAGATCAAAGTATCACTCAATGAGATGATCAATTTCTTCATCGTATTTATGTCTGTGTTTTCTTTGGTAATCTTTTTAGCCATCTTTTTTGAATTAGATAAGTACCTCATTAGACCTATTAAAGATTTTTCTGCCACCATTAAAGATATAACCACTTCAAATGATGTAAAACAACGTATCCTTGTTAATGATAAGATAGAAGAGATAGATTCTATTAAAGATGTTTTTAACAATATGTTAGATTCCATTGAGCATCAGTTTTACAACGATACCTTAACAGGTTTAAAAAACAGACGTTCATTAATAGAAGTACTAGAAAAAAGATATACCTACGCACTTATGATCATTAATATTGATTCCTTTCAAGAGGTTAATGACCTTTACGGCGATGATGCAGGAGATAAGATCTTAATAGAGTTTTCAAAATTTTTAAGCAATAACATCCCTATAAAAGATTCACTATACAGACTTCATTCAGATGAATTTGCCTACTTATGTGAAGGCAGTACCGATATTAAAGATTTTTCACATCGTGCAGAACTTATAACCGAAAAGATTTCCAAAGCAACCTTTCACATCAGTTCAAAGGGTGAGGTTAACTTAAGTGCTACCATTGGGATCTCTTATGGAACAGAGATGCTACTTGCCAATGCCGATACCGCTTTGATGATGGCTAAAAAAGACAGAAAAGATTACATGGTGTATGATGATTCAATGGCGATGTCTAAAGAATATGAGAAAAACTTTTTATGGAGTAAACGTTTAAAAAATGCCATAGAAGAAGATAAAATTGTTCCCGTATTTCAACCTATTGTTGATTGTAAAACAAAAGAGATTGTAAAGTACGAATCCCTTATGAGGATCAAAGATGCTGATACCTATATTGCCCCTGTTCACTTCTTGGATCTAGCAAAAAAGAATAAGATCTATCACAAGCTTACAAAAATAATTATTGAAAAAACACTTGAAAGATTTAAAGACTCTAACAAACAAGTATCTATTAATATCTCCGTTGAAGATATTTTAAACAAAGAGATCTATGAGTTTATAATGCAAAAATTGTCCCAATCAAACATCAGTCAAAATATCGTTTTTGAGATCATTGAATCTGAGGGGATAGAAAATTTTGATGAAGTGTTACGCTTTATAAACGATGTAAAAAAATACCATACCAAAATATCGATTGATGATTTTGGAACAGGATATTCAAACTTTGAGTACTTAATGAAACTAAAAGTCGATTATATTAAAATTGATGGTTCAATGATTAAAAATATAGATATTAATAAAGATTCAATGATAGTCACACAAACCATTGTAGAGTTTGCAAAACGAATGGGAATCCAAACCGTAGCCGAGTTTGTTTACACACAAAGTGTGTATGAAAAAGTACTTGAACTTAATGTTGATTATGCCCAAGGTTATTACTTTGGTAAACCTTGTGAATCGATCGACATTTAAGCTTTTTTACACCTTTTTAACACACATAAAACTTCTTTTTTCAAAGCCCATTTTTTCATAGAATCTATGGGTGCTCTCATTTTCAATACTTCCAGCCAATACAATATTTTCACACATTGCAACCTTTGCATAATTGATTAAATACTCAACCATTGCATCGCCATATCCACGTGAACGAAAAGTATCGTATGTGACTAAATCATCCACAAATAAATGACGTTTGTATTCTAAGTTGGTTTGAATAAACACACCACAGTATGTCACAAGTTCCACACCTTCATACACCCCAATCATTTTATACTCTTTGTGACGCATTTCATAAACCAAATCTTCAAACGCATCGTAGGATAGATCTGTTCTTAACTGGGTTAAAACTTCGAAAGCTTCTGGTAATTCTTTTAAATCTAGTTCTCTTATTTGCATCGGGTATTCTACACTATTTTGTCTTTAAATAGTGGAAACTTTTGTTATAATCATTTATAATAAGTAGAGGATTTAATGATGTCAACAACTAAAAATTATGAAGTAATTATAGTAGGTGCAGGGATTACAGGAACTGCTTTAGCATACACACTCGCTAGATATACCGATATAAAGTCTATTGCTGTAATAGAAAAATACGAAGACGTATCTACTCTGAATTCAAATGGAACAAGTAATTCACAAACCATACACGCTGGTGATATAGAAACCAACTATACCTTAGAAAAAGCGTCAATCACTAAACGAACTTCAAAAATGGTTGAACGATATTGTTTAAACAATCAACTTCAAAATGAGGTTATTTTTTCACACCAAAAAATGGCTTTGGGTGTTGGTGAGAAAGAGGTTGAGTTTTTACTCCACCGTTTTGAAGAGTTTAATGAACTTTTTCCTTACCTAGAAGTTTGGGACAAAGAAAAACTCAAAGAGATAGAGCCACGCGTTGTGTACGATGAAAATGGCAATGAACGAAAAGAACCCATAGTGGGTGTAGGAACACAAGGACAGTGGACGACGGTTGACTTTAAAAAACTCTCTGTTGACTTTATAAAACGGGCTAAAGAACAAGAAGGTGTAGAAGTAGATCTATACTTAAATACACAAGTTAAAGATATAGAACGTTCATCTAAACGGGGTTATGTTGTTAAAACAATTAAGGGTTCTTTCTATGCAGATTTTGTGGCAACCGATGCTGGAGCACATTCTTTGTTTTTAGCACACCGTATGGGCTTTGGTCATAATCTTGGTTGTCTTCCTGTTGCTGGTAGTTTTTATATGACTCAGAAAAAACTTTTAAACGGTAAAGTTTACATGATCCAAAACCCTAAACTTCCCTTTGCAGCACTGCATGGAGATCCCGATATTTTAGCCGATGGAAATACCCGTTTTGGACCAACTGCACTCGTTCTTCCAAAACTCGAACGTTATAAACCTGGTACCTATATGGACTTTTTCAAAACACTCAGATTTGACATGAACATTGTTAAGGCACTTTGGAAACTTTTAAAAGAGAGTGATATACGAAACTATCTTCTTACCAATTTTTTATATGAAGTTCCTTTTCTTAACAAGTACCTCTTTTTACGCGCAGCTAAAAAAGTAGTGCCAGGACTTAAAATGGACGAATTTGAATACGCCAAAGGTTTTGGTGGGGTTCGTCCACAAGTGCTTGATAAAGATGAACAAAAACTAATGTTAGGGGAAGCTTCTATCTACACAGGTGAAGGACTTATTTTTAACATGACTCCATCACCTGGAGCAACTTCTTGTTTAGGAAATGCAGAAAGAGATGCTAAATATATTGCTAAATATCTTGGAAAAACATTTGATCAAGAACATTTTAACGATGAACTTACAGAAGGACAATACTGCGTATTACCAGAACCTCTTCGTGCACAAAAAGCCGTGGTAAACTTAATACGTGCAGAGATTGAACGCACCCACGAAAAATACACGCAAGGTATGGTAACAGGAAAACCAGATGGAGAGTTTTGGAACAATCCAAGTTCTAAAATAAAATAGACCCTTTAAGGGCTATTTTAACTCTCTAATATTACTTTATTTCGACCACTTTCTTTTGCTTTATAGAGTGCGTTATCTGATCGTTTCACAATCATTTCTTGCGTATCGCCCTCTTTGTATTGGGACACACCAAAACTGGCTGTTTTCTTACCTACATGTTCAAAAGTGTACGCTTCAATATTTTCTCTAATTTTTTCGGCCAGTGTCATTGTATTTTTAGCATTGGTATTTGATGCAATGATCAAAAATTCTTCACCACCCCATCTACCTACAATGTCTGTTTTTCTAACTGACATTTTTAAGATCTTACTAATGTCTTTTAAAACAATATCTCCCACATCATGCCCATACACATCGTTTACCGATTTAAAATGATCAATATCAAGTAATATAACTGAAAAAGGGATATTATAGCGTTGAACTCTATGGATCTCTGCTTCAAACACCTCTTCTAGTTTTAATCTATTGTAAAGTTTGGTTAACTGATCGGTAATAGAGAGTTCTTCTACTATCTTTTTATCGGTAATATCATTACGAATTGAGGTGTAACCTTTGACATTATTGTTTTCATCAAAAACAGGAGAAATAGTTGATTCAACCCAATAATGACTTCCATCTTTTCGTTGATTTTTTATTTCACCCTTCCATACATTTTTACTGCTTATGGTTTTCCACAAATCCTGATAGATCTCAGCTGGCATATCTGGATGACGAACAATACTGTGTTTTTTACCCAAAAGTTCCTCTTTAGAATAACCTGTAATATCACAAAAAGCTTGACTCACTTTAATAATTTTTCCTGCTAGATCCGTTGTTGATGTAATAATATATTTATCAATCAAAGATACAAAACCCTCCATCTCATCATAAGCTTCTGCCATTTTATCTTTAGCTACTTTAAGTTCAAGTGTTCGAGTATTTACCTTTTCTTCAAGTTCATTGGCATATTTTTGAACTGTATTTTGAGATTTTGTTAAAGAGAGTGCCATATTATTAAATGTTCTGGAGAGTTCCCCTATCTCATTATCCACGTTTACTTCTACTTCATTTTTTAAACTACCCTCAGCAAAATTTTTAACACCTTTTGTCAATATTGAGATTGGTTCTACAATATGCTTTATAGCCGTAAATATCGCAACAACAATACCAAGCCCAACAAAAAATAAAATAATGATAGAATAAAACCTTAAATCTGCAATTGGGATTAATACCTCATCGAGATCTATCTTAGCCACGATTCCCCATCGTAGAGTAGGTAAATAAGACCACGCAGAGATCACTTCATTTCCTGCATAATCTAAAAGTACCCCTGAACCTCTGTTACCACTCACCGCTTTTATTATGGGAGTGGTATTTTTTGATAAAAACTGATATTTTTCTTTGAGTGCATCTGGATAATATTTAAGTTGTGTTGTAGGAACGATATTTCCATTTTTGTTGATTTTTGCTGCTATGTATTCCCCAGATTGACCCAAACCTTCTTGTTCATAAAACTTACTAAGTATTCTTTTTTCATCTATCTGAACCGCTATTACACCGTTTATCTTACCTTCTTTGTAAACAGGAATAGACATAAATGCAGCCGACTCATTAGAAGGCTGGTAAAACTGATAATCGCTTATATGAAGGTCTAAGAGTTCCAAACTGCTTTTAAATACTTTTGCCAAATTTGATTTAGAATAAACTCCGCTGATTAAATTTGTACCTAGATCCGATTCTTTAGCCACACTAAAAACAATATTACCCTTCGTGTCAATCAAAAAAATATCATAAAGCCTGTTTTCTGATAAAAATTCTGCCAAAAAATCTTCGTACTTTTCTATATTTGAAGAAATATCTCTGTGAGTAGAAAAACTTTTAGAAAACTCTATTAAAGCATCATTGACTATAGGTATCTTTGACAAAATACGTATCTCTTTTGAGATGTGTTGCACCTCTTGATGAATATCTTTTACTTTGTTTTTTAGCAGTAATTTAACTTTGGTTTGGTACTCATTTTGATACCTGTTTTTTTCATACATATAATTTACCGATGTCAATACAAGCAAAGGTAATAAGGCTAAGAGAAAAAACCAAAATAAGATCTCATTTTTTATATGTAGGGTTCGCCATCTACTCATAGTGCACCTCCGCCATTTGATTGCCACGATTCATCCCAGTTTTCATACAGTCTATTTTGTTCTTTTTCCCAAAACTGTTTGTTTTTGAAAGAGGGAAAGGGTTTTGGCTGTATGGAATATTCTGATTCCCATACAATATCGAGTCTATTATTCTGTATTTTTGAAATACGAACTTTTTTATGTAAGTGATTGTTATCATCAAGACACAAAATCCCTGCCGCACTTTCTAAAGTGTCATTGTGTATCTCTCTTAGTAATTTTTCAGCTTCTACGGAACCAATGTTAATTACCGCCCTTTTGTAAAATTCAAAAGCCATGTGCACGTTAAATCCGACATCGGTTAATATAAAATCTTTCCCATATCTCTTTTCATAGTTTTTTCTAATTTTGACGTTTTCAATATTATCAATAGAATTAAAATATGAACCCATAATATAATGTCCATTTAATGCTTGTGTTCCAAGCGTATCACCCATATATTTTAAACTTACTTCATCAATACTCGTGGAAAATACTCTAATCTGTTTAGCATCTATTTTTTGTTGTTTCAGCTCATTAAAAAAAGCACTGTTAGCGCTTGCATTTAAAGTATTGATTATCACATCGGGTTTTAAAATTGCTATTTTTTGTACCACTTCTTTAAAACTTTTTGTTCCTAAGGGCACATGACTAGCACCTAATAGATCCATGCCTATAAGTTTTGAAAACTCTTGTATATAAATATGATTGATTCTTGGATAAATAGAATCTGAACCTACGATGTATATTTTTTTACCAAAATTATTCTTAATATAAGAAACACTGCTTCTAATCTGTTGATTTGGGACAGAACCTAGATAAATTATATTTTCTGATTCTTCTATACCTTCATATTGTACAGGGTAAAACAACAAAGCATTTTCACGTTCTATAATTGGTTTTATTGCTTTTCTTGAAGCAGATGTCCATGCCCCAAAGATTGTTTCAACACCTTTGTTTATCAAAAATTCTGCACCTTTAGCAAACTCTTTTTCATTAGACGCTCCGTCGTATTCTACAATCTCAACATACTTATGAAGCAAACCACCCTCTTGATTAATTTTTTCTACTTGATAATGAAGTACTTGGGATAATACTTGTTCCTCTTTAGACATCGTTCCTGTCTTAGAATAAAGCAACCCAATTTTAATTGTTTTATCTTGAAGACTTGTAAAAAAATACAACATACCACTAATAAATACTACAACAAAAAGTATTATGATTATAAATCTCATATCTGCTCCTCTATCTCGTTAAAGAATTTTGGCTTATCTATATAGTACCCTTGAGAGTATTCGATCCCCAGTTCTAAAACTTTTTCTTGAATTTCTTTTGTGGACACAAATTCTGCTACCGTTTGCATATTGTTTTTCTTAGCAAATGCAACGATTGTTTCTACCACATTGTAGCTGTTGGCATCGCTGTCAATATTTTTTATCATACTTCCATCTATTTTAATAAAATCGGCATTTAGCTTTAAAAGGTATTCAAAATTACTGTATCCTGTTCCAAAATCATCAATCGCAAGCTTAACCCCATATTGTTTTATGTCTTGTAAAAACTGTTGTATCTCTCCGAAATTTTCTATACCTTCAGACTCAACCAATTCGATCACTATCCTGTCTGAATTTACACTCTCTTTTAAAGTATTTAATAGATAACTTTTTGTTTCCTCATCAAAAATATCTTCTGCACAAATATTTATACTTATCTCTTTAGTGGTTTCATTAAGCAGCATAAACGCTTTTTTTATAACCCTTCTTGTAATATCTCCGTAGAGTTTTGTTCTCTTAGCCACGTCTAAAAACTCAAAAGGTGCAATAATTTTTCCATTTTTCTCAATCAATCTAACCAAAGCCTCGTACTTTACAACCTTCTTTTTTTCATTAAAAAACAGAGGTTGAAGTGCAACTTCAATTCTATCATCAACAAGTGCTTGTTTAATTTTTTGTGACCATTGCATATTTGATTCAAATATCTTTTGCATGTCTAAATTGTTGGTGTATTTTAAAATGGTTTTTTTAGAGTGTTTAGCCTCTTTTAAAGCAATATCTGGTTTTACGATGTCATTACAGTATTCACATAATCCTGCACTCACTCTTAGATCTAGTTCTACATTTTCCACATTGATTTTTGTGTTTTCCACATAATTAATTATCTGTTTTATCTCTGCTTCAAAAACTGTAAAATCTGTTTCATTGGATGTAACAACTACAAATTCATCTCCATGATTTCTATAAAGGTAGTATCTCTTTTTATAACAAAAGTCCAATAAAGTATTAGAGAGTTCTTTGATCAGCTTATCCCCAATACTCAGTCCGTAAAAATCGTTAATGTTTTTAAAGCCATCTATGTTTACTAAAGCGATATGCGGTGTTTGCATCGTTGTTAAATCTTCGCTGAGTTTAAACCTATTGCTAAGTCCTGTAAGAGGATCGGTATAAAAATGTTTTTTTAACTCTTTTTGACTTTCTACAAGTTCGGTAACATCATCTCTTAATGCAATGTATTCAACAACTTCATTTTTAGTATTTAAAATAGGGATAACCGTAATCTTTGCATAAAATGCCGTTGAATCCTTTCGTCTATTTTTAACCAAACCTTTAAATATCTTTTTATTTTGAATAGTATCCCACATCTCTTTAAAGACATGTTTGGGTGTATCTGGATCTCGTAATATATTATGAGGAACGCCTATGAGTTCTTCTTTTTTGTAACCTGTAATCTTTAAAAATTCATCATTTACATACGTAATCTTGCCTTCAAGATCCGAAGTTGAGATGATTCCCCCTTGATATATTGCTTCTTTATACTCATTCAACATTTTATTGGCACTGTCTAATTCTTTGTTATTTTTCAAGATTGTTTTATTTGAACTTTCTAACTTCAACATGTTTTTATAAAATACTTTTAACATAAAATAAAAAGACACAATGTAAGCTAAAAGTCTTAAAACATGCCAAAACCACCATGACATATCCCATAAAGCAGAAAAGAAAAACAGTATTCCTGCACTACCAAACAACATAGTATGTCCAGCAAATAGAAGTTCATCTAAATCTTCTTTTTGAATGTATTTTTTAATAAAATAAAAAGAGGCCACAATATACATTACCCCACCAATAAGGTTTAAAAGGTTTGCCGCATCGCTAAACTCTTTTTTTTCATTTAACATTTGAGGTACAATAGAAGGATAAGAGATAGAGATAATCGACACACTTAAAGAAAACACTAATACACTCAAGGGTACGTAATAATAGGTTTTTTTATTTACTTTTAAATAAGGTATCCATACCAAACTAAAAAGAATACCTCCAAAAAAAATAGCTTGAGAATGCAACCATACAAACAATTCACCAGGATATACCATGGCATGAAAAGCATCAAAGATCCCCATAGCAATCAATGCAAAAGAGGCTCTATGAAAATGATTAAACTCTAATTTTTTATGATATAACATAAAAATAATAGCACTTAAAACCAAAGCAATAATTGCACCCATACTCTCTAATGTAGAGTGCATAGGGATACTTACAAAACTCCAACTGGTGTAATTTTGCATCAATAAACCCACGCTTAATGGCAAAACTAAAGTAAAAGCGATCATATACATAATCATTTTATCAACGTGCTTAAATTTCAAAATATCCTCCAATTGATCTAATTTATCTCTTACTCTTTAACAAGTTCAGCTAAAGGTTTACCTAGGTAAAATCCTTGTCCATAATCAATATCAAGTTCTTGAATTTTTTCATAAAGTGTATCACTTGCTATAAATTCAGCAATGGTTTTAATCTCATTTTTCTTTGCAAAGGCAACGATTGTTTCTACTACACTGTAAAGTTTTTCATTGCTGTCTATCTCTTTGATTAAACTTCCATCTATTTTTAAATAGTCTGTATTTAATTTAATAAGGTATTCAAAATTACTGTAGCCTGTTCCAAAATCATCAATCGCTATTTGCATCCCATTATCTTTGGCATTTTGAATAAACGTATCCATCATATCAAACGATTCTATCCCTTCACTCTCAACAAGTTCAATAACTACTTGTTTACTTACCTTATATTCTAAAGCCAATTCAAAAAACCAACTGCTAATATCATGAAGCATAATATCTTCAGCACTGAGGTTGATGGAAAATTCATATTTTGTTCCTGAGAATTTTTCAAATGCCTGAGTAACTACTATTTTTGTAAGTTCTTTATAAAGTCTGCTTTTCTTTGCTATATCTAAAAAGAAAAAAGGCGAGATCTCTTTGCCTTGTTTATCAATCAATCGCATTAATGTTTCATATTTTTCAATTTTATTGTTTTTAGCATTAACGATAGGTTGAAAGTATGCTTTTATTCTTTTATTGTCAATGGCATCTTTTATTTTATTTGTCCATTCAAGATTCTTTTTATATTCATCTTGTACATTTATATCAGTGCTGTATTCTAAGATCTCTTTTTGTTCTTTCTTTGCCGTTTTATGAGCTATTTCTGATTCAGAAACAAGTGCTTCATTATTGTAGGATATTCCACAAGTAAGCCTGATATTTATCTCATATTTGTCTATTTTTGCACTGTATAGTTTGTTATTTTCAATAAACTCTTTAAAATGATTATAAAAGGCTTTTTGAGAGATCTGCTCAACATTTGCTAAAATTGCAAACTCATCTCCATGAACTCTATAAACAGTGTACCCTATGCTATCAAAGTGGCTAAAAAGTCTGCTTGAGAAATCAATAATTACCTCATCCCCAATTTCATGACCATAAAAATCATTGATTTGTCTAAAGTCATGTATGTCAATTACTCCAAGGTAAGAATGTTCTTGATGCGTTATGTCATCTAACAATTTAAACCTATTAGAAAAACTGGTTAAAGGATCGGTGAAAAATGTTTTCTTTAACTCTTCTTTAGAGTTTACTAACTCCGTAACATCATCTCTTAGCGCCACATATTCAACAATAGTGTTTTCTTCATTAACAATAGGAACAATGGTTATATTTGCATAAAATGAACCACCGTCTTTTTTTCTATTTTTAAATAAACCACTATAAATATTACCTGACTGAATTGTCTGCCACATCTCTTTAAACACACTTTTTGGTGTCGTTGGATCTCTAAAAATTTTATGCGGTTTTCCTATTAATTCTTCTTTTGTATAGCCTGTAATCTTACACAGAGTGTCATTAACGTAGGTTATCTGACCGCTTGTGTCACTTTTACTTACAATACTTCCCGCATCAATCGCTTTAACAAACTCTGCTGTATATTTTTCATTTTTTTGAAGTTTTACAAAATTTCTACTTATTTTTTTAAGAAGAACATTTAATCCACTTTGAATCTTACTTATTTCATCTTTAGAATCTATAGCAAACTTATTGTTAGAATACAAACTTCTTAAGTCATTCTTATCTAAGTTTTTCTCAACATTAGCAATGGAGTTTACAAGTTCTTCTATGGGTCTTTTAATAGTACTGTTCAGTATGGAAATAACAACAAGCAATAACAAAATATCAACACTCACTAAGATATAAACTTGCTCTAAAAGATTGTTCTTTGATTCTTCTACAAAGTTATTTACTATGCCAAAATCTGTTGCAATAAGGATAAAACCTTCTTTTTTATTATTCATGCTTTTTAAAGGCAAAGAAGTTACAAAATATTTTCCTTGTATGAGATAGTTGTTTAACTCTAACTCTTTTGGATTAAATCCATCAAGCGTTTTCATAAAATCTAGACTTGTGTTTTGAATATTTTGAGAAAGATAAAAACCAGAAATTTTCGGGGTGTCTTTTTTAAACCTTTTTATATTATTGTCATTATTGCAAGCTAAAAAAAGCAGTTCATAGTTTTTAAACTTTTTATATTTTTTGACAACAGAGTTAAAACCTTGAATAAACTCAATACTACCAATAAACTCCCCTTGATCAAAAATAGGGGCAATACCACGAAGTAACATACCTGCTCTTCCACTTTCTATGCTAACAAAAGGTTCTTGAGTTTTTTTTACTTTTAGTAGCGAAAACCTAAAAGAAGACAGATCATCCCCATATTTATCTTTATTCCAATGCCTCAAAAAACTTTTTGTATCTTTGGTATGAATGTGGATCTTAATATTTTTATAATCCGTTGTTTCTTTATAGGTTTGAGAAAGTTCACTTAACACTTTATAAGCTTTTTGTCTATCTCCTAGCTTTAGTGCATCTATAATTGCTTGATTTTTTGACAAAGCTATTACAGAAGTTAAACCGATTTGCTCTTTTTCATTAAGCCCCTGAGTAATATCATCTCTCATATTTTTAATATACTCAATACGCGAATCATTGGTTATTTTGTCAATAGTGTGTAAACTATTAAAAATCACAACTGATATACCAACTATCATTAAAATAATAATAGGTAGATGTATTTTTTGACCTATGGATATATTTTTGAACATTTTAAACCCTTTTATTTGAAATGACTCTGTTTCTTCCTGTCTTTTTTGCTTCATAAAGCAGATCATCTGCTTCTTTAAATACAAGATCATCACTTATGATCTCACTTGCTTTTTTACAAACCAATCCCATAGAAATAGTCACATAAGGGCTAACACTGTTCCCACTGTGCTTCACATGAAGATCTTCTATGTTTTGTCTAATCGTATTTGCAAAATCTTCTGCTTTGTCTTTGGAATCTGCTTTAAAAACAACTCCAAACTCTTCCCCTCCAAGTCTAAAACAATAATCATCTGCTCTTTGAAGTGAACCTTTAATCGTACTTGACACTTTAATAAGAACCTCATCTCCCATTTGATGACCATAGGTATCATTGTATTGTTTAAAATGATCAATATCCATAATAATAAAAGACACCAATTCATCTTTTCGTTTTGCTGAATTAATAAACTTTGGAAACACTTCATTAAAATGTCTTCGATTAAAAATATTGGTTAAACCATCGGTTATAGAAATTAACTCAATCATTTTTTTATCGGTTATATCTTGTCGTATTGCGGTATAACCAATCTTATCTCCAACTTCATTGTAAATAGGAGAGATATTTGCTTCAACCCAATAATAACCCCCATCTTTTTTTCTGTTTTTAATTTCACCTTGCCAATTTTTATTATTCGTAATGTTTTTCCATAAACTCTCAAACGTACTTATTGGTGTGTCATCATGTTTGATAATACGGTGGGTTTTTCCAATTAATTCTTCTTCACTGTAACCACTGATTTGGCAAAATGCTTTTGATACGTACGTAATATGACCCTCTAGATCCGTAGAAGAGGTAATAATATTTTTATCTATAAGATTTAAATACTCCTCAATCAATCTTTCTCTTTCTTTTAATCGTGTGATGTCCTTTACAGCAATTAATAATCTTTGCTTATCAGGCATAAGTGAGATGGACATATTGATCTTTAGTTTTCTATCATCTTTGACAATACAGGTTTTTTCAAAATTTTCTACAAAACCTTTTTCAATCGCTTCAGCTACCACTTCTTGCGCTCTTGAAATATCTTCAGGAGCAGAAAGTCCCGCACAACTTTTAGTATAAAGTTCTTCTTTGCTAAAACCTGTCATTTTCAAATACGCATTATTGAAAAATAAAAAATTTGTTTCAAGGTCTAACATTGCAATACCGTCTTTAGTAGTATCAAAAATAGTTTCCAGCTCTTTTTTTTGATCTTCTAGTTCTTTTTCTAATATTTTTTTAATGGTTATATCTTCAGCTATGCCTAAATATCCAATCACTTCTCCACTTAGATCTGTTAAAGCGGTTATGTGTAGAGAAACAGGAAATTCAAACCCATTTTTATCGACATAGATCCATTCATCGCTGTTTTCAATTCCTTCATTTGTTTTGGCAATAAAAACATCAAATCCAGGAGCTATCTCTTTATTAAATTCTGCACTGTATTCTTTTGCTCTTTGAATGACTTCTGAAGTCCTATGAAAAATTGCGGGTGTTTTCTTTGCAACAAGTTCTTCTGAGGTATATTCTAAAAGTTCTTCAGCACGCTTATTAAACAAGGTTATAGTTCCTTGTGTATCTGTTGTAATAATAGCGTGTGCAGAATTTTTTAAGATGGAGTCTGTAAATATTTTATTTTTATCTAACTCACCTACTGTATTTTTTAATTTTTCGTTTATTTGTTCAACCGCTAAAATAATTTTAGAAAAACCAAGGTTAATAACGAAGACCAAAATTGTTAATAAGCCAAAGATTATCCATGCCAACTGCTTAAGTGTATTTTCAAAGGCATTTTTCATGTGTGATATGTCGTGAAAGTAAACTGCTTTTGCACTTATTTTTTGGTCATAGTCAAGCATATCAAAAGGATAGACTGCGTATGTTTTATCACCCTTTGTTATCTCAATTTTAGAAGAAAAATCATAATCTTTAGGAAGAAATTTTATTAATTTTTTATCATTTAGACCATTGTATTGAAGGGTGTATTCTTTTATCTTTAGATCACTTTTTTCTTTGTACTCTATAATTTTATTCTCTTTAATAAACAGCGCACCTTTGATACTTGAAAAATAATCCATATAATAAAGGACTTGATCTGGTCTGCTACCAAGTTCAACAGATCCAAGGTATTTATCTTGATAAAAAACAGGTGTAAACTCTCTGTATGCTAGCATATAGATACCTGCTTCAAAACCATCTAAACCCTTTTGTTGTTGGTGCATCGCAGCTGCCATCGCACGTCTTGAAGCAATATTGTCACCAAACATTTCGGGCTTATGTACTCTTAAAAAAGAGTTACCATTAGGAAGATGAAAGTGCATAATTTTAAAATACTCATTTTCCTTTTTTAACATGTCAAACTGTGGTTTTACAATATCGTATAATCTCTTTCTATCTTGTTGATAGAATGCTTCTTTAACCCCTTTTAAATTAACAATGTTTAATAATCTGTATTTGTAAAACTCTTTATGTTTTTCTAAAGTTTTACTATAAGATTTCTTCATATTAAAATAATATTCATTTTCAAGCTTTGCTAATTTATTTTTTTGATTGGTATAGATGGTAAAGAATAAAGTAAACGAAAACACTATTAAGCTTATCATAACAAACAGTAATGTTTTATTTTTAATAGACATTTTTTTAAACATGTTTATTCCTTTTGTATTTTATTACAATATTTTATCTTACATATTCTATCTAAATTAACAAAAAAAATTTATATGTTCAAGATTTAATTAAAAATAGTTATTTCGCTTAGTTACATTTCAAAGTTTATTATTAACTACACTTAGCTATAATCGCGAAAATATTATATCTAAGAGAGATAATCATGGTAACAGTTCAAAACTTAATTATGCGCTTTGGAAACAGAGTATTGTTTCAAGACATAAACCTCAAACTTGACCGTCATAAACGCTACGGTCTTATTGGTGCCAACGGTGCTGGTAAAACTACATTTTTAAAAATCCTAAGTGGAGAAATTAACGAGTATGAAGGTGATATTGTTATCCCTAAAGCTAACAAAGTTGGTGTACTTGGTCAAAATCAATTTGCATTTGAAGAATACACCATTATGGATGCTGTACTTTTTGGTAACAAAAGACTTTACGATGCGGTTAAAGAAAAAGAAGATCTATACGCAAACGGCGACTTTGAAGATGATGCAGTTAACAACCGCTTAGCTGAACTTGAGGTAATCTCAGTTGAAGAAGATCCAACGTATGAATACGAAGTAAACATTGGTAAGATTTTAGAGAATGTTGGGATTCCAGCAAGTGATCACTACAATTTAATGAGTTCACTGGACTCTGCTGATAAATTTAAGGTTTTACTCGCTCAAGTACTTTTTCCTAAACCCGATGTACTGTTTTTAGATGAACCTACAAATAATCAAGATATTCAAACTATTTCATGGTTAGAAAATGAGCTTAAACGTCACGAAGGAACACTGGTTGTAATTTCTCACGATAGACACTTCTTAAATGCTGTTGTTACAAATATCTTAGATGTTGATTATCAAAAAATTCGTGAATTTACAGGTACGTATGATGACTGGTATATTGCAGCGAATGTAATTGCTAAACAAAATGAACTTGACAATGCTAAAAAAGAGAAAGAAAAAGAACAACTTGAAGCTTTCGTAAGAAGATTTAGCGCTAATGCGTCTAAAGCAAAACAAGCTACATCACGTCAAAAACAACTTGATAAACTCGTAATAGATGATATTAAACCATCATCTCGTCGTGATCCATCAATCGTATTTAAAGCAAAACGTACAATGGGAGATGAAGCACTTGAAGCGCATAATATCTCTCATTCTTATGGCGATAACGATGTGTTGAAAGATATTTCTTTAAAGTTTGAACCTGATGAAAAAGTAGCACTTATTGGTGGTAATGGTGTGGGTAAAACAACCCTTCTTAAAATTCTTATGGAAGAGATGAAACCAAGTTCTGGTGAAGTTAAATGGGGTGCTACAATTGAGCCTTCATATTTCCCACAAGACACAGCAGATACTATTAATGGTGATGGTACATTGTATGACTGGTTACGTGGTTTTGACCCGAAACGTGACATTGCAGAGATTAGAAACTGTCTAGGTCGTATGCTTTTTAATGGTGAACAACAAGAAAAATCTGTGGTTAGTATTTCTGGTGGAGAAAAACACCGTATGATGCTTTCTAAAATGATGTTAGAGGGTGGAAACTTTTTAGTACTTGATGAGCCATCAAATCATTTAGATCTAGAAGCGATTGTTGCACTTGGTGAAGCATTACACGAGTTTAAAGGTAATGTTATCTGTGTATCTCATGACCGCGAATTACTTGATGCTTATGCTACACGTGTTATAGAACTCCAAGATGATGGATCTATCATAGACTTCAAAGGGACCTACGAAGAGTTCGCTGAAGCTCGTGAAAAAGGTGAGATTTAATTCTCGCCTAAAGTTTAAAGAGCTAAATATTTAGTTCTTATTCTTTCATAAATCTACTCAATCCAAAACAACATTTTTTGTTCTTCAATATTTATAAAACTTCAAGCTCGTTTATATATAATATTCCTAATTTAACTTTATGGAAATATAATGAATAAAATTAATATACACATAATTGGTATAATAATAACTCTTATCATTTTAATTATTGCAACAGTTATTTTCTTTAAAACTCAAAATCCAGAACAAATAGATACACAAAGCTTTGGAATATTTGTTTCTGCATTTGTTATTGCACCCATAACATTTATATGGACAATTATTGATAAATTCATAATTAAGAATTTAGATAATAGTAATAATATTCTTCAAAAGCAACAAAAAATATTATCCGAGCAACTAAAAGAACTAACTAAACAAAATGAAATATTATCTAAAAGTATAGACTCTACAAATAATATTTCAGAAGCTATTGATAGATTTTCTGATAACTATACTACAACTAAAATATATAGTTAAAAAGAAACATATATGCTTGAAACAGAATTTTGCAAAGTTCAATACCTAGAAAAATATAATGCCGTATTTTGCCAATGGAAAAAATTCTGTACATCTGATGACTATAGGACACCATTTGAGTTTGGATTAAACCTTATCAATGAAAAAAATGCCACTACATGGATTACAGATACAACAAACGGATTTGAGAACGAACAAGAAGACACACAGTGGTTACTTGAGAACTTTATCCCTAAAACTATTAAAAGTTCTTGTGATACTATAGTTTTTATTATTAAAGAAAATAGCCCTCTAAAAAATGAAATAGATGCTCAATCAAAGGCACTCTCTGAGTACTTTAATATACAACAAGTACAAAGTATGGATATATAAATACTTATGAGAAGGATAATACTGCTAAGACACGGTGAAGTTGATTTTAAAAATCATAAAAGTATCTCAGCCTATGAGTTTAAAGAGTGGATTGCTAAATATAACTCTTCAGATATAAAGTGTAAATTTCCTGCAAAAGATAAAATCAAAACTTTATTTGAACAAGCAGATATTTTGGTATGTAGTAATCTAAAAAGATCAATCCAATCAGTTGAGATATTTGAAAAAATACCGTATGAGATAGATGCTGTTTTTAATGAAGCTCAAATACCTTATACAAATTGGAATTTATTAAAACTAAATCCAAAAATTTGGCTAGTATTTTTTAGAGTACTTTGGCTATTTAGGTATTCAAAAAATTCTGAATCATTTCAAGAAGCTAAAAATAGAGCTAAAAAAGCTACTCAAAGATTGGTAGAGCTTTCAAAACAAAATAAGACAGTAGTTCTAATTGGTCACGGGGTAATAAATAAACTTATTCAAAAAGAACTGCTGTTACAAAAATGGAAAGAAACTAAAAAAATAAAAAGAGATAACTGGGATTATGGAATTTATGAGTTTAAATCTATTAAGATATAATTCATAAAAAAATTATAAAGACTTAAAATGGAAAAATATAAAAACTATATAGGTTTAGGTATTGCAGGGAATTTTGCCTTACACCTAGATCAAGCAGGTGAAGCAGAAGATTTTAAAGATATTATTACAGCAGATGAAGCAGCTCCAAAAGGGATGTTTCCTTTTTACCTTCCAAAACCTGTAGATATTGCAAAAAAGGTCTTAAACACTTACCCACTTGATGCAGACAACATAAAGCTACCAACACAAGATCTAAATGTTCAAGCAGAACCAGAAGTTGGACTAATTTGCGAACTAGAGTATGTTGGGGACAAATTAAGAGCTATAAAACCGACACACTTTGGAGCATATAATGATTGTTCTATCCGTGTAAAAGGTGCTTCAAAGATCAGTGACAAGAAAAACTGGGGTCATTCTTCAAAAGGTATCTCTAATACTCTTTTTGAGATCGATAAGTTTGCAGAGGGTGGTATTATGGACAAGTTCTCTATTGCTTCTTTTTTGCGTCGTAGTGGTGAAGTACATGCTTATGGTGAAGATGTTGAGCTAAATGGATACAGCTATTTTTATACTAAACTTACAGACTGGATGCTAAACCAGATCGACTCACAAGAAGACTTCGGACCACTTGAACCTTTAATCACTTATATCTCTAAATGTGAGCATCCAAGTAAAGCTATTATTTCTATTGGCGCGACTCGATACACTGAGTATGGTGAACACACCTTTTTAAAATCTGAAGATGAAGTAGTCATAGTTGTGTATGACAATACAAAACACTCCAAAGATGAGATTGAAAAAAGGGTTAAACAAAGCACTTATACAAGTGATACAATGAGTGTTCTCTCTCAAAAAGTTCTTTAATGCAAAAAGGTCTTTACCAATATTATAAAGGTAATCGCTACGAAGTTATGGATACTGTAATACATAGTGAAACACAAGAGGTTTTAGTTCTTTATCGTGCTCTTTATGGGGAGATGGGTTTATGGGTTAGACCCTATACAATGTTTTTTGAGAGTATCACAATAGACTCCAAAGAAGTACAACGTTTTAAATACATAGGAGATACGGATGAGTAGAGGTAAAAAACTCGATATGTTTATTGGTGCACAAATCAACAATAGTTGGGCTGAAGTACAAAGCCCAAGAAAATCAAAAATTGCATCGGATATACTTGAACCTACTAAACATCAACTCTTTTTCTCAAAAGAGAAACGTCGTGGAAAAGTGGTTACACTCGTGGGTGAATTTTTTCTATCTAAAGAAGAAGCGAATGCTACTCTTAAAGGCCTAAAAAAGAAACTAGGATGTGGGGGAAGTTATAAAGAAAATTTTATGGAATTTCAAGGCGATATTAAAGACAAAATTCGTCCCCTATTGGTTGATGAAGGATTTAAGTTTAAGCCCAAGCACTAAGGTGACACAACTTCTTTCATTTTAAAATCCTAAATTTTTTAGTTATAATCTTTTCAAAATACTATTTAAGGAATATAAATGAACTTTATTAAAAAAATATTTTATCCCATTGGAGCGACATTAAAATACATACAAGAGCATTTCAAAGCAATGCTGTTTGTACTGTTACTTTTTTTGATCTTTTCACCCGCAGAAGAGCAAAGTTTTACGCCTGTTAATCTACAAGAGATCAAGTTGGTTGGTCCTATCTTTGATGCAACCGATGTTGTTATGAAAATTGACAAAGCACGCGAAGACATTAATATAAAAGGGGTACTTTTAGATATAAATTCTCCCGGTGGTGCGGTTGCACCTTCTGTTGAAATTGCTTATGCCATTAAACGTCTTAAAGCGCTAAAACCAGTAGTAGTTTATGCCAGTGGCACCATTGCAAGTGGGAGCTATTATGCTAGTATCTGGGCGAGTGAGATCATTGTCAATCCAGGAAGTATGGTTGGAAGTATTGGTGTTGTCATGCAAGGAGCGGATCTAAGTGAACTAATGAGTAAAGTTGGGATTCGTACACAAAGTGTTCAAGCTGGAAAATATAAAAAAGTTGGCACAGGTGATCGTGCATGGGCGGATTTTGAAGTAAACGAACTTAACAAAGTTATATATGGGGTTTATGATATGTTTACAAAAGATGTTGCCGATGCTCGCGGGCTAGACTTTACAAAAAGAAATACCTATGCAAATGCGCATATATTTACCGCTTTACAAGCAAAAGAAGTTGGTTTGGTAGATACCTTAGGTGTACGTTATGATGCTAAACAAAGACTCCAAAGCCTAAGTGGGGTTACCTTTGCTGAGTGGAGCAAAGAGGACAAATTTGACAAGTTTATGAAAAAACTAACAGCTGAGGCGTCTGCTTCTATCCATACCTATTTCCCAGAATATACATTACGATAAGATCTCTATCAGATCTTATCCTTAGACATTACCTTCGCACCAATAACAATCTCATCACTCATCAATTCAAAAGTATCCTCTACTTTCAGAGTATTCATATCAATCGTTTTATTGTTTTTAGAGATCTGAGCAAATCCCCTTTTTGATTTATACTTTGGATTATTTGATTCTAAATTTTTTAACGCACCACTAAGTTGGTTTTGTTTTGTATTCATTAACGCTGTCATAGCATGAGGCAATTGTGTGTACAATTGGTCTAAATTGCGTTTATGAGATTCTAAGCTAAAGCAGATCTGCTGAGAGAAACTCCCCTTTAGATGCTTAATCTCTTCAAGCTTTTGGGTTAGCTTTTTCTCTATGGAGTGTTGTTTGTACACTTGGTTTAGATGGGTTAACTCCTGAGATTTGTTGTGGATCTTTTGTTGCATAACCTGAGTAAACTGATTATGAATACCATCAAGGTATTGATAGAGTTCATTTTTATCCGGTAAGATCATCTCCATAGCAGCACTCGGTGTCGGTGCTCTTAGATCTGCTACAAAATCACTTATTAAAGTGTCTATTTCATGTCCTACTGCACTTACAACGGGTATATTTGAACGAAAGATGGCATCTGCGACTATCTCTTCATTAAATGCCCATAGATCTTCCATACTTCCTCCACCACGACCAACCACTAAGAGATCGTAGTCTTTAGTAGAGGCTAGATCCAGCGCATTCTCAATTGATCTCGCTGCATTTTGTCCTTGAACCAAAACATCATATAGATCTATTTCAATATTGGAGTATCTTTGTTGGGCAACGCGAAGCATATCTTGTAAAGCAGCTCCTGTTGCAGATGTAATAAGGGCTATTTTTTTAGGAAAACGTGGCAGTTGTTTTTTTATTTCAGGATTAAAATAACCTTTGTCATGAAGCTTTTGTTTGAGTTGTTCATACGCCAACGACAAAGCGCCCTGACCTGCTGGTTCAATGTTAAAACAATTTACTTGGTACGAACCCCGAGGTGTATAAACACTCACAGCTCCATCAAGAACAACTTTCATACCCTCAACCAATTGAAACTTTAGCCTTGAAGCATTTCCACGAAACATAACAGCTGACACAGAAGAGGAACTGTCTTTTAAAGTAAAATAGATATGCCCTGAGTTATGAAAAGTAATACGAGAAAGTTCTCCCTCAACCAAAACACGTGTAAAACTTGTTTCAAGCAGGGATTTGATCTGCTCATTTAATGTTGAAACACTTAAAGTATTCATATCGTTCTCCAAAATAATTTTGCAATTATATTGCAAATTGTCATATTTTTACAAGTAAATAAATATTATGAGTATAATTTCTCAACTTTTACACTTCGCACTTGAACAAATAGGATAATATAATGGCTAAGAAAAAAATACTCTTTGAATGTCAACATTGTGGATTTACAACACCAAAATGGATGGGAAAATGTACCAACTGTGGCGCATGGGATTCACTCATAGAACTAAATGAGCACCAACAAGAGGTGGTTAAACAAACAAAATCAACGTCAACTCAAAGTGCCAAAGCCATATCCATTAACCAGATCAAAGAAGAAGAGATCTTTAGATTTAGCTCAAATGACAACGAACTTGACACCGTGTTAGGTGGAGGGATAGTTCCCGGTTCACTAACACTTATAGGAGGAAGTCCAGGGGTTGGAAAGTCAACACTGCTTTTAAAAGTTGGTGGGCTTATAGCTTCTGGTGGCAAAGATGTTTTATACGTAAGTGGTGAAGAATCAAGTTCTCAGATCAAACTTCGTTCTAACAGACTAGGAGCAAACCAAGATAACCTTTATCTCTTAAGTGAGATCCGACTTGAACAGGTTTTAGTTGAACTTGAACAGCATAACTATGAGTTTTTAATAATAGATTCTATTCAAACGCTTTACTCTGAAGCAATAACTTCAGCACCAGGGTCTGTTACACAGGTTAGACAAATAACGTTTGAACTAATGAGGATTGCAAAAGAAAAAGATATTGCTATTTTTATTATTGGACATATAACCAAAGAAGGTTCAATCGCAGGACCGCGTGTCTTAGAACACATGGTAGATACGGTGCTCTACTTTGAGGGCGATTCATCTCAAGAGTTGAGAATCTTGCGTGGATTTAAAAACCGTTTTGGACCCACGAGTGAAATAGGTGTATTTGAAATGAGAAGTGAAGGTTTAGTGCCAGCAACAGACATAGCTTCAAGATTTTTTAATCGTGATTCCAATCAAGCGGGTTCTGCATTAACGGTTGTTATGGAAGGGAGTCGTCCCATTATACTAGAAGTACAAGCACTGGTGAGTGAAAGCCATACACCAAACTCAAAACGACAAGCCACTGGATTTGACAACAACCGTCTAAATATGCTTTTAGCATTGTTAGAACGTAAATTGGAAATTCCTTTATCGGGTTATGATGTTTACATCAACATAACAGGTGGAATAAAAATCAATGAAACCTCTGCCGATCTAGCTATCCTAGCAGCAATAATATCGAGCTTTAGAGATCGTGCTATCTCTAAAGAAACCATTTTTTTAGGAGAAGTTTCTCTCGTTGGCGATGTACGTGAAGTGTTTGGTTTGGATGTAAGGCTCAAAGAAGCTCAAATGCAAAGCATATCCAAAGTATTATTGGCTAAAAAACCTTTAGAAAAAACAAATATGAAAATTTTTATTGTCGATGAAGTAACAAAACTCCTCGAATGGTACTAAATTTAACATCATTTTTACCATAAAAAAGATATAATGCGAAAAATTTATTAAAGGCTTTAAATGATTGATGCAGAATTTAGAAGTGAAGAAAGATTTGCAAGATTAGCACTTGCTTACAAGACTGATGAAGAGAAAAAGCAAGTAAGTGATTGTGTGGATCTACTCACTTCAAAAAACAAAAACATAAAGCCTGAGATTCATACAACTAAAACCTCAAGCGGTAAAGAAGTTTTAGTTATTGAGTATCATGACGATCTTGACCGTGAATCTGGTGAGATTTTTGAAGCAATTATAAAAGCACTAGACATAAAAAACTGTGATTAATCTACAAGAATATGCGCAAGGGAACAAGCTGTTCCGCTCTTATTTTAAAAAGAACAAAGAATCATTACTTGACCTTGTAAATTATGGTCAATCTCCAAAAGCACTTTTTATTGGTTGTTCTGATTCTAGGGTGATTCCCGATCTAATGGTTCAAGCAGAACCAGGAGATCTTTTCGTGATCCGAAATGTTGGAAACTTTGTCCCTCCGTATAAACCCGATGAAGATTTTCATGCAACCGCTTCAGGTATCGAATACGCAGTTAGTGTTTTAGAAGTAGGCGATATTATTATTTGTGGTCACACACACTGTGGTGCATGTGCTTCGCTTTACCAAGAGATCAAAGACCCTTCTTTAGTGCATACTAAAAAATGGCTTGAACTAGGAAAAAGTGCTAAACAATCAGCAATTTTAAGTCTTGGTGCGGATGCTGATAAAGAGGAATTACTAAGACTTACAGAAAAATTGTCGATAATAAAACAAATAGAAAATATTTTAACCTATCCCAATGTTAAAGAACGCTTTGAAAAAGGTACTTTGTCTATTCATGGTTGGTTGTATGACATAGAAACAGGTAAGATAGAATATTATGACGCAGATACTTACGAATTTTTACCAATTAAGAGTTTGATAGAATGCGATATTTAAGATATACTAAAATTAATTTTATATAAGGAATAGTTATGGCTGAAGAAGAAACTAAAGAAGAACAAACCGAACAGGGTGAGAAAAAATCTAGCAATATGCTTATGATAATCATCATAGCTGTTTTAGTGCTTATTATTGTTATTGGTGCTGTATTAGCTGTTGTGTTGATGGGTGGGGACGATGAATCTGTAAGCGAATCAGCACCACAAGCTCAAGAAAGGTCCTCAGCTCCAAAACGTGCAAAACGTTCACAAGCGCTTGAGGACTCAAGAAGATTAAGCGAAATTGGAATCTTGTATCCTTTAGATACCTTTACCGTTAACCTTAAAAGTGATGCAGGAAGAAGATACTTAAAAGCAACACTTAGTTTAGAACTTAGTGGTGAAGAATTAAGTCTTGAACTTGATGCTAAAGCACCTGTTATTAGGGACAGAGTAATTCGTATTTTAACATCTAAAACACTTGAAGAGATCTCTTCTAAAAAGGGTAAACAAAAAGTATCTGAACAGATTATAGATACATTAAATTCTATCATTTCAGATGGAAATGTACAAGGCATCTATTTTACTGAATTTGTTATTCAATAGATGATAGGTATAGATCTCATAAAAACTTCTCGTATGGAACGCTTTATCGAGCGTTTCGGAGAAAAAGCACTTCAAAAATTCTTATCTCAAAACGAAATTTACTTAGTCAAAAACCACAAAACCGCAGCAGGTTTTTGGGCCGTTAAAGAAGCAACTTCTAAAGCTTTAGGAACAGGAATAGGAAGTGAATGTGGGTTTCATGACATCACCATTTCAAAGACACAAAAAGGTGCCCCACAGATAGATCTATGTGAGAGATTAAAAGATACCTATAACATAACAGATACAAGCGTATCTATTACTCATGATGGTGAGTATGCTATTGCTGTTGTAGTCATACAAACAAAGTCTTAATCAACCACCGCCAACAAAGTCTAAGAGTTCAAGTTTATCACCATCATTTGGTTTGAAGCTGTCCCACATATCTTGTTTTACAATTTCCATATTTACAGCTGCTGCCATTACTTTACCATCTAAACCCAGGTCTAACAATATATTTTGCAGTGTATCACCTGTGTTAAACTCTCTTGCTTCACCATTAATTATTAGTTTCATATTTTTTCTTTTTCATAATTTTACGAATTTTATCTAAAGATTATTAAAAAAGATTTATGTTTTTTGAGTTAGTTTATTTTTTGAACAAACCAAGTAAATGAAGATCTTGAGCTAATGGTATTGTCTGGATCGACTAACTCAACATCAACAACAATACTTGCTCTATTTTTTCTCTTAAAACCATCCATAAACTTTTCAATCATTTCAT